>Ga0326597_10002915_pt1 | contig 25182 bp, 17 predicted proteins | sample RVTome_12_FD_203789 | JGI IMG/M metagenome (GOLD analysis project Ga0326597, IMG submission 203789) | Soil microbial communities from uranium-contaminated site in the Upper Colorado River Basin, Wyoming, United States - RVT100D185 | ecosystem: Environmental > Terrestrial > Soil > Contaminated >... | reverse complement strand
TTCGGCCGCCTGGTCGAGATTCGCCACGTCGGCGGCATCCGCACCCGCTACGCGCACCTGAGCGCGATCGCGCGCGGCGTGCGCGTGGGCGCGGCGGTCGAGCAGGGCCGGGTGATCGGCCGGGTCGGCGCCAGCGGCCTGGCGACCGGCTCGCACCTTCACTACGAGTTCCTGCAGGACGGCCGGCACCGGAATCCGCTGGCCGTGCAGCTGCCCTCGGTGCCGGCGCTCGAGGCCGCGCACCTGCCGGAATTCCGCGCGCTCCGCGATGCCTCGCTCGCGCTGATCGCCGCCGTGCCGATGCCGGGCGATACGGCCGGAGATCCGGCCCTGGCGGCGGCCAGCGACGAGCGGTGAGGATGCCGCCGCTCGCTACTCGAGCGGCTCGATCGTGACGCTGCCGCCCTCGGGAGCGTCGGGCTGCACCCTCGCCACGCGCTGGATGCGCGCGCGCTCGCCGAGGGTGAGCGTGGCGAGGCGGTCGGCGACCGCCGCGGCGAGTGCGGTGGCCTCGTCGCCACGGCGCGCGGTCGCGGTGACGCGCAGCGCCTGCGTGGGCGCCGCGCCCCGGTTGATCCAGTTCGCCGCCTCGAGCAGCAGCGGCGCCGCGTCGGCTCCGCCCTGCCGCGCCAGCTCGCGTCCGGGGAAGACCAGCACCGGCCCGAGCGGGGTGTCGGCGCGGTAGGCCGGGACCTCGAAGCCCTGGCCCACGAAGTTGCGCTTGTTGCCGGCGTGGTCCATCGCCTCGAACACGTAGCTGTAAGTGAGCCCGGGCGCCGCCTGGCCGCCGTCCTGGGTGCGGCCGTCCCAGGCGATCTCGCGCGGCGGATCGCCGGCGCCCTGGTAGGTGGCGACCACTTCGCCGCGCGAGTCGGCGACCGTCAGCTTCCAGCGCTCGACGTTCTTCACCGCGGGCTGGAAGCGCGCGACCGACCCCGCCGCGAACGCCTGGAGCCACGGGCGCGCCAGGTAGGGCGAGCGCTCGGCCGCGCCGGCGGCGACGAGCGGCGCGGTCAGGTCCGGGGAGCTGCGGTCGAGCACGTCGTGGGCGTTGCCGAGCTCGAGCCCGGGGGCGGACGCGGGATCGAGGTCGAGGGCCAGCTCGGGCCGGGCGAAGTCGAGGTGCACGCGGTCCTCGCCCTGCACGGTGAGGGTGCCGAACACGGTGCCCTCCTGCCCACCCTTGAGCGCCATGGCGCTGTCGCCGCGCGCGGGCCTGGCGGCGGGCGCCGGCGGAGCGGGCGCCGACGGGGGGGACGGCGCCGGGCGCGCGGCGCGCCGGGCCGCGGCCGACCGCGCGGCCGGTGCCGCGCCGGCCAGCAGCAGCACGACGGCGAGCAACGCGAGACCCACGACACGCGAACGAGCAGTGTTCATGAACGGCTCTCCTAGCGGGCGTCCTGCAGCCGGTAACGGAAAGTGATGGTGCCCCATTGCTCGCCGGTGCGGCCCTCCCGCAGCGGCTCGAAGCGCCAGGCCAGCAGCGCCACGCGGGCGTTCTCGTCGAACTCCTGGAAGCCGGCGGTCTTCTGCACCAGCACGTTCTCCTTGACCGTGCCGTCGGCGCGCACCACGAAGGAGAGCGTCACCGAACCTTCGACCGCGTCGCGCTTGGCCCACTCCGGATAGACCGGCGTCTCGTGGTGGAGCACCGCGCGGTCGGCGACCGGGCCGATGATCGAGGCCCCGGCCAGCGTGCGCCGCGCGGTCGCGGAGCCGCCTTCGGCCGGCGCCGGGGCGGACGCGCGCGTGGGCGCGGCGGCCTGCGCCAGGGCCGGCGCGGGCGCGGCGCGGCCGCGGGTCAGCTCGAGCGGCGGTCCCGAGGCGGCGCCGGCGCCGCGCTGCAGCGCCATAGGGGTGCCGCCGCCGCCGAGGCCGTTGGGCACCGCGGGCGTGCTCAGGGTCGCGGCGGTGCCGGTGCCGCTCACCGCCAGCGGCGAGGCGCCCGCCGAGCTGCTCTGCAGCGCGCTCAGTCGCGCGTTCAGCCGGTCGCCGAGCGCCAGGTCCGCCTGCAGCTCGGGCCGCTCGTCCGCCGCGCGGCGCAGCGGGAGGATGCGCGCCACCCGCGCGGCGAGCGTCGGTGCGGCCTGCGCCGGGGCGCCGCCCTCGCCGTCGAGCCAGGTGATCTCGGTGAGCGGGACCTGCTGGACCAGCCGCGGCTGGATCAGCAGCCAGGCCACCAGCAGCGCGTGCAGGGTCACGCTCACCGCCATGGCCCAGCCGGCGTGCGTGCGGTCGGCGTCCACGTCGAAGGTCAGCGTCGCCACGTTCATGGATGCTCCTCGGTGTCCTGGCGGGTGGCCACGGCCAGGCGCTTGGCCCCCGCGCCGCGCGCCGCGGCCAGCAGATCGCGCACCTCGGCGTAGGGCGTGCTCGCGTCGGCGCGGACCACCACCAGCACGTTGTCGTTGCCGGGGGCCTCGAGCCGGACGCGGATCGCAGCGCGCAGGCCGGCCAGGCTCACGGCATGGTCGTCCACCGCGAGGTCGCCGTTGGAGGCGCGGGTGATGCTCACGTTGCGCTCGTCCTCGGCCTCGCGCGTGTGCGCCTTGGGCAGGTTCACGGGCAGATCGGCGATGGACAGCATCGGGGCGGTGACGAGCAGGATCGTCACCAGCACCAGCGCCACGTCGATGATCGGCGTGACGTTGATCCGGGTGATCAGTTCGTCGGGGCGCTGCGGGCGCGGGCGCATCGGGTCAGCGCCCCACCACGGCGATCTCCGCCGCACCGAGGGTCTTGGCCTCGTCGATCACGCCGACGAAGTCGCCGTGGGGGACACCGTCCTCGCAGCGCACCACGACGACGCGCGCGCCGCTCGCCTGGAGCAGGGGCCCGAGCGTCGCGGCCAACGCGGCCCGCGGCACGGTCATGCGGTTGACGCGCACGTTGCCGTCGGCCAGCACGCCGAGGTCGATCCGCGCGGAGCGCTCCACGCTCCGCGCCTGGCGCCCCTCGGCGCCCGCGCTCTTGAGGAGGATGCTGGACTGGAACGCCAGCGGGGTGGCCACCATCAGGATCACCACGAGCACCAGCGAGACGTCGATCAGCGGCGTCATGTTGGGCTCGAAGATGCCCTCGGTGGCGGGCCTGCGCTTGAAGCGGGCCATGGGCGGTCCCCTACGCCGCGCGCCGCGCCGGCGCGTCGGCGCGGTCGCGCACCGCGTCCGCCTGTCCGTCGCGGCGGGCGCCGGCGGCGTCTTCCATGGCCACCCGCAGGCTGCGCGAGTGGTTCTCGGCCACGGTGAGCATCACCGCGATCCGCCGCATGAAGTGGTTGTAGAGCATGACCGCGGGCACGGCGACCAGCAGGCCGGCGGCGGTGGTGAACAGCGCCTCCGCCACGCCCGCCGCGACCACCGAGGGGCCGGCCGAGCCGGTGCGCGCCATGTCGTGGAAGGCGCGCATGATGCCCCACACCGTGCCGAGCAGGCCGATGAGCGGGGCGGTATTGCCCATGGTGCCGAGCACGCCGAGGTTGCGCTCGAGCTGCAGCCGCTGCTCGCTCAAGCTGACCTGCAGCTGGTCCTCGCGCGCCTCCTCCGAGAGGTGGGCGTGCCGCAGCACCGCGGCCGCCACCGCGCCCATCGGGTGGGCCGTGGAGTTGCAGGTCCAGATCGCCTCCTTGAGATTACCGTCGCGCACCTTCTCGAGTGCGGCGCGCATCACCGACCCCGGGTTGCCCCGGCGGCGGAAGAAGTAGATCGCCCGCTCGATGGCGAAGCCGAGCGTCAAGATGCTGCAACCCAGGATCACCAGCATCACCGGGCTGTTGCGCATCGCCCCGATCCAGTCGAAGTTCTCGAACATCCCCTGTCTCCTTGTGGTGGTACGGCGGATCAGCGCTGCCCGGCACTCTCGAGCTGCGACACGCGTCCGGCCGCCGCCGCGGCCAGCTCCCGATCCTTCGCGTTGCGCGCGATGTCGCGATAGGCGTCCATCGCGCGCGCGAAGTCCTTCTTCTTCTCGTACAGCGCCGCGGCCCGCGCTACCGCCGACAGGCGGAACGCGTTGTCGCGGCCGCCGAGGGTGGCCGCGTTGCGATAGGAGCGCAGCGCCGCCTCCGGTTCGCCCGCCAACTCGTGGGCCCGTCCGATGCGGAACGTCAGCTCGACCGCCAGGGCGGGCTTGGGCTTGAGAGCGAGCGCGCGCTCGAATTCCGCGCGCGCGGCGGGCGGGTCGTTGGCCGCGTCGGAGAGGTCGCCGAGCTGGTAGGCGACATCGGCGGCGCGCGCGTCGCCGGGGAACTCCTGCCGGTAGCGCTCGAGCTCGGCGCGCGCCCGCTCGGCGTCGCCCAGCATGCGGTGGCAGAGCGCCAGGTTGTAGCGCGACGCCCCGCGCACCTCGGCCGAGGCGCTGTCGTCGAGCACGCGGGTGAAGGCGACCGCGGCGCGCATGTAGTCCTTGGCCTCGAACTGGAGCAGCCCGAGGCGGAACCGGGCGCTCGAGGCGAGATCGCTGCCGGGGAAGAACGACAGGAATTGCTCGAGCGCCGTGCGCGCCTCGTCCTTCGCTCCGGTCTGCAGCAACGCGTCGGCCATCAGGAACTGGGCCTGGTCGGCGGACGAGGAGCCGGGGAAGCGGCTCACCACCTGGCGGAACGCCTCGGCGGCCTCGGCGTACTTCTTCTCCTGGTAGGCGCGCCTCCCGATCTGGAACTGGGCGTCGGCGGCGAAGGCGCTGGTCGGGAACTGCTCGATCAGCCGCGCCAGCTCCTGGCTGCCCTTGGCGCTCTGGCTCAGGCGGTAGAGCGAGGCCTCGGTGCCGCGCTGCGCTTCGCGCGCCGCCGGGGTCCCGGGGTAGTGCTCGATCGTGCTCGAGAATCTCTCGAGCGCTGCGGCATCCCGGCCCTGGTTGTAGTCGCACTGGGCGAGCCGCAGCGAGGCGAGCCCCGCCGCCGGGCTGCCCTCGAAGCGCTCGAGCAGGCCGTGATAGCAGCGCCGCGCGTCGTCGTAGCGCTCGGCCTGGAAGTAGACGTCGCCCATGCGCGCCCACGCGCGCTCGGCCAGCGCCGCGCTGCCGCTGTCGCGCACGATCGCCTCCCAGCGGTCCACGGCGTCGCCGGCGTGGTCGAGCCTGAGGTAGCAGAGCCCCGCCTGGTAGAGCGCCTCGAGGCGCCGCGGGTGTGCGGGGTAGCGGTGCAGGAAGTCGGCGTAGGCCGCCGCGGCCTCCTTGTAGCGCTTCTGATTGAAGCGCTCGTGCGCGATGTCGAGCACTGCGGCGCTGACGATGTCCTCGCGCCCGGATCCGCCGTAGCGGGCGAGCAACCGCTCCTCGGTGGCGATCGCCAGGCTGTCGCGGCCCTGCCGCGCGTAGGTCCAGGCCAGGAGCTTGGTCGCCGAGGCCGCCACCGCGTGATCGGGGTAGTCCTTGGTCAGCTGCTCGAGCGTGGCCTGCGCCTCGGCGTAGCGGGCCTGCGAGGCCGCCGCGTCGGCGTCGATCAAGAGCGCGTAGGCGCGCCACGGCGAGCGGCTCGGCGGCAGACTGTGCAGCAGCAGGTGGGGTGCTCCCGAGAGCTGGCCGAGGTTGCCGGTGCGGTGATACGAAAGCTCGAGCAGGCAGAGCGCCGCCTCGACCAGCTCCTGGTGCTCGAGTGCGGCGAACACGACCTGACCCGAGCCGTCGGCGCGCGCCGCGTAACGGTCGAGCACCAGCTGGAAGTAGGGCGTGGCCGCCAGCGGCAGGCCCCGCTCCATCAGTCCGACGCCTGCGAGATACGCCGCGGCCGGCGCCTCGGGCGCGAGCGCGTAGCCGGAGACCACGGCCTGGTAGGCGCCGGTGGCGTCGGCACGCCGCCCCAGGCGGTCGAGACAGCGGGCCACGCGGTACTGAGCGCTCGCCGCGACCCCGCTGCGAAAGTACCCGGAGAGCACGCGGTTGTACTCGACGATCGCCTCGAGGTCCTGGCCGCGCGCGACCAGCGCCTCGCCCACCAGGAACTGGGCGCGCGCGGCGACATCGGTCTCGGGATAGCGCGCCACCAGCGCGCGCAGGCCGGTGAGTGCCGAGTCTACCTGGCCACCGAGGAACAGCGCTCCGGCGCCGCGCAGCTCGGACTCGGCGCGCACCTCGGGGCTACGCACGCGCGCGGCCACCCGGGCGAACTCCTCGCCCGCGCTCCGGTAATCGCGGGCGGTGAGGAAGGCGTCGGCCTTGGCGAACAGCGCGTGGTCGCGCAGCGGCGAATCCGGGTAGCGCTCCGCCGCCTCCTGGAACAGCGCCGCCGACTTGAGCAGCGAGCCCTGGGCTCGGTAACACAGCGCGCGCAGGTAGGTGGGACCGGCGCCGCTCGCGGCGGGGCCGAGTGCGACCAGCGCCTCGGCCGGCCGCTGATCCAGGAACCACGCCAGGGCGTTCGCGAACGCCAGGCGCGGATCGTTCGTCATCCACGGCGCCGCGGTGGCGGTCGAGGCCATGTGCGCGCGCGCGTCGTCGAGCTTGCCACGGCGGAGCGCGTTGAGGGTCTGTGCGAGCAGCGCCTCGCCGCGCAGCGGGCTCTTGGGCCAGCGCTTCTCCCACTTCGTCCACTCGCGCGCCGCCTCGTCGTCGCGGCCGGCGGCCTCGAGCGCCTGGATCGCGGCGAAGGCGGCATCGGCCGCGAACGCGTTGCCATCCTGGGCGCGCCGGAACTGCTCGGCCGCACCCGCCGGATCACCGCGCTCGAGGCGGATCTCGCCGGAGAGGAAGCGCGCCGCGGCGCGGTCGTCGCCTGCGTGACCGCGGCGCAGGAGTGCTTCCACCGCGCGGTCGCTCTGCTCCAGGGCCGCGACGCGGCCGGCGCCCGCGAGCAGCCGCGCGGCCTCGAACGCCGCGCCGGCCTGCTGCAGGGTCGCGGGCGGGTCGGGGTTCCGGGTGGCGCGCGTGGACTTCGCCCCCGCCGTGGCGGGCACGAGCGCCGCCGCCGCCGGGACCAGCGCCGCCGCGAGCAGCAGCGCCGCGCCGCGCCGGATCGAATGGAGAGCCGTCGTCCTCATCGCCCTCGCCCTCCCGCTCACGGGACGGAGATGACCGGGACCGAGCCCTGCGGACCGCCGGTCGAGATCTCGATGGTCCGCAGCGGCGATTCGACGATGCGGCCATCGTGGTCCTTGACCTGCAGGCGGTAGCGATAGGTGCCGTCCGCCAGCGGCAGGCCGGTTTCGTCCTTGCCGTCCCACTGGATGTGCGAGGGTGTCGCGCCCTGGCCGCCGAAGCGGCGCACGGTGTGGTCCGACTTGTCGAGGATCTCGAGCGCCCAGCTCTCGGGCATCCCCTTGGTGCGCGAGTTGAGCGAGATGCGCGTGACGGCGCGCTCGCCGGTGGGCGAGAACACGCGCGGCTCGGCATCGGAGCTGGCGAAGAAGCCGCCGAAGCGGTACGAGACGCCGACGCGGTGAGTCATGCCCAGCGTGTGGTCGGAGACCGCGTAGTCCACCTGGTACTGCGGCATGAAGCGGAACGAGAAGCCGCCGGTCGCGCGCTCGTCGTCGTAGCCGGCGCGCAGCACGGTGCTCGACATCAGCCAGTACTCGGCCCCACCGTGCAGCCGCGTCCCGAGCCCGTCGGACTGGTCGAGCTGCGCGGTGAGCAGGCCGCGGCCGCCCAGCACGCTGAGTGCCGCGCCGCCGCGGAACTGCGTGGCGTAGGTCTCGGAGGCGTCGCGCAGCTTGATGCTCGGCCCGCCGAGGTTCGCGACCGACGCTCCGAGCTTGAAGTCGGGCGTCAGGGTGATGATCGCCCCGAGGTCGAAGCCGAAGCCGCCGCCGCTGAAGGATTCCACCGTCTGCTGCACGAACTTGAGGTTGGTGCCCAGGGCCACGCGGCTCGAGAAGCTCTTCGCCAGCGTCACCAGGTACGCGGTCTCGCCCTCGTGGAAGGTCCCCAGCGGATCGTTGAGGTCGTTGGTGCGCTGGAAGTCGCCCGAGCTCAAGGCGATGACGCTGAGCCCCACGCTCGGCAGCCGGCTGCCGGGAGCGGCGAAGCTGAAACCGTTGATCGCGGTCTGCTCGAACAGCTGGGCGTTCTCGAAGCGCAGCTGGTTCTGGTCCATGAACGAGAGTCCGGCCGGATTCCACACCGCGCCCAGCGGATCGTCCGCGGTGGCGACGAACGCCCCGCCGAGACCGAGGGTGCGGGCGGTGGTGTAGCGCGACAGCCATTCGCCCGGCGCGCCCGCCGTGGCATCCTGGGCCCGCGCCGTTCCGGGCCACACCAGCGCCAGCGCCGCGACGGCCCCGAGCGCCCCCCACCACGCACGCATGTTGTGGTTCATGACGCCCTCCTCAGCGGACCACGGCGACCTTGCGCCGGATGACGTTCAGCGTTTCGCCCGTGCCCTGGGCCTCGATCAGCACGATGTAGCCGCCGCTGGCGACCAGCTTGTTGTCGCCGTTACGACCGTCCCACACCCACTCGTTGAGACCCGCGAGCCCGCCCGCGGCACCCCGCGCGAAGACCTCGCGCCGCACCAGGTCGCCGCTGAGCGTGAACACGCGCAGCGTCACCGTGGCGTCGTCGGACAGCTTGTAGGCGATGGTGGTCGGCTCGGTCGGGGGATGGAACGGGTTGGGGAAGTTCGAGACGTAGCCGGCCGCCGCGCTGGGATCCACCAGCGAGGTCTGCACGTCGAGTTCGGCGGTGACCGCGTTGGACTGCGCGCGGATCCGGTCGGTCTCGCTCTGGCGCGGACCCTGGAAGTCGGCGCGCGCCGCACCGGTGGGATCGGTCGTGCCGTCCACCGGCGTCAGCACGCCGGTGCCCTGCACGAGCAGGAAGCTCATCGGCTGGTCGGCGATGCCGTTGTCGTAGTCGTCCACCAGCCGTGCCGTCACCGTGGCGTGCTTGTGGCCGCCCACCCACGCCGGATCGCTGGCGAGCTGGATCGCCGCCGGCGGGCCGGGCGTGACGGTCACCGGGGTGGTGACGGCCTGCCCGTTGCCGAGATCGTCGGTCGCCACCAGCACGATCGGCTCGGCGAAGGTGTAGGTCTCCGACACCGAGCGCTGGCCCTGGAGGAGCTGGAAGCGCGCGGTGAGCAGCGTGCCACTCCCCGGCGCCCCGGTGCTGGCGTTCTGGACCGTGATCGTGACCGAGGAGTTGATTTCCTGGATCACGGCACCGGCGTCGTTGGTCACCCGCACCGTGAGGGTGAAGGGTTCGCCTGCCTGCACGCTGGCCGGCGACACCGTGGCCTCGAGGTGGAAGCCGCCGCTGATGCCCTTGACCTGCGTGGTGCTTGCGGTCTTGGCGGGCTGCGCCACGTCGGAGGCTGTGATCTGCTGGAAGCCCCCGGTGCCCAGGCGCACCGCGAGATCGGCGCGGCCGTCCGCGAGCGGGGCGTCCGGCGGCAGGATCGCCACGCCGTCGGTCGAGGAGAGATGCACCACGTCGGAGATTCCGGGCACCGGGTTCCACCACGGGTCGGTGGCGAGCACGGTGACGTCGAAGGCGTAGCCCACCGATTGGTCGGTGGCGGTCCCGGCGCGGCCGCTGACGGTGCCGGGGGCGACCGATTCACCGGGCGCCAGGATCAGCAGCCGCGTGAAGGTGCCGCCCACGAGGGCGAGCCAGCTCGAGGTGTCGGGCCGGGCCGAGGGCTGGTCCACGTCGCTGGCCCAGAGGCGCTGGCTCCCCGACTTGTGCAGCCGCACCGGGATCAGGACCTGGCCGTTCACGAGCGTGGTCTCGGCCGGCATGAGCGCGAACGCGTCGCTCGAGCCGAGCGCCACGCGGTCCGCGACGCCGGAGACCAGGTTCCAGTAGTCGTCCACCGCGCGCACCGTGAGCGTGAACGGGTTGCCCGCGCTCTGGGTCGCCGGCGTGCCGCTCTTGCCCGTGGGCGTTCCGCCGCGCACGGTCTCGCCCGGCAGCAAGACCTGGAGCCCGGCGAACGCCGCGGACACGACCTGGAAGCTATTGCTCGCCCCGGTGTGCGGCGTGGCCGCGAAGTCGGAGCAGTTGAACGAGACCAGCGAGCCTGCGGCCTTGAACACCATCGGGCCAGTCCACACGCCGCCGCTGAAGGTGACGAGTTCCGGCGCGATCGTGCCCTGGCCGGTGTTCGCGAGCAATGCCGCGCTGCCGGTGAAGTTGGTCACGACGTTGTTGCTCGCGTCCTCGGCACGGATGGTCACCGCCACCGGCGCGCCCGCAACCTGGGGCGAGGCGATCGTCAGCACCCGGAAGTGGTTCACGTTGTTCGGGATCACCGGAATGCCGACGCTGGTCATCGGCACGATGCCGCCCCGGTCGGTATCGGTCACGGTGAGCGTCTGGTCGCCGACGGTGTTGAGCGTGACGCTCACCGTCAGCCAGCCGTGGCTCAACTTACCGTTCACCGGCGTGTTGGCGGCACCGTCGCTCGAGGTGATTGTGAAACGGTCGCCGTTGTCGACGTCGTTCCACCAGTTGTCGGTTGCGACCACGGTGACGCTGAACGCCTGCCCGGCGATCTGGGCAACGGGTGACCCCGAGAGCCCGGTCGGGCTGCCGGACAGACGCGTCTGACCGGGTACCACGACCTGCATCCGCGCGAACGACCCTGCCTTCACCTTGAACGGATCGCTGGTGCCGTTCACGTTCGGGTTCGACGCCAGCCAGGCGAAGAAGTTCACGTTGAGGCGGCCATCGGTCTCGTCGGCGCGGTACGGGATCAGGCTGCCGCTCCACACGCCGTTGGTCAGCGCGACGTTGGTCGGTGACATGAAGCCGTCCCCGAAACTCGTCGTCTGCTTGAGATTCACGGAGCCGTTGAAGCCTGCGGCGGTATTGCCGTTCGGATCGATCGCGGTCAGCGTCACCGGGATCGGCTCGCCCGCCTTCCAGTTGTCATCCTTGATTTTCGAGAACTTGAAACCCTGGAGCACGAAGTTGGCCACCGCAGACGAGGTCCCGTCAGGGATGGTGCCGTCGCTCTGGTCATGGGCGTAGACGTTGAACGAGCCGCCGGTGTTGAAGGTCACCGGGAAGGTGCCGACGCCCGAATTCAGTTGCGCCGCGGGCGGCAACGTCGCGCTCGGGTCGCTCGCCAGGATCCCGATGATGTTGCCGACGCTCGTCACCGTGTTCCACTGACTGTCGCACGCGCGCACCGTAACGGTGAAGGGGATGCCGGCGGTCTGGGCGCGCGGCGTTCCGGTTCTGCCCGTCGGGGTGCCGGGGGCCGCCGTCTCGCCCGGAACCAGCACTTGAAGTCGGACGTACGGACCGGCGGCGAGCGCCGGGGTCGCGAACAGAGCCAGGGCGAGAATGGCGGGCCACGCTCTCGTCAGGCCGAATCTCCATGATTGGCGCACGGCGAAACCCCCGATGAATGGAAAACCAAGGCCGAGGGCGCGAGCCTTCCCGCCCTCCAGTCCGCGGCGCGGCATCGCAAGCGCTGTGCCCCGGGACCCTCGGCCCGGCGCCGGGCCGGCCTGGAGCGCATGCAAGGCGTTGCCGCGACGCGCCTCATGGGCGTCTCCGCGCGGTCGGCGCGCAGGGGAGGGGGGCGCCGCCGGCGTGCGGGTTGCGGGCCCCCGGGGCGCACCGCGGGGGCCGACCGTGTGATTTGAGAGGTCGCGAATGGCGAACTGCCCGCCGCCGGCCCAACGTCGCAGGGCCCCGGGGCGGCTCCCGGGGGCCGAGGGTGGCGCGCGTCCCGGCGCGATCCGCCGCGCCGCCGGCCACGGGGGCGGGGCGAACCCGCGGAGGCGTGCAATCCGCACTGAGGCGTGGGCCGCATCCGGCCGATACACGGCCGGAAAGCCGTCACGACGTGTCTCACGCCGCGGAGCGGGATCCCGGCTGTCGCCGGGAACCGGCCCCGCGCTCACGCTATGGAGCCTCGATGCACTTCCGACGCGCCATCGGCCTGTCGCTGCTGAGCTGGGTCGCGCTCGTCGCCCTGCCCGCCGCGGGCGCGCACGCCGCGCCCAGTGTCACGTCCATCCTGCCCTCGGCGGGCAACACCGCGGGCGGCACGCCCGTCACCATCGCCGGCACAGGGTTCCTTCCAGGCGCCACGGTGAAGATCGGTGGGGTGGCCTGCACGCAGGTCAAGGTCCTGGGCACGACCGGCGTTGTAGCAGTGACGGGCGCCAACGGTGCCGGCGTCAAGCGGGTGAGCGTGTTCAACCCGACCGCGGGCGACTCGAGCGGGATGAACGACCTCTATACCTACAACAGCACGACCGACTTCACGAAGACGATCAAGAGCGATTTCGAGACCTCGGGCGCGACGCTGACGAGGCTCAACACGGTTGCGTTGGACTCGACGCTGCACTGGACCGACTGGAGCCCGACCACCGGGGGCAACATGTCCGCGGCAACGTACTATTACGTGGTGACCGCGACCAACGCCAACGGGGAAACCCGCAAGTCGGCACAATCCGCCGGGACCGCGCTCTCGGGTGGAAACAACGCCATTACCCTCAACTGGACGGCCATCCCCGGAGCCTTCCAGTACAAACTCTACAGGTCCACCACTTCGGGCACCTACTCGAGCCCGTGCCTGATTGCGACCCTGGATACGACCGGCTACAAGGACACTTCCGCCTCCCCCTCCACGGGTGCGCCTCCCGCATCGAACACTGCCTCCGGCGACATGTTCCTGGCGTATGGGACTGCGCCCGCGACCACGTTCACGGCGGGGCCCGCGACCACGGGAAACGCAGGCGGCGATGCGTTCTCGATTCAGCGGCCGAACGGAACGTTCCTGATCGTCCGTGCCGGCGTGGCTACCACGACCTCGATCTACGATCCGACCCCCAACACGATGTCGGCCGGTCCCGCCCTCTCGGCAAATGCGGGCCTCGGTGCACACGGGCTCAAGCGGCCCGACGGCACGTTCCTCATCGTGCACGGCAACACCTCCACGTCCACTTCGATCTACGATCCCGTGGCCAATACGATGTCCGCGGGCCCGACGCTCTCGGCGAACGCCGGGGCGGGCGCGCATGCGATCGAGCGACCGGATGGAACGTTCCTCATCGTTCTCGGCGGCAACTCGACCTCGTCCTCCAACTACGACCCGGTCGCGAATACCACCTCCGCGGGGCCAAACCTCGCGAATACTGCGGGGACTGGCGCGCATGCGATTCCACGGCCCGACGGCAAGGTCCTGATCGTGTGCGGGCAGAAGTCCACCGCGACGATTGTCTACGATCCCTCCGCGAACACCAGCTCCGCGGGGCCGAACATCAACGGGACGACGTCCGGAGGTGGTGCGCACTCGATCCAGCGCCCGGACGGGAAGTACCTGATCGTGGAAGGCGAGAAGGGCAGTGGGACCTCGATCTACAACCCAGTCGCGAACTCCATGACGGCGGGGCCGACGCTACCCAATCCGGTGCACAACGGCGCGCACTCCATCATGCGCGCGGACGGAACGTTCCTGATCTTCTGCGGGCAGCAGACACCCGCGGGCACCGTGGTCTACGACCCGGTGGCCAATACAGTCGCCAACGGGCCCACGCTTGCGAACAACGTCGGTTCCGGCGGTCATTCACTGCAGTTGCCCGACGGCAAGTACCTGCTTGTGTATGGAAACACGACCACCAACACGGCGATCTACGACGCTGGCTGGTATCGGACCGGAAGCTACGTGTCGGAGAACATTCATCCTTCGGACATCAACTGGTGGAACACGATCTCCTGGGTGCGCTACGTGGACGACACCCTCACGGTCAAGATCAAGACGGCCGGCTCCTCTGGGGGCCTGGCTTCGGCGAGCTGGCGGGACGTGACGAACGGCGCTGGGATCAATCCCGGCGCGGGAGAGTCCTGGCTTCAGATCGGGGCGGACCATGCCCGGGCCATCCCGAAATCGTCGCTCCCGCTCGAGGACGTGTGGATGCGGAGTCGTGCGGAGTTCCGAACCTGGCCCACGCCCGACATCTTGAGCTTCACCGCGAACTACACGCCCACGACGCTTTCGGTCTCGCCGAGCAAGACCACGTTCGCCTTCGGGGGGCAGCCGCTCAACACCTGGCTGGCCGCCGACTCGAGCACCGTCACCAACGACGGCTCGATCGCCGAGACGCTGTACGGCAAGATCTCCACCTTCACCAGCGGTGGATACACCTGGTCGCTCTCCGCGAGCAGCAACGGCGCCGATCAGGTGCGGGCGCAGTGGTCTACCACCAGCGCAGCCGGTCCCTGGAACGACATCACCGCCTACGACAACGATTTTCTGATCCGCACGAGCCTGGCCGCCAGCGCGTCCATCAAGTTCTACTTCCGGATGCAAACGCCGACGAGCACGTCGGCTCTGACACAGTACGCGTCCACGCTCACCGTCACCGCTCAGTAGGCTGTCTTCCTGGGCCGGATCCCTGTTGACGTTCCTGGATCATCAGGCAGGGTGGCATGACCGCAGAGAGGGCGGGCTCCGGCCTCGTTCCGGCGCTCCAATGATCGATTCCGGCGTCTTCTCGATGATTCGCCCGCCGGCCCCGGCCAACAACGGCCACCACCAGCGCCCCATCCGCTTGGCTCTGCGCCCCCTGATTGGCGTGCGGTTCTTGACCATTGGAGGAGCGACCCCTACTTCCGCATCCAGAGCCCGACCTCGACGTCCTCGTACGGCCAGTACGCTTCGACCCTGACCGTCACGCCGCAATAGAAATGGCCGCGGCCGTCGGATGGAGACTGGCCGCCACCGCCCACACCCTGAGCGCGTCGCGTTGCAATCCGCACGGCGGAATTTCCCCGGAGCCACGCCGGGGAGGCCGCCGCTAGGTGTAACCCCCGGCGTTGCAAGGGCGCGCGTCCCACCGAACGACGCGCCGTCTCCCCGGCATCGGCCTTGCACTTGCGCATCACGGACAGGGGCGCCTCTGCGCCCCGGACGCAGTCGAGCCCCTACACGCGTGGAGGATGACTCGGTCATGAAACGCAACCCCTCGGCTTTCCTTGCGATCGTCGGCCTGATGCTGCTGGCCACCGCCCCGATGGCGTGGGCAGCGAACCCGGCCACGATCTCGGTGACCGTCACGATTCAGAACCTGAGTGTTTCCGCCACCGGTCCCATCGCCTTCGGTACGGTGACGACCTCGAGCCAGACCGTCTCCGGCGCGGCGTCCACCGTCACCAACGACGGCAACGTCACCGAGACGTTCTCGCTGTCGCTCACCAACCCGGGGAGCTGGACCGCGGTCCAAGCCGCCCCGTCGGCGGCCGAGGAGTACGCGCTGCTGGCGCAGTTCAACTCGAGCGCGCCCACCTCGGGCAGCTTCACCTACGCCAATCACGCGTTGTCCACGACCTCGGTCGCCAGCTCGGGCACCAAGTTCGCGGGCGACCAGACCGGGCTCAGCGTGGCCGCTGCGGCCACGCGCGGGTTGTGGTTCCGCTTCGACGCGCCGACCTCCACCGCGGTGACCACGCAGCAGACGATCACGGTGACCGTCACCGCGGCCGCCGGCTAGTCCGATACGCCGCGGGGCCTCGACCGTCCTCCACTCGGCCCGCGGGTCCGGGGTGGCGCGCCTTCGCGGCGCGTCCGCCCCGCCCGCAGGCGACGTCGCGCGCTAACGGGAACGGCCGCGCGGCGCCCCGCACCGGACCGCTCCCGGCTGTAACGCCTCTTCGTTCACGGAAGAGACAGGGGGGCACATGAACGCTTCACGGATCTTCGGAAAACCGGCCGCGGGACTCGCGTTGCTCGCGGGGCTGTGGCTGGGATGGGCGCCGGCGGCAGCCGCCGGCGGACTGAGCTGCTCGATCGGCGAAGTGGTGATCGACAATCTCAAGATCGGCCACACCTATTCGCTGCAGACGCTGGCCAACCTGCCGCTCGCGGTGACCAACACCGGGGATCAGTCGGTCAAGGTCATGGTGGATGCGCTGGTGCCCGGCGAGGGCGACCTGCGCCGCGGCGCGGAGCCGGTTCCCGCGGCGGCCTGGGCCTTCGCCACGCCCGCCTCGTTCCAGCTCGCCCCGCAGCAGACCGAGCGCGTGGAGCTGAACCTCGTGATCCCCGACGACGAGAGTCTGCTCGGGCGCAAGTTCGAGGTCATCTTCTGGTCGCACACCGAAGCACTGCCCGGCGACATGATGGCCTACGGCATCAAGAGCCGGATCATCTTCTCGGTGGACCGCGAGCGCGAGCTGCCGGGGGTCGTCCCCGTCGGCGACCTCTCGGTCAACTTGCGCCCCGCGCGCATCACGCTCGACAACATCACCGTCGGCCGCGAGTACCGTCTCGGCGAGACCGAGCGCACGGCGCTCACGGTGGAGAACACCTCGAGCAAGCCGCTGGCGATGGAGCTGCGCCTCATGAGCCCCGAGAGCGCGTCGGCCGGTTCCGACGAGAACGTCGGTGACCTGCTGGGGTCGGCCGAGGTCAACCTCTCGCCCGCCAAGTTCACCCTGGCGCCGGGCGAAAAGAAGCAGATCTCCGGAACGGTGCGCTTTCCGAAGCGCAAGGGCATCCGCGGCAAGACCTACATGTGCGTGGTCTCCGCGGCGGTGGTGGATCTGCCGGTGGCCACGCAGATCTACTCGCGCATCTATGCCAGCGTGAAATGAAGCTCGGAGTCCCCCGATGGCCGGCAACGATCGGCGCGCTCGCCCTGTGCCTGATCCTGCCGGCCGCCGTGTGCGCGGCCGCGCCGCCGCGCGCGGCTGAATCCCCCGATCCGGCGCGGTCGGTCCAGGGTCTCGCGACTCCACCACGCGCGCCGGAATCCCCCGATCCGGCGCGGCCGGCCGCGGATCCCGCGACCCCGGCGCGCCGGCCCGCGACGCGTCTCGGCGGCGCCACGCCGGTGTCGGCGTCCGCCGTATCCCACTCGGTGGCGATCACGGTGCAGGTGATCCCCAGCCGCGGTCTGCCGCCTTCCTTCTCGACCTGGCTCGGGGTCGCGGGACCGAACCCATTCAGCACGGCCACCATCATCCGCTACAGCTGCGCCGTGCCGGGCGACCTCGCGATCAAGGTGTTCAGCGTCCAGGGCCAGATGATCGCCAAGCTGGTCGAACGCTATCACCAGGCAGGCACCTACAGCCTGTGGTGGGACGGGCGCGACGGCGACGGCCGGCTCGTGGCCCCGGGGATCTACTTCTGCCGCATGCAGCAGGGCCGGCGCAGCATCACGAACAAGCTCGTCTACCTGCCCTGAGAGGCGCGGGAGCGCGACCCCGCACGCGTCGCCCGTCGTCACGGGCGTGGGGTCCGTGACGCGCCGGCGCGATCCGCGAGCGCGGATTGCGGAGCGCACGATCGTTGCGTTACGCCTCGGGTCCCCGTTCGGGACCTCACACCCCCCGGCGCTTGCCTCCAGGATCCGGGCGTGGGAACGGCCTGCGCCCCATGACGTTGGCCCCTGAGCGCTCGCGGCGCTGGCGCACCCGGAGCGGGCGATTCTCCCGGAGGCCCCGGCCCGCCTCTTGCTCGATTTAGTGGGTGGAAGCAGTTCGTCCGGTACTTGGCCACGCCGGTCGCGCCCGAAGGCGGCCCCGGCGCCCTGGACGACGGCGCTCGGAATCCGCCCAGGCGGGCGGCGACGGGCAACGGACCTGGATACGGAGACCACCATGAGCCCGACACTCGAGCGAACGAGACAACGCGGGCGGCGGCCGAACTCCGCCGGCGTTCGCGCGCCCTTCTCGGACGCCATGCCGGCCCCAATCAGCCGGAAGGTCCGGGCCGCGGTGGCCGGGCTGATGGTGTGCGCGCTCATCGCGGGTTGGACCGCGACTCCCGCGGCCGGTGCACCAACCGTCGCTTCGGTCGCCCCGGCGTCCGGGAACATCGCGGGGGGCACGCCGCTCACGATCCGCGGCGGCGGGTTCGCTCCGGGCGCGAGCGTGAAGGTCGGCAACGTGTCCTGTACCCAGGTCAAGGTGCTCCCCGACAGCATCGTGTTGTGCGTCACCGGTCCGCGCGCGGCCGGGCCGGTGAGCGTCACGGTGTTCAACTCCGCCTCCGACTCCAGCGCCACGAACTCCCTCTTCACCTACGGGAGCCGGAAGGAGCTGACGAAAACCACGAAGGCCGATTTCGAGGCGCCGGGGTGCGCGATGACGAATGTGGTCAGCACCGGCCTCGACTCGACACTGCGCTGGCTGGACTGGAGCCCGACCACGGGCGGCGGCATGGGTGCCGGCACGTACTACTACGTTGTCACCGCCCTCACCGCCGCCGGCGAGACGCAACACAGCGTGGAGAGTCCGCCGACCACGGTGGCGGGCGCCAAGAACGCCGTGCGGCTCGCCTGGACCGCGGTGAGCGGGGCGCTCGGATACCGCATCTACCGCACGACCTCGTCCGGCACTTACGCCAGCCCGTCGCTCGTCGCGGCACTCGACAGCTGTGGCTACACCGACATCGCCGGTTCCCCCTCCACCGGCGCCCCGCCCGCGAGCAGCACCGCCGCGGGCGATGCTTACCTCGCCCGCGGGCAGGCTCCGGGCTCGTCCTTCTCCGCCGGACCGAACACCACGGGTAACGTGGGCGCCGAGGGGTGCTCGCTCCAGCGGCCGGATGGCAAGTTCCTCATCATCCACGCGAATGCGACCGTCACGACCTCGATCTACGACCCGGTTGCCAACACGATGTCCGCCGGGCCGAACCTGACGGGCAACGCCCAGGAGGGTGCCCAGGCGCTCAAGCGGCCCGACGGCAGGTTCCTCGTCGTGCACGGCAATGCCACGACCGGCACCTCGATCTACGATCCGGTCGCGGGCACGATGAGCGCGGGACCGACCACGACCGGCGCGGTGGACAAGGGCGGGCAGTCGCTCAAGCGGCCGGACGGCAAGTTCCTCATCGTCCACGCCAACGGCACCACCACGACGTCGATCTACGACCCGGTCGCGAACACGATGGTTGCGGGCCCAACCACCGCCAGCAGCGTCGGCGATGGCGCGTTCGGGATTCCCCGTCCCGACGGCACCTTCCTCATCGTCCACGGCAACGGGGGCGTCTCGGGCGCGACGTCGGTCTACGATCCGGTCGCCAACACGATGTCGGTCGGCCCGACGGTGCCGTACGGCCTGGCGAAGGGGGCGCACGCCCTCCAACGTCCTGACGGGCGCTGGCTCATCGTGTGCGGAAAGAACAGCACGAACACGGCGCTTTACGACCCGGTCGCCAACACCATGGCGAGCGGACCTGCGACCACCGCGATCGTCAACGGTGGCGCCCTGTCCATCCAGCGCGCCGACGGGACGTTCCTGATCGTTCACGGAAAGAGCACGACGGCCAGCAGCATCTACGACCCGGTGGCGAACACGATGTCCGCAGGTCCGACGCTCCCCAACGCCGTCGACAAAGGCGGACACGTGGTGCAGCGCCCGGACGGCCGCTACCTCGTCGTCAACGGCGCGAGTGGCAACAAAACTACGCTCTACGACGCGGGCTGGACCCGCACCGGCTCGTACATCTCGGAGAAGCTGCGCCCGGGCGACATCCAGCGCTGGAACACCTTCTCCTGGGTTCGCGATCTCGATGACACCCTGATCGTGCGCATCCGCACCGCGGCCTCGTCGGCGGGCCTCGACGCCGCGGCCTGGCGCACGGTCGCCAACGGCGGCGAGATCGCCGCGACGGAGGGCGAGACCTGGCTGCAGGTCGGCGCCGACTTCGCGCGCTGCATTCCCAAGTCATCCGGGGCACTCGAGGACGTCTATGGCAATTGGCGCTTCGAGTTCCGGCGCTGGCCGACGCCCGACCTCCTGAGCTTCACCGCGAGCTACACCGACACCGCGCTCGTCACGGGCGTCGGCCCGGCATCGCCGCCGGCCGGGTCGCTCTCGCTCGCCCAGGGTGCGCCCAACCCGTTCCGGACCTCCACGCTCATCCGGTTCGGCGTCACGGTGTCGACCGATCTCACGCTCGAGGTCTTCAGCGTCACCGGGCAAAAGGTGGCGACCCTGGCGGGCGGCTGGCACGCCGCGGGCTCCTACGCGCTGCGCTGGGACGGCCACGACCTGCGGGGCCGGCGCACGCCACCCGGCGTCTACCTCTACCTGCTCCGGGCGGGCGATGTGCGGCTCGCGCGCAAGCTCGTGCTCATTCAGTAGCGATCCGCCGCGGGAGGCGTTCCGGGGCCGCCGATTGCGGGCCTCGGGGCGGTCCTCGGCGGCCTCAAGTCCAGCTCCCCGGAGGCCGATAATCCACCAGTGGGAGACCGAGAGCCGGCCATCTAGGCCGGGATGCACACACCCGAAGGAAGAGGAATCGTCATGGCCACGCTCGCCGACAGCGAACGCATGGAATACGAGGCGCTCATGAATCGGGGCCGCGACGCCGAGCGGACCTCGCAGCTGTGCTGGACGCTGTCCGGGCTGGCAGCGGCGTGCCTGATGTCGTGGGGCGTTCAGACCCGCAATCCGGCGCTCATGCTCCCCGTGGTGCTGGCATCGGCGTACGGCTTCTACGCCATGCTGTTCGCGCGCCATCAGGTCCGCCTGATCGCCGGTTACATCAAGGAGTTCTTCGAGACCCGCACCGCCGGCCCACAGTGGTTCACGCGGCTCGGCCACCTGCACGTGGTGCCGGGCTTCAATCCGATCAAGGACGGTCTCTCGCTGTTCCTCGCCAACGGCACCAGCATCGTCGCCATCATCTTCGCCTGGCTCTTCTCCACCTCCGACCCGCGCAGCATCCTGATGGCGGGCATCGTGACCGGCTTCGGCCTGCTCTTCGGGTTCCACTCGATGTCGGAGACCTGGCGCATGCACCAGACGCATTCGGCGAGCCTCTGGCACCAGGTGAACGTCGGCCCGCGGGAGGTTTCCAAGTCCGGCCCGCGCGCCGCCTCGCGCTGACGATCCGTTCGACGTCCTGACCCGCGCGGCACGGTGCCGCGCGGGTCTCGCGTTTTCCGGTCAGGTGCCCGCGCCATCTCGCCTGTGGTAGCGTCGCCGGAATTCTCCGGCATCCGCCCCGCGAATTCCGGGCGTCCTGCCGCCACGGCGCCGGTCCAACCCCTGATCAACGGACAGCATGCCCTCCATTGCCATCGAGTGGCTCGACCTCGCGCTGCGATGGGTCCACGTGATCGCCGGGATCATGTGGATCGGCGACTCGTTCCTCTTCATGTGGCTCGACAGCAACCTGTCGCCACCCTCCCGACCGCGCGACGGCGCGGTCGCCGGCGAGCTGTGGATGGTCCACAGCGGCGGCTTCTACGAGGTGGTGAAGCGCCGCGTCCTCGCCCCTTCCGAGATGCCGCAGACCCTCTACTGGTTCAAGTGGCAGGCGTACACCACCTGGCTCAGCGGCTTGCTTCTGCTCGGCGTGGTCTACTACCTCGGCGGCGGCGTCTACCTCGTCGACGGCGCCGCGCGCGGCGTGGGGCTGGGGGCCGCGATCGGCCTCAGCCTGGGAACCCTCGGGGCGGCCTGGCTGGCGTACGACGCGCTCTGGGGCTCGGCGCTGGCGCGTCGGCCCGCCGTGGCCACCCTGGTGTCGTTCGCGCTCCTGACGGCGGCGGGCTTCGGGCTGACGCGGGTGTTCAGCGGACGCGCCGCGTTCCTTCAGGTCGGCGCGATGCTCGGCACCATCATGGCGGCCAACGTGTGGCGGCGCATCATCCCGGCCCAATCGCAGATGGTTGCGGCGACCCGCGCGGGGCGGACCGCGGACGCCGCGCTCGGGGCACGGGCCAAGCAGCGCTCGATCCACAATCACTATCTGACGCTGCCGGTCGTGTTCACGATGGTGAGCAACCACTTTCCGAGCACCTACGGGAACGAACTCAACTGGCTGGTGCTCGCGCTGCTCGTGGTGGTGGGAGCGGCGGCCAAGTACGTGATGAATCATCGCCTCGCCAGCAACCGATGGATCGTCGCGGCGGGAACGGCCGCGCTGCTTGGAGTGATCGCACTCACCGCGCGCGTTTCACGCGACGCCACGGCCGGCGCGGGCTTCGCCGGCGCGGCGCCGGTGTCCTTCGCCGAGGCCGATGCCATCCTTCAGCGACGCTGCGTCAGCTGCCATGCGGCGCGCCCGGCGAATCCCTCGTTTCCCGAGCCGCCCAACGGGATCGTCCTCGAGGATCCGCGCCGCATCCGGGCGCTGGCGCCGCGCATCATGGTGCGCGCGGTCGAGACCCGGACCATGCCGCTCGGCAATCTCACCGGGATGACCGACGCGGAGCGCCGCACGCTCGGCGCGTGGATCGCGCAGGGAGCGCCGCTCGGCGACTCCGTGGAGGGCCCCGCGCGCCCGCGCTGAGCGGCCCGCGCCGCACGCTGCGCGCGGATCGCGCCGGGAGCACCGCGGCGGCGACTCCGGGGATCACGCGCCCCGGTCGCGCTGAGCGCCGGGCGCGCCCAATGCGTCCGCTGGCAATACACCGGGCCCCGCGGGGCGTTTCCCGCGGGGCCCATTCGGCCCTACACCCGCCGTGCCCGCCCGCCGGCGCTTAGGGCGCCGGAACGAACGTCTGCACGCAGCCGATGTTCAAATCCACGAGCGACAGCAGCGTCGCGGCGTCCTCAGGGCCGATCTTCGGCCTGGACGCATCGCGCAGCGCCACCACCTTGTTGCGGAAGTCGCCGAGATACTTCGTCGCGTCCGGGTGCCTGCCCTCCCGGAACTTCTTCTCGGCGTAGTCGATGCGCTTCATCAGGTCCTGCCGGTCCGAAGCCGACAGGCTTGCCGCGGCGTTGGTCGCGTCGCGGAGGCCCTGGAAGTTGCATCCATCCGTCGATAAGGAGCTTCCGGAATCGAGGCACCCCGCGATCAGCGTGACGCCCAATAGCATAGGGCCCAGCGCAAGCCAGTGCAGCGTCTTCACATTGTCCTCCTGTTGATGGCCTGTGCACGTCGGGCCCCCTATCGCAAAAGTGAAACCCCCTCGCCGATGAGCCCTGCGAGCGGGGTCTCACTCTCCTACCCGAGTACAGCAATAGTCTATCGCAGACCCCGACGCCGGAGCCACAACGGTTCGCGTTTCCTACCTCGAATCTGGCGTGCAATATGCATGATCGGCGCCGACGCGAGCGCCCAGCCTTCCCGGGCGTCGCTCGGGGTCGGCCACTGTCGCCGTCCGTCAGCCCATTCAGGCCGGACTGGCAGCTTCGCTCCGGAACCGCCTCCCGGCGACCGGAGCGCCCAGCCCGCAATCGGGGTCCGCGTCCGGCGTTGGCCACGCCCACCGCGCGGCTCGGCGTCCGGCATACCTTATGCCGTGTGCACGCCAGGCCGTGGGCGGGCAGGGCCTCCCGTGCCCTCTACCGCCTCGGGACGCTCCACCCTGGCTCGCGGCAGGACGGGCCGCACCTCATTGCGGCCCCCAAGTCATACCGCGAAAGGGGTGATCTTCAATGTCCAAGTCGTCCCTCCCACTCCGCATGGCAGCCGTGACGTTCGCACTGCTCGCGCTCCCGGCCGTCGCTCGAGCGGCCGACCCCTCGATGATCTCCGACGATCCAAAGGTCATATCGTCGGGGGGATCGGACCCTCCACCCGCGCTCACCACCGCGGCGATGGCCCACGGGTCCGTCATCTACTTCGACGCGTCCGGGTGCAAGTGCCGCATCGACTTCAAGGTCTTCGACGACCACGGGAGCAACCCGGCCTGCGGCAACTGCGACTACCGCAACATCACTGGAGCGTGCTGCGCGGTCAGCGTGGATTGCGTGACCATCGCGCCGGAGGCCGGTCACGTGTTGTTCTGCGGCCGCGCGCTCACGAGCAAGCCCAAGGGACATCTGGCGGCGGGGCCTGCCGTTCTGCCGGATGATCCCGTATCCCCGCCCTCGGGGGGTCCGCTCAAGTGGCTCTACGTGTTCGCCGAGCAGGGCAAGGCGAACGGCAGCAAGACCGACGCGGTCCGGACCTTCTTCTCGGCCTCAGATCCTTCTTGCCTGGTCAAGAACGCGCTGTGTCCGCAAGTGAAACCGCTCGAAATCAAGAAGAGCAAGATTCACATCCACACCGCCAAGATCAAGAAAGGACTGGCGGCCGCGGAATTCGCCTGGGGAGATCTGGAGAACGACCTGGCGTTCGACGACTTCGACGCCGAGTTCCCGACCTCGACCGAGGCGCGCAGCTGGGGCGCGCTGAAGTCCCTGTACCGCAGGTAGGGAGCGACGCGCAGTCCACGGCGACCACCTCCGTTCGCGGGGGTGGTCGCCTAGTGTTCCGTACCGGAAGTCATGTGCGCGTCCCCGCGGAGGCATCGCGGTCGCCCGCAAGGCGCGACGACGAAGTCGTGTCTGAAGATACGTCGAGGAGGAGCAACGCAGCGGGCGAGCGCGAGGGCCCGCGGGGCGGGTGCATGACTTCCGGTACGGACCACTAGTTTCGCTCCCGAATCGCCCGCGGCCGCACCACCGTGATGCCGATGTTGCTCCGCGGACCCCGCGCCAGGTAGGCGCCGATCGTGGTGTCCAGCACCACGCGCCCCTGGGCCGACGAGGCGTGGAGCAGGCGCGCCAGGCCATCGGCCCCGCGATCGATCACCCCGGTGTGGGAGTAATCGAGGCCCCGGATCGAGGTCGCGATCGCGATGATGTCCCCGGTCCGCAGCCTGGGCTCGATCCCGGCGACGCGCGCCCGGGGCACGTAGGTCCGGGGGATCGCGCCGATCCGCCGCTCGATGCGCCGAATCACGGGGACGAATCCGGGCGTCGCCGCGAGCGCGGGGTACGCGCCCGGATGCGTCGACATGAAATCCACCCGGACCGGCAGCCGGACTCCGCCGAGGGACGGCGTGATGTCGTCCGCCACGCGCTTGGCGACGTTGTCGGCGATCCACTCCGCCGTGTAGTGCAGGCGGGAGGTGTAGTCGGTGAGCCGGCCGCCGCGGTAGCGCATGAACGTGATCTCCGACTCGAGATCCTCGAGCGTCGGCGCCGCCGCGCCCGAAGGCCGTACCATCACGCGAGCGAGGCCGAGGCAGGTTTCGAAGAAGGTGACGCAGTCGAGCCCCTGCAGCGTCACGCGGCAGGTCTCGCCACCCGGCGCTTCGAGCGTGCCGGTGACGTAGGGGATCCCCTCCATCCGGCGCCCGAAACGCGCCAGGCGCTCGCCGATCGGGAGCGTGTTCCAGCCCCCGGCGTAGGAGCGAGCCAGCAGGGCCTCGACTTGCCAGGCGGTGGAGTCCGTCGCGGCGGCGGACCCCGCACCGTCCGGCGGCCGGCCGGCGCCGCTGCCGGCGATCAGGAATGCGGCGATCACGATGGCGAGCACCAGAGCGTGACTCCGTGTCGGTGAAGGTGGACGGCCGTTCAGGGAGAGCCAGTCTAGCGCCGCGGCGATCACAA
>Ga0326597_10002914_pt1 | contig 25198 bp, 25 predicted proteins | sample RVTome_12_FD_203789 | JGI IMG/M metagenome (GOLD analysis project Ga0326597, IMG submission 203789) | Soil microbial communities from uranium-contaminated site in the Upper Colorado River Basin, Wyoming, United States - RVT100D185 | ecosystem: Environmental > Terrestrial > Soil > Contaminated >... | reverse complement strand
CTCCCGGATTTCCTGGTAAAGCCAGTTCTGGATGCTGGTACCCGGCTGTTTCGGCTCCAGGAGCAGCTCCGTTGCCGCATTGTCGGCCACTGATCGGTTAGACTGGTTCATTAAAATTTACAAAAGCGGATCTATCATACTGGACCAGTTAGAGCTAGGGTAGCACCGAAATCAAACGGGAAAGAATCTTGAAATGACCATCAAGAAGATTCGTCGCGACATCGTGTGGTCGCTCGTGGCCGCACTTGTCACCATGTCTAGTCCGCTGTTCGCGGGGTCCGAAGACGGCACGACCCGCATCGGCATCATGCTGTTCGACGGCGTACTAACCAGCGACATCGTCGCGCCGATGGAGGTATTCGGGGGCGCGATCGCATCCGGAGAAGTCGAGAACTACGAAGTCATCACCGTCGGCCGCGAGGCCGGTACCATCACGACCCAGGAAGGGGTCACCTTGACCGCCGAGTATTCCATCGACAACGCGCCTCAACTGGACGTGCTCATCGTCGGTAGCCGCTACGGCATGGATCCGATCCTTGAGGACGACGCCTTCATGAAGTTCATCCGCGAACGCGGCGCCGAGGCGGACTGGCTCGCCAGCAACTGCTCGGGGGCGTACATCCTTGCCGAGGCAGGTTTCCTGGACGGTCGCAAGGCCACGACCTATCCCGGCGGAGAAGTCTGGCTCAAGCTCAACCATCCGGCGATCGACATCGAGATCAACCAGACCGTGGTCGTCGACGGCAACATTGTCACATCCAACGGCTCACTGGTGAGCTATGAAGCGGCCCTGGAACTGCTCGGTCTGATGGCTGGCGACGACGCGGCCAAAGAGATCGCCGACCTGACCTATTTCAACCGTCTGCTCGAGCGCGGCGCAACCCGCTGAGGGGGAGCCCGTGATCATCAAATCTGTAGTAGCTGGCACCGTGCTGGCCTTGACCGCCGCCGGGGCCCTGGCCCAGGTGAAATACGTAAAGGCGAGCAACGGCACGCGGCTGTTGGGCATTCCGAGCGGCGTGGAGATCCGGATGCTGGTCGAGAAGTCAAATCTCGGCAGCGGCGAGGTTGAAATCGGCGAGATCACATTTCCCGCCGGTGCGGGCACCGAGGCGCGGGATCATCGTCACGGCTCGATCGAGATCTTCTACGTGATGGAAGGCGTGTTGGAGCATATCGTCAACGGCGAAAGCCACTTGCTCGAACCGGGCATGGCCGGCATCGTCCGGCCGGAGGACACGGTGGCTCACCGCGTGCGGGGGGACGAACCGGTGCGGGCGCTGGTCGTCTGGGCGCCGGGGGGCGAGGCCGACCGGTTGGGGTTCAATGAACGGCCGCTCGACTGGGAGGATTGAGTCCGTTCGGTCCAGTCCGGCCTGCGGCGTTCAGTCGCACCAGGGAATGAGCCCATACACGAGATCCAACGATAGTCCCGCATAACCAGGGCCGTCTGCGAGAGTGAATCTGAGGAAACACAGTGTGTCCGCGACGAGAGGCTGATCCGAGTATCTCCGCACGACTTTACGCATTGGAAGCTAGTAAAACGACGAGTAGATCCTGGCGTCCTTGCCAGGCCCGACGCTATGGATGGCAGTTGTCCCGAGTAGATGATCAGCATAGATTACCGCGTGTTTTTGAAAGTGGCGGAAAACTTAAGTTTCAGTGACGCAGGCAAGAGACTGGGTGTGTCGCGTTCTGCCGTGAGCAAACGCGTTGCTCAGCTGGAGCAATATCTGGGTACGAAGTTGATCAACCGCACCCCCAGAAGCCTGAGCCTGACGGAAGCCGGCACGATTCTGCTCGAGCATTGCCGGGGGATCGAAAGGGCCGTTGAAGCTGCCGAGGATGCCGTGAAGAACGCCGACCAAGAGCCCGTAGGCACGATTCAGGTGAGCCTGCCTACGAGTCTCGGCGCGGCGCTGATGCCTTCGTTGCTCACGAAGTTCAGTCACCAGTATCCGCGCGTGAAACTCACGACGCACTTGTCGGAACGATTCGTGGACGTCGTTGCAGGAGGGTACGACTTGGTCATCCGAGTCGCACAACAGATGACCGACTCGAGCTTGGTAGCGCAGCGACTTTTGACTTGCGACAAGGTCCTGGTCGCTTCGCCGGCCTACCTGCAAACTTACGGTACGCCAAAGCACGTGAGCGAGTTGCAGGAGCACAGATGTCTTGGCCTATCTTACAACGCCGGTAGCCCGAATCAGTGGCGGTTCAACGGCCCTCGCGGACCAATAGACGTGCCGATCAAGTATGCCTTTGCTGCGAGTAATCATATGACTCTGAGTTTGGCAGCATGTCTCGGTATGGGCTTTCTTTTCACGCCGCGCATGCTGGTGGCGGGTGAAATCAAGCGGGACCGACTGCAGATCGTCCTGCCAGAGGGCTGGACTACGGCCTTTTCGCTCTATATCCGCAAAAGCGGGCTCCGGCAAAGGTTCGAGTCCTCATTCGCTTTATCAGAACGCAGTTGGATGCGCTCCATGACTATGATCTCTGGGCGCCTCAGCCAAGCCACGCTGTCGAGTGATGCGGTCGCGAGTCTCCGGTGGGCGAAACACTATGTTTCCCTGTCGTTGAGACGAAGGCGACGGTCTATCGACTCGCGGAGGGGTCATGATCGTCCGTCTACCAGCCGACCATAGAGAAGCGATGGAATCCTTGTGGTCTGAGCAACGTCTAGGTCGTGTGCAAGGTGTTGACGCGAGCAGGCAAATCTCGTGGCGTCGCTCTCCTGGTCCGTAGGGCGCAGGCATGCTTGAGGTCGCGGTCTTCTCGTCCGCTTGCCTCGTGCTTCTCGGCGCAGGTTGGGCTTGGAAGCTGCGCAGGTCGGTAGAGGCAGCTACGAACCAGTTGACGGAGGAGAGGAGGCTTCGTCACGCCGCCGAGTCTCGTGCGCGTTGGATGAATGACCACGACTTGTATACCGGGCTGCCGCGTGCTCACAGTTTCGCCAAGCGCGTCGGCGATCTGTTGTCGCGAGCGGATCCGAGAGAGTCAAAACAGATCGTGGCGCTCAAGCTCGCCCACGTTAATAAGACGATCCGAACACTTGGCCATGGGCCGGGGCTAACGCTCGTTCGCGATTTCGCGCGGCAGCTGCGTGCGATGGAATTCGAAGCGTATGGCATGTGTGGCAGAGATCTCTTTCTCGTGTTTGGCGATAAGCGGCAGATGAACGCCAAGCTTCGGCAGCGTGTTGCGCTAACGGATACAGTGGTTTTTAGAACGTCCTCGACTCCGGGATTCTCCGCTGGGGTCTCCACTTGGCCGGAACATGGTAGGAGCGTTTCGGCGCTGCTGAGGCGAGCTGAAACGGCCCTGGCCGTGGCCATAAGAACGCGTGAGGGATGGGTCGACTACCGTCGTCCCATGGAACCTGATGAAGCGGACCTGCAGCTGTTATCCGTCTTTCGGAGGACCGGTGGCGCGGGCCTCGATACGGTTTTTCAGCCTCAAATCGATATCCATTCAGGGAAAGTCGTCGGCGCCGAAGCGCTAGCTCGGTGGGATGTCGCCGGCGTGGGTCTCGTACCGCCTGGGCGGTTCATTCCATTGCTTGAAGATGCTGGTCTTATCCGTCACGTAACCAAGCGTGTAATCGAACAGGCCGTGCGAATTGCCGGCCGTCTCAGAAGAGACGGGTTTCCTTGCCCGGTCGCGGTCAACGTGGCAGTCGCCGATCTAATGGGGCCGAAGCTGCGAGTGGATATACTGCAGGCGCTTCGAAGTTACGGCGGCCTACCAGGAGATTTGAAACTGGAGCTTACTGAAACGAGCGTAGCAGGGTACCCCGACATGGTACGAGGGGCAATGAGGCGACTGCGAAGCGACGGTATTCGTGTATCGCTCGACGACTTTGGGACGGGCTACTCGTCGCTTTCGTACCTTAGCGACTTCCCTGTGCATGAGCTTAAGATTGATCGGTCGTTCGTGAACCGAATGCGCGAGCGACATCAGGATAGAAGCATCGTGCGTGCGATGATCGCAATGGGGCATGAACTGGGACTCATTGTAATCGCCGAGGGTGTGGAGAGCGAGTACGAATTGAAGTCGCTGCAAAGATACGGGTGTGATCACGCTCAAGGGTTTCTAGTGTCGCAACCTTTGAGAGAGGCTGAGTTCATCGAGTTTGTCCGAATGGCTTCGGTTGGCAGGTCTTGGACGACCTGTGAGCTCCGTGGGCCACTCCAGGTCAAGAGGTGAGGGCGTAGAGAGTTCCCGCCCAGAAACACAGTGTTTCCTCGCTATTGAGACGAAGGACATCGCCTGTGTCCTCGGTGAGAGCCATGTGGACTTACCGGAGTAGGGTAGAGTGATCGAGTTGGAGCGCGTTGGCGGCCTCCATCACGAGTACCTGCGGATGGCCGCTTGACTGTTAACGGATGATTAAACGATATCCACACAACCAAAAACTGCTCCGTATGCGTGAGATGAGGGAAGTGGCCGGCGCCTTCGACAATTATTAACTCCTTCACCGGCGCTTCGATGTACTCAAAATACGCGATCACCAACTCGGCGGGCGTGTAGACTGATGGCCGAGATAATGTTGGATCGCACGCGTATCGTGCCCATCGTTCGCAAGTTTATAGCCACACGCGTGACGCTCGAGCTGTGCTCTCGGCAATGTCGAGCGCGATTGTCGAGAACGGCACAATGGCGCCGGAAGGTAGCGAAACAAGCCGATCGTAATGCGAATGTTTTGTGGGACCTTATGTGGGACAAACCCGCCTTTAATAACATAACAGACTGATTATTAAGTAAGTATGGCGGAGGGAGTGGGATTCGAACCCACGGTACGGTAAACCGTACACTTGATTTCGAGTCAAGCCCGTTCGACCACTCCGGCATCCCTCCGCGGGCGAATCTAGCAGTTCGCCTGCTCCGCGGCAAACGGGCATCGATCAGTCTTTCCTGGCGCCCGAGTAGCGGATGACGCGAACTTTTTCAACGGTCACCAGGCCGCTCGGCATCATTTGCTCGAGCACGGGCAGGAAGCTTTCGATCTGATGCTCGGCATCTACGATCTCGATGACGATTGGCAGATCGTCCGAGAGCCGTAAGATCTTCGCGGTATGCAACATGCTGGAAGCCCCAAAACCGAGCAGGCCTCGAAGCACGGTGGCACCGGCAAGACCGTGCTCGCGGGCGCGCAAGACGATGGCTTCGTAAAGCGGTCGGTGTTCGAAGCGGTCCTTTTCGCCGACGAATAAGCGCAGCAGTGTGGAGTCGGTCGGAATTGACATTGGGAACCCCTATCGATTGAGTGCGCTGGCGCCGGTGTGCCCGAGCCAGACTGCGAGCAAGCAGAGCGCGACGGACAGCAGGATGTTTGCAAACGCCCAGCCCCACTCGCCATCACGAGCGAGGTTGAGCGTTTCGAGGCTGAAAGAAGAAAACGTCGTATAACCGCCGCAGATTCCATACATCAGAAATGCGCGTGCGTCGGGGGTGACGAGCAGCCGGCCATCACCCGCGAGCCAAGTCGCGAGAAATCCAATGATGAGCGAGCCGATGACATTGACGGCGATCGTGCCCCAGGGAAAGACTTCGCCGACGCCGCGCGCGACCAGACCGGAACACCAATAGCGCCCCATGCCGCCGAGCGCGCTGCCGAGACCGATCCAAAGATAGGTCACCATGGGCGTGTCTGCATCGATACGGATATCGCCATCTTGAGCCTCATTCCGTCGCCAGGCCGCGAGGCTCGACAGGATCGAGCGCGCGCCGATGGATCGGTATAGTAGCAACGAACGATCGATAGCGTTGGCCGCCGTGCAGCTTAGCGTAAAGCGTCGAACGTCGATTCGAGGAGTCAGTCATTGGATAGTTCGACGGCACTAGAGCAGATCCGAAACGTTGTCGGCGCGCGCGGCATCGTCAGCCCCAAGGCGGCCGAGCCTCTGCTGCGCGATCATCGGGGTCTTTACCAAGGGGCCGCCGCCGCCGTCGTCCAGCCGGGCTCGACGGCGGAATGCGCGGCCATTCTCGAAATCTGCAGCGCTGCGCGCTTGGGCGTGGTGCCGCAAGGCGGTAACACGGGCTACTGCGGCGGCGCTACGCCATTCGATAGTGAGCGCCAAATTCTATTGAGCCTTGCGCGCATGAACCGAATCCGCCGGATCGATCCCATCGCGTTCACGATGACTGCCGAAGCGGGCGTGATTCTATCTGCAGCTCAGGCGGCGGCCGCGGACCAGCAACTGCTGTTTCCATTGAGCATGGGATCGGAAGGCTCGTGCCAGATCGGCGGCAATCTATCGACGAATGCCGGCGGCCTCAACGTCGTGCGTTACGGTACGGCTCGGGAACTCGTGCTCGGTCTCGAGGTTGTCTTGCCGAGTGGCGCGGTGCTCAGCGAGCTCAAGGGTCTGCGCAAGGACAACACCGGCCTCGATCTCAAGGCTCTGTTCCTCGGGGCGGAGGGTACGCTGGGTGTGATCACCGCCGCCGTGCTCAAGCTGTTTCCGCAACCGCGCAGCCGGCAGACGGCATGGCTTGCCGTGGCAAGCCCGACGGCCGCGTGCGAACTCCTCGGCGAAGCGCGGCGGCAAAGTGGTGATCAGCTCGTGTCTGCCGAGTACCTGTCGCGCACGTCGCTGGAGCTCGTGCTCGCTCATGTCGAGGGTGCGCGGGAGCCGCTCTCCAGCCGTCACGACCACTATGTCATGCTCGAACTCGCCGGATCCCTGACCGATGCGGCGCTGCGTGAATTACTCGAAAGTCTGCTCGCCGCTGGTCTGGAGAGCGGGAAGATACTTGACGGCGTGATTGCGCAGTCCCATGCGCAGCGAAGCGCTCTATGGAAGCTGCGCGAGACCATCCCGGAAGCGGAACGTCGTGAGGCCAAGTGCATCAAGCACGATATCTCTGTGCCGATCGCCTTGATTCCGGAGTTTTTAGACGGCGCGCGGCAGCGGTTGACGCGAGTCGCCGCGCATGGCTTGTCGGTCTTCGGGCATCTCGGGGACGGCAACTTGCATTACAACTTGGTGCCACCGGATGCCCCGGCTGGGTTCGGCGACGAACTCGCCGCCGAACTCACGGCTACGCTCTACGCCTATGTGGACGAAGTCGGTGGAAGCTTTAGTGCCGAGCATGGCGTGGGCCTATTCAAGCGCGATGAGCTCGCCCGTTTCGAGTCACCTGTCGCGTTGGAACTGATGCAGCAGATAAAGCGAACGCTCGATCCCGACGGCATCATGAATCCGGGTAAGTTATTCGTCAGCTAAGAGCAGTGTTGCAGATAGCCAACTTTGCGGCGTGAAACGCCCGTCTCCTTAGCCGCCGCGTGACTACGGATCCATATTTTAGTGGATTGGACCGATGATTCCGCTACGATCGTCGCGGCGCGATTTCGGATCATTGCTCCTTATTTCCCGCAGGAGTACAGTGCGCCGCCTCAATCCTCATAACCGATGTATTGAAGCTTATAGCAATCGCTCGTACGCTGGGTCTGATATTTATTCTCTTCAGCACGACCCTCGTAGCGCCGCTGGTGATTGCTTGGATCTACCACGAAGGCAATTCTACGCTCTTCTTGTCCCCATCTTCCCTTGCGCTAATCACCGGGCTGTCGCTTTGGGCGCCGTTACGCCGAAGTCAGGGTTCGATTCGAAACCGCGATGCGCTTCCAATCGTAGCACTGGTCTGAACGGCGATGAGCGTGCTCGGTGGGATTCCCTTCATGATGATGATGGATCTGTCGTTTGCCGATGCCGTATTCGAGTCCGCCTCTGGATACACGACGACCGGGGCGACCGTGCTCGCTGCGTTGGACAGTCTGCCGAAGTCCATCTCGTTCTATCGCCAGGAACTGCAGTGGCTAGGGGGAATCGGAGTAATTGTGTTGGCTGTGTCGTTGCTGCCATTTTTGGGCATCGGCGGTATGCAGCTCAATAAGGCTGAGGTACCTGGGCCATTCAAGGATGAGCGGCTGACACCCCGGTTGGCGCGCACGGCCCGTAGTTTCTCCGAACTCTACCTAACTTTCACAGTCGTCTGTGCGCTGTGTTTCTGGTTGGCTGGTGTTTCTGATTGGCTGGTATGAATGCCTTCGACGCCATTGCACATGCCATGACGACGAGTTCCACCGGAGATAATTCTACCCACGACGCGCGCCTCGCTTATTTTGATAGCCCGCTGATCGAGTCGATCGCCGTAGTGTTTATGGTTATCGGGGGGGCAACTTCAGTGTTCACTACATCGCCTGGCGGATGCTGCGATTACAATCGTACAGCCGCGATTCACAGACACGCGTTTTCGCTTTTATAGTCATTGCGCTGTCGCTGTATATAGCGAGTTCACTGTATGCCACGGGAACCTACGATGATCCTATTCAGGCGCTTCGTCATGGCGTCTTTCAGGTAGTGTCGGCAATCACGACAACAGGCTTCGCGACGGCCAATTTTTTCTTATGGCCGCTCGCGCTGCCGGTGTTGTTAATTTTCTCCAGCTTCGTCGGCGGCTCCGCCGGCTCGACCTCCGGCGGACTCAAGGTGATCCGACTCGTAATTCTCTGTAAGCAGGCCGAAGTGCTATTGTAGTGCCTCGTACACCCACGCGCAGTACGCCCCATCCGTGTAGATGACCGAGTCATCGCCGGCGGGGTAATCGAGGGAATTTGGGGATTTCTCACTGTGTACATTTGTGCGTTCGCCGTATTGATGGTAATTCTGATGATGGACGGCCTCGACCAAGTCACTGCGTTCGGCGCCGTGGCGACGCGCCTGAATAATCTCGGCCCCGGTCTCGGCGGCGTCGCGACGAATTTCGTCGGCGTTAGCGATACTGCGAAGTTACTACTATCGCTCTCGATGCTGCTGGGACGCTTAGAAATTGTTACGTTTTTGGTGCATTTAACGCCTAGTTTCTGGAGGCACTAAGCGCAATGACAGCGATCGTTTCCGGTCGGCGTAACGATCATTCGAGGAGGAGCGACGAACAGATGGATATGAAGTTACTGGTGACGGTATTTGGGATCGTGTTTCTGGCCGAACTTGGCGATAAGACACAGCTCGCCACGCTATTATTTGCGTCCAGGTCGTCCGGCAATCTGGTCGCGGTGTTTCTCGGTGCTTCAGCAGCCCTAATTCTAGCGTCCGCGATAGGCGTGCTGGCTGGCGGGATTCAGCCCAAAAGCAATCTCGTACGTAGCGGATGGAGGCTTTCTGATAATCGGGGGATGGACAATTTGGCAAGGTGCTAGCTTGGCGTGAATGTCGGCGGCTGGTGTCGGAATGTTAGGCCGTGTATATCGAAAGTGGAGGATGCCGATGAATATATGCATGAAAACGCTGTTACTGATACTGACCTTCGCTGCGTCACAAACGGTCTCGGCCGACAAGGCGTACTTTGCGGGTGGTTGTTTCTGGTGTATGGAATCGGATTTTGAAGGACTGGCGGGTGTAGAGGATGTGGTTTCAGGTTTTACCGGTGGAACTCTGAAGAATCCCACCTATAACGGCAATCACCAGGGCCATTACGAGGCCATTGAAATTACCTACGATCCAAAGACGATCAGCTACCAAGACTTGCTGGATCATTATTGGGTGAATATCGATCCGTTCGACGCCGCCGGGCAATTTTGTGATAAGGGCCACAGCTATTTGGCGGCGATATTTGTGTCAACTGCGCAGGAGCGACGTCTAGCGGAGCAATCGAAACAAAAAGTCGTCGAAATGTTTCCTCATCAGAAGGTGGTAACAGCCGTTCTCGAGGCCAGCATGTTTTATCCCATTACTGGTGATGAAAGCTATCATCAGGACTACTATAAGAAGAGTCCGCTCAGATATAAGTTTTATCGCTATAGTTGTGGTCGCGACGCACGATTGAGAGAAATCTGGGGCGATCAGGTAACGCATTAGGGTCCCGTAAGCTTGGCTTTTTCGATCAGCTGTATTCAAATTTCACGCATACGTTATCGGATGCCTTCATCAAACTCGCCCAGCACGATGTCTGTCAGATATCATTCGACGATCCTCCCCGCTTGCCATAGTCTCGACGAGGAACTGGAATGTTAACGTTTAGCTTGCGATCTGTATGGGCGTCCGCCGCTTTCGGGGTGCTCGTTGCCACTGCGCCCCTGGCTGCGCGCGCGCAGCCGGCGAACTACGACCTGATCCTTCGCGGCGGCCGCGTCGTCGACGGCACCGGCAACCCTTGGTTTGCTGCCGATGTCGCCATTCGCGGCGGCCGCATCGTCGCCGTCGGTACGATGCCGGATGCGACCGCGGGCCGCGTAATCGATGCGGCCGGTCTCGTCGTTGCTCCGGGCTTTATCGATTTACACGGACATTCGACGAACGCGCTCTTGTCGGACGGCAACGGCGAGAGCAAATTACGCCAGGGCGTCACGCTCGAGGTCGTCGGCGAGGGCGAATCGCCGGCTCCAGCCATCGACCCGGCGGAGGGCCGTTCCTGGGAATCTTTCACTGACTACTTCGCCGACCTCGTGCGCGACGGGATTTCGATGAACCTCATCGCGCATGTGTCCTACAACCAGATCCGCCGCAACGTGATGGGCTATAAGGCAGGCCCGGCAACGCCCGGTGAGCTCGCGCGGATGCGGGAGGTTACCGCGCGTTCCATGCGGGAAGGCGCTTGGGGTATGACCAGCGAGTTTTCGAGCGGCGGGCCCGAGCACATCGAAGAAGTCATCGAGCTGGCTAAAGTCGTCGCTGCGCATGGCGGCAATTTCACCTCGCATACCGGTAGCGAAGGCTTCGAGCAGGCAGCAGAACTCGCTGCGATTATCCGCGTAGCCGAGCAAGCGCGGATACCCGTGCATACCTTTCATCTGAAGGTCCGTTCCCGCGAAAACTGGGGGACCATGCGCCGGTTCGTAGACCAGATCGAAGCCGCCCGTGCGCGCGGGCTCGACGTGACGTCGAACCAATACCCTTATACCGCCATGAATCATGGCTGGGCGGAGTTCTTTCCGCTGTGGGCGCGCGCGGGCGGGCCCGAAGAATTCGCCCGGCGCCTGAACGATCCTGCCACGCGCGAGCGGATTAAGAATGACCCGGATTTTCGCACGTGGTCGGAGGAACATGGCGGCTGGGACGGCATCGTGCTCGGTTACGCCGGGCGCACGGGCAGGTCCGACTACGAGGGCATGACCATCGCGCAGATCGCCGCCGCGCGCGGCGACGCCGATCCCGCCGACACGGCCCTGGCGCTCATGGCCGAGGAGGGCGGGCGCATACGCGGCCTTTTCCACACGATGTCGGAAGAAGACGTCCGCTTGATCATGCGCCAGCCTTGGGTCGCGATCGCCAGCGACGGCCAGGCGATCAACATGGAGAACTATCCGGGTCTGCCGCATCCGCGCTACTTCGGCACGAACGCGCGCGTACTCGGTCACTACGTGCGCGAGGAGCGCGTGCTCACGCTCGAGGATGCCGTACGCAAGATGACCTCGTTGCCGGCGCAGATTCTGCGGCTGGCCGACCGCGGCCAAGTGCGCGAGGGCTTCGTCGCGGATCTCGCGATATTCGATCCGGCCACGGTCCGCGCAACCAACTCCTTCGAGCGCCCGCGCTCTTATGCCGCAGGCGTCCACTATACGATCGTGAACGGCGTGATCGTGATCGATGGCGGCGAGCACACCGGAGCGCGTCCCGGGCGCCCGTTATTGGGCCAAGGTTACCCGCCGGACGGCAGTTGATTCACGCGCGCAGGGAGTTGGGCAATGATCGCCGTTATCTTTGAAGTCGAACTGCGGGCCGGTCGGTCGGCGGACTATTTGCGGATCGCGGAGTCGCTACGCCCGATTGTCGCGCAGATCGATGGATTCATCTCGATCGAGCGATTCGAGAGTCTTACACACCCCGGCAAGATTCTGTCGCTATCACTCTGGCGTGACGAAGCGGCCGTGCAGGCGTGGCGCAACCTCGCCGAGCATCGGCAAGCCCAGCGTGACGGTCGCAGTGAGATTTTTGCCGATTACCGGCTGCGAATCGCGAGCGTCCTTCGCGACTATGGCATGCATGACCGAAACCAGGCGCCCGACGACAGCCGGACCGTTCACGAATAATTTTTCAGTTGCGGCGAACCGCGATGCGATTCCGATGGCATATGGCCGCTAGCCGCCACTCTTAGCGTCCGCCTTGCTCGCGAATACCAGATCCGGTGCGAGCATCTCTTCGGTAGGTGATTTATCGGCGTCCGACGCCCGAGGATTTTTGACGCCGCGTTGCTGATTGAGCCGTTTTTGCTCGTTGGCCCAGAGCGCATCCTCCAGCAGTTCGTCGATAGACATTGCATCCGCTAGAGGTGCTGGGTCGGCGATGTCGAGCGCGGGCAGTTCGACTGGGGCGCCGCCCGCGGATGCCAAGGCTCTACGCAGCCGGTCCCGCTCGGCGGTGGCACGCTTGAGATCCTCGCGAACTGCGCTCCGCTGTTGCGTTGCATCTTTGTCCGTGCCGGTGAGCTCGGCCAACCGGGCTTGCTGCTCTGCGAGTTCCTGCTCGGCCGTCTCGCTGCGAATGCGGGCATCATCGAGCTGCTTGGAGTAGCTCCGCTCCAGCGTCTCAGCCTTAAAACGGAGCTCATCGATCGTCTCACGTAAGCTTGCGGAGTGCTCGCGCTCTTCGGCAATCGCAGCTTCGAGTCTCGCAATCGCTGCGTCGCGCGGGTCCGGGGCGGGAGGACCCGCAGATTTTCCCTTGCTGAGAAGACCGAGCTGGTCTTTGAGTTTGGCGATGGTCATGGCAACGCTTTGTCGGCTGTAACCTATCCAGCATAGTCCCGGCGCGTCCCAAAGAGCGCAGCAATAGTTCACATTCTGGTGAGCCCGAGCCTTAGCCAGGGCGCCGCGGTGGCGGCTTACGGATGATCGCCCGCACGCAGCATGCGCATGCCGTTGAGGGTCACGAGCACCGTGGCGCCGACATCTGCCAGCACCGCCATCCACAGCGTTGCGAACCCGGGAATCGCCAACGCCAGGAACGCCAATTTGAGGCCGAGGCTGAGCATAATGTTTTCGGTGATGACGCGCTGCGTCTTGCGGCTGATCGCGACGGCTGTGGGTAGTTGCGCGAGATCGTCGCCCATGAGCACGATGTCGGCGACCTCCATCGCGTGATGGGAGCCTGCGCCGCCCATGGCGATGCCGAGCCGCGCGGCGGCCAGGGCTGGCGCGTCATTGATGCCGTCCCCGACCATCGCTGCTTTGCCGGACTGCTGTTCGAGTTCCCTGACGGCTTCGAGCTTTTGGTCGGGCAGCAGCTCTGCGCGGATGTCGTCGAATTGGCCCACGGCTGCGGCAACACGTTCGGCGACGCTGCGGCGGTCGCCCGTCAACATCACGAAGCGGTAGCCGGGATCGAGCTCGCGTAATTTCTCGAGCGTGCCTCGAGTGGCCGGGTGCAGTTCGTCCTCGACGTAGATGCAGCCCTTGATTCGGCCGGCGTCGCTGACGAGCATGAGCGAACGTCCCTCGGCACTGTCTTGTGCAAGCGCTGCCGCATTCGCGGTCGCAGCTGTCGCCGCTTTGAGCAAGGCTACGTTTCCGACCGTGATCTCACGGCCTGCCAGTTGGCCGCTGACACCACGGCCGGTATGCGCAGTGATCGATTCGGCGACTGGGTACCGGTCGGCGAGCGACCGTGACATCGCATCCGCCACGACCGCTTTCGCATACGGATGCTCCGACCCAGCCGCCACCGCGGCGGCCAGCGCGACGAGATCATCGCAGGGTTCGCAGCCGTTGCTTGCCGCGCCGTCATGGGCACACTCCGGCGAGCGTGTACCGGTGACGATCGGTTGGCCGCGCGTCAGCGTGCCAGTTTTGTCGAATGCGAACACACGAACTTGCGCGAGCTCCTGGAGCAGCGCTCCGCCTTTGACGAGCACACCGAGGTTTGCCAGGCGCGTCAGCGCGCTGACCACCGTGACCGGAATGCTGATGACGAGTGCGCAGGGGCAGGCCACGATTAGCAGCGCCAAGCCGCGATATGCCCATCCCGGATCCGGCAGCGCCGTGCCGAGAAACGGCTGGCCGAAGAACAAGGGCGGAATGCTTGCGACCGCAAGCGCCACTACGACTACGGCAGGCGTGTACCACTGCGCAAAGCGATCGACATGCCGCTCGGCCGCAGACTTGCGGGCCTGCGCCTCACCGACGAGCCGAGCGATTTGCGCAATCGTGAAATCGTCGGCGAGGCGGCTGACTTCAACTCGCAACGTGCCTTCGCCATTGATCGTGCCGGCAAACACTTCGCTACCCGTTGCGCGCTCTACCGGCAGTGCCTCGCCGGTGAGCGCGGACTCATCGACACTCGAACGGCCCTCGGCCACCCAACCGTCTGCCGGAATACGCTCGCCCGGCCGTATGAGGATGTGATCGCCGGGGACCAGATCGGTCACGGCGACGGGTTCCAGGCGATCAGGCGCGCCGGTGTCGGTCGTTTCCGCGCGGCGCAACCGGATTGCCTGCTCCGGGCGCAGCCGCAGCAATCCTCGTAGCGAATCGCGCGAGCGCTCGGCACAATACGCCTCGAGTGCTTCGCCGAGCGTGTAAAGCAGCACGACTGCCGCGGCCTCACCTGTCGCGCCGATGGCAACTGCACCGATTGCTGCAACCGCGATCAGTAGATCGATCGCGATGCGCCGCGCGAGAAGCAGCGAGCGCAGACCGCGTATGCCGATCGGCATGCCGACAACCGCGATCGTTGCGAGCTGTAAAATTGCGGTGAGCGTTGCCGCGCCACGACCGGCAAGCTCGAGGCCGAGGCCGGCCAGCAGCGCGACGCCGAGTACGATCGCCGCGCGGTTCCCCGGCCGGCGCCAAAGAAACGCAAGAAAGCCTTGCACGCCTCGGCTCGTGTTCGCATGGCGGGGTTTGTCGATGCTCGCGCCGGTGCTATAGCCGAGTTCGTTGATGCGTGCGACGAGCGCATCGCGATCGAACTCGCCCCATGCCTCCAAGGTTTCGGTCGTGAAATTCACGGAGACTGTTTCGACCGCATCGAGCTGCGCGATCGCCCGTTCGATCGTCAGTGCGCAATCGGCACAGTCCATACCGCCGATACGCAAGCGTAGCGGAGCATCCCGTCCTTTGTGGCTGGCAACCATCTGCGCCAGCCTAGACCTTCAAGTGCCCTTGAAGGTCAAGTGCCGGCGTTCTCCAGTGCGAGAAACAGCTGCGCGAACAGATAGGCGTCGGAGCCTTCAGCGATAAAGACGAAGCCTTCGTCCGTGTGTTCGAGCCGCGGCGTTGCGTGCGTATGACAGGCAATTTCGATACGCGCGATCTCCCGCAAGGCTGACTCGACGCCCGCGTCGTGGTAGGGCAGCAAAACCCGGTAGCCGTCCCCGTCGCGCCAGATGTGCACGTGCCGTCCGGCGAGCGCGCTCAAGACACCGTCGCGCTCTATATTGGCGAGCGCGCAGCCGGAGCGGTCGAGCAGCCAGCTCAGGGTCGATTGTGCCGGGTATTCGACATGTCCGCAGACACGCCGCAGCAGGCGTTCGTACACATCACCTTCGCCCGCGACGCCATTGAGCTGCTTCCCTTTGAAGTCGCGCAAAAATACGCCCATCTCGTGGCGCAATACCATGAGCTCCGTGAGTTGGCGCTCGATTCGGGTGTAGCGCTGCTCAGCGACGGCGGCCACCGCGTCATCGACGAGCGGGCCTTGCTCGAGGTGATCGAGCAAGAGCCGAATGTCGCTCAATGAGAACCCGAGCCGCTGCGCCCGCTGGATAAACAATAAGACCTGCTCGGCGTCGGGCCCGTATAGCCGGTAGCCGGCGGCGGATCGCGCGAGCGGCTTGACGAGGCCTTGTTCCTCGTAATAGCGCAGCGTCGACGTCGCGACGCCCGCGCGTTTTGCGAGCTGACCGATCGTGAGCTGTGGCATCGTGGTATCGCGCCGGGAGGTGTGTGTGATTTTAGCATGCATGTGAGTGCCGATTGACCTTGCGCCGAGCACAGTGGATCATTGTCCACGATCCTCGGCCCAGTCGGATAGCTGCGTCGGGTCCAACGAACGGGCAGGCGCAATCGCTGCGCCACAACCACTCCATCGCGGATGACGACAGCACTGCATTGCTCAGGGCACGGCAAAAACTCGGTAAGTATCGGATCCAGCGCTGCCTCAACAACGGTAGCATTGCAGCGGTCTATCAAGCGTACGACACGATCCACGGCGTGCGCGTGGCGCTGAAGATACCCCATCCGAGCGCCATGACCGACTATTTTCTAGCCGACTTCAAACGCGAGGCGCGGCTCGCGCCGAAGCTCGAGCATCCGAACATCATTCCCGTTCGCGATGCCTCGTTTATCGATAAGCACTTCGTCATCGCGATGCCGCTCGGCGAATCCACACTCGGCGAGCGCATGCGCAAACGCCTGGCGACGAGCACGGCGCTCGATTACACCGACCAAATCCTAGCGGCCGTCGCGCACGCGCACGCTAATCGCGTGATCCACTGCGATCTCAAGCCGGATAATTTCGTGTTATTCGCCGACAACCAGTTGAAGCTCGGTGACTTCGGGTTCTCGAAGCTGGCGCAGCGCTCGCTCAAGCAAGCCTCGGGTTCGGGAACCGTCGGCTATATGGCGCCCGAGCAAGCCGTTGGGCGACCGATGTTCCAATCCGATGTGTTCGCGCTAGGACTCATGATCTACGAGCTGTTCTCCGGGTACCTGCCGCATTGGCCCTACGATTGGCCGCCGCCGCGCATCGAGCGCGTACGTACGAAACTCAATCCCGGGCTCGTCGCGTGGCTCAAAAAAGCGATGCAAGTGCGCCCAGAGTCGCGCTTTAAGGATGCAGTTTCGATGTATCGTGAGTTTAAGCGTCTGCGCAACGGTGCCGGCAAGCGCCGCAAGCCTGCGCGCGAGACAGCCATCGATCCCGCGCGTTGGGAATCGATCCGCTTGAAGGAATTTCAAAAAAAGTACCGGGCTGTGCTCGAAACGCACCACCACTGCGCGCGCTGCGACGGTCCGGTTGCAGAGTCCATGCAAAATTGCCCGTGGTGCGGTGACGCGCTCAAGCACGCGCGCCTAGAAACACGTTTCCCGGCGGTCTGCCCGCGTTGCCATCACGGTGTCAAATTGGATTGGAACTACTGTGCTTGGTGCTATGGTGAGGGTTTCGAGGTTGAGACCAGCCGACGATATGCTGATCGTCGTTACGGTGCGCGATGTTCGAACACGAAGTGTAAGGGCCCACTGATGCCGTTCATGCGCTATTGCCCTTGGTGCCGCAGCAAGGTCAAGAAACCCTGGAAACTCCCGGGCAGTGCCGAGCGCTGCCCGACTTGCCGGTGGGGCATCGATACGGATTTTTGGGCCCACTGCCCTTGGTGTAGTAAGGACCTCGGTCGATGAAGCCCACGACCGTCAAGACCCGATTATTCCTTGGCGTCGAGGAGTCAGAGCGCGCCGATCTCAATTGGCCACAGGGGCAAATCTGCGTTCGCAGCTTGCGTAGCCCGACGAAATCGACCGCCAACGAGGATGCGGCTGCGGTGATCCCATTCGGACCCGACGGGCTCGTGCTCGCGGTTGCCGACGGGGTCGGCGGCGGGCCTGGCGGGCGCGAGGCATCGAATCTGGCTGTCGAGACGCTCAAAGAAGTGTTGGCCGACGTCGAGGCGCAACCGGAAAACCTGCGCGGAGCGATTGTCGATGCCGTCGAAGAAGCCAATCGTCGCGTGCTCAATATCGGCCGGGGTGCGGCGACAACATTCGTCATCGGCGAATTTTTGAGTGGCCAGGTTCGCAGTTATCACGTTGGCGATTCAGAGCTAATGAGTGTCGGTCAGCACGGGCGTATCAAAATTCGGATTACGCCTCACTCGCCAACGGGATTCGCGGTGGAAGCGGGGTGGTTGGACGAAAAGGAAGCTGTCGGACACGATGCGCGGCACCTGCTGTTCAACGTGATCGGATCCCAGGACATGCGGATCGAGATCGGCACGCCCGTGAGCCTGGCGCGTTATGACACGGTGCTGCTGACGAGCGATGGGCTGCTCGATAATCTGTACGTCGATGAGATCGTCAAGATCATTCGCGCCGGGCCGTTGCAGCGTGCCGCCGATGGGCTCGTGCGCCTGGCGCTCACGCGCATGGACGGCGGATCGAGCAAGCCGTCGAAGCCCGATGACTTGACGTTGATTCTTTATCGTCTGCCGCGGCGCACTGGTAAGCGCGCGTAATCTCGGTGCTCAGTGGCGATCAGCCTGTGGTGTTGCCGATGGCGGGTGTTTTGACCGTGGCGGTCTTACTGGCGGCCTCGCGCTCATAGGCGTTGGCAAAAACTTCGGCGAACAGTTGTGGAAACTGCCCCGGCGCGTGCTGGGCCAATGCTGCGTATATCTCCGCATACCGCGTCCAGTATTTCGCTTCCGGTCGCGCACCGAGCAATGTACTGCGCATGCCCCCAACGGAGGATTTCTGCTCGATCTCTTCCGGGTCGAGCCGTTCCAGATAATCGAGTAATGCCGCGTGCATCGCCTCGAGCAGAGCGCTGTCGTGCGCCAGGATTTCCTCGAAGGACTCCCGGACCGCGCTAATTGCGGGCAGGTACTCCGGTTTTTGTAGGAAGAAAAGATTTTCGATCGCTTCATCGACGCTCGCCGAGAATTTCAACAAATTATTGTTGTTCGGCCGGATCGTCGTATTCGCGAGTCGCAGGGCATTTTTCTGCTCCACGCGCTGCTCGATCGTCTTGCTCAGCCCGACGGTGAGTTCTCTGACGAGCTGCCCGGCTCGGTGTAACAGCACTGCGGTTTCTTTCGCATCGAGTGGCCGCGGCGATAGCCCCGCGCCCCGCAAGAATGCATACAGCGCTGCTTGATCGGCAGGTGCTTCCGGTACTGCCTTGGCTCGCTCGGTCTGCGGTATCTTCGCCTTGGGTTGTGGGGCTGATGGTTTCGGCGTGACCGGCCGTGCGGCGGCTTTTGCCGGCACTGCCTGCGGTGGTGTCTTCGGTGCCGCCTTCACTGGTACCGGTGGTGCTTTGTTGGGTTTGGCCGTCGGCGGCGTCGCAGCTGCCGTCTTGCGCGTTGTCGGCAAGCGATTGGTTGCCGGCTCGGTCAGCCCATGTTGCGGTTGGCGCGCTGCGGCTGGCTTCTCATCGACGAGCCTAAGTGTACTAGCGGCCTGTTCGGCGGCGGCCTTGAGCGCGCCGGTCGCGGTATCGTCTGCGAGAATCTCCTCGACCGCGAGTACTCGAAGCTCGTCTTCCGACAGCAACGTGTAGCCAGACGGTGCAGCTTGTTCTGCGCGCTGAGCTTTGGCGACGGGATCGATATGCCCGGAATCGTCCAGATCGCTTTTCTCGGCGTCTGTCTCCTCGAGGTGCACGAGCATGCTGTAATCACCGAGCCGCAGGCGGTCGCCATGAAATAGACGCTGCGGTTTGGCGCGACCGATCGGCGTCTCACTGTCGTTAACAAATACGCCGTTCGTCGATGTGTCGATGATGTAATAACTACCGGAGCGAAAATCGATAGCTGCATGACGGCTAGACAAGAACCGGCTACTGTCCTCGAGCGCCCAATCGCTTTCCAGCGAACGCCCGATCGTACCGCCCTTGATGCCGAACTCCTTGTGGCGGCGTTCGCCGAGATAGGCGCGTTGATCGCTGATGATTTCAAGCCGCAGCGGCATGTCGGGTCCTAACTAGGGCCCTGGGCGCGATCCGCGCGAACACGCTGGAACCCACCCGTGGGCCGGAAATTCGTGGATTCAGTATAAGGTCCAACGGGTGTTTCCCAGCGGCTATGGTGCCGGTATTGTGAACCGGGTCTCAGAACCCGGGGCCGACGCAGTTCCTATGCTAAGCTCCAGACGCACAGCAGCGAGCGAGGGATTGTTGGATGAGTGCCCAGCCGATTTACAAGATCGTCTTCATGAACCAGGGAAAGGTCTACGAGATCTACGCGCGGAACGTCAGCCATGGGTCTTTATTCGGCTTCATCGAAGTCGAAAAATTGATATTCGGCGCACGCTCGACCGTCGTGGTCGATCCGGCAGAAGAGCGTATTCAGACGGAATTCGCAGGCGTGACCCGTACCTATTTGCCGTTACATTCGGTGATCCGAATCGATGAGGTCGAAAAGCAGGGCGTTAGCAAAATCAGCAACGTCGAAGGCGGCAATGTAACGCCGTTTCCGATGCCAATGTACGCGCCGCCGAGTGGCGGCAAGGGTGGTTCGAGCGAGTAGGGCCACGGCGTTGCGATTTGCAGCTCTGGGTAGCGGCAGCCGCGGTAACGCACTGCTAGTCGAGTTCAAGCAAACGCTCGTCATGATCGATTGCGGACTCACGCTCAAAGCCGTCGAGGAACGCATCCGCACGCTCGGCCGCGATCCCCGCGATATCACCGCGCTGCTCGTGACGCACGAGCACTCCGACCATGTCCGCGGTGTGCCAGCCTTGGCGAATCGATACCGCATGCCCGTATGGATGACGGCGGGCACGGCGGCAGCGCCGGCCAGCCGCGGCATCTCGACACTGAAGATACTCAATTGTCATCGCAGATTGACCGTCGGTGATCTGGCGATCGATCCGTTTCCCGTGCCGCACGATGCACGCGAGCCCTGTCAATTTACGTTCACCGGTGGCGCGCACCGCCTCGGCACGCTGTCGGATACCGGTCACATCACGCCGCACATCAGGGAACGCCTCGGGAACTGCGACGCAATGGCCATCGAATTCAACCACGACGCCGATACGCTTTGGGACGGCGATTATCCAGCGCATCTGAAGCAAAGGATTGCCTCGCAGCTCGGTCACCTGAGCAATACCCAAGCGGCAGAGCTGCTGAGCCACCTTCGCCACGATGCTCTGCAGTGGGTCATCGCCCTCCACCTGAGTGAATCCAACAACACGCCCGCTCGGGTCCATGAGATGCTTGCGTCCGCATTGGGTGACGGGCACGCGGCGATGGCGCATCTTGCCGTGCAGGACGTTCCGAGCGCTTGGCTCGAGATTGCCTGACGGCGTCATCCGCGAATCGGCGCTGCGGCTGTGAGGGTCGCTCGCATTCCGGTATCATGGCGGCGCCTCTTAGCTGTCACTGCCCGGATCTTAAGTCGATTCCCCGCAAGCGCGCCGATTCCATCGCAAGTTCATGGCTAATATGACCGTGCTGCGGCTGCCTGGTCCCGTCGCCGAGACTCAATTCCGGCGGCAGAAGTTGACCGGGCAGCTCAAGCAGATGTGTCCGGCTGTCACCACAGTCGATGTGCGCTTCGTGCATCTGATACAAGTCATGCGTGAGCTCGATGAAACCGAGCACGCCTTGCTGCATGCGCTGCTCGAGTATGGCGCGCAGCCCAATGCGGTTGCGCGCGGGCAGGAGATCACCGTCGTTCCGCGCGTCGGTACGATCTCGCCATGGGCGTCGAAGGCAACCGATATCGCGCGCATCTGTGGCTTGCCGGTACGGCGCCTGGAGCGGGGCCGCGTGTTCTCGATCAACGCCGCAGCGTCTCTGGACCCCGACACACTGCGCCGCCTCGTGCCCGCTTTGCACGATCGGATGATGGAAACTGCCGTGATTGGCTCCGAGCTGCCGGCAGAGCTCTTTGCGGAGCACTCGCCGCGACCCATGACGACAGTCGACTTGCTGCAGGGCGGTTCCGGCGCGCTCGAGCGCGCCAATCGCGAGCTCGGACTGGCGTTATCGGATGACGAGATCGCCTATCTCCTCGCGCAGTTCGGTGCGCTCGGCCGCAATCCGTCTGATATGGAACTCATGATGTTTGCGCAGGCGAATTCCGAGCACTGCCGACACAAGGTCTTCAACGCGGATTGGGTCATCGATGGGCGGGCCGCGCCGAAAAGTTTGTTCCAGATGATCAAGAATACGCACGCGCATGCGCCGGGCGGCGTGCTATCGGCCTATTCGGACAACGCGGCCGTCGTTGCGGGCACTAATACCGAGTGGTTGTTCCCCGATCCCGTGGCGCGACGTTTTGCGTATACGCTCGAGCCGGCGCATCTGGTGATGAAGGTCGAAACCCATAATCATCCGACGGCGATCTCGCCGTTTCCCGGAGCCGCAACCGGTGCCGGCGGCGAGATCCGCGACGAAGGTGCGACTGGCCGCGGGGCCAGGCCGAAGGCGGGGATCACGGGGTTCACCGTGTCGCATCTGGATGTGCCCGGCTGGCGCCAGCCTTGGGAATCAGCAAGCCCAGGCTATCCTAGCCGCATTGCGACGGCGCTCAAGATCATGCTCGATGGCCCGATCGGCAGCGCCCAATTCAACAACGAGTTCGGCCGGCCCAATCTCGCCGGTTATTTTCGCACCTGTCTGTTGAATGCGGACGGCCGTTGGCGCGGTTACCACAAGCCGATCATGATCGCCGGCGGCCTCGGCAACATCCGCGGGCAGCACGTCGACAAGCGTCAGGCGCAACCGGGCGACCGGCTCATCGTCATCGGCGGCCCGGCCATGTTGATCGGACTTGGCGGGGGCGCCGCCTCGTCGCAAGGCAGCGGAAGCGGCGAGGAGAATCTTGACTTCGCGTCAGTGCAACGCGGTAATCCAGAAATTGAGCGCCGCGCCCAAGAAGTCATCGACGCTTGTTCGGCCCTGGGCGAGGCCAACCCGATTCTGTCGATCCACGACGTCGGCGCTGGCGGCTTGTCCAATGCCGTGCCAGAAATCGTCGACCAGAGCAATCGCGGCGCGCGCATCGCCCTGCGCGCGGTGCCGAACGACGAGCTGGGAATGACGCCGATGGAGCTGTGGTGCAACGAGTCGCAGGAGCGCTATGTGCTCACTGTCGCAGCGGGGGCGATCGACCAGTTCGCGACGATCTGCGAACGCGAACGGTGCCCGCACGCGGTAATCGGGACGCTAACCGAGGTACGCGATCTCATCGTCGAGGACTCCGTCTTCGTCAACGAGCCTGTGGTCATGCCCATGGAAGTACTGTTAGGCAAGACGCCGAAGATGACGCGCGCGGTCAGCTCACACAAGCCGACGGTCCCCGCGTGGACTCACGCCGGAGTCCAGCTTGATGAGGCCATTCAGCGCGTATTGCGCTTCCCTAGCGTGGCGGATAAATCTTTCTTGATTCATATCGGTGATCGTAGCGTCGGCGGACTCGTGGCCCGGGACCAGCTCGTCGGTCCGTGGCAAGTACCCGTCAGTGATGTCGCTGTGACCAGCGCGGGGTTTCGCGGTTACACGGGTGAGGCGATGGCCATGGGCGAGCGCACGCCCGTAGCCATCTATGCTGGCCCGGCGTCGGCGCGACTCGCCGTTGTCGAAGCGATCACGAATATCGCAGCAGCCGACATCGCGCAGCTGAAGGACATTCGGCTGTCGGCCAATTGGATGGCGGCGGCTGGCCACGCTGATGACGATCACGCCCTCTATGAAATGGTCCGCGCAATCGGCGAAGACCTCTGTCCGGCGCTGGGCATCGCGATTCCGGTCGGCAAGGACTCATTATCTATGCGCACGGTATGGCAAGACGGGGCCGCGGAGGCTGCCGTGACCGCGCCGGTGTCGCTGATCGTCTCGGCGTTCGCACCGGTCGGCGACGTACGCCGTACGCTGACCCCGGAGTTGCGATTCGATGCCGGCGACACAGCGCTCTTGCTGTTGGATATCTCCGCCGGACGCATGCGCCTCGGCGGATCCGCGCTCGCGCAAGCGTATAGCGCTTTTGGTGGCCCGGCGCCTGACGTGGATGCACCAGATCGAGTCTTCGCCTTCTTCGCCGCCTTGCGCGCGTTGCGTGCGGCCGATCTGGTGCTGGCCTATCACGATCGCTCCGACGGCGGCTTATTCGCGGCAGCCGTCGAGATGGCCTTCGCCGCCCGCGCCGGATTGCGGTTGACGATACCGGACGGCACTGGCGACACGCTCGCATTTTTGTTTAACGAGGAGCCTGGCGCGCTCATTCAAATCCGTGTGCAAGACCTCGAAAATGTGCAGAACGTTCTCGAACGCGAAGGCTTCGGTGCGGCGACGATCGTGGCGCATGTTTTGCGCGAGGCCGAGATCGTAATCGAGTATGACGCGAAGCAGCTCTATCAGGCGCCGACGCTGCAGCTGCACGGCTACTGGTCGGAACTTACGACCAGGATGCAAGCACTCCGCGACAATCCAGAGTGCGCGCGTGAAGCGTATGCCGCGATCCTAGACGCGGCCGACCCCGGCCTCCATGCGCATTTGAGCTTCACGCCGACGCCGCCAAAGCAATCGCGACGCAAGCGCCGTCCCGCCGTCGCGATCTTGCGCGAGCAGGGCGTCAATAGTCAGCGTGAAATGGCGGCTGCGTTCGACCGCGCCGGCTTCGATGCGTTCGACGTGCATATGACGGATTTGATTGCCGGGCGCACGACACTCGACGCCTATCGTGGGCTGGTGGCTTGCGGTGGGTTTTCCTATGGCGACGTGCTCGGCGCTGGTGAAGGCTGGGCGAAATCGATCCTCTACAACTCGGCCTTACGCGCGCAGTTCGAGGCATTCTTCGCGCGCGCAGACGCCTTCGCGCTGGGGGTCTGTAACGGCTGTCAGATGTTGGCGGCGCTCAAGACGTTGATTCCGGGCACGGAGCATTGGCCGCGTTTCGTACGCAACCGCTCCGATCAGTTCGAAGCGCGGCTCTCGCTCGTGCGCATCGAGTCCAGCCCGTCGATTCTGTTGGCAAATATGGCGGGTAGCCGTATCCCGATCGTGACCTCGCACGGCGAAGGCCGTGCCCAGTTCGCATCGGCGAGCGCGATGCGCGCGGCCGATGACCGCGTGGTCGGCCTGCGCTACGTCGACAATCACGGCGAAATAGCCGAACGCTATCCGCTGAATCCGAACGGCTCGCCGCGTGGCATTGCGGGACTGACGAGCGAGGACGGCCGCGTCACGATTATGATGCCGCACCCCGAGCGCTCGCATCGCACGGTGCAGCTCTCGTGGCATCCGCCGGATTGGGGCGAGGAGTCACCATGGATGCAGCTCTTCTATAACGCGCGCGCCTGGGTCGATAGCGTCGGCTAACGCCGTACCGCGTCACGCCTTGACGACCTGGTAGTGCGGCAGCATGCGCATCGTCGTTGCCCTCGGCGCGGAACAAGCCTCGGTCAACGACGATGCGCACACTGCCGCTAGCCCGGTCGCAGTCATCCGTCGCCGCGACCGTCATGCCGCGCGGTGCCTCACTGGCGGCGACGGTGCGCTGTGTCGAGCGAGCTTCTTCCGCGCGAGCGAGA
>Ga0326597_10002913_pt1 | contig 25201 bp, 20 predicted proteins | sample RVTome_12_FD_203789 | JGI IMG/M metagenome (GOLD analysis project Ga0326597, IMG submission 203789) | Soil microbial communities from uranium-contaminated site in the Upper Colorado River Basin, Wyoming, United States - RVT100D185 | ecosystem: Environmental > Terrestrial > Soil > Contaminated >... | reverse complement strand
CGCGCTTCCGCGGGCCCACCCTGCACGGATTCCGCGGCGGCCCGGCGGCTGTGGCGCTCGCTGCCGAACAGTTCCCGCAGGACGCTGAAGAATCCGCTGCTGCTGCGCCGGCCGGCGGCGGGAGTTGCCGTCGGCTGGCGCGGCGGCTCGGCGGCGCCGATCTGCTGGGTGCCGCTGACCCGCTGAATGGTGCCGTCGGGGAGCACCAGGCGCACGGCGCTGCCGCGCCCGGCCCGCACCCAGGTACCCGGGGCAAGCTGGGCGCCGGCCTGCAGTGGGGTCCACGGGCCCTCCTGGGCAGCGGCCTGCTCGGCACTGCCTTGCACGGCGATGACGGTACTGTTGCCGGCATCGCCGCGTGGGTTCTCGTCCGCGCCCCACGCCGGCAAGGCCAGCGCGACAAGCACGGCCAGCATCGCCAGGAGTCCCATTGTCGATCGCACAGCCATGCGCTATCTCCCGAATGTGCCCCGTCGCCGGGGGACGTCTCCCTGGCGCGCGCCGCTCACTTGGCGGTCAGGGTCAGGGCGCCGTGCCATTCCCCTGCCGGCGGCGTCGCCTGCAATGCCGCGGCCTGCTCGGCCAGATACGCCGCGGGGGCATCGCCCGCCTCGGCCAGGCGGCGGAAGATCCCCTCCGCCTCGGGGAAGTTCCCCGCGTAGAACCGTTGCAGCCCCTGGGCATAGGTATCATATCGCGCCTGGGTGGCCTGATCCACGGTGGTCTGTCCCGCTGCCTGCTGGCCTGCGATGCCCAAGGCCTCGTAGAGCGTGACGGGCTGGGTCTTGCCCTTGACCACGATGCGCCCCAGTTCCCGCGTGAGAATCGCCGGCGGCGCCTGCCGGCGGGTCTGCTCACTCATCACCACGCGGGTGCCGAAGAACTTGTTCACGCCCTCCAGGCGCGAGGCCAGATTCACCGCATCGCCGATCACGGTGAAGTCCCGCCGCTGATCGGAGCCGATGTTGCCCACCACCACATCGCCCGTGTGCAGGCCTACGCGGGTTTTCAGCGGCGGAAAGCCCATGGCGCCCAAGCGCTCGTTGAGCTGCACCGATGCGGCCTGCATGCCGACCGCCGCCCGGCAGGCCCGCTCGGCATGATCCGGCATGTGCAGCGGCGCCCCGAAATAGGCCAGGATGCCGTCGCCCATGAAATCGCCGATGGTCGCCCCCTTATCGAAGAGCACCGCCGTCATGGTGCCCAGGTACTCGTTGAGCAGGGCCACCACCTGATTGGGATGCAGCTTCTCGGAGACGGTGGTGAAGCCCTCGATGTCCGAGAAGAGGATGGTCAGGTTGCGCTCCTCCCCGCCCAGTTCCAGGCCCCAGCTATGGTCCACCATCTGCGCCACCACCTGGGGCGACATGTAGCGGCCGAAGGTCGTCTGCAGAAACTTGGAATAGCGGCTCTCCGTGAAGTAGAGCAGCGTCTGGCAGATGATGAAGACCAGCGCCGCCAGCGCAATCGGCAGCGCAATGGGCAGCACCAGCCCGCCGCCGGAGAACAGCGCGACCGCCAGCACGATCCACCCCAGGGCCAGCACCGGTCCCAGCAGGAAATTGAGCAGGCTGCGCCAGAAGAGCGAGGTCAGCGCCACCACGGCCAGCAGCCCGGCGAGCAGCAGGCCCAGCAGCCAGGGCGGGACATGGCGCAGCCAGCGCTGCTCCAGCATCATCGCGACCAGGGTCGCATGCAGCTCCACGCCGAAGGTGGCCAGATAGCCCGAGGCGCCCGTGCTGAACGGCGTGAAGAAGATGTCCCCCAGCGCCTCCACCCCGGAGCCCACCAACACGATGCGGTCCCGCAGCAGGGCGGGAGGAATCGCCGGCAACTCGCTGGCGGCGATCACGGGGAAGGTGGGTGCGGCCTGGGTCAAACGCGAGCCGGGCCCCCTGTGATCGATGAGCAAGATGGGGCCGCCCAGATCGTCCGGAATCCGCAGGGGCTGGCCCAGGCACGCCTCGTACAGCACCGTGGCCAGGGGCGGGACACCCTTGGGCCCGGCGAAGCGCCGGTCGATCCCGCGGGCCCGGTTGCGGCTGTCGGCGGTGACCTCTGCATAGCCCAGCCGCGCATGGCGCGCGAAGCGCTCGATGGCGCCCTCCACGAACACCAGCGGCATTGTCGCCTCGGTCATCGCCGCTTCCAGAGCGTCGTCCTGGGCCGGCGTGTGGGGGCGCCGCAGGTAGAAGTCGAACCCGGCGCAGCGGGCGCCCTTGGCCTCCAGTTGCCGGGCGATGTCGGCCAACAGGGCGCGGGGCGTGGGCGAGCGGAAACCGTGGGCATCCAGCGCCGCCTCGTCCACCAGCACGATCAGCAGGGGCAGGCCCTCCACCGGCTGGGCGCCGCGCAGCAGAAACTGGTAGTCCAGGGCGCGGGCTTCCAGGGGCTCGAACAGGTTCGCCACGCCCGGCATCAGCCCCAGTGCCGTGAACACCGCCACGAGCAGCAGGCCGATGCCCAGCTTGTGCAGGGTCCTGAGCTTGATGAAGTGCTTGGGCATGGCGTGTAGGAATATGGCCCGCGGGCGAGAGGATGGCTATGGTTCCCCGTTCGCCTTCTTATACGCATTCCCCCGGACGGGTACAATCCCGACACCGGCGCGGCGAGGGGGCCACGGGAAGTGCGCTGGCCATGACGCTGGCTTCGATGGTACCACCGCCTCGGGGCGCGGCACGGTGAGATGCGTCGCGGCGCCGGCGGGCAGAGACCGGAACGACACCAAGGAGCACGGCATGGCAACACATCTGAAAGTGGACGGCGCCATCTTTCCCGGCGGCGAGAACCTGTATCAGGGCGACCTGCCGGACGTGCCGGCCCAGGCCCGCATGCTGGAGGCACAGGGCTACGACGGCCTGTTCACCATCGACACCAACGTGGATCCCTTTCTCACCCTGCTGCTGGCCGCGGAGCACACCGAACGCATCGAGCTGATGACCGGCGTGGCCATCGCGTTTGCCCGTTCGCCCATGACCACGGCGCTGCAAGCCTGGAACCTGCAGGCCTATTCCCGCGGGCGGCTGATCCTGGGGCTGGGTTCCCAGGTGCGCGCGCACATCGAGAACCGCTTCAGCATGCCCTGGTCCAGGCCGGCGGCGCGCATGCGGGAATACATCCTGGCGCTGCGGGCCATCTGGGACACGTGGAGCGGCGGCGCGCCGCTGAAGTTTCGCGGGGAATTCTACCGCCACACGCTGATGACCCCGGTGTTCACGCCGCCGCCCATCGACTACCCTCATCCCAAGGTGTACCTGGGCGCCCTGGGCCCGCTGATGACCGAGGTGGCGGGGGAGGTGGCCGACGGCATCTACGGCCATCCCTTCGTGACCATGAAATTCATCGAGCAGGTGCAGGTGCCCGCCCTGGAGCGGGGACTGGCGCGGGCCGGGCGCAGCATGGCCGAGTTCGACCTGCCCGGCATGATCATCACCATCACCGGCCGCAACGATGCGGAGATTGCCAAGGCCGATGCTGCCGTGCGCAAGCTGCTGGCCTTCTACGGCTCGACGCCGGTCTACAAGCCGCCGCTGGACATCGAGGGCTGGGGCGAGCTGCAACCGCGGCTGAATCGCATGTCCAAGGAGGGCAAGTGGGACGAGATGGCCGCGGAGTTCACCGAGGAGATGGTGGCGGCCTTTGCCGTGAAGGGGCGGCCGGAGGAGATTCCCGACCTGCTGGCCGAGCGCTGCGGGGGCGTCTTCGACCGGGTCACGCTCTATGCGCCCTACGCCTCCGATCCGGCCATCTGGCCGCCCATCGTGCGCGCCCTGCAGGCCAGGCCCGCGCGCAAGGCGGGGTAGGTGTGCGTGGCCGGGTGTGAGGGCCATGCTGCAACCGCCATGCTTTGACCGCGCTTGCGGCGGATTGATACAAGACCATTGATACAACGGCATTGATACAAGGGCAGGGGAGTCATGCCCGATTGTCCCATGGGGGCCGCGGGATCCAACGACGAACAGGGGAGGGCAACATGGCCGAGCGCGGGCTGAATACGCAGGCGGAGCTGGAACATTTCCTGGACTGCTTCAACCGGCAGGATGTGGACGGCATCATGGAATACTTCGTGGACGAGGGTGTATTCCAGACGCCCGCCGGGCCGAATGCCGACGGCAACGCGGTGCAGGGCAAGGCCGCCGTGCATGCCTACTTCACCAAGATGTTCGCGGACATGCCGGACATGCACTTCGGCCAGGACCGCCACTGGGCCATGGGCGACTTCGCCGTCTCGGAGTGGCTGCTCACGGGCACGCGCCAGGACGGTACGCGGCTGGAGACCTGGGGCACGGATCACTTCCACCTGCGCGACGGGCGCATCGTGCTCAAGAACACCTATCTCAAGCTCGTGCGCTGAATCGTCGGCGGGGCTGCGCAGCGCGTCGGCGTGACCATCGGTGACAGGGCACCCGTGGTTGTCTGAAAAATATATTCAATTCCCCCCACGTCTTTTGTAAACTTTCGGGTGTGGACGAGTGTCGCGTGATAGACGGGCGGCGCTGTATCCCTGCTGCTCGACGGAGGTTCTCCCCATGCCCTGCTTTTTGCTCCCCAACGGAATCCGGCTGCGTCGGACCCTGTCGGGCCTGACGCTGTCGCTCGCCCTGCTCCTGCTTTGGGCGACATTGCCGCCGGCCGAGTTGTGGGCCCAGTCCAAGGGGATCGGGGTCACGGCCGCGGGGCGGGGCGCCGGGGCCACGGAGCGGCGGCTGGCGCTGGTGGTGGGCAACAGCGACTATGCCGTGTCGCCCCTGCGCAACCCGGCGAACGATGCCAAGGACCTGGCCGAGGCCCTGCGCGGCGTGGGATTCGAGGTCACGCTGTTGCTGAATGGGGATCAGGGCCAGATGAAGCGGGCCATCGATGACTTCGGCATTGCCCTGCGCGAAGGGGGCGTGGGGCTGTTCTACTATTCCGGCCACGGGATGCAGGTGGGCGGCCGCAACTACATGATCCCGGTCGGCGCGCGCATCGATGCGGAGCGCATGGTGGAATACAACGCGGTCGACGCGGGCCGCGTGCTGGGCAACATGGAGGTGGCGGGCAACGGCATGAACATCCTGATCCTCGATGCCTGCCGCAACAACCCCTTCGCCCGCAGCTTCCGCTCCGCGGCCCAGGGTCTGGCCACCATGGATGCGCCGCAGGGCACCTTCATCAGCTACGCCACCGCCCCCGGCACCGTGGCCGCCGACGGGGACGGCCGCAACAGCCCCTACACCCGGGCGCTGATCCAGCATCTGGCCACGCCGGGGCTCAAGCTGGAGGACGTGTTCAAGCGCGTGCGGGCGGGCGTGCTCAAGGACAGCAGCGGCAGGCAGGTGCCCTGGGAAGCATCGTCCCTCACCGGGGATTTCTTCTTCATGGGCAAGCCACGGGGTCAGGAGGATCAGGCCGGGCAATCCCTCGCCATTCCCGCGCGTACGCTGAACGCGGAGGAGGAATACTGGATCACCATCAAGAACTCCCGCTACAGCGATGACTTCCAGGCGTACCTGAACGACTACCCCGAGGGTCGCTTCGCGCGCATCGCGGCGCTGCGCATCCGGCAGTTGCAGCGGCAGAGCGAGCCGGCCGCCGTTTCGGCGCCGGTGCAAATTCCCGCGCCCCAGCCCGGCGGACGCAGCCTGGTCGTGGACAGTGCCGGGGGCGGCGATGCCCGCACCATCCGCGAGGCCATGGAGCGGGCCGGGCCCGGCACCACGATCCAGATCCGGCCGGGCACTTACCGCGAGGCGCTGGTGATGGATCGGGAACTGCACCTGGTCGGGATGGGCGAGCGGGACGCGGTGATCCTGGAGGCCAGCGACGCGGACTGTCTGCTGTTCAAGACCGACCGGGGCTCGGTGCGCAACATGACCCTGCGCTACGTCGGCGGGGGCAAGTACTACTGCGTCGATGTGACCAAGGGCCGGCTGGAGCTGGAAGGCAACGACATCACCAGCAACGGGCTGGCCGCGGTGGCCGTGCATGACGAGGCCGATCCGATCGTGCGCGACAACGTGATCCACCATGGCGCCTCCAGCGGCCTGTTCGTCTATGAGCAGGGACGGGGCACCTACGAGCGCAATACGATTCACGCCAACGCCAAGTCGGGCGTGTCCGTGGCCGAGGAGAGCAACCCCATCCTGCGCAGCAACCGCGTCCATGGCAACGGCGCGGCGGGCATCTTCATCTACAAGGATGCCACCGGCCGCTACGAGGACAACGACATCTACGGCAACAAGTTCTCGGGCCTGGAGATCAAGTCCGGCGCCAATCCCCGCCTGGCCGGCAATCGCATCAACGACAATCAGCAGGCCGGGATCTGGCTGCGCAAGGACGCGGGCGGCTCCATCGAGGGCAACCGCATCTTCGGCAACCGCATGGAAGGCATGGACGTGGAGGGGGGGGCGCCATTCGTCGTGGGCAACTGGGTCTATGAGAATGGCGGCGGCAACCTGATCCGCCGCGACGGCGTGACCGGCACCTTCCGCGACAACAAGGAAGTCTCGCCCGACGGCGCGGCCGTGCTGACCAATCCCGAGCCGGCGCAGGGACTGGTGGTGGATGCCCAGGGCGGTGGCGATGCGGAAACCATCAGCGAGGCCATTCGCCGCGCCACGCCGGGCACCACCATTCGCGTCAGGCCCGGCATCTACCGCGAAAACCTGGTGCTGGACAAGGAACTGCACATCGTGGGCGAGGGCGACCGTAAGGACATCGTGATCGATGCCAGCGCGGCCGATTGTGTCCTGTTCAAGGCCCAGCGCGGCTCCGTGCGCGGGCTGACCCTGCGTTACAGCGGGGGAGGCAAGTTCTACTGCATCGACATCACCCAGGGCAGCCTGGAGCTGACGGACAATGACCTCACCAGCAACGGGCTGGCCGTGGTGGCGATTCATCACGGGGCAGAGCCCTTGGTGCGCGGCAACCACATCCATGACGGCAAATCGAGCGGCGTATTCGTCTACGAAGGCGGCCGGGGACGCATCGAGAAGAACCGCATCACGGGCAACGCCAATACGGCCATCGCCGTTTCGGAAGATTCCGATCCTCAGGTGCGGGGCAATACCCTCACCGGCGGCAAGGCCGGGGGCATCTACGTGTACGAGAAGGGCCGGGGGCTGTTCGAGGACAATGAGATCGCGGACAACGAGGGCGCCGGCTTCAGCGTCAGCGAGGGAGCCGATCCGCAGGTCACCGGCAACCGCATTCACGGCAATTCCACCGGCGTGCACATCTACGAGCAGGGCAAGGGCCGTTTCGAAAAGAACGAGATCTTCGACAACCGGCTCACGGGCGTGATCGTCAAGGAGCAGAGCGACCCGGTGTTCACCGCGAATCGCATCCACGGCAACCGCGAGGCAGGCGTGTGGATCAAGGACGATGCACGGGGCCGGTTCGAGGACAATCACATCTACGAGAACCTGCGCGAAGGCATGGACGTGGAATCCGGCGCGCCCACCGTGATGGGCAACCGCGTGTATGCCAACAAGGCTGGCAACATCGTGCGCCGCAAGGGCGCCGCGGGCACTTTCAGTGCCAATACGGAATAGCCGGCGGGCCCCGGTGGGCGGGCGGGTGCGCCGCCGGGCGGGCTATGGCAAAATGAGGGAATGAGTGACGCCCGGCGAGTGATCGCGGCAAGCCGGAAGCGGCGGGTCGTCACAGGCGATGTGGTGACTGGCCAGGTCGACCAGGCAATGTGGTGACAGGCTAAGGAGAGAATGCGCATGATTCACCGATCCGCCGCGACGACAGGGGCGCTGGCGCTGCTCGTGCTGACGGCATGGCTCGTGCTGCCGAGCCTGGCCGCCGCCCAGATTCGCTTTCTGCCGGACAGCGAGTACGACCACGTCAACATCCGCAAGCCCCAGGCCATTCAGGCGCGGCTGGAATCGTTGCAGTCCAGCAACGACTTCGAATCCATCAAGAACTTCCGGCCGGACAGCCGTTTTCGGCGCTTGTCCCGCCCCGTGGGCCGGCTGAAGGTGAAGGTGCGTGACAACAGCGGCCGGGTCGGCATGGCCCTGTGCACCGCGTCCATCGTCTCCGAGGAGCTCATCCTCACCAACAATCACTGCATCCCCGGCGGGCTGGGGGTGACGGTGCTGGCGGCCAAGATCGAGATGGACTACCTGGATGCCAACGACACGGCATCCGTGAAAGTCTACGAGGTGGACCCGACGCCCCTGGAGACCAACCAGGAGCTGGACTATTCCCTGGTGCGCGTGCACGGCAATCCGGCCGCCGAGTTCGGCACCGTCAAGCTCTCGCGCAAGCCCGGGGCATTGCAGGAGGCGGTGTTCATCATCCACCATCCCGAGGGGGCGCCCAAGACCTTGTCGCGGAAGGACTGCTACATCAATACGATGGAGCAGCGGGATTTCATCCATTCCTGCGACACGCTGGGGGGCAGCTCCGGTTCGCCCATCTTCTCCGATGAGTCCTTCCAGATCATCGGGCTGCACTTTGCCGGCTCCGAGCAGGGCAATTACGGCAAGAACATCGCCTCCCTGCTCGCGCGCAGTTCCCGGCTGGAATCGGTGGCCGTCACGGCCCAGCCGGCCCCGCCGCCCGCCGCGGACGAGCCGCCCCCGCCGCGGGAGCAGCCGCCCCCGCCGCGGCGCGACCCCGTGCAGATTTCCCTGGCCAGTGAGCCGGCAGGCGCCGGCATCTTCTTCGGTGAACTGCTCGTGGGGGTGACGCCCCTCACCTTCTCCATGGTGGAGCAGCCCGTCTACACGTTCACCTTGCGCAAGCAAGGCTACGAGGACGCCCGGGTAGCACTGGAGCCGCGTGGCCCGCGCGTGTCCCATGAGGCCACGCTGCAACGCATGCCCGGCCCGCCGCCGCGGGAGGATCCGCTGGCGATGGACCCCGCATCGAAGCAGATGCGCGCGGCCCTGGATTATTGGGCCAACCTGGACGAGTCGGACTTTGCTGGAGCGGAGCAGAGTTCCAAGGGGCGCACCGACGCGGCGGCGCAACAGCGGGACAAGGCCAACCGTTTGTTCGGGAAGGACGATTTCTTCAGGTGAGCGTGGCGGTTTCTTGGGGCGTCATGGCCCGTCGCCGCAATTGTCGGGTGGCTGGCCGGTGCCTCGCCATGGTACATCACGGTACTGTGTGCACCACATGACAAAGGGAGACATTCCATGAAGCGAGTGACGGGAACGATTGCAGCGGTGTTGCTGGTGCTGGGGCTGGTGAGCTGTGGCGGGCCGGCACCGCAGGGGCCTTCCGGTCAGGAGCGGCCGGCATGGACGCAGATGGAACCGGACGTGGAGGGCGACGCCATGGTCTTCATCGGGCTCTCCAATCCCTACGCCACCGAGCGTGGCGCGCGGGACGATGCGCTGCGCAATGCCACCCAGCGCGTGGTGCAATACCTGGGCACGGCGGCGCAGAGCAAGTTCGAGCAGGCCTCCACGTCGTTCGGGCTCTCCAGCTCGGTGGTGGACCCCACCGTCGCCACGCGGGACTTCCAGCGGCAGCTCTCGGGCAATGTGGCCCGGCGCCTCAAGCCGGCGGAATGGTACGTGGAGCGGGAGGAGACCGCGACGGGCCGCGCCTACGTGATCTTCGTGCGTACGGTGATCCCGGTGTCCAACATCAATGAGGCCTTCTCCCAGACGGCCAAGCAGAATCTGGCCGATGCCCAGCAGCGGGCGCGGGATGCGGCCACGGATCAGGCCAAGGCCCAGGCCGATGCAGCCGCCAATTTCTGGTCGCAAATGGCCGATCAGGGGCTGATCCCCGAGAAGTAGTCGTCACCCCCCAGCCGGGAGCGGCTCCGCCGCTCCCCTCCGGGTAGCTCAACCGGTCTTCCCGAGAAGGTCATGACCCGTTTCGTCGCCGTGTGCTGCGCCGTGTTGCTGTTGGCTGGTGCCTGCGCCGGCGGTGGGTCGCCCGACGCGCCGCCCCGCGACGTGCTGGTCTCCAATACCTGCGAGGGCAAGGCATGGCTCGCCGCCCCGCCCGCCGAGGACGGTGAATACCTTTACTTCGTGGGTCAGTCGGCCCGGCACGGTCTGGAGCGGGATTCGCGCAACGACGCGGAACGGGACGCCATCAACAAATTCGTCCAGTTCACGGGGGTCGACGTGACCATCGTGGATGAGTACCTGCAGACCAGCTTCAATCTCTCCTCGGAAATCACCGATCCCACCGTGGCCGAGCGGCGCAAGCAGGAGATGCGCGCCCAGGCCTTCGTGCGCCGGGCCAAGGCGCGGGAGTGGTGCACGGAGCGCTATCAGCGCTTGCAGGGGGATCAGGTGACGGGCAGCGTGTTCATCACCTCCGTGCTCATGCGCGTGCCGCGGGACGAATACGATGCCGTGCAGGCATACAACCGGGAGCAGCAGGTCAAGCTGAACGCCTCCCGTGACCGGGTGCTGCGCGAGGCCCAGGCATTCTATCAGGCAGCGCTCAACGACGAGCGGCAGGGACGGCTGGTCGGCGCCTTCGAGCAATTGCGCCTGGCCGAGGCCAAATTGGAGCAGGCGGCGGCCATGCGTGCCGATGCGTCGCCTCCGCCGGACACGCTCTCGCGGCCCACGCTGAACGCGGCCGAAGTGCGCATGACCGCCGGGCTGGCGCTGCAACGCACCCCGGAGCGGGCGCAGGTGGTGGAGCCGGGCCAGACACCGCAGAATCTGCGTGTCACCGCCGTGTACCATGGGGCGGCAGGCACGGTGCCCGTGGCCGGGCTGCCGCTGCTGTTCATCGCGGACGGCAAGATCCTGGCGCAGATGAACACGGATGCCCAGGGGCAGGCGCAACTGCAGATGCGCCCCATGCAGCGCATGGGGCAGGTGGCCTTTCGCGTACAGGTCAACCGCGGTCTGCTGCGGGACAAGGTTTCCGAGGATGTGCAGGTGGCCCTGGCCAACCTGCAGGCGGAATTCGTCGTCGAGGTGCGGGAGTATTCCCTGGACGAAAAGGCCCAGGACCTGGTCAATGCCCTGGCCCAGGCAGTGCCCGCGCCCATGTCCGTCGTGGTGGAGAACTTCACCTATGGCGACTCCCAGACCAGCGGTCTGTTCGTCAGCCGCTTCCGGGCCATGCTGGAGTCGGCCCTGGTGAACAGCCAGCGCTTCTCCATGAAGCGCCCGGTGAGCCGTACCGGCCTGACGCGGGGCTTTACCCAGGTTTCGGCCAACGCGCCGGCGGCCATGGCCCATGCCAGCGGATCGGAGGCGGTGCTGTTCGGGCAGTATTACGAGGAGAACGATCAGGTGGTGGTGCGCGCCCAGTTGGCCGACCGGGACAACCGCACCATCGCCTCCGGGGCCATCCGCATTGACCGGGGACGCATTCCCGCCGACTGGAGCCTGCGGCCCACCAACTATGCCCAGCACCTCAGCGCGGCCCAGCAGCTGGGCCCGCCCACCACGGGCACGGGGGACTTCCGCCTGGACCTGTGGATCGACAAGGGGGCCGGCGGCACCTACGAGGCAGGCGACACACTGACCGTCAGCGTGCGTGCGGCAGAAGCCTGCTACCTGAAGCTGATCTACCTGGATGCCAGCAACAACCATATCGTGATATATCCCAATGCCTTCCAGCGGGATACGCGCATCGCGGCCGACCGTACGGTGATCATCCCAGCGGCGGGGGCGGGGTTCGATTTCACCATCCAGCCGCCGTTCGGCGCGGAGACGCTGGTGGCCTTTGCCAGCACGACCGCGTTTCCGCCGGATCAGGGCCGCGATATCGGCAACGGCATGATCCTGCTGGATCAGAGCCTCGGGGAGATTGCCCGCCGCAACCGGGGCTTCGTGGGCACCGGCAAGCGGGCCGAGGCCCGTGTCACGCTGACCACCATTCCCCGGCAGCGCTGAGGCGCGCCGGCGACGCCGCAAGCACCCGAACCACTGAGACCATGGCTGTCCATCTGCATCATGTGCATCTCTTTGCCGCCGACCTGGACGCCACCGTGGCGTGGTACCGGGACAATCTGGGCGGAGAGGTATTCTACGACGGCGACTTCGGCGGTGCCCGCAACGTGTTCATGAAGATCGGCACGGGCCGGGTGCATTTCTACGATCAGCCACCGCGAGAGTATGGCCGGAATGCCGTGCACCACGTGGGCATGCGCACGGACGATCTGCCGGGCCTGGTGGCGCGGCTTCGCGCCAACGGCGTTCCGCTGCGCAGCGACATCCGCGAGTTCGGCAACTGGCGCTACATCATGTGCGGCGCGCCGGATGGGGTGCTGCTGGAACTGTTCCAGATCGACACGGAACAGATGCCGGAGCCCCTGGCCCGTTTCTGGCGTGACGAGACTGCATGAGCCGCCCTGGCAACCTCACCTGCCGCTTGCCCCGCACCGTACCCGTTCCCTGGAGCGCGCCATGGCCACGCCATCCCTGACCCAAGCCGATGCGCCGTGGAAGGAACGGCTGCACCGCATCATTTATGAGGCGGAAACGCCCGCGGGCAAGGCCTTTGACGTGGCCCTGATCGGCGCGATCCTGTTGAGCATCCTGGTGGTGATGCTGGAGAGCGTGGGCAGCATTCAGGCGCGCTTCGGGGCACACCTGCGCGCGCTGGAGTGGACGGTGACGGTCCTGTTCACGGTGGAATACGTGCTGCGCCTGATCGTCGTGCGCCAGCCCAGCCGCTATGCGTTCAGCTTCTTCGGCATCGTGGATCTGCTCTCCTTTTTGCCCACGTATGCCAGCGTGCTGCTGCCGGGCAGTCAGGGGCTGCTGGTGCTGCGATCCCTGCGCCTGCTCCGCATCTTCCGGGTGTTCAAGCTGGGGCGCTACCTGACCGAGGCCAATGTGCTGGTCACCGCGCTGCGGGCCAGCCGGCCCAAGATCATCATTTTCATGGTCACCGTGCTCTCGATCGCCCTGGTGATGGGCACGGTGATGTATCTGATCGAGGGGGCGGAACATGGCTACACGAGCATTCCCCGCTCCGTCTACTGGGCTATCGTCACCATGACCACGGTCGGCTATGGTGACATCGCACCACAGACCGTGCTGGGCCAGTTCATGGCCTCAGCGCTGATGATCCTGGGCTATGCCATCATCGCCGTGCCCACGGGCATCGTGTCCGTGGAGCTGGCCCAGGCGGCGCGCAGCGGAGAATTGGTCAGCACGGAGGCATGTCCCACTTGCACCGCCGAGGGCCATGCGCTGGATGCGGTGTATTGCCGCCGTTGCGGGCAGCCCCTGCGCACCGGCGGGGATCATGGGGCCTCCGCGCCCTGATGCGCCGCGGCGGGCTGTAGCCGCGGCCGCGCCGCCAGTGTTACCCAGCCCCCACCCTTCCTACCGCCTGCCGAAAGGAACCGCCATGTCCAGCAGTGCCCTGATGTCAGAACTGCAATGGGAACTGCGTGAGCTTGGGCGGGCGCTGCGCACCTGGCGGTTCTACTCGACGCTGATCGTGATGGCCGCAGGGCTGACCCTGTGTGCCATCGCAACCAACGCCATCGTGCTGCGGGATGCCCTGGCCTCCTCGGGTGTCTCCGGCATTGCCGTGCTGATCTACTACGTCACGGGCCGGCCCAGCGTGGGGGTGCTGTATCTCCTGCTCAATGTGCCCCTGTTCATCCTGGGCTGGCGGGAATATACGCTGAAGTACATCTTCATCGCCTCCATCGGCGTGGTGCAGTTCAGTGTGCTGCTGGAGGTGACCCAGGGCATCCCCCTGGATGTGCATGATCCCCTGCTCTCCGTGGTGCTGGCCGGGGCAATGATCGGCGTCGGAGCGGGCGCCTATCTGCGCATGGGGGGCTCCGCCGGCGGGCTGGATATCGTGGCGGCATTGCTGCGCAAGCGCTTCGCCATTCCCATGGGCCATGTCTTCATCGCCATCAACGCGGTCAACCTGGTGGGCGTGGCCATCATCCGCGATCTGACCAGCGCCCTGTATTCCGCCCTGTTCTTCTGGGTCATCTCGTTTCTCTTGGATCGGGTGCAGAGCGGCTTCTCCCAACGCCGCGCCGTGCTGATCTTCAGCGATCGGCCGCAGGCCGTGGCGGAGCAGGTCATGCGGCGGCTCAACCGCGGTGTGAGCTTCTTTCATGCCAGCGATATCGGGCCCAACGCTCCGGTGACCCAGGTGGTGTACTCGGTGATCAACATGCTGGAGTTGGGGAAAATGAAGGATCTGCTCTACGAGGTGGATGCGGAGGCCTTCGTGGTCGTTTACGAAACCAGCGAGGTGATCGGCAAGCAGTTCCTGAGTTGGGAGGAGGCCGGTTACCTGCGGCCGCCTCCCATTCGCGAGTAGCCCTGCATCCCGGCGCCTGGCCGGGCGTGGCATCCCGCCGCAAATCCTGATAGAGGGTGGCGAGCCTGACTGGCTGACTGTCAGGTGAGCTTGTGCCACCTACTGCGGGATGCCCCCATGACGTCTCCCACCACCGCCGCGCCGGCGGTTGCCATTCCGCGCCATGTGCTGCCCGGCCTGGTCGCGGCCCAACTGCTCGGTGTGTCCCTGTGGTTCAGCAGCAGCGCGGCGGCGCCATCGCTGATGGCCGCCTGGGGCCTGTCCCAGGGGGACGTGGGCGCGCTGCTCTCCGCGGTGCAGGCGGGCTTCATCGTGGGCACGCTGTTCTTTGCCCTGACAAATCTGGCCGACCGCGTCTCGGCGAGCCTGGTGTTCTTCGCCTCCGCGCTGGCGGGGGCGGCGGACAATCTGGTGTTTGCCTATGCAGCCACGGGACTGGCCGACGCGATGGCGTATCGCTTTATCACCGGCTTCGCCCTGGCGGGCATCTATCCGGTGGGCATGAAGATCGTGGTCAGTTGGGGGCCACAGATCGTCGGCAAGTCCCTGGGCTGGCTGGTGGGGGCACTGACGCTGGGCACGGCGCTCCCGTTCCTGCTGGCGGCGCTGGGGGCGCAGTTGCCCTGGCAACTGGTGCTGGCATCCACATCGGTGCTGGCAGTGATTTCCGGCCTGTGGGTGCTGTGGCTGGGCAATGGCCCCTACCACATTCCGGCGCGGCGGGTGCAGTTCAGGCTGCTGTACCAGCTATTCCGCATTCCGGGCTACCGCGGGGCGGCATTCGGCTACTTCGGGCACATGTGGGAGCTGTACACGTTGTGGTTTCTCTCACCCGTGCTGGTGCGGTTGGGACTGGCGCAGGTGGGATTGGATCATCCGGCATGGATCAGCCTGGGGGCATTCCTGGTGATCGGCGTGGGCATGGCGGGCTGTGTGGTGGGGGGCATGGTGAGTCAGCGCGTGGGCAGCCGCCCGGTGGCGGCCTTTGCCCTGGCCGGCTCGGCGCTGATGTGCCTGGTGACGCCATGGCTGCTGGCGCTCCATCCCTGGGTCTATCTGGTGGGGCTGGTGGTATGGGGGGTGCTGGCGGTGACGGACTCGCCCCAGTTCTCCGCCCTGGTCTCCCAGGCCTGCCCGCCGGAATACGTCGCCACGGCCTTCACCGTGCAGAACGGCATCGGCTTCGCCATCACCATCGTCTCCATCGCCGTCTCCACGCACTTCTGGCCGGAGCTGGGCGTGCGCGTGTCCTGGCTGTCCCTGCCGGGGCCGCTGATCGGGCTGATCCTGCTGATGCTGCCCGCCAATCGGACAGCCGGCACGTAGGTGGCCTGGTGCGACGGCGACACATGGCGCCGCGCCGCCCTACCGTGACATCGTCGACAGAGACGCCACCCACAGCGCCATGCCCTACAACGCCATGCCTTACAACGCCATGCCCTACAGAGACATCGTCTGCAGGCGCTTGATGCGCACCTCCAGCGGGGGGTGGGTGGCGAACAACGCGGCCAGGCCCCCGGTCTTGCCGGAGATCTTCAGCGCCGCGATGGATTCGTGCTGGCCGCTGGTCTCCTTGGCCAGCGCCAGGGTGCTTTGCAGGCCCTGCAGGGCAGCAACCATGTTCTCCCGGCCGGCCAGGCGTGCCCCGCCACGGTCGGCGCGAAATTCGCGGATGCGCGAAAAGTAGGCCACCACGATCAGACCCAGGAAGCTGAGCAGAATCTCCAGCACGATCGTCACGATGAAGCGCGCCATGAACTGCATTTCCTCGCGCAGGTTGGCGGTGACGGCAAAGGCGATGATGCGCGCGAAGAACATCACGAAGGCGTTCACGATGCCCTGGATCAGGGTCATGGTCACCATGTCGCCGTTGGCCACATGGGTCACCTCGTGGGCCAGCACCCCGGTCACCTGGTTGCGGTCCATGCGCTGCAGCAGCCCGCTGGAGACGGCGACCAGCGCGCGCCGCTTGCTGGGGCCGGTGGCAAAGGCATTGGGGTCCGGGCTGTTGTAGATACCCACCTCCGGCATGGCCGGCAGCTGTGCCTGGCGGGCCAACTGGTGCACCGTGTCCACCAGCCAGCGCTCCGCCCCGTCAGTGGCCCGGGGGTCGATCACCTTCACCCCCATCATCCACTTGGCCATGATCCGCGAGAGGCCCAGGGAGATGAATGCCCCGCCGAAGCCCCACAGCAGACAGAAGATTGCCAACTGCGTGTAGTTGATCCCGTAGGGCGTGATGTAGCGCCCCACCCCCAGCACACTCATCACCACGGAAATGGTGATCAGCACCAGGATGTTTACCGCGAAAAACAGCAACACCCGCTTCGCAATGGCCATGGATTTCCGACGCCTCCTCTTAATGTAACGCTCAGTGTGCCGCGCACACCGCTGTCATCAATTGACAAATTGTAGCATGGGCGGGAGCGTTGCATAGGCACCACGCACCACAACCCATGTCGTGCCCGGCGGCCCGCAGGCAGCGCCCTGCCGGATGACCGCGCAGCGGTGCCCCGTGGCATGATTTACCGACAATTGGAGACCGAAGCGCCCATGTTCGTTCGATTTCTGCCGCTGCTGGTGGTGTTGGTGCTGTTGCTGTGGCTGGCCTCGCGGCTGGGGCCGCACTGGCGACGGGATCCGCGGGTGCGAATGCTCTTCTCGGCGGCCGGGCTGCTGCTGCTGCGGCGCTTCGTGCTGCGGACGGTGTTGCCGCAGCTGCTGCGCGCCTTTGCCGTTCTGCGGATCTTCCGCTGAACCTGGCGCTGCCGTGATCTGTCATACCGACGCAACCGTGCCGGGGGGCGTCACGTTGGCCATGCCGCCAATGGACGTGCCGGGGACCGGCGCCTCGTTAGCTTACCCGGTGCCCCGTGCGGGTCACCGGGCCGACCAGGAGCAATACATGACCAGGGATGGATGGAGCCGGCGCCGGGTGCTGGTGCAGGGCGGACTGGGGGCGGCCGGGCTGATCGGCGCCGCGACGGTGCCGCTGGTCTGGCCGACCCAGGCCTTGGCCATCGACTGGGCGGCCCTGTTCGGCCGGGCCATGGACATGGAGGAGCCCGCCGGCACCCTGCGCTACCTGCGGGGCCATGCCTTCTCCGGATTGCGCAAGCTCAAGCAGGGCGACATTCTGCAATCCGGCGCCCAGTTGCGCGTGAGCAGCGGCGGCGAGGCGGTCGTGCGGCTGGAGGACAATGGCGTGCTGCGCGTCTATGGGGGTTCCGTAATCGAGGTGGCCCTGATGCGCATGAAGGAAGGATTTCTGCGCCTGATCACCGGGGCCGTGCAGGCCGTCATTCCCCAGGGTCAGCCCTACCTGATCGCCGGGGTCACGGCCACGGTGGGGGTGAAGGGCACGGTTGTGTACCGGGAGGTGTTTCAGCCCGGCGTGCGCATGGGCACCACCATGGATGGCCCCATGGCCATCCCGGAAGGGGCGCGGGACTACTTCTGCAATTGCTTTGGCACGGTGGAGTATTCCCACGACGAGGATGTGGAGCATCCCTTCCACACCTCCCGCTCCACCTACCACGATGCGTATTTTCTCGATCCGGGCCGCTCGGACATGCTGCTCAAGGCGCCCATGTTCAACCACTTCGACGACGACATCCGCTCCCTGGTGGACTATCAGCAGGAGCCGCGGCATCGCATCGACTGGCTCAAGCATTAGGTCCGTGGCCCGCCCGGGCGCTTCTCACCGTCGGCATGACCGCTGCTGGTGCTAGTTGGCGGGGATCACTGCACCATCGGGTGATGTCTCCCGCGCTGCCGTAGCGGGAATGGGGGTAATGCCCAGGACGATGGCATCGAACAGGCTGCGCACCTGAGACTGGGTGGCATCGGTGTCGGCCATGATGGCGATGCGCGCCCGGGTGGGCAGTTCCGCGTCGCCGAAGGCCGCGCGGAAGTCCGCGGCCAGGTCCCGCCGTTCCCGGAACCATTGTCCCGTCTCGCCGCGCGGCAGCACCAGGCTGCGCACACGCTCGGTACGCCGGCTCTCCAGCCAGGTGGGCGGCGCGTTGGGCTTGCCCCAGACGTAGTTCATGGAGCGGGCCGGGGGGTAAACGCCGTACACCAGCTTCATGGCATCGTAGGTCATGCGGTCCCACACGGATTCCCGCGCCGGATCATAGCTGAAGAACACCATCACCCGCGCCGGCGCATCCTCTATCTGCTCCGGGTGCAGCGCATCATCCGGGAGGGATCGCTCCACGCGCCATTCCCACTCCAGGACGTTCAGCTCGCGGGGGTTGAACTCCCGGTCCCAGATCACGATGGACGAGCTCTTGTCCGCCACGGCTTCCAGCACCGTGCGGCCATCGACCTGGGTCATGGCGTAACTGGTGGGCGACTTGTCCCGCTGCAGGCTGAAGGGGACCCAGTCAGGCGGCAACTGACCCAATGGGCCGGCCCCATCGAAAGGTCGCAGGCACAGCGTGGGGGCCGCTGCCGGATCATCGCGTTGCGGCTCGGCGAGGGCGATGCCGGGCAGCAGCAGCAGCATGGCCAGAGCGGCCATCCATGGGGCCGGGCCACGGCAGGCGCGGCGGGTGCGATGCATGGGAATCATCCTGATCTCGTGCATGGGGGGTTATGGGTGGCGCGCTTGCGCCCCAGTCTGCCTGCAAGAATTCTGCCGATGGATGGTGATGGGCACATGACCGGGCGCGGCACCACCCAGCCTGCCCCAGCATACCCGCCGGCGCGGCTGTTTGGTGTTTGATTTGTGTGGGTGCGGGTGGGCCCGGCAAGGGCCGCGGTGGTCTAGTGACAGCCGAAGGCCGCCACGTACTTGATCACCATGCGCACATTCTCCTGGGCGTCCAGGGCCGCCAAGGCCGTGCTGGGATTCTCGTTGAGTCGCACCACGATGACCTTGGGAAAGGCACTCTCGGAGACGAAGGAGACCGAGCTGACCGCCGAGAACAGGGCGTCGCGGGAGGGTGGGGAATCTTCCCGCAGGAAGACCAGATACTCCGGCTCATTGGCTGCCAGATTATCGTTCAGTGTGGCGTAGGCGGTACCCGCCGTGGAGGCATCGTCGAAGGCGATCTTGTAGACGATGAAGCCCACGTACAGCACCATCAGCACGGAAAAGGTGCCGACAATAAAGTGGGTCAGGCCGAAGCGTCGCGGCTGGGACGGTTCGCTCATGCTGGGCTCCGCGCGTGAGGGTGCGCCGATTCTGCGGCCACGCGGCACGGGCCGCGTTCCGCCGAACATTGCATCCATTCTACCATGCACCGGGCGACGCAGGCCATGGGCGCGGCCGGTTGGTAGTGACTCAGGTCGAATTTTTCTTGGCTCGCCAGAAACATGACAGGCCTGCTGCCCATGGGAAATGAAGTGGCCATGCCGCCGGCTCTACCTCACACCCGCCCTGGCGGGCACCTCCTCTCCATCAGGATGGCGAGGGGGCCGGGGGGTGAGGCCCCACTGAAAATGGAATGCCCCTTGTGGCGCACCATGGCCTGGCCGGCGCAAGGTCCCGACCCTGCTCAATGAGCATTATTTCAAACTGAGTCTCTACCGGCCGGTTGGTCATGGGTGCGCATGGTCGTGCGTCCGCCGTAGTTAATTCGCGGCATCCGCGCTGCACCCAGCGACAAGCCGCCGGCGGGCTGCATGGGTGATATATCCGCCCAACCCGGGCATAGGCAGGCTCCGCCTGCACGCGCAGGGTCATGCAGCCCGCCTGGTGCGCGGCAGGCGCTCGTTGCAACCCTCGCCCAATCCGGCGGCAACGGGGGTGTGGATGCGCACAGGCCCCCAATTCCGGCCGCCTCAGCGCTGCAACATGCCGCGGGCCATGTTGACCACGTTCTCATCCTCGTCGCGCGGGGGAATCTTGATCCCGCGCTGCACCGCCGGGCGCTGATAGATGGCGTCGACCCAGCGTTGCAGATGGGGCAGGCCGTCCAGCGTGACCCCCGACCAGTTGTGGGTGCGCACCCAGGCCCAGTTGGCCATGTCCGCGATGGAGTAGTCGCCGGCCAGGTATTCATGCTCGGCCAGCTGGCCGTCCAGCACGCCGAACAGGCGCCGGCTCTCATTCTGGTAGCGCTCGATGACCGCGGGCAGCTTCTGCTCGAAATAGCGGAAGAACACATTGGCCTGGCCCATCATGGGGCCCACCCCGCCCATCTGGAACATGAGCCACTGAATCACCCGCGAGCGGCCCTTGACGTCCGTGGGCAGGAATTTTCCCGTCTTCTCGGCCAAGTAGATCATGATCGCGCCGGACTCGAACACCGGGAAGTTGTCCTCGTCCCGATCCACGATGGCCGGAATGCGCCCGTTCGGGTTGATGCGCAGAAACTCGGGCGCCTTCTGCTCGTTCTTGCTCAGGTCAATGGCATGTAGCTCATAGGGCAGCGCCATTTCCTCCAGGACGATGGAGGCCTTGTGCCCGTTGGGCGTGGCGGCGGTGTACAGGTCGATCATGGTGCGACTCCTCCTGGCTTGCATGTCGGGTTGAACGATCGGTCAACAATGCGCCATGCTAGCGCGGCGCGGCGGGTTTGGCCACGCCCGCCGCTTGGGCAGGCGCCGGGCGTCCGGCCGAGCAGCGGCCTCAGGAATGACTGTCGCAAGTCTCCGGTGGGGTGCTGCCCCACAGCCCGCCGGTCCCCATGGGCTCTTGAAACCGACAGCAGCGATGCTTCCCATTGGCGGGGCGCCCCGATGCCGTGGATTGTCATGCCGTAAAGGGGGCTCTGGGGAATCCCATTCCTCCGATGTGCTGTTGTGCGGCCGCTACCAGCCCCTGCGCAGCCAGCCCTGGATGGCGTCCCACAGGTACGCCTTGTAGTCCGTCAGGCGATGGTCACCCTGCTTGATGAGCAGCAGGTCGATGGTGGCGCAAGGGCTCTCGGCGGTGAATTCCAGCGGAATGTGCCAGTCCACCGCATCGTCCTGCATGCCCTGGATGATCAGCGTGGGGTGATCGTAGCGCTGCACCAGCGCCTCCGGGGGATAGTTCCGCGCATCCTCCAGCAGCCCGTAACCCAGGTCGATATCGATCCAGGCACTCTCCAGGCGCCGCTTGCCGCTGCTGCGCCAGGCGTCCAGCTCGGCCTGGGGCAGGGCCGTGAGAAAATGCCCCGGAAAGCGCAGGGAGGGGGCCAGCAGCACCAGCGGCCCCACCGGCCCGCGCCCGCCGGCCGCATACCATGCGCTTACCGCCGCGCCCATGCTGGAGCCGATCAGCAGGGGCGGCGCGGCGGGTTGGGGAATCCATTGCAGGGCCGTGTGCAGGTCGTCCAGGCAGCGGCTGAGGGTCAGCTCCTCCAGCGTGCCATCCGCCTCGCCATGCCCCCGCAGATCCACGGCCAGGAAGCCCCACCCCATCGCCGCAAAGGCCTCGCTGAAGTACTGCGCCTTCTCCCCCTTGCGATCCGAGGCCAAGCCATGGATGAACGCGGCGCAGCGGCCGCCCGGTTCCGCGGGAGCCCGCCAGTCCACGACAATCGACTGACCGTCGGCCACCGGCAGGCGTTCGGTGATCATGCTCACATGCGCTCCTGTGCTGTGGGTGGGGCAGCCATCACCCGCGGCGGGCCGCCATTCGTCCCTGTTCCACATTCACCAGATACAACAGACCGCCCCCGGCGCAAAACAGCACCGTCAGGCTGAGCAGCGCCAGGCGCGTGTTGCCGGTGAGCAGCAGCAGTCCGCCATAGATCAACGGCCCACCCATGGCCGAAAAGCGCGAACTGAGGGCGAAGAAGGCGAAGAATTCCGCCGACTTGCCGGCGGGAATGAAGGAGGCGAACAGGGCCCGGCTGATGGCCTGGGCGCCGCCCAGCACCAGACCGATCAGCGCCGACATGACATAGAACTCCGTCACCAGCCGCGCCACCTGGCCGTAAGTGACCACGAATGTGAACACGGCCAGGGCCAGAAACAGGGCCGTCTTCTCCCCCCGGCGGGTGGCGATCCAGCCGAAAAGCAGTGCCCCCGGGGCGGCGATGACCTGGATCATGATGATCGCCGGGATCAGCTCGTTCAGCGTGATGGGCTGGGTGAGCGCCTCGTCCAGGTAGATGTTCTGCAGCGCATAGGGCGTGGCGTTGGAGATCAGCGTGGCGATGCCGTCGTTGTACAGCAGGAACGCGCCCAGGAAGAGCATGGCCTGGGGATACTGGCGCAGCCGCCGCAGGGTGGCGACCAGTTCCCGGCCGCCGTGCAGCGCCGCGCGGAACAATCCCCCCTGACGCATGCGCCCCGGCCCCTCGCGCAGCAGGGCCACGGAGACCATGCCGAAGGCGCCCCACCACAGACCGATCGTGAGAAAGGCGTTGTGCACCGAGCCCCGCGGCGGCGTGAAGAAGATCAGGGCCGCGATGAGCACCAGCACACCGCCGATATAGCCCACCGCATAGCCCAGGCTGGAGAGCACGTCCTGATGCTTGGGCGGCCCCAATTCCGGCAGGAAGGCATTGTAGTACACGTTGCCCCCGTCGTAGCCGATGTTGGCCAGCAGGATCAGCGCCCCCACCCAGACCCACGAGAGCGGAAACCACAGGGCCAGCGTGGCCCCCGCGCCGATCAGGCAATACACGGCCAGGAAGCGCCGCTTGGCCCCCAGCCCGTCCGCCATGGCACCGAGCAGGGGCGAACTGAAGGCCACGAACATGGCCGACAGGGCGATCATGAAGGACCATGCCGCCTCGGCTGTGACCGCCACGCCGGCCACGCGCAGCGCCGGCGCCGGCCCCACGGTCAGGCTGCCGGCGGTCGTGGCCGCCTCGTTGAAGGTGTGCACGAAGAACGCGGCACCGATGACGGTGATCACGCAGAGAACATAGGCGCTGTTGGCCCAGTCGTAGAGCACCCAACCCAACGCCCGGCGATCGCGCAGCAACTGGCGCAGCGTGGGGTGGTCTGATGGCGGCATGGATCCTCCAGCGCATGGCATGGCCCCGCAGCCGGCGCGAGGCGCTGCCGCGTCCGGGGCTTCGGCAAACGTGCCTGTTGTAATGCATCCGCGGGCAAAGCGGAATCGCCCGCGCCTACTCGAAGAACGCATTGAGGCTGCCGGCATATCCGGTCAGCTCCATGTAGCCCTCGCCCCGCAAGGGCCGCCCGGCCCGTGTGCCCCGCACCATGATGGCGCCTTCCCAATAGGGAAAGGGCACCCCGCGCCCCGGCAGGAGCTCCTGGGCATCGAAGGCCGGCGTGGTCTCCAGCAGGAGCGCACCCTGGGGCACGGCAATGCGCCAAGCCACGGGATAGCTGCCCTCGCTGCGCGGGCTGCGCCACCGCCGCAGAGGCTCCAGCCGATAGCCCGCGCCGTCGCCCCGGTCGGGCGCCAGGGCCGTCACGCCACCGGCGGGGTCGATCAGGCTGCCGCCGGAGAAGGCGCCCGTGCTGCCATCCTTGCCGCGCAGGCGATAGAGCATCAGGTCGCTGCCGTCGTCGAGGCGGATGGCGAACCAGTCCCAGCCTGCCTGATCCGCGGCGAGTTGATTGGTGCCGAACTCGTGATCCATCCACGACATGCCCGTCACGGCGTGCCGGACACCATTGACCTCGATCGTGCCCGTGGTCTCCAGCCGCGTCAGGGAGTAATACCAGCTCGCCTGGCCGGTCTGTGGGCCTTTCTGGTCCAGCCCCGCGTCACCGTGCAGCACGGGCGGCTTGCGCGCGCGGAGGGTCAGCGTGAGGACGAAGCCTTCTGCCGGGACGGAGAGGGTCACGCCATGGGGATCGTCGGACAATGCATCGGCCCGCCAGGGCCCCAGCCACACAGCGTGCCGGTCCAGGGCCGCGCCGCTCACCCCCAGGCTATCCCGGCCCACACGCCCATCATGGGCGAAGTCCGTCCGCGCCACGTCACTCAGCGCCGCATGGGCCAGATACAGGGAATCCGCCGCCCAGGCCGATGCGCGCCCATCGCCCCGCGGCGGCAGAGCCAGCCGGAAGAACGTCACCTGATAGCCGAAGCGGCGCCCGGCCGCCGTCTCCAGGTTCCCCGTGTAGTACCACCACTCCAGGCGGTAGCCGGGGTGCTGGCCATGATCCCGGGGGAAGGCCCAGTGGCGAGTCCCCTGGGCGCGGCGGAAGGGTTCTGGCGGCGCGTCGGCCGCAGCGGCCGTCAGTGGCGCGATGCCCAGCAGGAGTGCCAGCAGTGGCGCCGTGAGCCACGATCTGTGAGGGCGGGCCATGCTCATTCCTCCCGGATGGTGGCGGCCACGGCCAGTCCCGTGGCCCGCGTGATGGGGTACAGGCTGCCCAGCAGGGCGGCCACCACGGCCATCAGCAGCAGCGGCCCGTAGGCGCCGTGCCCCGGATGGAATTGCAACGTCCAGCCGAAGGCCCGCGGATTGAGCACGTACACCAGCACCACGGACATGAGCAGCCCGGTGCCCCAGCTCAGCACGCCGGCCACCAGGGCGATGAGCATGGCCTCCAGGGCCAGCGCCCAGCCCAGCCGCCGCTTGGAGAGGCCGATGGCGCGCATGTACCCCAGCAGCCGCGTGCGCTCCTCCAGCAGGGCCGTCAGTGCGCTGACGACGGCGATGAACGCGATCACCGCCGCCAACGCCCCCAACAGATCGGTGATGAGAAACGTGCGGTCAAAGATGGCCAAGGCCTCACCGCGCAGCGTGGCACTGGGCTGCACGTGCCAGTAGGCCGCCACGGGCAGGCGCTCCACCGCCGCCTGCACCTGGGCGGTATCGGCACCGGGTGCGACCCACAGGGCCGCCCGTTCCGTGGGCACCGGGCCGAACAGGCGCGTGAAATGGGGCTTGCCCAGGTAGATCACGCCGGCGGGCTGCCCGTAGTTCTGCACCACGGCAGCGATGGGCAGGGGTACCATGCCGCCCGGCGTGGGCAGATGCAGCACGTCCCCACCGGACAGCCCCAGGGGCCGCGCCAACGTCTCGGAGACCAGCACGGCGTCCCCCGCCAGAGCCTGGGCCATGGTCTCCGGTGCCGCACCGGCCAGGGGCAGGCT
>Ga0326597_10002911_pt1 | contig 25207 bp, 22 predicted proteins | sample RVTome_12_FD_203789 | JGI IMG/M metagenome (GOLD analysis project Ga0326597, IMG submission 203789) | Soil microbial communities from uranium-contaminated site in the Upper Colorado River Basin, Wyoming, United States - RVT100D185 | ecosystem: Environmental > Terrestrial > Soil > Contaminated >... | reverse complement strand
GCAGATCCTGCTCGGGCACATACGGACGATAGGTCTTGGCCATCGCCCGCAGTGTAGTACAACCGTCGCTCGGCGCGCAGCGTGACGATGGCCATGTCAGAGACGATTACTCGGACACGCTCCTAGCACCCCTGACGCGCTGAGGCCGGTGCCGGTCGCTCCTTCCGGGGCCGGCCTCAGCCGTACTACCTCCGGAGCCCTCTGATGTTCACTCGCACAGGCCTGATCCGGGCGGCGTACGTCGCCGCCGCCGTTGTTGTCGCGTGGTCCGCACTTCACCTTGCGCGTCCGCAGCCCGCCCGCGCCCAGACGTTCCAATTCCACCTGCTCGAAGCCACGATTGACGACGTCCATCGCGCCATCCGCGAAGGCCAGATCACGTGCCGCGGCCTCGTGCAGGCCTACGCGAACCGTGCGCGGGCGTTCAACGGCGTCGCCACGCGTCTCGTGACCCGCGACGGCGCGCCGGTACCGCCGGCACCCGGCGTCGTCCGCGCCGGTTCGCCGATCAGGTTCCCCACCGAGACGGTCGCTGCCGCGATGCTCCTGCCCGACCTCGACCAGTACCAGGGACCGCCGATCGAGTTCGGCCGGATGGAAGCGACAAGCTCGGACCCGACGGTACAGCAGCAGTTCGGGATGATTGTGGGGACGCCGAACGCGGGTCAGCTCGCGGCGCTCGCCACCCTGAACCTGCGCGGCGAGCGCTCTGTGACCTGCAAGGGCGCCTTCGACCGACACCCGAAGGATGGTCCCTTACCGGCGGGTGCGCCGGCCGCCTGCGAGGTGCTCCGCGCCCGGCCCGATGCACTCGAACGCGCCGCCGAGCTCGACGCCGCGTACGGGCGCGCGCCGGATCTCGCCGCGATGCCGATGTACTGCATCCCGTTCTCCTTCAAGGACTCGTTCGACACGAAGGACATGCGGACGACGGGCGGCGGCGACGCGCGCTACGACATCGACTTCCCCGCCCGCGACTTCACGCTCGTCGAGCAGCTGCGCAACAAGGGCGCGATCGTCTACGCCAAGTCGGTCCCCGACGAGTACAACGCACGGGCCGGCAACCCCGGCGGACCCAACCGCCCCGCGTCGGTCATCTACGGCGGCATCGGCTACCAGCGCAGCACATGGGGCGGAGCGCCGGTCAACCCGTACGACACGGCACGCGCCGCCGCCATCGGTTCGAGCTCGGGATCGGCCGTCTCGGTGACCGCGAACCTCGTGATGTGCAGCCTCTGCGAGGAGACGAACGCCTCGTGTCGAGGACCGTCCAACCACAATGCCCAGGCGATGGTCCTGCCCGCCAAGGGTCTCATCTCGTACTTCGGGGGCGCGATCGGCAACGACATGCACAACGACCGGACGGGCGTGCAGTGCCGCACGATCGCCGACGCGGCCCGCGTGCTCGACGCCTTCAGCGATCCCGTGCATGGCTACTACGACCCGCGTGACGTGTTCACGACGGTCCGTCGTTCGAGCTTCCCGCCGCAGGCGTACGCGAGCTATGCCCTCGAGTCGGGGGCTCCGGGCTCGCTCAAGGGCCTTCGGATCGGCGTGATTCGCGAGTCGATGCTGATCTTTCCCGGGGTGAAGGCGGACGAACCGATCGTCACGGCGGTCGCCAGGGAGATCAAGGAGGTCCTCGGCGGGCACCTTGGCGCCACGCTCGTCGAATCGGGGGATCCCCTGTGGCCGGACGACCCGGACATCGAGAACATGAGCCCGTCGTACACGCGCGCCCTGACGCAGCTGTTGCCGGTCTTCTTCCCCGACGTCCTCTACCGCCTGGACGGCAACGGTCAGCCGCTCTTCCCGGAATTCGCCGCGGCCATCAAGCCAACGCGGTTCGCGCCGGGCGTGACCTTCGGGTCGGGCACGATGACGCCCATCGACTACCTGATCGGCCTGGCGGAGGGCCGCATCCCGCCGCCTGCGCGTCTGAACATCCGCTCCATCCAGCAGAAGCCGCAGGCGACGACGTTTCGCTTTCACTTCCACCAGTACGCCACGCGGCGCGCCGCCGACTGGAAGGCGCGCGGCTTCACCGAGACTCTCATCGACTTCGCCACGCTCAATGACCGCTCGAAGTTCTGGGGAGCCACGCAGCGCGCCGCATTCAGGAACTGGGGCCAGTTCGACAACATCCAGTACGCGCGCGGCGAGCGCCAGCCCATCGACGAGCGCGCGAAGCTGCACGAGCTCATCCCGCGCCTCGACCTCAAGGTGATGGAGGAGAACAACCTCGATCTCCTCGTGCGCCTCCACACATCCCTGCCGCCGGGCAGGACGGGATACGCCGGCCAGCCTGCACCGCCAGGCCACACGCGTGGCGAGACGGCCATGGGCCCCAACGGCGGGTTGACCGAGGTCCAGGTGCCCGCTGGCTTCGTCCGCACGGTCTACGACCCGTTCCTCGAACTGAGCGCGGACCGGCGCCAGTACACCGCCGTCGCGAACAACACGCCGACCGACCTGCCGGCGCCGGGTCTTCCGTTCTCGCTGGTCTTCCGCGCAGACCCGGGGAGCGAGGGTGTGCTGCTCAAGGTCGCGTCGGCCTACGAAGCGGCTTCGAAACGCCGGGTACCGCCACCGGCCTTTGGGCCACTGCCCGGGGAACCCTAGGTCGCTCGACGCGCGACCAGTCAACTACGAGTGGAGGGCCCGCGGCCTCAGGCGCAGATGGGCCCGATGGCGCGAACGGTCAGGGACCTCGCGAAGATGCTGGACGGGATGGTGGGCGACGACCACACGGCGTTCCTCGGCAGGCCGTTCGCCGAACTGTCGCTCATCAGGCTCGCCTACGCCTACGAGCAGGCGACGCGTCATCGACAGCGTCCGGCGACCACGCCTGAACTGGAGGCGAAGACGCCGTCGACTTCCTCTCGGCTCAATCGACCGTGAACGGGATGCGGGCGCTCGTCGCCCCCCACTCCACGCGCAGCGTACCGCCCGCCGCGCTGTCGTCGATCGAGATCGTCAACTGCTCGACCGGCGCCGTCGTCTTCTGGACGCTCATCGGCGCACGCCCGAGGTCCTGGCCTTCCGGATACGGGATGCCCCACTGGCCCGTCCGGCGGCTGACGATGAGCTGCCAGCCGCTCGCGCCAGGGACCGTGTACAACGTGTAGGTCCCCACGGGAACCGCGAGCGTCCCGAACCGCAGCGGACGGTCGGTCCTGAGGGTCGTGGCCTCGTCGGCGCCGGTGCGCCAGGGCTGACCGGGCGGCATCAGGGTCGCCTCCGGCCGGCCCTTGAGGAACGGACGGCCGTACTCGATCGAAATCGTCGCGCCGTCGACGACCCACTCGGTGCGGACGTGCGGGCTGCCGCCCTTGCCGGGGTGTACTTCAGTGGTCTTCTGCGCGCCGACAGGGCCCGCCAGGGCCGTCAGCAGGATGAACGCCGTCATGAAAGAAGGCCGCATCGATTCCTCCTGTGCGGGAATGAAATCCGACAGGGATCGATGCTAGCACGTGGCGTCATCGGGAAACCCGCATGCCACGGATGCCTGCGGCCTGCGCGACAGCCAACACCGCCGCGACGACGAAGCCGACGCTGTCGGTGATCGGGAGGGCGACGACCAGCAGGCCCGCACCGATGGTGGCCAGCACACGCCACCGGTAGCCGAGCGGCGTCCAGAGGTACCCGATGGCGGCCGCGCCCCACAGCCCGATGGCAACAAGCGACTTGAACACCATGTAGACCGCGTCGGGCCACGGCCCCTGCAGCATCAGGGCCGGGTCGTAGACCGCCATGAAGGGCACGACGAAGCCGGCCACGGCAATCTGCATCGCCTTGAGGCCGATCTTCATGTACGACGCCTTCGCGATGGACGAGGCGGCGAGCGCCGCGAGGGCCACCGGCGGCGTCAGGTCGGCCATGATGCCGAAGTAGAAGACGAACATGTGCGACACGACGAGCGGCACGCCGAGCTGGAGCAGGGCCGGCGCGGCAATCGAGCTCGTGATGATGTAGTTCGGGATGGTGGGGATGCCCATCCCGAGGACCAGACAGACGAGCATCGTGAGGACGAGCGACAGAAACAGGCTCGTGTCGCCGATCTGGATGATGAAGCCGGCGAAGCTGCTGGCAGCCCCCGTCAGCGTGAGGACGCCGATGACAACGCCCACGATGGCACACGCGAGTCCGACGGGCAGGGCCTGGACGGCGCCGTCGATGAGACCGCCCCGCATCATCCGCAGCGTCTCGCGGCCTCCGCGCACGACGAAGTTGAGCGCCACGAGCCCGGCAATCACGGCAATGACGGCGGCGATCCCCCAGGTCGCAAAGGACCCGGCCGCGAGCCCGAGCGCCACCCAGAAGACGAGGCGGAGCGCCAGCGGACCGATCGACGCCGCGACCGTGGCCCCGAGGATCAGGAGGGCCGTGAGGGCGAGGCCCGTCATCCCGGCGTACATCGGCGTGAAGCCGTGGAAGAGCATGTACACCAGCCCCGCGAGCGGGAGCAGCAGGTACCACTGCCGGCGGACGGCCTCCCAGGCGCTCGGGCACTGGTCCTTCGGAATCCCCGTCAGGCCGGCCCGGCCGGCCTCGAGGTGCACCATCCAGAACGCCGTGGCGTAGTACAGGAGGGCCGGCACGACGGCGGCCATGCAGACCTCGACGTACGGGATGTCGAGCGTCTCGGCCATGATGAACGCAACGGCGCCCATGACGGGCGGCATGATCTGGCCGCCCATGCTCGCGGTCGCCTCGACGGCACCTGCAAAGGTCGACGAGTAGCCGAATCGCTTCATGAGCGGGATCGTGAACGACCCGATCGTCAGGACGTTCGCGACGCCCGATCCGCTGATCATCCCCATGAAGCCCGACGACAGCACCGACACCTTGGCCGGCCCGCCGCGCGCATGGCCCACCGTCCCGAGCGCGACGTCGTTGAACAGCTTCGTCATGCCGCTGTGTTCGAGGAATCCACCGAAGAGGATGAAGAGAAAGATGTAGGTCGCCGAGACGAGCGTCGGGATCCCGTAGATGCCCTCGGTCGCGAGAAAGAGCTGCGCGACGACCTGGTCGTAGCCGAACGGCCGGTGCGCGATCGCGGCAGGCAGGTGCTCGCCGAAGAGCCCGTAGAGCAGGAAAAGGCCCGACACGATCGGGAGCGCCACCCCAATCACGCGGCGCGCAGCCTCGAACACGAGGAGCACGACGAGCGTGCCGGCCACGAGGTCCATCGTGACGGGCTGGCCGGCGCGCTGGACGAGCGCGGCCTCGAAGACCCAGTGGTAGAAGCCGAACGCGAACGCGCCGAGCGCGAGGATCCAGTCGTACCAGGGCACCCCGGCTGAGCCGCCCCGCCGGACCGGAAACATCAGGTAGGTGAGCAGGAGCAGGAAGGCGACGTGCAGGGACCGGGTGACCTGGCTCGAGAGCGGGCTGAACGAGGCGACCGTCAGTTGAAAGGCCGAGAACGCGAGGGCTGCGGCGACGGCGGCCCGGCGGCCCGTGCCCGTGAGCGCACGCGGCCCGCCCCGGTCGAAGGCCTGCTCCCCTGCCACCCGTGCCGCCTATTCGATCAGGCCGGCTTCGCGGTAGTAGGCAGCCGCCCCCGGATGGAGGGGCACTGGTAGGCTCTTCACCGCGCGCTCGCGCGTGATCTCTTTCGCGGAGACGTGGGACGCGACAAGCTGATCGAGGCGCTCGAACATGGCCTTCGTCATCCGGTAGACCTGATCGTCGGGGACGCCCTCGTGCGTGACGAGGAAGTTCTGGATCGTCGCGGTGTCGACGGGCGCGTCCTGACCTTCATAGGTCCCCGCCGGGATGACGCCGGGCTGGTACACCGGATTCCCCACGGCGCGCACGACCTCGGGCGGAATCGGCACCATCACGATCCGCACGCTCGCGGCCAGGTCGCGAAGCGACGCGACGCCCAGGCCCGCGGACTGGAGCGTGATGTCGAGCTGGCGGTTCTTGATGAGATCCACCGACTCGCCAAACGGCAGGTACTCCACCTTCGAAAAGTCGCCGTACGAGAGCCCCGCGGCCCGCACGATCGCGCGCGCGTTGAGCTCGGTGCCCGAGCCCGGCGCACCGACCGAGATCCGACGGCCCTTGAGGTCGCCGAGCGTGGCCACGCCGGTCTCCGCGTTCGCGACAATCTGCACGTAGTTCGAGTAGATCCCGGCAACGAGCCGCAGCTTCCCGAGCGGCGCTTTGAACCCGGCCGCCTCCCTCCCTTGCCACGCGTCGAGGAGCACGTCGCCCAGCGTGAAGGCGAACTCGCCCCGCTCCGCCTGCAGGAGGTGGAGGTTCTCGGCGGAAGCCGCCGTGGCCTGGACCGACACGGTCGCCTCGGGAACGGCGGCACGGAAGATCTGCGAAAGGCCCACGCCAAGCGGGTAGTAGACGCCGCTCGTGCTGCCGGTGAGGATGGTGATGTAGGTCGCCTGTCGGGGCGAGCTGCAGGCAGCCGTCGCGCACGCGGCGCCAAGCAGGACGGCGCGAACCAGGTTCGGCATCGCGGTGTCATTGTATGATCGTGGAGGGTCACGTGACGCACCTGCTCCTCGCCCTGCTCGTCGCGGCCGGCGCCGCGGAGTCCGACCGGGTGGCGATGACGGTCCAGGCCGAGGGGTCGCCCGTCACCATCGATCGCGCGGTGGTCCTCTCGGCAGCAGACGGCCCGCCGGTCCTCCGCTACGCCGCGACCAACGTCACCGACGACGACCTCGAGCAGTTCACCGTGATAGTCCTCGTCTTCGATCCGGCGGGCGTCCTCAAGTCACGGCATATCGCCCCGGGGCGACATCTGCTCGACGCACGTACCACGAAGTACTCGGCGATGGTCCTCGACGGCGCGCCCATCGACGCCACCGACGTCGTGGTCGTCGGGGCGAACCAGGCGCAGGAGGTCGGCTCCGATCTGTGGTGGCGCGCCGACCTTCACACGCTCGCCGAGGCTGCCGTCAAGAGCAGGACCCCGTAACTGAGGTACCCACCGATGCGGATCGGATTCGCGCACCTTCCGGCGTTCGCGCTCCAGGCGGTGCTGGCCGCTCCCGCTGCCGCCCAGGCGCCGCAGACCGAGCACGAGATGCACCGGCTGCACGGCGATCCGACCGCGTATGTGGCGGCGCTCGAGGACCCGGCCCGCGACGCCTACCAGAAGCCCCACGAGGTCATCGAGGCGCTCGCGCTCAGACCGGGTGAGCACGTCGCGGACATCGGCGCCGGCTCCGGCTACTTCGCGCTCCGCCTGGCGCATCACGTGGGCCCGCAGGGCCATGTCTATGCCGTCGACATCAGCCCCGACATGGTCCGCCACCTCAATCAGCGCATCGCCGAGGCCGGGCTCCGCAACATCTCGACGATCCTGGCTTCGCCGAACGATCCTCTGCTACCGAGACCCGTGGACCGGTTCTTCTTCGCCAACGTGTGGCATCACATCGAGGATCAGACCGGGTACCTGGCCCGGATGAAGAAACTCCTCGCGCCGGGCGGCCAGATCGTCATGATCGACTTCCACGAGCGGGACCTGCCGGTCGGCCCGCCGGCCGCCATGAAGATCGCACGAGAGGATCTCGTTCGGCAGATGGAAGCGCACGGTTTCGCGCTCGCCCGGGAACACACCTTCCTCCCGTATCAGTACTTCCTGGTCTTCTCGCCGAAGTAGAGGCGGGCGTCGTCAGCGGGACGGCGTGATCGGATGCTCCTCGAAATGATAGGCGAGGTGGATTGTGACGGCGGTCACGACGTGGCCGCGGCCGTCTCGCCTGATCGCGATCGCCTCGATCTCGGGCCGGATCGCCACGTGCCGGCTCACGTAGACGTTCACGCCACCCCCGACGACGAGCGAAGGGTCGGTGAACGTCTGCCTCGCGCGGAGCGCCGGATCGGGCGGCGCCAGGCGGCGGCGATAGAACTCCGGGATGTCGTCGAGCACGCGGCCGAAGGACGCGCGATACAGGCCGACGCCCCCCTTCACGAACGGCACAACGGGGCGCTCGCTCAGGAGGTTCACGTGCGCGCCGAGTTCCGCCGCGAAGGCGTCCTCGTCGCGGGCCCGGTCCTGCCACGCGAACCGGCCTTCGAGGCCGACCCAGGGCGTGACCTCCCACCCGACGCCGCCACCCACGACCGATCGCGTCCTCGAAGCCGACGAGGCAACGCCCGCGAAAATATTCGCGGTGGTGCCGTGCCTCCAGATGTTGCCGGGCGTGGTCTGGGCGGCCGCGGCCGTGGAATTCGCGATAATCAGGGCTCCCGCGAGAATCAGACGCCGGATACTGACCATGCCCTTTCGACGTGGCAAGATGGCTGCCGATGGGTGCGGCGCCGGGATACGGTGCAGGATGTCCGTCGCCCCTACGCGAGCAGCTCGCGGACGCGAGGGGCGACCCGGGTGCCGTACAGCTCGATGCTCGACATGAGCTTGTCGTGAGGCAGCGTCCCGTTGCTGTACTTCATGTCGAAGCGCGCGAGGCCGAGGCTCTTCACGACCTGCACGATTTTCGCGGCCACCGTCTCCGGCGAACCGACGAAGAGCGCGCCGTCGGGACCGGCCTCGCGCTCGAAGTCGTCCCGGCCTCTCGGCGGCCAGCCCCGCTCACGACCGATGCGGTTCATCATCGCCGAGTAGTGCGGCCACAGGTCCTCTTTCGCCTGCGCGTCGGTTGCCGCCACGTGACCGGGCGAATGGGCCGCCACCGGCTGTGGCGGATGCCCGGACTGTTCGAGCGTGCGGCGATGCAGATCCACGAACGAGGCGAACCGCCGCGGCGACCCGCCGATGATCGCCAGCACGAGCGGGAACCCGTGCCGCCCCGCCCGTACGACGGACTCGGGGGTGCCGCCGACGCCGACCCAGGTGCGCAGCGTGCCGTCGACCGTCGGGAATACCGCTTGCCCGGTGAGGGGCGGGCGCGTGCGCCCGGACCAGGTCACAGGCTGCTGCTTCAGCAACTCGGCAAACAGCGCGAGCTTCTCGTCGAAGAGCTCCGCGTAACGCGAGAGGTCGTACCCGAAGAGCGGGAACGACTCGATGAACGACCCTCGCCCGAGGATGACCTCCGCGCGCCCGTTCGAGACGCCGTCGAGCGTCGCGAACCGTTGAAACACCCTCACCGGGTCGTCCGAGCTGAGGACCGTCACGGCCGATCCGAGATGAATGCGCGTCGTCTGTCCGGCAATCGCCGCCAGCACGACCTCGGGCGCCGACACGACGAAGTCGGGCCGATGATGCTCGCCGATGCCGAAGAAGTCGAGGCCCACCCGATCGGCGAGCACACCTTCGGCGACGACGTTCCGCAGGACCTGGGCGTGGGAGAGGGGCCGGCCGTCGGCGCCAAGCGTGGCGTCGCCGAAGGTATCAAGACCGAGTTCGATCGTCTGTGCCATGTCGTTCCGTCGGGAGCCCTTCCCGCGTCCACCGCGCCATGTGACCGGAAAGGTAGGTGATGGTGCGGTAGCCGAGCCGCCGCAGCGCCGCGCCGGCAAGGTACGCCCGCGGCCCGTGCCCGCAGTAGACCACGAGCGGCGTCGCGGGCTTCAGGGCGAGCCCCGGTACCGTCGAGCGCACGAGCCAGAAGGGCACGTGCAGCGCACCCGGCACGTGTCCGCTCTCGTATTCCGTCCGCGAGCGAACGTCGACGATGACGGGCGCCAGGCCCTGCTCGATCTGCGCGGCAAGCTCGTGAGGATCAACTACCAGCGTTACCGCCTCCTGGTCCCTGCCTCGATTCTGCACCGGAACCGGCTAAGATCGGGACGTTGCCAACCCCGTGGGCGAAATGGACCTCGGGCACGCTCCGTGAAGCCAGGGCCCTCGTCTGGAAACGGCGCTACGCGTTCCTCCTCGGCGTCGCTCTGCTTCTCGTGAACCGTGCGGCGGGCCTGGTCCTGCCGGCCTCGTCACGCTACCTGATCGACCATGTCGTCGGCGAACGCCGGGCGGCACTGCTCGCGCCGATCGCGTTCGCCATCGGCTTCGCCGCGATCGTCCAGGCCGTGACCACGTTCTGGCTGTCGACGAGTCTGACCGTGGCCGCCCAGCGATCGATCGCGGAACTGAGGCGCCGCATCGAGGCGCACGTGATGCGCCTTCCGATTCGCTACTTCGACTCCACGCGGTCGGGCGTGATCCTGTCGAAGGTGATGGCGGACACGGAACTCGTCCGGGACCTCATCGGCAGCGGCCTCGTGCACTTCGGGGGCAGCACCATCACGGCGCTCTTCGCCCTGGCGTACCTGCTGTTCCTGAACGCCCCGCTCACGATCGTGCTCCTCGCTGTCGTGACGGCGTTCGGCGCCGCCATCGCCTGGTCGTTCGGCCACCTGCGCCGGCTCCAGGACGAGAACGCCGAGATCCGCGCCGGCATTCTGGCGCGCCTCAGCGAATCGGTGGCCGGCATCCGCGTCGTCAAGACCTACACCGCGGAGAAGCGCGAGGACCGGATCTTCACGGCGGGCGTGTACCGGTTGTTCCGCAATCTCGCCACGTCGCAGACCTGGTGGTCGGCGAACACCGCCCTGACGGCGCTGGCGATCGGGCTGCTCGGCGTCCTCGTGGCCTTCTTCGGCGGCCACGCGATTCTGTCGGGCGCCATGACCGTCGGCGAGTTCCTGACCTACGTGCTGTTCCTGGCCCTCATGGTCGGGCCGATCGAACACGTCGTCTCGATGGCGCCGCACGTCGGCGAAGCGCTCTCGGCGCTCGATCGGATCCACGACGTCCTGAAGGAGCCGACCGAACGCGACGACGAGTCCCGGCGAACGCCGATCGGCCTGATCGCGGGCGAGGTCCGCTTCGAAGACGTGAGCTTCGAGTACGAGCCCGGCGTGCCGGCGCTCCGGCAGGTCAGCCTCGTCGCGCCGGCCGGCACTACGGTGGCGCTCGTCGGTGCCAGCGGATCCGGCAAGAGCACCCTGATCGGCCTCGTGCTGGCGTTTGCGCGCCCGACGACTGGACGCATCCTGATCGACGGGAGGGATCTTGCGACGGTGCGCCTCGACGACTATCGGTCCCAGCTCGGCGTGGTGCTGCAGGACAGCTTCCTGTTCGACGGCACGATCGCCGAGAACATCCGCTACGGCTGCGCGAACGCGTCCAACGAGCGGGTGCGGCGCGCGAGCGAGGTTGCCCATGCCGACGAGTTCATCCGGCGCCTGCCCCGGCAGTACGCCACCGAGATCGGCGAACGCGGCGTCCGGCTCTCTGGCGGACAACGGCAGCGCGTGGCGATCGCCAGGGCGATCCTTGTCAACCCGCGCATTCTCGTACTCGATGAGGCGACCTCGAGCCTCGACAGCGAATCCGAGGCCTTCATTCAGGACGGACTACGGTCGCTCCGCCAGGGTCGGACGACCTTCGTCATCGCCCACCGCCTGTCCACCGTGAGAACCGCCGACGTCATCCTCGTGCTCGATCGCGGCCGCATTGTCGCGCGCGGCACGCACGCGCAGTTGCTCGAGCGAAGCGACCTCTACCGCATGTTCTACGAGCGCCAGCATGCCATGGACGTCGAACGTTTCGTGAATCCGGGCGAGGAGATCGTGAGCGAGACGTAGTGCTCAGTCCCGGCAGCGGTACCGCTGGTATTCCAGCCCCGCCCGGCGGGGTCCTTCCCCGGGCCGATGGCACGTGAGCGTCGTGCCCGCCAGAGCGACCTCGACCTCCTGTGGAAACGCCTGCCGGGGTGGCCGGTGCAGCAGCCACACCTCGGTGGGGGACACCGGGGGATTCGAGAGGGTGCCCGGCCAGGTTCCGTCCGGGTGCAACTGCCATGGGACGTACGCAAACAGGGCCGGCGGTGCCGACACCTGCTGGATCTCTCGCGCCACGCTCAGGCCAATCGAGGTCGTGAGGAAACTGTCTCCACCCATGACGGTCAGCGTGGGACCGCCGGCCGCCACCACGTCGCTCGCGATGCGTCGCGAGTGATAGGCGTCCTGGAAGCCGTAGCCGAACGCGGCGATCACCGTGCCGGCGAGTCCCGACAACAGGAGCGCAGCCAGGCCGGCACCGAACCCGCCGGCTCGGCGTCTTTCCGACGCTCCCTCGGCCGCCGCCGCGAAGGTCGTCGCGATGAGGACCAGCACGGCAGGGAAATACGCAAAGTGGTAGCGCCAGTACCTGAACACATCCTTCTGCAGGATGTAGACGATCGCCAGCAACTCGATGAAGACGATGGCGGCGTAGGCCGCGATCACCACGGTGGCCGGCGACGACCACGCCGGCAGAGCGTCGGTGACCACCCGACGTGCGGCGATCGCCACGGCCAGGATGGCCAGCGCCGCGAGAGCCACGACACCAACCAGCATCCACGTCGGCATGACGTCGTTCGGCACCGGCGCGACCATTGACAGCCAGCCCGTGAAGGCCTCGCCGATCGGGTGGACGCCGCCCAGGGGTCTGAGCCATTCGTTGTCGGATCGGTCGAGCGACAGCCTGGTGTAGTCGGCCCGCAACGGCGCGGTCAGCGGCAGACACAACGCGGCGATCGCCGCCAGGCTGGCACCAACTGGCATCAGCAGGCGACCCCGCGTTCGCCCGCTCGAACGCACTCGACCTGCGCCAATCAGGACCGCCAGGGCGCCGGCCTGGCCGGCGACCGACAGGATGGAGAAGTAGTGGGCGTAGCAGGACAGCGCGTTCACGACGATCCAGGCGAGCCAGATCGCGATCGGCGGCGATTGCCCCCGCGCAAGGCCCCGCACGATGACAACGAGCAGCGTGAGTCCGGCGACGATGAAGACGAGCGGGAGCGTGTAGTTCCTCGCGTCCTGCGAGAGCTGAACGCCGAGGGGCGACGTCGCCATCAACAGGGCCGCGAAGAGGCCCGCACGACGGGAGACCGCCGTCCGGGCCAGGCCGTAGGTGAGACCGACCACGATGGTCCCGAGCATCGCCGGAGCGATTCTCAGGGCCCGGACCAGATCCCCGGCCGCCGGCCGGATCCAGTCGATCCATCCGTAGACGAGCCAGTAGAAGAGAGGCGGATGCGCATGGTGCATCTCGGGGTCGGCAAGCGTGCGCCAGATGTCGGCCCACGCACGTCCATAGACCGGGGTGAGGATCTGTTCGAGTTGCGAAAGCGACCACACGTCGGCGATCGGAACGTCCCGGTAGCTGCGCCCGATGACGATCAGGGTCGTGAGGATCTCATCAGTGGAGAGCGGTCGCACGTCGAGTCGCCATACCCTCAGGGCGAATGCCGCGAGCAGGATCGCCACGAGGATCGGCCCATCCGTGGTCCAGATGGGTAGACGACGCGACCGCTCAGCGCGCGCGAAGCCCATCGATCGCGTCCCTGCCGGCGGCAATCAGGTCGTGAATCCACGTATAGCGGAACTGCGCGTTCCGCCCCACGATCCGGAGGTTCTCGAACTGCCCGAGGTGCCGCCAGATTGGGCCCAGGTCTTCATCGAGGCCGAGCTCCGCGATCGGGTACGCGTGGCTGACCCGCGCGAGATGCGCGTCAATCACGTCGGCACGGCCGATCCATCCGATGCCCGCCAGCGCGCCGACGACGGCGTCGAACACGGCTGACTCACGTGCCGTCCACATCCCGTCAGTGCCGTCGCACGGCAGCTCGACGAGGAGCGACGTCTTGCCAGGCGGCGCCATCTCGGCGCTGCGATTACGCGGCTCGGACACCCGGGTGAACGGAAACTCGCGGCCCGGGAAGTACACCGTCGCACACGGCGTCACGGAGGGCCGGTCGAGGGCCAGCGCCACGAGCACGAGGTTGCGATAGCGCACGCGGGCCGCGGCGGCCAGCACGTCAGGCGGCACAGCCGGCTGCAGCATCCGCACCATCAGGTCGACAGGCAGCGTGCTGACGACCGCCCCGACCGACACCCAGCGCGAGCCGGCGATTTCGGCGGCCACGATGCGGCGCCCGTCATGGCGAAGTCCGGTGACGGGCGCCTGCCGGGAGATGTTCGCGTCTCCGCACACGCCGCCGAGGCGCTCTGCGATCTGACCGATGCCGTGCCGCGGGTAGAGGAACGCCCCCTCGAAGTGGCGCGCCTTGCCAGCACGGAGGACCGTGGTCACGAGCGACCGGATGCCGAGCGCCTTGAGCCGGGCGCCAGCGGCCGATTCGGCCAGGCGCGACGCGTCGAGGCCCCACAGTTTCTCGGAGTAGTTCAGCAGGAATCGCGACGCGATCGATCGCCCGTAGGCGTGAACCGCGAGGCTCTCGAGGCTGGCGTCACGAGGACGTCCGCGAATCCGCGCGGCGACGAGGTCGACCGCGGCACGCGCGGTTCCGGCCGCGCCCAGATGACGGGCTAGGTTCGGGACGGCCAGAGGGAAATCCACGTACCGGCCATCCGTGAAGATCCGGCTGGGCGCGTCGATGCGGCGGAGGTCGTCCCCGAGAAGCCGCCGCATGTCGTCGGTGACGGCGCGGTTCTTGTCGTGGAACCGGTGCGCGCCCGAATCGAAGAAGAAGTCGCCGTGCCGAAACGTGATCGCGTTGCCGCCGATCCGCTCGCTGGCCTCGTAGATCGTGAAGGGAATCCCCTGCCGTGTCGCGTAGAATCCGGCGGCCAGGCCGGCGGGGCCCGCACCCAGAATCGCCAGATGCCGACGGTTCGTCATGAAGAGTGGACTGCGGAGGTTACCACGCCCGGTGCGTCGTCGGGGCCGCCGTTGGAACGCGTTTCCGATCGGCGCCACCCCCGAGCCATAATGCGGCGAATGCCGACCTTGTGGCCGCTGCTGATGCCGCTTGGAACGACACTCCTGCGCATCGTTCCGCTTCGCGTCGCATCCTGGATAGCGGCCGCAGCTGGCGAGGTCTGCTTTCACGTCCAGCGTTCGCGGCGTCGTGCCGTCGAAGCCAACCTCGATCACATCGTACCGGCCGCGCCGGCCACCGCGCGACGCCGGCTGGCGCGCGCGACGTTCCGCAACTTCACCGCGATCTGGGTTGACGTGCTGCGCCTGCCGTTGCTGCCCCCCCAACACGTCGTCACGCTGATCGAGCCAGCCTCGCGTGCCGCCTTCCGCGCGCACCTCAACGGACTGCTGGCGGAAGGCCGGGGTGTGCTGGTCGTGTCGGCGCATCTCGGCGCCGTGGACATCGGGGGTGCCTACCTGTCAGCAGACGGCTGGGCCGTCACCAGCGTCGGCGAAGACATCGCGCCCCGGCTGTTCGACGTCTGGCGCCGCTACCGCTCGTCATCGGGCCTGCGACTGCTGTCCCAGCGGCGGGCGGCGGTGACCGCATTCCGCGCTCTGTCACGCGGAGACGTGGTGGCGGTGGTTGCCGATCGGGCGGTCCGGGGTCCAGCGGCGATCGTCGATCTCTGCGGAGGCCGGTGGCTGATGCCGACCGGTCCTGCCGCGTATGCGTCAAAAGCGGGCGTGCCGATTGTCGTCGCCTGCCTGGTCCGGCAACGCGCCGACCGCCGATATCACATAGTCTTCCGATCCCTGCCGGCGCCGGGTCGCGATCCGATCGAAATCACTCAGGCCATCGCCACCGCGTTCGGTGAGGTCATCGCGCACTACCCGGATCAATGGTTCGTGTTTCAGCCGGGGTGGATCGCACCGGAAAGCTCCGGGGCCGAAGTCCCCGCCGGGTCGGCGCCGCTGGCCTATCGCATGCCATGAGAGTCGTCCAGGTCTGCCCCTACTCGTGGCATGCCCGCGGCGGCGTCCAGTCGCATGTGTCGAATCTTGCCAGACACCTGCGGGCGCGCGGTCACGACGTCCTCGTGATCGCCCCGGGCGACAAAGCGCCTCCCTCCATCGCGGAGGAGGGCGTGCACATCGCAGGCACGTGCACGCGCGTCCCTCTGAACGGATCCGTCGCACCCGTGTGCCTGCAGCCGCGAGGATGGCTCGAGACCGGACACGTCCTGCGGCGGTTCGAGGCCGATCTCGTGCACGTGCACGAGGCCTTCGTGCCGAGCCTCGCGCTCGCGGCGACGTGGGCGTCGCGCGTGCCCACCGTGGCGACGTTCCACATGTACTGCCCGCGGTGGTTCGAATCGGCGGTCTATTCGGCGGCCGCGGCAGGGCTCCGTCCCATCGCCCGCCGCATCGCCCTCAAGCTCGCGGTCTCTCAGGCCGCGGCGAACTGCGCGGCCAAGCGCATCGCGGGTCCGGTGCATGTCGTACCGAACGGGGTGGACGTGCAGGAATTCGCCGGGGCCCGGCCGATCGACCTGCCGGCGGGTCCGAAGATGCTATTCGTCAACCGGTTGGACCGGCGCAAGGGGTTCGACATCGCGCTGCGGACCTTCGTCGGTCTCGCCGATCGCATCGAGGGCCTGCGTCTGATCGTTGCCGGTGAGGGCCCGTACCGGACCTCGATCGGCGCGGTCCCGGAGCCGATCCGGCACCGCGTCACGATGCTGGGCGACGTCCCGACGAACCGACTCCCGTCGGTGTACGCCGCGGCGGACGTCTTTCTGGCGCCCGCGCGCGGGCACGAGAGCTTCGGGATCGTGCTGCTCGAGGCGATGGCCGCCGGCGTGCCGATCGTCGCGGCGAACATCGAAGGCTACCGCGAGGTGTTGCGGCCGGATCGCGAGGCGCTGCTTGTGCCGCCCGGCAACGTCGATGAATCGATGCGCGCGGTCGCCCGGCTCCTCGGCTCGCCTGACCTGGCCGCGAGCCTCGTAGCCGCCGGACGGGCGCGCGTAGCGCACTTTGAATGGGACGTGGTCGCTGCCCATGTCGAGCGCTACTACCTGCTCGCCCTCGACGCCGCCCGCGCCCGATCCGCTATCGCGGTCCCGTCACGCGCCGCCGCGCCCAACGGGACCGGGACGTAGCGCCCGGTCGCGGCTGGCCGCCGCCTGCGCCAGCCACGCCTGCAGTCGGGCAGCCATCTTCGCCCAGGTCATGTCTCCGTGCACCCGCGCTGCGGCGCGCGCGCCGAGCGCCCGTGCCCTCGCCGGCGCCCTGAGGAGCGAGAGCACCGCATCGCCAATCGCGGTCGCGCTGCCATCGTCCACGACCAGCCCGGTCTCGCCGTGGATCACGGCCTCGGGCGCCCCGCCCGATCGGCCCGCAATCGCGGCGCGGCCAACGGCAGCGGCCTGGAGGAACACGGCGCCGAGGGCCTCGTTTTCGAGTCCGAAGAATCGCGAGCGGCACGGCACGGCAAACACATCGCCGGCAGCAAGGCAGGACGCCACCTGGTCGGCGGGCACGATCCCCGCGAAAACGACGCGGTCCGCGACGCGCTCGCGGCGCACCAGCCGCTGCAGACGGCGCCGGTCGGGACCATCGCCGACGATCAGGAGCTTGACCGCGGGGAACGCGGCGGCGATGCGCGGCAGCGCGCGGATCAGCTGGTCCTGACCCTTTCGTGCGACCAGACGCGAGAGGCAGACGATGACCGGGCCAGGCTCCAGCCCGTAGCGCAGACGGATGGCGTCGCCGCTGATATCGGGCCGGAAGCGCATCGAGTCTATCCCCGATGGCAACTGCTCGATGCGAACGTCCGGACCAAGCGCCGCGCGCAGGTGATGTTCGGCCCACTGCGACACCGCAGTCAACAGCGTGACGTGGCGGGCGATGTACTGCATCAGGAGGCGCCCGCCGGGCAGCCGCGCCGCGACCGGCTCCACGCCGTGGGTGCAAGCCACGATCGGCAAACCCGTGCGCCGCGCAACGGCGCCCGCAATCAGGGCCACGGGGAGGGCCGCTCCAAAGAGCACCGCATCCGCCCGTTCGACGCGACAGAGCCGCGACACTTCGCGGGCGAGCCGCGGCGTCGGGAGCATGGGGAAAGCCGGCCACCGGATGACTTTCTGCGGAAACGTCCGATCGAAGGCGGCCGCGTCCCGGTGGCGGGGAGCGAGGATCACGCTGGTCGTGGTCGGGCGCAGGTGCTCGGCAAGCTGGCGCACGAAGTCCTCGATACCGCCGACGCGCGGCGGGAAGTCATTGGTGACGATGAGGAGTTTCACGCGCGTTTTACCACCGCTATACTGGCTCGTTGATGGAGTGGCTCCCCGGCAGGCCGGCATGGTGGGTCGTGGCGGCGATCCTACTGCAGGCCACCGATCCCGCCCGTGCGGCGCAGGGGACGCGCCTCGCCCCTGCCGGAACCATCCACGGCCAGGTGACGACCCTCGGCGGAGCGCTCGTCGTGGCTGGCGCCACGATCCGCGCCGTCGCCCTGGACGGCGACACGGCCGGTGAAACGCGGTCCGACGACACCGGGCGATTCCTCCTCGTCCTTCCTCCGGGCTGGTATCGGCTGCGGGCGATCCAGGAGCGATTCCGGGATCGCGAGGTGGTCGTCGAGATCACAGCCGGTCACGCGGCTGAGGTCAAGATCGAGCTGGATCTCGGAGGAGTCGATGCGACGGTCACCGTGACGCCCACGACGCAGCCCTACCTGGACGCGCTCGAGCAGACGAGCGCCGTCGATGTGCTCACGGGCCGCGCGATGGAGGAATTGCCGGTGCGCGGCGACCCTCTGGAGGAAGCCCAGCGCCTGGCGGCCGGCGTCATCCAGCTCCCTGGCGGCGTCAGTATCAAGGGCGGACGCCCGTACCAGAGCAGCGTGCAGGTCGGCCGGGCGAACGTGACCGACGGGGCGACAGGCAGCGCCTCCTTCCGGCTCCCGTGGGATGCGATTCAGTCGGTCGAGGTTCTGCCCAGCCCGTACGACGTGGAATTCGGCAGGTTCTCGTCGGGGGTGACCATACTCAAGACAAGAAGCGGCGGCGATCGCTGGCACGGCCGGGCCAACAACCTCATTCCAAGCCTGAGGACCCGGCGCGGCAAACCCTTCGACATCCTGGGCTTCGAGCGGTTCGGCCCGCAGGTCGCCTTCAACGGGCCGTTGATTCCCGGTCGCCTGTTCGTCGCGGAGAGCGCGGACTACCGGTACGAGGCGATCAACATCCGCAGCCGGCCGGAAACCGACGTCAGGGCGGGCCACGCGTTGAGCAGTTTCACGCGGGCCGACCTCCGCCTGGGCGCCCATTCCGTGAGCGCGTCGCTCAGTGTCTCCCCGCAGCACACGTCGGCCGTCAACTTCGACACGTTCACACCGCCCGAGGCCGCCGCCAGCCTGCGGCAGCACATGACCAACGTCATTCTCTCCGACGCGGCCCTGCTCTCGCCAACCGACGCGCTCGAGAGCACGCTGCACGTGAGCCACTACTCCGTGCATGTCACTCCGGGTCCGGGAGAAGCGATCGGCCTGGAGGTGGCGCCAGCCGCACGCTCCGGGCGCTTCTATGCGGATCAGACGCGCCGGATCCGCACGGTGCAGTGGATCGAAACATGGTCTCACTCGACCAACGGGCGGTTCGGGGACCACCTCTTCAAAGCCGGCGCCGATGTCGTGCACGCCAGGTTCGAGGGCGAGCGCGCGAGCCATCCACTGTCGGTTCGCCGATCGGACGGTACGCTGTCGCGACGCCTCACGTTCAGCGGCGCCTCGTCGCAACGGCACTCGGCCGCCGACATCGCCGTATTCGCGCAGGACCGCTGGCGGGGGGGCGAAGGGTGGCTGCTCGACGCGGGCGTGCGAGTGGACCGCGACGGCGCCCTCGGCGTGACCAACACGACGGGGCGCGCCGGGTTCGTCATGGCGTTGACCGACACTGGGAACGCCTCGCTGCGCGGGGGCGTCGGGCTGTTCTACGGACGCACGCCGGCGACCGTGGCGGCCTTCGGTCAATTCGATCGCACGACGGACGTGCGCTTCGGGCCCGATGGCCGGACCGAACTGGCGCCACCGCGGACCTACGTCCACGTCACCGCGCCCGGTCTCGCTTCGCCGCGCAGCCTGACCTGGAGCATGGGATTCAGCCAGCAGATCAGCCCGCCGCTCTTCGTCCACGTCAACATACTCTCGCGACAGGGTCGCCACGAGTTCCTGCTGAAGCCGAACGTGGCAGAGTCGAGGCTGGCCCTGACGAGCGACGGGCGATCACGCTACGTCGAAGCCGAGGTGGGGCTGCGTGTCGCGGCCGGGCGGCTGGCCGAGTTGCACGCCAGCTACACGCGCTCGTCCGCGCGATCGGACTCGAACGGATTCGGCGCCTACTACGGCACGATCCCGTGGCCGATCGCGGGCGCCAACGAATACACCGCCGCCGATGGCGATGCCCCGAACCGGTTCGTTGGCCGCCTGCGCCTGACACCAGGCGAACACTGGCTGGTCAGTACCGTCATGGAATGGCGCAGCGGCCTGCCCCTGACCGCCCTCGATGAGTTCCTCGATCCGGTGCTGCCCCGCAACAGCTATCGGATGCCGCCCCTGAGCGTCATCGACCTGAGCGTGGAGCGGCGCGTTCGCGTGCTGGGCCGCCGTCCCTGGATCGGCGTCCGCATTTACAATCTCGGCGACGCGAACAACCCGGCCGACGTGCAGCGCCGGATCGACGCAGCGGACTTTGGCGGCACCTACAACGCACGGCCTCGCCAGGTTCGCCTCCAGCTCCGCTTCGAGTAGCGCCGCCCGGCGGTCATTCCCCCATTTCGGACTGCATCCGCCGGTCCCGCGGCACGCCGGCGCGGGCGGCTGCCAGCTCCTCGGCGACACTGAGGACGAACACGAACGTGTAGCTCGCCACGCACAGAAGATGGAACGGAACGAGCCAGAAGGTCCCCGTCGAAAACGCCAGCCTGAGCCCGAGAGCAGCGTAAAGGGCCAGCAACCCCTCCAGGAGCACCGACGGCCCGGCCCTGACCTCGTACAGCCCTGTGGCGCGCACCGCCCGGCTGGCGGCGGAACCGACCTTCGCTGACCGTACGAAGGCCGTTCTGACGCCAAGCGCGCCCTTGAATACGGCCCAGCTCACTCGGGGAATGAGGCCGAAGTTCAGGAGGAGGCTCGCGACGAGCGTCGGATTCCGCAGCCATGCGATTCCGACGAACCAGAGAACGGTGAGGACCGACGGGAGCGCGAGGAGCATCTGGCGAAGGACGCCGTCGTGGTCGCCGAGGAGCATCGGCACGCTGGCCACCGTGATGACCGCGATGACCGGAATATGGAACCAGGGAGCATGGATCGCCGCGAACGCGGCCAGCTTCTGCCGAGGGGCGAGGCCGTCGCTCCGGAGGATGTTGAAGACGTGCTTCCTGTAGCACTCCGCATTGCCCTTCTTCCATCGGTTGAACTGGCTCTTGACCTCCTCCATCCGTTCCGAGACTTCATCGCTCGCGAGGGACTCCTCCACCACCACCGACCGCCATCCCTTGAGGTAGGAGCGGATGGTGAAATCTTCGTCCTCGCAGAGCGTGTCGCCCTGCCACCCGCCGACATCGGCGAGGCACGCCTTTCGCACGAGTCCCGGTGAGCCGAAGAAGAAGTTGAAGTGGTGACCCGTGTAGCACCGGGGGAGCGGCGGCGTCAGGCGGCCGAACGGATCCTGCGCCCGTGTCAGGATCGACCGGTCCCGGTTCATATGGCGCACGCGGTTAGGAAACACCACGCCGACGTCGGCGTCCCGGGCATACGCGAGCGTCTTCAGCAGGAAGTCGCGATCCGGAACGGAATCGGCATCGAAGATCGCGAGGAACTCGCCTCTGGCCGAGGCGAGGCCGTGCTGAAGGTTCCCGGCCTTGTAGCCGGCCCGGTCCCCGCGGCGGAGGTGCGCGATCTCGACGCCCTGCCCCGAGTACTCCCGGACCTTGCGTGCAATGAGGCCGGTCGTCTCGTCGGTCGAGTCGTCGAGCACCTGGATCTGCAGGCGATCCTTCGGATAGTCGATCGAACAGCAGGCGTCGATGAGCCGTTCGACGACGTGGAACTCGTTGTAGACGGGGAGCTGAATCGTGACGACGGGCAGCTCCCTGTGGACAGGGGGCGCCTCCCCACACGGTCGAACGTCCCTCGCGCGCAGGGCCCGCCATACGGATTCGGCAAGCCGGTTGAACGCGAGGCACACCCACGCGGCGACGTAGACGGCGGCGACGGCTACCATCGCTCCGCGACGCTCACCGCGAACACGGCGACACAGCTCACGAAGCAGAGGGCGTGGAACGGCACGAGCCAGGGCGCTCCGCCCTGAAGCGCCAGGCCGAGGCCGAGAAGGAAGTACAGCGCAAGGACTCCCTCGAGGAACGTCGCCGGCGTGACGGCAGCAGAGTAGCTCGGGCCGTGGCCTCCGTCGGCGTCGCCGGTGCCACGTTTTGGCGTTCTCTCGAACGCCGATTTGACACCAAGAAGTCCCCGTAGGGCGCCCCCCGCGCCCTCGATGCTCGTGCCGACGTACAAGAGAATCGTGGCGGCCAGCGCGGCGCGCTGCCGGTGCACGGCCACCGCGAGCAGCAGGACCCCGACGGCGATCGACGGCATCACGAGGGCGATTCGCAGCAGCGGACCGCGCACCTCCGCGAGGACGAGCGGCACGCTGGCGATGGCCATGATCGCGATGCTCGACAGCGAGAGCCAGGGACAGTGAAGCGCCGGCAGCGCGCTCAGCTTCTGGATCGGCGTGAGCGCCTCCGCGGCCAGCACACGGAACAGGTGCTTTCGCCAGCACTCCGCCGGCCCTTGATTGCAGCGGGCAAGCCGGCGCTTGAAGGCTGCCATCGTGTCCGGCACTTCGTCGGCGGCCAGGGCCTGTGGCAGCTGCACGCAGCGCCACCCGCCCAGGAAGGCGCGAAGGCTCAGGTCCTCGTCCTCGGCGAGCGTGTCCCCAGCCCAGCCTCCGGCATCGACGAGACACGCCTTGCGAATGACGACCGCGGATCCCGAAAAGACGTTGAGGAAACGGCCCGCCTGGTAATGCGTGGCACCCAACGGCGCGACGCGAAGAGGATCCTGCGCTCGAGTGAGGAGGGACAGGTCCCGGTTCGCGCGCCTGATGCGCGCCTGCACGACGCCGACACGGCCATCTTCGAAGAACGGAAGCGTCGCCCGCAGGAAGTCGGGGTCCGGCACGCAGTCGGCATCGAAGATCGCGAGGTAATCGCCGCTCGCCGCGGGCAGCCCGGACTGCAGGTTTCCGGCCTTGAAACCGGCCCGGCCCTGCCGCCGCAGGTGCGTGACTTGAAACCCCTTCGCCGCATACTCCACGACTTTCCTCGCGATGAGTCCGGTCGTGTCGTCCGTGGAGTCGTCGAGCACCTGGATCTCGAAGCGGCGCCGCGGGTAGTCGAGCAGGCAACAGCAATCGACCAGGCGCTCGACGACGTAGAACTCGTTGCAGATGGGGAGCTGGATGGTGACACGGGGCAGGTCGGCGTCGCGAAGCGGGACATCCCGCCGGCGCTGCCGGTCCCTGGATCGCAGGTACCGTCGCGCGCCCTCCAGGCTGTAGCTCCAGAGGCAGCAGGCCAGTCCAAACAGGTAGATCGCCAGGGACAACGCGACGAGAGCGGCGGCCCCGAGCGAACGCATCCGAGGAGGAACTCTACCTCAACACCTCCTCGCGCTGCACGGCGCGGGCGGCCCCGGCGGCGGACATGCGCCGCACCCGGGGCCGCGCTTCCCGGCTCACAGCTGCTGAAGGGCCTGCTGCACTTCCTCGTCGGTCCTGAGGTCGTTCCGGACAGGACCGAACCCGTCGAACGACCCGGCGACGAGACGTGCGATCTGCCGATGCTCGTCGAGGCTGACGACGCCGTCGAGCGTCACATGGCCGTGCTCCACGATGACGTGGATGGACGGGTGGCGGCCGAGGCCGTACATCGACAGCGCCGGGTTCGCGTAGATCGCACGCGCGATGCTGATGCGGAGGCGGTCGTCATACGGCGACACGGGCAGTACCTGCAGGTTGTTGACCACCTGCCGCACGCCGGCCACGCGCGCGACCCGCTGCTCGATGTCGCTCGCCTTGTAGGGCATCGTCACCTTGCCGGTGAGCGTCACGACGCCGGCGTCAACCGACGCGTGGACCGAGTCGAAGATCGTGAAGAACGCGTAGTTTCGCACCTCGCGCGAGGCATCCGTGAAGACCTGCAGATTGGCCGGGTCGGCCGCCCACGCCGGGCCGGCCAGTCCGAGTGTCAGCAGGAGCGCGACGATCCAGCGTGACATGACATCCTCCCGAGCGGCTCACGCCGGGCCACCGGCCATCTGTCCGGAGTCCCGCCTCCGCTCTGCCCTCTCTCAGGGCAATCCCGATGCCATGCGTGATGAGACGGAACTCGAAGGTTCCGACGCGCGGCGCGGGCGCGCGTCCGCGAGCAGGGACGCCTGATGTCCTCCGGGGACTGCAGGACGGTTGACAGTCGGCCATGGAGCCATCAACATGCAGCCGCGGCCTCTTGTCGATGCTCCACGCCATCAAACGCCTCGCCCTCGGGATCATCCTGATCGCCACGGCGTCCGCCATCCTCCTCGTGACCGATCTTGGACGCCGCCGGCCCTCGGCCTCGCCCGTCCTGCGGGTGGCGATCCTCCAGCACGCCGGCGCCGAGAAGGAACGCCTGCGCGCGGACGACCTGCTGAACCGGTTCGAGAACGTCCGGCGCGCCGATCAGCTCGACGAGTCGGCCGCCGAGATGTTGCAGCGCGTGTATGTCTGAGGGATCGCTCGCCCTTTCCGTCAGCGTCGCCAACGAGCGGCGGGAGATTGCGCGCCTCGTTCAGGTCGTCGAGGACTTCGGCCGCGCGGCGGGCCTCGTCGACGACGACACGACTGATATCAACCTGCTGCTCGACGAGTTCGTCAGCAACGTCATCAAGTACGGGTACGACGACGGGCTCGAGCACACGATTCAGGTCACCCTCGCACTCGAGGGCCGGCACCTGAGCATCCGGATCGAGGACGACGGGAAGGCCTTCAATCCCCTGGAGGCGCCCGTGCCCGATCTCGATCTGCCGATCGAGCAGCGGCCGATCGGCGGACTGGGGATCCTCATCGCCAGAACACTGGCCGACGCGCTCGAGTACCGGCGCGAAGGCGGCCGCAATGTCCTGACGATCCGGAAGACAATTCGATAGGCCTCGCAGACAACCGCTGAGGGTACAATCCCCGCCCACATGGGTCGGCGGCCTCTCCTCCTGCTGCTCGCGCTGCTGGCTGCCTACTGGGAGGCGTCGCGGATCGACCCAAGGGAGATCGTGTTCGCGGTCGCGGGCTGTGCGATCGGCGTGCTCGTCACGCGGGTCGTCGCTGTGGCGCGTGGCATGAGGGCCCCCATGCTGCTGCCAGCTTCGCCGGGCCCATGAGCCCGCGCGGGCCCATGTGGATCATTCGAACGCGCCCGGATCGACGTCGCCCGCGAGTGGCTCACGAGCGGGTGACGAATCAGCGGCTCAGGTGATCCCTGAAATTGGCGCGGCTGACGTACGTCGTGACGGTC
>Ga0326597_10002910_pt1 | contig 25209 bp, 20 predicted proteins | sample RVTome_12_FD_203789 | JGI IMG/M metagenome (GOLD analysis project Ga0326597, IMG submission 203789) | Soil microbial communities from uranium-contaminated site in the Upper Colorado River Basin, Wyoming, United States - RVT100D185 | ecosystem: Environmental > Terrestrial > Soil > Contaminated >... | reverse complement strand
GCTCCGGCGGGGGTTCGTTCATCCTCGCTCCCAACGTACCGTTCCAGGAGACGTTCACCGGCACCGATCCGGACGGCGACGACCTGACCTTCCTGGTCGAGGGCGCGGTCCCACCGGGTTCCTCGTTCACCCCGGTGCCGGGCACCACGCAGACCCAGCCGTTCGTGGTCCAGTTCGACTGGACCCCGACGGGCGCCGACGTGAACACGTCCTATGCGTTCACGGTGGTGTTCGAGGATCCGCTTCGCCTGCGCGCGCAGTGCGGCATGAGCGTCACCGTGGTCGACAATCCGACCTTCAACGAGCCGGTCTGCGGCTCGCTGATCAACGGCTCGGAAGGCGTGCCGATCGAGGTCGACATCGAGGCGATCGCCAACACCGGCCTGCCGGGCGAGTGCGTGATCATCGAGCTGGTCAGCGCGGGGCCGCCAGGATCGTTCTTCGATCCGCCCCTCCCGACCGCGTGCGGCCAGCCGGCGACGACCACCTTCAAGTGGCCGAATCCGACCACCGGGAATTTCAGCGTCGCGTTCAAGGCGACCGATCAACTCGGGCAGGAGACCTTCTGCGGGTTCGATATGAGCATCAATGAGTGCTTCCTGCTGGGTGGTCTCAACACGGGCTCATGGTTCTTCGCGCCGGACACCACCATCGTGGTGGACCCGATCTTCGTCCACCCGGTGACGATGGACAACATCCCGGAGATCAGCATTCCGCTGAATCCGGGTCTGATCGGTTTGAGCTTCTACTCGCAGGTCGTGATGCGCAACCCGGTCTTCGACGCGCTCGACCCGATCAAGGCGTCCAACGGACTCCACAGCGTGATCGGCGGCACCACCGTGGACTTCGGAACGTCGGGTGACGGCATTCACCTGTCAATGCTCGATCCGCCGCTCCCGGGCGGCATCCTGAGGTGGACTTTCACCATCGACGGAATGTGATCCAAACTCGCGAACGGGCTCCGGGACCTGTGGGTTCCGGAGCCCGTAGCGATTTGGCCGCCGGCCGGCTCGCGCGCGGAACCCGGCTCGTGTAAGAAACATCGATGCGTTGGTTCGAAACGAGTCTCCGTCCCGCCCTGCTGCCGGCCGTCGTCCTGGCCGCGGCCTGCTCTGAACGGACGCCGCCCGCGCAACGGCTGCCCCCGGCTCGAAACGTCCTGCTGATCACCATCGACACGCTGCGGGCGGACCGCCTCGGCGCCTACGGCCATCCGCGCCCGACGTCGCCCCGAATCGATGAGCTGGCGCGGTCCGCGGTGGTCTTCGACCGGGCCCAATCGACCTCGTCCTGGACGCTACCGGCAATGGCGTCGTTGCTCACCTCGCTGTATCCGTCGGCGCACGGCTGCCACAACTTCGAGACCGTGCTGTCGCCCTCCTACACCACTCTCGGCGAGCGGCTCGCCGGCGAGGGGTTCGCCACCGCCGGTTTCACCAGCCACGAAATCGTCAGCGGCAGGTACGGGCTCGATCAGGGCTTCCAGACCTTCGACACCTTCTCGGTGTATGACGACCTGCCGCCGGGCGTGACCGATCCGAAGGACGCGCCCGCGAACGTGACCACCGCCGACTGGGTCAGCGACCGGGGCATCGAGTGGCTCGAATCAGCAGCCGGCTCGGCCGATCGGTGGCTGCTGTGGCTGCACTACTTCGATCCGCACACGGCCTACGTGCCGCATCGAGGCCTCACCGAGCGCTTCCTGCCCGCGACGGGCAAGAGCGTCGAAGAGCCGTATTACGAGGGGGAGATCCTCTTCACGGACCAGCACGTCGGCCGGGTGCTGGACGCGGTGTCGCACCTCGGCGCCTTCGACGACACCTTGATCATCGTGGTGGCGGATCATGGCGAGGAACTCCTGGATCACGGCAAGCTGGGGCACAAGCAGAGTCTCTATCGCGAGGTGACGCGGATTCCGCTGATCATCCGGGTGCCTTCGGCGGCGCCGCGCCGGGTCGACACGACCGTGAGCCTGGTGGACCTGCTGCCGACGGTCCTCGACTGCGCCGGCCTGGAGGCGCCCGAGATCGGAATGGGAAGAAGCCTGAAGCCGTTCCTGCTGGGCGAGTCCCTGCCGCCGCGCGCGGCGCTCCTCGAACTCGAGATGGACCGCCCGGGCCACCGGCTGCAGGGGCTGGTGACCGATCGCTACAAGCTGGTCCGGGCGGTGGAGAGCGGGCAGCTCAGCCTGTTCGACCTCGAGCGGGATCCGGCCGAGCGCGAGGACCTGGCGGGGCGGAATCCGGAGCGGGACGCTGCGCTTTCAGGCACTCTCGACCGGTTGCTGCAGGCCGGGGCCCGCGCGGCCGCCGCATTCGATCCGGCCGTGGTGCAGCCGCTGAATGAGGCCGAGCTCGAGCGCCTGCGCGCCCTCGGCTACCTCGGCGGCGATGGCGGCGGAACACGCTCGAGGTAGGAACCCGCGACGTTCGATCCAGAGCTTTTTTCGGGATCCCGGCCCGGGGTTCCCGTGCCGGTGGCATCCTTAGGAGCAGACGCGAGGATCGCGGAACACACGCTGCCATGGATTCGCCAACTTACGACGCCGCGGAACTCCTGCGGCACCTGGACTGGGTGCGCGGGCTGGCCAGATCGCTGGTGCTGGACGAAGCCACGGCGGAGGACGTCGCCCAGGAGACCATGTTGGCCGCGCTCCGAGGCCCTCCCCGGGAGCGAGGCGCCATCCAGGCCTGGATGCGCACCGTCGCGATGAACCTGGTCCGTTCGAAGACTCGGGCGGAGGCGCGCCGCCGCCGGCGGGAGGTGAAGGTGGCGGCCGCCGAGGCACATGACGGGTCGATCCCCGATCTGGTCGGCCGGGCGGAGATCCAGCGGATGCTGGTCGATTTCGTCCTGCAGCTTCCCGAAGGCCAGCGCACGGTCGTCCTGCTGCTGTACTTCGAGGGGCAGACACCGGCCGGGATCGCCCGCCGGCTCGGCATCAGCGGCGACACCGTTCGGCTGCGGCGCGACAAGGCCCTGGCGGCCTTGCGGAGGCAGTTGGATCGAACGCACGGCGGCCGGCGGTCGTTCTGGGTGGCGGCGCTGACTCCGCTGGTCCCGGACGCGGGATCGGATCCCGGCCGGCCGCTCGCCGTCCCGGCGACCGGACGCGCCGTCATCTGGCTCCTCGCGGCGGGGATCACCACCGGTGGAATCTGGTTCACGCTGGCCGAGAACGATCCGCCCGAAGGTCCCGCCGCGCCCGCCCCGTTCATTGCCTCGAACCTGGAAGGAGACGCGGTCGATCCGGTGCCGCCTCGCAAGCGATTGCCCGACCCGGAGCCGCCCGCGCCCGCCGCGGCCGCTGCCGCCATCGGGGCCGTGACCGGCATCGTCCTCTGGCCCGACGGCCGTCCGTTCGCGGGCGCGACGGTCGAGGCGCGCCATGACGCGGTCGCGCCGTCGGCCCGGGCGTTCTTCATGACCGAGGAGATCGTTCAGCGGGTGCTCGGGTCGACCGTCACCGATGCGCGCGGCGAGTTTGCGATTCCGGCCGCGACCGGCGTGTCGTTCGATCTGCTGGTTGCCGCCGAAGGGCACGCGGATTCCCGGGTGGCGGATTGCTCGAGCGGCTCGCGGCTGATCGTTCGCCTGGCGCCGGAAGCCGGTTTCTTCGGCCGGGTCACCCGCCAATCGGACGGCAGCCCGGTGGACGGCGCGGCGGTGATCTGCGAGGTCGGCGGGCTGGATGGCCAAAGGTACCGCGTGCTGACCGATCGACGGGGAGCCTGGCGCATCGGCGGGCTCGAGTCGGGTCTGCATGCGATCGACGTCCACCCCGGGAATCTGAGATCGCTCGGCGAACCGCGCTACGTGCGGCTCGAGACCGGCCAATGGAAGTCGGTCGACCTGGAGCTCGCCAGTGGTCCGCTGATCACCGGATCGATCACGGACGCGGTGAGCGGTGCGCCGGTCGAGGGTGCTTCGATCCGCTTTTGCGGCGAAAGCATCGGCAGCCGCTCCGGCGCTGACGGCCGGTACGAATACACCGGCCGCGCGCATTTCGACTATCCGCTGATCGTCGATGCCGCACGCCATGGACGCCGGGAGGTCTGGCTTCCCCCGCGCTCGGAAGTCCAGAACGGGCGGCTGACCATCGACATCGAGCTGCAACCGGGAGATGAGGCGGCGGGCCGTCTCGTCGGCGACGACGAACGCCCCGTGGCCGGAGCCCGAGTCATCGCCCTGGCCTTCGGTTACCATCCCGGCCGGCCGATGCCCCGGAGGATGAGCTTCTCCGCCCCGGGATATCCCGCCACCAATTGGAAGGAGACACGCACCGGTCCGAATGGAGAGTTCGCGCTGGCTGGCTTGCGCCCGGACTTTCCCCACGTCTTGTGGGTCGAGGCCGCGGGGTTGGCCCGCGCCGCCTTCGACTTTCCTCCGCGCCCGGTCGACCGGACCGCGATCGATCTCGGCACCCTGAAGATTCCGCGGGCCGTCGCCGTCACCGGGAGGGTGCAGGACGTCCGCGGCCGGCCCCTGGCCGATTGCGCGATCACCTTTTGGGGCGCCAACGATCTGAGGCGGAGCCTCTCGCGCGAGGACGCGCCCCTGGACCTCTGGCTGGTGGACCGCTGGACGGGTCGATCCGACGCGGAGGGGCGTTTCCGGTTCGACGACGTGGCGCCGGGGGAATACATGGCAGGCACCACGCTCTCGACCGGCAGAGACGTCATGACCGAACCGATCCGCGTGACGGCGAGCGGGCCGGCGGCTCAGGTGGTGCTCGAGGTCGACGCGGGGCTTTCGATCGCAGGCAAGGTCGTCGGCCCCAATGGCGAGCCGGTTGCGCAGGCGTTGGTGCAGCTCATCGACGCGACCGTCATGACCGGCGGACGGGTGCTGGCGATCGACGAGCCGGGTCCGGATGGTCTGTTCGAGATCAATGGTCTGGCGGAGCGCTCCTACACGGTCCTGGCGCGCCGCGCGCCGCACCTGCACGCGGTGACCCGGTACGGCGTCGCGACTCTTCCGGACATCCGCGCGGGCCGCCGCGACATCGTCCTCACCCTGCCGTTCCTCGCCCACCTCGAGATCCACGTGGTCGATGCGCGCGGCCAGGACGTCCGGGGCGCCACGGTCCGGCTCCTGTCCGCCCGGGGCGAAGAATCCAGCGGAGCCACCGTCGGGTCGGGGATCGCGCGCTTTTCCTACCCGGCCTACGAAGCCGCCGAACTTCGGGTCAGCCCGCCGAACCTGCCGGACGGCGCAACCCGAGCGAAGGAACAGTCGATCCCGGTCGAGCCCGGAGACCCGGGCGAGCAGGTCATGATCGAGGTGGTCCTCGACGCCTGAGCCCGAAAAGCATGAAATGCATGGAGCCGCCGCCGCGTCTTCCTCACGTCAGCGGAACGACCGAGCGGAGCACGGACAGCCATGGCGCACATTTCGGACCCCCTGGACCTCGACGGACTGCTGGCCCACGGCGGCTTCGTGCGGAACGTGGCGCGCGGCCTGGTGCTGGACGAGAACGCCGTCGATGACGTGGTGCAGGAGACCTTCCTCAGGGCCTTGCGCGGCGGTCCGAGTCGAGCCGGACGGCTCTCCGCCTGGCTCCGCACGGTGACGCGCAACGTCGTCTTCTCCACCCGGCGCGCCGACCAGAGCCGGCGGCGGCTCGAGGCGGCGGCGGAACCGGTGGGGCCGGCGGGCGCGGCGCACTGGCCCGAGGAGATCCTCAGGCGCGAAGAGCTGCGGCGGCGGGTCGTTCAGGCGGTCTTCTCGCTCGAGGAGCCGTATCGCGCGGTCATTCTGCTGCGGTACTACGAGGCGCTCTCGCCCGATCGGATCGCCGAGCGGCTGGCGGTGCCGGTCCGGACCGTCTGGACGCGGCTCCACCGGGCTCGCGCGCTGCTGCGGGTGAAGCTGGCCAGGGAGTACGAGGGCGATCGAAGCTGGATGCGCGGCCTGGTGGTGCTGGCGGGGTTCGACCCGAAGGCGCTGGCCGCGGGCGGCGCGTCGTTGATGTTGGGCGCCCAGGCGGTCTGGATCGCGGCGATTCTGCTGGTCGCGGCCGGACTGCTGCCGCTGCTGCTGCTGGATGGGCCCGGCGATTCCGGAGCAGCGGTCGGTCTGGTTCCACCGAGCGGCGAGGGTGATCTTGGTGCAGAGCGCCGAAGCCGCCCGGCTGCAATCCCGAGCGACGCCGTCCGCCTGGCCGAGAGCGACCCGGTCCCGGTCGACTCCGCTTCGGCGATCTCCTGCCGCGTCCTCGATCCAACCGGAACGCCGGTCGGGCACGCGGTGGCGTATGGCCGGGCGGCGGGCACGAGCGAAGACTGGATCGAGCTGGCCGAGGTCGATGCCGAGGGAATCCTCGCGATCGAACCGGAAGGGCACGGGCCGATGGACCTGGAGTTCCGCGCCGACACGTTCATTCCGGCCCGCAGGACCTCGGTCTGGCCCGGGAGTTCCGTGGAGGTGATGCTCCACCCGGGCATTCCCGTGCGGGGACGGGTCGTCGACGCCGAGAGCGGCGCGCCGCTCGCGGGGGCCGAGGTACAGGTCCGACTGGAGCGGTTGGCGGGATCGGCGCAAACCGAAACGGATGGCGCGGGGTTCTTCCAGCTCGCCCTGCCGCGCGTCTGCTTCGAACTCCGCGCCAGCCACCCCGGCTATCCCGATTGGGTGCGGAGCCCGTACCTGCCCGATCCGGCGCAAGCGGTGCTGGAAATCCGCCTGCCTCCCCGGGAGGTCGTGGGACCAGCCTACCTTCGCGTCGTGGATCGAGCGACAGGGCGCCCGGTCGAGAAGGTCGAGGTGACGCCCGGTCCGGCGAAGCCGCTGGGCGGCGGGTTGTTCGAGACGATGTGCGACGCGTATGGACTCGGCGCCAAGGCGGTTCAGGTGCGGGCGCCGGGCTACGTCGAGTTGCGGGTGAACTTCGACGGAGACCAGGGCGCCCACCCCAATGCGGCCGTCATCGTTCAGCTCTCGCGCCCGATCACGCTGGCGGGTTCCGTCCTGAACGCGCGGGGAGAGCCCGTCGAAGGAGTCTCGGTGCGTTGCCGGCGGACGCTGACGCTGGACGGTCAGCGCTGGCCCGAGGAACCGCAGAAACTGGTCGCGAAGACGGATGCAGACGGCCGCTTCGAAGTCAAAGACGTCATCCCTCCCGATCTGGCGCTCTATTCCTTCGGCTTCCGGCATCCGGACTACCTGGATCAGGATTCCGTCGATCTGGCGGTCCCCGAGTCGGCGCCCTTCGAGCTGCCGCCGGTCCGTCTGGAGCGCGGGAACGTGCTCCGCGGGAGAGTGCTCCGCCGGGACGACCGATCGCCCGTGGCGGGCGCGCGAGTCACCTGCGGCTCGAGCCACCTGACCACCGCCGAGGATGGGAGCTTCCGGTTCGAACAGCTCCCGCCCCGCGTGGGTCTCGCGGTCCGGGCGGAAGGGCTGGTGCCGGTGATGCGGCAGTCCATCGACCTGTCGATGGAGAGCGAACTCGACCTGTATCTGGAGGAAGGCCATTCGATCGGCGGCACCGTCGTGGATGGGGAGGGCCGGCCCGCCGCGGGGGCCGCGGTCCGCGCGATGCTGGAGCGGACCGGCGCGGGAGCATCGGAGCGGGCCGCCGAGATCCTGTACAGCGGGATCGTCACCTGGTCCGACCGAGAGGGCCGTTTCCGGATCGATGCGCTGCCCCAAGGAAATTATGCGCTGGCGGCCGGACGGTGGGGCATGCCGTCGATCAGGAGGGGCTGGAGCGCGTTCACCACGCGGGCCGCCGCCGGGGACGAGGACGCGCGCGTTCGCATGGAAGCGCTGTCGGGCTTTCTGGTCCGGGTGGTCTCCGCTCGAACCGGACAACCGATCCGCGGCTACTCCTACCGCGTCCAGCACTCCGGCGGCGAGTACGGTGCAGCGGGCGGCGGAGGTCTGTCGACCGGCGGCGTGTTTGCCAACAACACCTTTTTTCACGAGCTTGCTCCCGGCGGCAGCGCCAGCCTCACGGTCGAGGCTCCGGGTCACGGCCCCTTCGTGATGGAGCGGATCGAGGTGCAAGAAGGCGAGATCCTGGAGATCGTGGCGAGCCTTCACGAGTCATCCTCGCTGGAAGGCGTGGTTCGGGACGAGCAGGGCCAGCCGCTGGCCGGCGTCGCGCTTCGACTGGCCCTGGCCGGGGCGAAGTTCCTGGACGGCGAACCGCTCGAACGCGCCGCCCGAACCGATGAGCAAGGTCGATACCGGTTCGACACTCTGGGAGCGGGCACCTGGCGGATCCGCCGGGCGGAAATCGGAGAATATGGGAAGACCTTGACGCGGTCCGTGACGCTGCATCCGACGGCCATCGACGTCGGCCTGCGCGAGCACATGGTGATGGACCTGGTGGTCAAGACGCCAGCGGGCGCGACGCTTCAGGGCAACGTGATCCCGCCGCGCGACAGACCGGGTCAGACCTTCTCGCAACTCCTGGCGGTGCTCTGGCGCGACGGTGAGTACGAGGACCCCTACGCCACTGTCCCGGTCGACTCAAAGGGCCGCTACGAGTTCCCCTGGATCCCGGCCGGCCGATACTCGCTGGGCGCCGTGATCGAGTGGACCTACGAGTCAGGCCGCACCGGACAGATCACGACCGGCATCCGCTGGGTGGACATTCCGGAGCACGGCGCGCTCGAGATCGAGCTGGACGTCTCCGAGGGCGGCAGGAGCAAGTAGCAGGCGTCCATCCGGTCGTTCGTCTGAAGCTGCGCGGTCGTGGATCGTGCCGCGCTGGATCATGGTCCATTCATGAAGGCCAGCCGCGACGGACGCCCTGAGTCGACCGGGGCGGAAGTGCTCCGCCCGTCTGCCGCCGTCACACCGGACCGGAGTGGACCAGACGTGTCATGGCCCAAGCCAGGAGGCGGCGGGGAAGCGGGAGGGAAGGGCCAGGGGGAACTCTGGGAAAGGGGAAAAGGGAGAAGAGAGTTTTACGCCTCGAAGGGCAACCCCCTGGCCGCGAGCCATTCTGGGTGCAGCGGCCGGAGAGGAGCAAGGGAAATTCGAGTTCTTGGGGCTGTGCCGGTGCGCCGCTGGTGGAGCTTGGCCCCGGGGTCCACGCTGGCCGCGTCCTGTACCCTCCGGACTCCACGTTCGACGTGGACGAGCAGTTCGTCACGGTGCGTGACGCCGGGGCCTTGGCCCATCACGGGACCACGTCCTTCGACCTCGGGCATGTCGGGACGGTCGCCTCGGCCTTCAATGCCTGGCGCGATCTGCTCGGCGGAGCGCCGGCCGGTGCGGCCGCCAAGCCGGCTGCGGAGCTGGACAATTCCTGGACGCACCGCGGAAGCGACGTGACCGTGCGGACGTACCACGGCGAGCACGAGTCCCGGCAGGAGCACGTCAGCGCCGCATGGTGTCTGTGTCCGCCAAGAACTGGACGTTCCATCCGGGCGACACTTGAACCTGCGACCTGGGATCCGACAGGAGATCCTGAAATTCTCCCGCCTGCTTCTACCTCCAGCGTTTGTATCACAGAGAACAGGCTGACTTTCCTCATCGCTGGAACGACGAAGAAGCAGAAGGCCGGAGTGGCCCAGGCGCGTGCAGGCCTGGGCTATTTTCATTTCGGCGGTTGCGGGCCCCGCGTCGCCCCACGTAGCACAGATCGCTGCGTGTGCCTGCGGTTGCGCGCCTGCGCGGGTCCGGCCCGTGCTCCGGCGCTGCCTCAGCCGGGTGGTGGTCGTGGCGGAGCGCGTGATGCACCCCGACCGGGCGACAACGACCTTGACACCTGCCGTTTTGCCCAGCCCCTGTTGGCGGGGAGCAGCGCTAGAATCGATGAACGGCGCCCGAAGGATGGGCGCGACCAGCGACCGGGGAGGCAGGTCATGAATCGGCTCGCGCCTCCGCCAACCGTGAAAGGGACAGATGCCAATGAAGGAACCGGGCGGTCCTCCGCTACCTCACCTCAGGGACTTCCTGATCGCTGATCAGGTCTTCCAACAGAGCGGCGGCAAGTGGTGCATCATCGGCGTTTTCGATCGGGTCTCGGCTCATCGCTTCCCCGCGGTTCACCACAGTCTCGGGCTCTATCTGAGGCTGTCGGACGCGAGGGGCGATTACGACGTGCGGGTCGAGATGGAAGACTCATCGGGCCGGCGCCTGGCGAAGATCGAGGGGATCAAGCTGAGCACCAAGGATCCGTTGGCGGAGGTTGGATTTGGCATCCAGGCGCATGGGCTGCCGTTGCCGGCGCCCGGAACGTACTACTTCAAACTGTTCTTCAATGACCAGGTGTTCGCGGAAGACATCAAGTTGACGGCGGTAGAGGTTCCGGAGAGGTCGGCAGAATGAGCGAACGACGCGCAACCGTCACGTCGGAATGTGCTGTCGTGGGCATTCCCGGCGCCGAGCTCTGCGTCGAGATCTCTCGGGGTCGCGTGAGGATCACGATCCCGCGCTGCCTGCGTGACCCCAGATCAAGGCAATGAGGAGGCGCAGGAACGGACCGAGGATCGGGATGTACGCCGCGATCGCGAGTCCCATGATCAACACCACGATGGACGTTGACCGCAGATCGCTTCGCCAGATGCGGAGGGAAAACCACAGGGCGGCTGCGGCGGCGCAGATCGCGAGCGCGAAATCGAGCGGCGTCAGGAAATCGTGGAAGCCGTTCCTGGCGTTGTCGAGATAGTACCCGCAAGCCATGATCACCGAGGCTGCCACGCTGATGACGGCGACGGAACACCACGCATGGATTCGCGGACTCTTTCCCCGCCTCCACTGGCGGGCTTCCATTGTCTTGACATGTTCAAAGGATGGCATGATTCACGCAGCGATGCCCAGGATCATGAAGCTGATGATCCAGGTCACGATGGAGTGGCGCGATTCCTGCGGTCTGGATCTTCTGTGCGTCTCCCGGTGCGGGCCCCGGTCCCTCTCCACGGCCCCTGGTCTGGCATCCATCCTCTCGACTCCCTTGACGGTCACGCGGGCCTGGCGTCCGCTGGCCATCCTAGCGTCGGAATCTGGGACCGTCCACGGTTGTGAGTCGCCCGCGGAAGCTGCGCGAGGCCGGTGAATGCCCGACCACCGCCATTCATCAGCCTGACGCCGAGTCCTCTTCCATCCGCGACGCGCAGACTGGCTACCTGCGCGCCGCGGGCGGCGAAGCCGGGCGCAGGCGCTCGAGGTAGAGGGCCGCGGTCTCGGGCTGGTTCCAGGCTCGATACAGATCGACGAGCGCCGACAGCGCATCTTCGGCCTGTGCCGAGCCGGGAGGAGTTCCCTTTTCCAGGATCTCGAGGCTTCGGAGCAACAGAGGTTCCGCTTCCTCGAGCCGATTCAGCAGGGTCAGACAGCGCCCGAGCACCGTCTGGACATCGGCCGTGATCCAGTCCGGTTCCAGCGCTGCACCTGATCGGATCTTCAGGGCCCGGCGCAACGGATCCTCGGCCTCTTCGGCGCGGCCCGTCGCCATGAGGAGCTGGCCGAGCCGGACCAGGGTTCCCGCGATCGCGGGGTTGGCCTCACCCCGCAGGCGGTCCTGGATGGCCAGCGCTTCGCGGTAGAGCGCCTCGGCTTCCTCGAAGCGCTCCTGCTGCTGCAGGATCGAGGCGAGATTGATCGAGGACTGGGCCACGTCCGGATGATCGCCTCCGTGCACCGCTCGATAGACATCGATGGCCGCCCTGATCTTCGCTTCGGCTCCCCTCAGATCGCCCTCGCCCAGGCAGACGCCTCCCAGGTTGTTCAGGGTCTTGGCGACCTCGGGATGATTCTCGCCATAGGCCTGGCGCCGGATCTCGAGGGCCTGCTCGTAGAGGTCGCGGGCACCCTGGTAGTCGCCTTGCGCGTGTCGCATGAGACCGATGTTGTTCAGGCGCCGCGCGACGTCGGGGTGTCGATCGCTGTGGACACGCCGATCGGTTTCGAGCGCTTCCCGGAGCAAGGCCTCGGCGCCGGCGTAATCGCCCTGGCCGTAGAGCGCGCCGGCGAGGTTGTTGCGGCTGACCGCGACGCTCGGCGCTTCATGACCGAAGAGCCTCAACCGGATCTCGAGCACCTGCCGCAGCGTCGAGATGGCCTGGTCGTATCGCGCCTGAGCCTGGTACACCAGACCCAGGTTGCTGCGGGTCTCGAGCGTATCGACGTGCTCGTCGCCGAGCAGCGTCTGCCGAATCTCGAGCGCCGAGGCGGAGAGCTGCTCGGCCTCGAGGTAGTCGCCCGCCTCCAGCTTCAGCAGCCCGAGCGCATTGAGCGTCTCGGCCACCTGGGGGTCGCGCTCCCCGAGCAGGCGGCGGCGCACGGCGAGCGCTTCTTCGAGCAGAGCTTCCGCCGGCTCGAACAGGCCGAGCTTCACGTACACCAGGCCGATCGTGTGCATCAGGGCGGCTTGAACCCGCGGCTGATCGGAAAGCTCGGTGCGGACGTGCTCGGCTCCCCGATCGAGGATCTGCCGCGCGGTCAGTTCCTGGCCCTCGGACTCGGCGGGATCCGAGATCGAGAACAGATCGACGAGGAAAGTGGTGATCTGGCGCGCCTGGGCGAGGTTGGCTTCGGCCGTGTCGCGCTGCTTTGCGGCGAGCTGCGCTTGCCAGGCGGTGGTCACGGTCCCCGCGACCAGGGCGAGCAACAGGATCGCCGCGGCCAGCACCGGGGCCTTGTTCCGCCGGATGAACCTTCCCGCGCGGTAACGCAACGTCGCCACCCGCGCGATGACCGGCTTGCCGGAAAGATGCCGCCTCAGGTCCTCGGCGAACTGTTCGACGGAGGCGTAGCGCCGGGCAGGCTCCTTCTGGAGCGCCATCAAGACGATGTTGTCGAGGTCTCCGCGAAGCTGCTTCGCCGCGTCCTGAAGGCTGGGCCTTTGCGGTTCTGTCTCGCACACCACCCGCTGGATTTCGGGCAGGGAACGGGTCTCGAGCCGATAGGGGAGGCAGCCGGTGAGCAACTCGTACAGGACGACGCCGAGCGAGTAGACGTCGGTCGCGGTCGTGAGCGCTTCCCCGCGCACTTGCTCGGGGCTGGCGTACTCGGGCGTCATGAAGGAGCCAGGCGACTGCGAGAGGGTCGTGCGGGCGGTCGACCCGCCGGGAGCGAGGAGCTTGGCGATCCCGAAATCGAGGAGCTTGGGCTCGCCCGCCTCCGTCACCAGGACGTTGTCCGGCTTGAGGTCCCGATGGATCAGGAGGTTCTGATGGGCATGGTGGACGGCGTCGCAAACGCGCAGGAAGATCAGCAGGCGCTCTCGGGTCGACAGCCCCTTCGCCGTGCAGTAGTCATCGATGCGGCGCCCGTCGATGTGCTCCATCACGAAGTAGGGGCGGCCGTCCTCGGTCGTGCCGCCGTCGATCAGACGGGCGATGCCGGGATGCTCGAGACGCGCGAGGGACTGACGCTCGAGCTGGAAACGGGCGAGCAGTTCATCGCTTTGAAGTCCCTGCTTGAGAACCTTGATCGCCACGCGCTTGTCGAATGCGCCGTCGGCCCGGCTCGCCAGGAACACCTGGCCCATCCCGCCCGAGCCGATCACCTCGTGAATCTGATAGGGGCCGATCGCGGCACCCACCAGCTTCGACCGCCCGGTGAGCGTCTCGCTTTCCTCCGAGAACGGAGGGACCATGAATTCGTCTGGCGTGTCAGCAGCCAGCAGCGACTCGACGTCCTCCAGCAGGCCCGGGTCGCGCGAGCAGTTGTGATCCAGGAACTGCCTTCGCTCAGGGCCCGCGAGCTCACGGGCCTCGAGGAAGAGCTGCTTCAAGCGGCGCCAGCGGTCAGGCTCCATCATTCGACTCCGCGGTACCGTCGCCGATCCGCCTGCGCAGCCAGGCCCGCGCCATCGCCCATTCGCGCTCGACGGTGCGCAGCGGCAGGTTCAGGGCCGCGGCGACTTCCGTCATGCTCAAGCCCGCAAAGAAGCGCAGCTCGACGATCTGGCTTTGGGTCGCATCGATGCCACTCAGGTGCTCCAGGGCTTCATCCAGGGCGATCAGGTCGAAGCAGCGCTCTTCGAACAGAATCAGCGTGGCCTCGAGCGGAACCCGGTGGCTTGTGCCGCCGCGTTTGATTGCGCGACGGCGGACGGCATGATCGACGAGGACCTGCCGCATCGCCCGGGAGGCGACCGCCAGGAAGTGGGTGCGGTCCTGATACGAGATCGGACGGCCCTCCACCAGGCGCAGGTAGGCTTCATGGACCAGCGCCGTCGGCTGCAGGGTGTGGCCGGGACGTTCGCCGGCCAGGTGGGCGGCCGCGAGGTCTCGAAGTTCCCGATAAATGATCGGCAGCGCGTGCTCCAGAGCCGCCTGGTCGCCCTGAGAGAGCCTCGAGAGCAGTTCACCGAAAGCGCCTGTCTCGTCATCCATGGTCAAATTCAAAAATCTTGGCGGTCGCGGGCCCTGAAACGCGCATCTCGCGGTGGATCTCGAAAACGCTCCGGCCCAGGAAGCCATGCTGACCATGCTAGCACGAGCGGGTGCCGCACAGCGGTTGTCGAATGACAGGTCCGCGATCGGAAATTTGACCCAGTCCCCCGCCGGTCTCCCCAAAGGAGGAGCGATGAACTTCAAGGCCATGCAGACGTCTCTCGCGGCAGCGACCCTGTGGTTGCTGCTGTTCGCATCCTGGTCGTCCGCGCAACGCACCTGGACCCACCAGGCGCCGTCTCCGACCTCGCTGGACGTTCGCAGCGTCCATCTGGTGTCGGCCACCGAGGCCTGGGCGGTCGGAGACGGCGGCGTCCTGCTCCACACGACCGATGCAGGACGAACCTTCGAGCGTAGAATCCTGGACAGCGTCTCCCTGTGGAAGGTCTTCTTCCTGGATGCGCAGCTCGGTTGGGCGGTCGGCAATGACGTCTTCTATACCGAAAACAGCGGCGTGACCTGGACGAAGGTCAATCAGACCTTCGGAACGCTCGACAACGTCCAGTTCGTCGATCCCATGCACGGCTTCGGGTGCGGGAACGGCGGCACGATCTACCTCAGCTCCGACGGTGGACGGTCGTGGACGACGTCCACGCTGCCGTCGATCGCCACCGTCCGTGGCATCCATTTCAGGGATGCATTGAACGGTTGGGTGGTCAACATCGATGGCGAGATCTACCGTTCCGTAAACGGCGGCCAGTCCTTCGATGCCGTGCACACCGTTCCGGCGGGCGTGAACTCGATCTGGTTCGCCGACGCCCTGGAAGGCTTCGTCACCGGCGGCGACATGGTCTTTCACACGCTCGACGGGGGCCAGAGCTGGCAGCAGCTGCCCGTGCCTTCGAACACCTGGACGTACTCGACCTGCTTCCTCGACCGCACGCGTCACTTCGGTGCCGGACCGGGGATGAACATCGTCGCGACCGGCGACGGATGGCAGACCTCCGAGACGCAAAGCCCGATGGGTTCGGGACGCACGCTTCGGGACATTGACTTTGCCGATCCGCTCCACGGCATGGCGGTGGGGGAGAAGGGCACCGTCCTCTACACCGATGACGGCGGAGCGCACTGGACCGAACGCCAGCAGGGCGGGGGAGGGTGGCATCACCGAATTCGGGCGACGGACGCGGCGCACGCCTGGGCCGCCCTCGAGGGCGGGGAAGTGACCTTCACGACCGACGGCGGACAGCACTGGCGACGACGGTCGGTCACGGGCTTCAGTTCCTATGGAACCGTTCAGGACGTCAGCTTCCTCGAAGACAACCTGCACGGCTGGGCGGTCGGGTGGGATGCCGATTTCTTCAACAACACCGGCAAGATCGTTCGATCGGTCGACGGCGGCCGAAGCTGGGTCCAGCAATGGGCCGGGCAGGGCATCTACTTGCAGGCGGTGGTCGCCCTCGATGAACGGACGGCGGTCGCGGCGGGCTGGGCCGCGTACGCCTCGTTCATCTTGAGAACCGAGAACGGAGGACTGACCTGGACCGACGTCACGCCTCCGGTGCTGGGCGCTCCCTCGTGCATGGACTTCGTGGATGAAAACGTCGGTTGGATCGCGGGTGGGCGCATCTTCAAGACCGTCGATGGAGGGCGGACCTGGACCGAGCAAGACATGCCGGAAGAGCTGGTCAACGACATCTCCTTCGCGGATGCCCAGAACGGCTGGGCCGTCGGATGGTGGGGTTTCGTCTTCCACACGACCGACGGCGGTCAGACCTGGACGCGCCAGACCCACCCGGTCATCGGATCGAGAACGGTCCTCGCGGTCGATGCGATCAGTCCAAGCACGGTGTGGGTGAGCGCGGCCGACTACGTGGGCAGCGGCGTCAACATCCTCGCGCGCTCGGTCGACTCGGGTGCGACCTGGGCCTCCGAGACCGTCCCGACCTATCGCTGGAACAACTTCACAGGGGTGAGCTTCATCGACGCCAACTACGGCTGGGTGGCAGGCAGCACGGTCGATCCTCGAGGCGGGGTCTGGAAGCGGACCGACGGCCCGCCGCCGGGGCTTGCGCTCCTTCACGGGCGCCTGTTTCGTGGATCGGCCACGATGTTCGAGATCAGCGGCGCCAGCCCGAACGACCGCGTGTATTTCCTGGTCAGCTTGAGCGGCATCGGCCAGGGTTCCTGCCTCGGCGGGCTGTGCCTCGATCTCCTCGACCCGATCGTGCCCTTGGGGCCGTTCACCGCGGGATGGAACGGCGGAGTCCAGTTCTGGGCGGCGGTGCCGGCCAGCGCTCCGCTGATCGAAGGCCACTTCCAGGCCATCACGATCGGTTCCGGCGGCGGCAAGTTGAAGTCCAACACGACCAGCGCCGTGATCGCGCCCTGAAACTCGTCTGCGTCGGGCCCTGTCCGACTCCGTCCCTTGGAAAGTGTGCAACCCCTCACACAACGCGAGTCTGTGCGAGGGGTTGCGACGCTATGCGTGGCGAGGGTGACGGGACTTGAACCCGCGGCCTCCAGCGTGACAGGCTGGAAGCACAAGGCCGGGAGCGCTGGATCAGTAACGACTTGCGACGACTCGGAAAACGAGCGCTGCAACGCTTGCTGCAGCGCGCACGCGGAAGGGACCAACCTCACGGACCTGGCTGCCGCTCTTGACCGGCTCCCAGCGGCCGAGCGGCAAGCCCTGCTGGAGCACGTTCAGAAGCTCGCCCGGATGGACCCGCAGCGCCGGGCCGCGAACTTGCTCTTGGCCGGGGGTGACCGATGAGCGTGGACTTCGGCCTCGCCGACCTGGAGGCCCCGGACGTGGACCTCGAGCTGCTCGGGTTCTCCGTTGATGACCTGGAGGCCCTCGAGGCTCTGGACCTCGACCTGGAGAAGCTGCTGGACGCCGCCCTCGAGGACTTCGAGGACCTGGACCGGCGCGCATGTCCGGGTTGGCTGCGGGCGAGCGCGTCATGACCCACTACCTGATCCGCAACGTGATGACCGGCGACGCCCTCGGCACGGTCGAGGCGCCCGACCCGCTGACCGCCCTGGACGCTCACGCGCGGGCTGCCGGCTACGCGGACCACGAGCAAGCCGTGGAGGCTGCTGGCGGCCGGGACGACCTGGCGGCGCTCCCTGCGGCCGGACCCGGGACGAGGGGTGACCTATGACAGCGCGGAAAAAGAGTGGGCGAGCGCCTGCGCGAAAGCCGGCGCGGAAACCTGCGCGGCGATCCGTGGGCAAATCGGCGAGCAAGAGGGCAACCGGCAGCGCTGTTCGGCGCCGGGCTGTCGATGAGAACGGCGCCTACTTCGGCTGCTCCTACACGGACAGCGAGCTGACCGCCGGCGAGACGGCGCGGGCCGAGCTAGTCGCTCAGGGTGTGGAGATCCCGACCGACTGGGACGGCATCCGCTTCTTCTACATCACGCGGCCGGAGATCTCGGGCTTCCGATGCGCCATCATTTGCAGGCGGGACTGGCGGCATTTCTGGGCCCGCCAGAAGGCCGACAACTGGTCCGAGGACCGCGAGCGCTTCGCAGAGCAAGTCAAACGCGAGGCGTTGAGTCGCCTGGCTCGGAAGCGAGCGAAGCAACTCATCGATGGCTTCGATGCATTCGCTTCCGGCATCGAGCGCGTCGCCAAGGCGATCGTCGACCGGGCCGAGCGCGACCTGACCTCGACCGAGCCCGAGCCATTTGAAACGATCGCTTCGAGGAAGGACGAGAACGGCGCGCTCGAGCAAGTGCGCTGCCGGCTGCCGCGGCCAACCGGCTACCAGCAAATCGCGTTGCTTGAGAAGTACTTACAGGTGATGGAGACGATGCTCGGCATCGTGGGAGCGAAGCAGCGTCAGCAGACTGTCACGGCCGCGAGCGCGGCGAAGGATGCGCGCGATGCGACCACCCAGGACGATGAGGCCCAGAACCGCGTCCGCATGTTCTGGGAGGCGCAAAACGCGATGTGGGAGACCGAGCTGGGCCACGATTACGACCCGGACGTACCGGGAGCGGTGGGGAAACGGACGGCGGCGGAGTCCGAGGCGAAGTGATGGGGACTAGCGCCACAGCGTGCAGGGAGTAGAATCGTCGTCGGCGCTACCAACCGGCGGCGTCATCGTGAAGGAAGGGCCATGCCTACCGAAGGATTCCGCTACCTCCCGCAGATCCGAAAGACCCGATTCGACAGGGTAGGTGTGCGATGGTGATGACGATAAAGGTGCACGCCGGTGACTGGGGCAAGTGTGTGGCTGGTTTTGGCCCCGGGTGGAGTTTCCGTTACCGGATCGCCCTGCCTAGGGGATTCTTGAAGGGCCACGACACCATGTTCTTCGACACTGACGTTGATGCTCTCTAAGTCGCAACGGAAGAGAGTGTCAAGAGAGTGGGCGGGACAGCGGGCTGGGGAATTGCAGGTGGGGCGCTGCTCGGACCCGTTGGCTTGTTGGCCGGCCTGCTCTTGGGTGGTCGCGGAAAGAACATCACGTTCGTCTGTCGGTTCAACGATGGCAGAAAGATCCTCGCGACGACAGATGAGCAGACCTTCGCGAAGATCAAGACAGCGGTGTTGAAAGGCGAGATGGATGCAGAGGGCAGAAGGGGCGCGCGCAACGCGCCGACGAGGGCGAACGATGGGGCTTTCGCGGGAGTGACCGCCCGGTACGAGGCACAAGGCTCGGGCGTTAGATCGACTGAGGGCGTTGCCCGCACTCCTCGAGAGCCGCGGCGCAGAGGGCTTTTCTCTAGGGGAGGTGAGAGGTTCACTTTCTTCGAGGCTCTGGTTCTCATCGCGCTCGGGGGTGCGGTTTGGTGGTTCGCTCTCCTGCCGCTTTCTAGCAGGCTCAACAGTCGGCCAGGGGAACAGGCGGATCTGGTGGGCGCTGCTGTCACAAGATCCCGCGAGCAGATCCCTTCTCCCGGTCCGTCGTACTCGATCATCCGCACGAATACAGTTCCCGGCATCAAGCGCAGCCTCTCCGTCCGGTTGAACAAGAAGGTATCCGAGCAGACACTCCGCTCAATCGCGCTCGAGTTGAAGGCTCAGGACTCCGGAGACTACGACCGCACCTTCATCACATACTACCTTCCCGGTATGCCCGTAGGATCTGGGGCCTGGGCGACGACACACTTCAACCCCCGTCTGAAGATCGAGATTCTCGGGCTGAGTGAAGACGATGAGCAGAGACTCGTGGCTCAACCGGTGTCGCCCGGGCGGAGGATCATCGGACAGTGGTTTGACGAGACACCCATGGTTGGGGGAAGGCTCACGATCGGAGAAGATGGGGACAGACTCTTTCTGGAGTGGACCCTCAAGGACGGCGGCACAATCAAGGACGACCTCGTCGAATCGAAGTCGCCGTTCGGTCGCAGGTTCGACAAGGTCGGCGGGTCCGGCCACGGAGACTGTTGGGTAATCGGTTCGGATGGAAACCTGCAGCTGAGGGATAACCAGGGATTGATCACGACGGCGAGGAAGATCCCTTGAGCCGTCCGGCAACGTCCTAGAGGTCCGTGGCCGCTTTCAAGATCAGGACGAAGGGCATCATCAACGGCATGAGACCGCTGATGAGCAGGGAGCGTGCGAGGAGCGTCGTCGGCTTCGTGGGGCGTCAGTACCTCTCGCGGTCCAGGGTCCAGAGCGCGTTCTGGTCGTGGGCTTGGCAGAGCGTGAGAACCAGTGACGCGAAGCCGATGCAGATGCTGCCGGCGAGGAAGTAGAGCGCGGCGGTGCTCTCCTGGAACGTGCTCACGGCCAGGTAGATGATGATTCCAGCGAACACCCAGGACAACAGGCCGGCGATGAGCAGGAAGGTCGCAAGAATCCTCGGAAAGGTCATGGCGCATCCCTCTTCAGCAGTGCGGATACTGAGACACCATGCCAGGAGTCTCCGTGGCCCGATTCCGCGGCGACGGAAGTGGCGAGGGTGACGGGACTTGAACCCGCGGCCTCCAGCGTGACAGGCTGGCGCTCTAAACCGGTCTGAGCTACACCCCCGCGATGTTCTGGTCGGCGGGCAAGCCCGGGATTATAGACCCCTCGACTTCCGGATGGGAAGGGAAGTCCCCGGGGAATCTGGGGAAGCGTCGCCGGGGGGATGGGTCGGCAGGGTCAAGACCACCCGGTGGTGGCCGTGGCCGTCGCGGTGGACTTCGAAGGTGGCCTGGTGGTTCCTCAGGATCGGGGTCAGCTCGCGGGTGACCGCCTGCCGGCTGCGCAGATCCGGAGGCTCTTCCGCGCCCGCGAGGCCGCTCGCGTCGACCACCATGCGGAGGCGGCAGCCCGCCTCCGTCGCGCGCAGGAAGAGCCCGCCTCCAGAGGCTCCCGCCGACAGGAGATCGAGCCCCGTCAGGACCAGCTGGGCCACGTCGACCGGATCGACCCGGGCCAGACGCCCCGTCGCCAAGAGGTCATGATCCAGGTGGAGCCGAAAGGGAACCCCGGGCGAGAGGTGCCGTCGTACCCGGCGAACCACGTCGGCGAAGAGTAGCCGCGGAGCGATCCACGCCATGCGCTCGAACGTCTGCTCCTCGAGCGAGATTCCCGCCAGCCGGCGCACGTCCGTCTTCAGTTCGCGCACGCGGGTCTTGAGCCTGCGGGCCGACTGGTTCCACCGATCCGGCTTCTGATGGACATGATTCCAGAGCAAGGTGTTGGCCGCCTGTTGGACCGCGTCCGATTTTCGCTCCAGCAATTGGATCATCGTCTGGAGTTCCGGTCCCTCCGCGCGATCCAGCTCCTCGAGCACCAGCACCTCCTGGCGCCCGCCCCGCTCGAGCTCGATCTCGCCCGAACGGGCCCGGACGCGGCGCTGCAACGTCTGATCCACCGACAGCAGGAACGATTCCGGTTCGTCGCGGCCGCCCGCCCCGGCACCCTGGACGCGGGTGACCTGGGCGCAGTAAAGCTCCTCCGCCGAGAGCCTCAACACACCCAGCGCGGCCTCGTTGGCGAACAGCACCGAACCGTTGCGGTTTCTGGCGAGCAGCGGCACCGGCAGATTTTGAAACGCTTCCCGAACGAGACCCTCCAGCCCGCCCGCGGCCGAATGGGAATCGACCGTGGAGCCTCCCCTCCCCGCGAACGGGGTCGTGCTGTCGTGCGTCAAGAACCTGGCCTCCGAGAGCTCCTTCGCCCCCCTTTTCGGCGCCCCGCCGGAAGATCTTGAGCATCCGCCCGAAGCAGCCTGGCCCGGCCCGAGCTGGTGAAGGCGGACGCCGGTCAGTATGGTCTGCTCCCGACATGCGTGACAAGCGGAGCGAGGTGAGCCTGCGGCAGATCGAGGTGTTCGTGCGGGTCTTCGAGGCCGGCTCGTTCTCCCGCGCGGCCCGTGCGCTGGGGCTTTCCCAGCCCACCGTGAGCGCCCATTTGAAGGCGCTCGAAGCGGAACTCGGCGTGTCGCTGTTCGCCCGCCGCGGCCGCGTCGTGCGGCCCACCGTGTCGGCCGAGAAGCTCCACGCCCAGGCGCAGCGGCTGCTGCAGCTGAAGGACGAGGTCCTGGCCTCCGTGTTCGATTCAGGCGGCGAGTTGCGCGGCGAACTCGTGATCGGCGCGAGCAACATCCCCGCCAGCTATCTGCTGCCGAAACGGCTTCTGCGCTACGGCCAGCTCCATCCCGCGGTGCGGGTGCTGCTCCAGACCGGCGACTCGAGAAGCGTGCTGGAGATGGTCCACCGCGGCGACGTGACGCTCGGCTTCGTCGGGATCGAACCGGTCGGGCGGCGCTACGAGAGCCGGCCCCTCGGACGCGACCGGCTCGTGCTGGTCGCGCACGCCGGCCACCCGCTGGCCGGGCGCCGGATCACGCCGCAGCAGCTCCGCGGACACCGGCTGATCGTGCGGGAGCCCGGTTCCGGCACGCGCCGCGCCGCGGAAACGGCACTCGCGGAGCTCGGCGTCAGCATGAACGACGACCTGGAGATCGTGCTCGAGGTGGGCTCCAACGAAGCCGCCCGCCAGGCCGTCGCCGCCGGGATCGGCATCTCGCTCGTCTCCGACCTGTCGGTGAAGGACGAACTGAAGCACGGCACGCTGCGGCGGATCACCGTCAGGGGGTTGTCGCTCGATCGCGAGTTCTACTGCGTCAGTTCCCGGGGGCGGCCGCTGGCGAGCGCGGCGCAGGCGCTGCTGGCGGTGCTCTGAGAGCGTCGCACGGATCCATCATGGATCCATCACGGATTCATCAGGGCATCGAGCTCGGTCAAGTGGCGCCGGACGGTCTCGAGGTTGACCGCCGGGATCTGGTCGTAGTTGCCCTTCAGAACATCGGCCAGTTCCTGCATCTCAACGAGTTGGCGCTCGAGGCTCTCGATCTCCTGGCGCTTCATCGCGAGCAGCTGGCGCCTCTGGTTCTCGGACAGCCCCCTCTCGGTCTCGAGCTGTTTCAGTTGTTCACGGGCCTCGCTGAGGAGCATCCGCGTCTTGTACTCCTGGCGTTCGTTGTCGAAGCCGCCGTGCTCGCCGAGCTTGATCTTCTGGACGGCTCGCTGGGTGTGGGCCATGATGCTGTCGAACTGAAGGGCGGACTCGAAGCCGTGCTTTTTCAGGATCGGCAGGCTGCCCTCGCCCAGGATGGCGGTGGCGCCCGTGTCGATCGGCAGCTTGCCCGAAGTTTCATCCCCGAACTGGCGGACCAGGGGGTGGCCCCGGCTGAAGTCCTGAAGCTCCCGCATCGCCGCGAGCAAGCGGATCATGGTCGGCTCGTCGATGATGACCGGAGGCCGCGTGACGACCGCCGGCTCGTCCTCGTCGGAAGAGTTCTCCGGCGCATCGCCGCAGCCGGACAACCCGGCCAAGACGCCGAGCATCAGGGCCTGGGACCATCCCCGTCTGCAACTCATGGTTCATCGTCCTCGTCTTGCGATTCGCGGCGGTAGCGGCTCTCGAACACCTGGACCAGCGCCTCGCCCTCGGTCAGGCGGCCGGCCTCGCAGGCGTAGCCGCGTTCTTCAGGGCGAAACACCAGCCGGTCGATCCCCGCCGACTCGACCGCGTCGAGCTCGATGGTCTCGCCCACCGCCCGGCCGAGGTAGCGTTCGGTGCGGCCGTTGGAATCGAACCAATGGAAGCTGTATTCATCCAGGACCGGGTCGTGACGCAGGAAACCGATTCCCTCGTAGGTGAGGTTTCCGGTGATCGGGTCCGAGGCCTCGAGCCGGCACTCGAGGAAGCGATTCTGGAGGACCTGCTTCCACTCGACGTTTTCCAGCAAATGGGCGCCGCCCGCCGTCTGTTCACCCTTCCAGCGGCCCGGCAGCCGCTCGAGCAGCGGGAGCGGATCGGGGGCTTCTTGTGCGCGCGGATCCGCCCGGCCGGCGGCCGCCACGACCGAGAGGGTCAGGCCAACGGCGGTGGCCGGAAGCAATGCGCCGAGCAGCAGCGGACGTGCGAACCGCATGTTCTTTCTCCAAGCTCCGCGGAGCATCCGATTCGAAGGGGATTAGGATGGTGGGCGATGAAGGATTCGAACCTTCAACCTACACCGTGTAAAGGTGGTGCTCTAGCCGTTGAGCTAATCGCCCGCGCGGGTTTTGGGGCAGCATAGACGACCCGCCCGGGGGCTTCAACGAGGGCTCCCGAAAGGAGGAATCGGTTGAGCGAAGCGAAGCGCTTTCAAGACCAGGTGGTCCTGGTGACCGGCGGCGGAACCGGACTGGGTCTGGAACTCTCGCGCCGCTTCCTGGAAGAGGGCGCACGCGTCGTGGTCGTGGCGAGCCGCGATCCGGAGCATCACCAGGGGATCCTGAAGGCGGGTGAGAAGTACCCCGGCACGGTCGACTCGGTCAAGCTCGACGTGCGCGAATCGGATCGGGTCCATGAAGCGTTCCAGGACGTCGCCAAGCGGCATGGCCGCCTGGACGTGCTGATCTGCAATGCCGCCGGCAACTTCGTGGCGCCGTCCTTGCGCCTGCGGGCCAAGGGCTGGAAGGCGGTGATCGACATCGTGCTGAGCGGCACGTTCTACTGCAGCCAGGCCGCCGGCCGGATCATGCGAAAGCAGGAGCGGGGCGGTTCGATCGTCACCATCGGCGCGACGTACGCGTGGACCGGCATGCCGTACGTGGCCCACTCGGCCGCCGCCAAGGCCGGCGTGCTGGCGCTGACCCGGTCGCTTGCGGTCGAGTGGGCCGAGCACGGCATCCGCGTGAACTGCGTGGCCCCGGGCGCGTTTCACTCCGAAGGCGCCCGACAGAACCTCTGGCCCTCCGAGGAGGCCAGTCGCCAGATCGAGCAGGCCGTCCCGCTGAAGCGCTTCGCCCGCGTCGAGGAAGTCGCCTCGGCGGTCCTCTACCTCGCTTCGAGCGAGGCCGCCTACATCACCGGCGAATGCCTGACGGTCGACGGCGGCAACTGGCTGGGCAAGGGACTGTTCCGGCCCGAGGGATGATCCGGATCGGATTCAGTTGCGGTACTTCGGCGCCTCGTCGTGGTCGGCGATGGCGCGCGCGGTCAGGTAGGCCAGGCGGGTGACGCGGGTGAGCTTCTCCACGTTCAGCTTGTCGATCGTGTCGGTGGGGCGGTGGTAGTCTTCGTGGTCGAGCACCCCGAAGTAGAGGAACGGGATCCTGGCGTCGCCGAAGGGGCCGTGGTCGCTCAGATGCCGCCACTCCCGCTCATGGTCGAAGTAGAGCTTCAGGTTGGCCGGGCCGGCCGACTCCTCGACCAGTTTCTCGAGCAGCGTGGAGTGCGAGGTGCCGCAGACCCGCACGTCGCCGGTCACGCCGCGGCTGAGCATGTCCAGGTTGATCATGGCCGCGATGCTCTTCTTCGGCACGGTCGGATGGCGCACGAACTCCTTGCTGCCCAGGAGGCCGGCTTCCTCGCCGTCGAAGGCGATGAACAGGACCGAGCGGCGGGGCGGCTTGCCTGCCTTCAACGCCCGGGCGATCTCGATCAGCGCGGCGCAGCCGGAGGC
>Ga0326597_10002909_pt1 | contig 25214 bp, 22 predicted proteins | sample RVTome_12_FD_203789 | JGI IMG/M metagenome (GOLD analysis project Ga0326597, IMG submission 203789) | Soil microbial communities from uranium-contaminated site in the Upper Colorado River Basin, Wyoming, United States - RVT100D185 | ecosystem: Environmental > Terrestrial > Soil > Contaminated >... | reverse complement strand
CGCTCTCACCCGGGCCAGGACCTCGTTGGGCCCGGGGACCGGGACCGCCACCTCGCGGAGCTCGAAGCGGCCGGGCTCGAGGACGACGAGCGCCTCCATGGTCTCGGGCACGTCAGGGCCTCCTCAGACGACGGCCACGGGATCGACCATCGACCCGGTGGCGCCGCGGATCTTCACGGGCAGGGCGACGAACAGGAACTCGTACAGTCGCTCGCTCGCGAGCGACTCAAGGTCGAGGCTCTCCATCAGGTAGATCGCGTTCTGGATCAGGAGCAGCGTGTGGACGGGCTGGGGGTTCCCGGTCGGCCCCGGGTCGGGGGCCGGCTGGACCTCGTAGGTCTCGGTATCCGTGCCGGTCGCCACGACGCCGCGCTCCAGCAGCCACCGGGCGGCGGAGATGTCCGGCCCGGGCGTCTTGTGGGCAGCCATCGCCTCAGCGTCGGGCCAGAGGCCCATGTAGCCGGTCCGGATGACGACCACGTCGCCGGCGCGCACCTCCACGCCCTCCGCGGCGCAGATCGCCTCGAGCTCGGCGGCGTCGATCGGCGAGCCCTTGGGCAGGCACGGGACGCCGCGAAACCCGGCGGCATCGAGGAGGACGCCCCGGGTGAAGAAGGGCGGCATCGTCGAGGCGTCGAGGTAGGTCGGCCCGAAGTCGGTCAGGTGCTCGTCGGCGTTCCCGCCGCCGTACCAGTGCATGTCGTCATCGACGGTCATGTGGGCCAGGGCGTCCATGTGCGCGCCCGAGTGGGACGTCGCCATGACGTACTCGGCCATGTAGCCGAGCCCGGCCTCGTTGACGGGACCCCACGGCCTGGCGCCGGTGACCCGGATACCGCGCGGTGTCCGGTAGTTGAGGACCTGGAACGGCGGGTGGCCGGGGAAGAGCGGCATACCCGGGTAGCGGACGGCGGCCAGCGAGATCATCCGGCCCTCCCGGACGAGGCCCGCGGCGCGGACGACGTCCGCCGCGGTCTGGCGGCCGATCGGGCCGATGTCCGGCTGGGCGCTCATCGTGCGGTCCTCCTCCTGGCCTGCGTCACGGCCGCTCCTGCAGGGCCCGCCACACCCGCTCCGGGGTGAGGGGCAGGTCCCGGATCGGCACGCCGATCGCCTCGCGGACCGCCCCGCCGACCGCGGAGGCGACACACAGGAGCGCGCCCTCGCTCATGCCCTTCGACCCGTACGGCCCGGGGCCGTCCTCGTTCTCGATGATCTCGCTGACGATCTCGAGGGGCAGGTCCAGGCTGGTCGGGATGCGGTAGTCGATCGCCCCCAGGTTCCGGATGCGACCGGTCTCGTCGAAGACGTAGTGCTCCATGAGGGTATGGCCGAGGCCCTGGATCGCCGCTCCCTCGTCCTGCATCCGGACCTGGAGCGGGTTGATGGCCTTGCCGACGTCCGAGACGGTCACGTAGCGGGCGATGGTGACGTCGCCGGTCTCCTCGTCGACCGAGGCCTCGACGGCCGTGCAGTTGAACTCGAAGAACGCCGCGCTCCCGCCGAGCGGATGGTCCGGCTCCGCGTCCTTGCGCATCTCGCCGTTGCCGACGAGCTCGCCCCCCAGCCGGCCCAGGCCGGGCACGAGGACCTCGAGGACCGTCAGGTCGCGACCCGGGAGGCGGACGACGCCGCGATCGACGCCGACCGACGCCTCGGCGAGCCCATGAAGGCGAGCCGCCATCGCCCGGAGCTTCGCCTGGATCTCGCGGCAGGCGGCGAGGACCGCGTTGCCCATCAGGACCGTCGACCGGCTGGCGGACGTCTGCTGGTCGTAGGGCACGACCGAGGTGTCGCCCATCACCACGGTCACCCAGTCGAGCGGAGCGCCGAGCTCCTGGGCGGCGATCTGGGCGAACACTGTCCGGGCGCCCTGGCCCATGTCCGAGGTGCCGGCGAAGACGATGACGCTGCCGTCGACGAGGAGCCTGACCGTGGCGTACGAGAGGCCGGTCGTCGGCCCGGACTTGATGCCGAGGGCGATCCCCCGGCCGTGGCCGGGCGGCAGCGGCGTCCCCCAGCCGATGAGCTCGGCGGCGCGCCGGAGGGGCTGCTCCCAGTGGCCGTCGGCCGGTGTGTCGAAGGGGATGAATGCCTCGCCCCGACGGGCGACGTTGCGGAGGCGCACCTCCAGGCGGTCGATGCCGAGGGCGAGCGCCCCCGCATCGAGGTTCGATTCCACCGCCCAGTTGACCTGGGGGTTGCCGAAGCCACGGAAGGCGGTCGAGGGCACCGTGTGGGAGAGGACGCTTCGGGCCAGGATCCGGGCGGCCGGGACGCGGTACGGCCCGCAGCCCGGGTAGCTGCCCTTGCCGACGACGCGGTCGGCGATGTCGGCGTAGGCCCCGATGAGGTAGTCCGCCGCGATGTCCTGGAAGGCCAGCGTGCCGTCGGTCATGAAGCCGGTCCGGACGCGGACCTCGGCCGCCGCCCGGCGGACGGCCTGGAAGGTCTCCTCGAGGGTCAGGACGAGACGCACCGGCCGGCCGGCCCGGAGGGCCATGAAGGCCACCAGCGGCTCGTACTTCGTGTGCTGCTTGCCGCCGAAGGCGCCGCCCGGGTCGGGGGCGAAGACCCGGATCCTGGAGAGCGGCAGGCTGAGGATCTGGGCGAGGATCTTCTGGAGCCAGTTGGGGTGCTGGATCGAGCTCCAGACCGCGATCCCGTCCCCGTCCGGGGCCGCCACGAACGCGTGCGGCTCGATCGCGAAATGGGTCACGATCGGGAACGTGTAGCGGTTCTCGACCACGAGGTCGGCCGTCGCGGCGTCGACGTCACCCCAGGCCACGCGGTGCTCGCGCAGGACGTTGGTCGAGGCGAGGGGATCGCCGGGGCGGAGCGACGGATCCTGGACCAGCGGCGCGCCGGGATCGAGGGCGGCCGCGATGGTGAAGACCGCCGGCAGCTCCTCGTACTCGACCCGGACGAGGGCGACCGCCGCCTCCGCCGCGTCGCGGGTCTCGGCCACCACCGCGGCGACCGGATCGCCGTGGTACTTCGTCTCGCCCACGGCGATGACCGGCCGGTCCCGGAACTGCGGTCCGAACCGCGGCATGGGCTGGGGCAGGTCCGCGGCCGTCATGACGAAGCGGACACCCGGGGCGCGCTCGGCGGCGCTCGCGTCGATCGCGATGATGCGGGCCCGTGCCACCGGGACGGTGACGAGCCTGGCGTGCAGCTCGTCGGGCAGGTGGAGGTCCGCCACGTAGCGCTGCAGGCCCGTCACGCGCCCGTGACCCCCGACTCGCCGGGGCGAGTCGCCGACCAGGGCGCCGCCGATCTCCGCGCTCATCCGGGGCCCGCCTCGGCGGCCGCTGTGACCGCGGCCGTGATCTGCTCGTAGCAGCCGCAGCGGCAGAGGTTGCCGGCGAGGCCCTCGTGGATCTCCGCGACCGTGGGCCGGGCGACGCGCCCGAGGAGGTCGTCGGCGGCCATGACCTGGCCCGGGATGCAGAAGCCGCACTGGACCGCGCCCTCGTCGAGGAACGCCGCCTGGAGCCTGGACAGGCCGCCTTCCGGCGCCAGGCCCTCCACCGTCGTCACCTCGCCGCCGTCGGACTCGACCGCCAGGACGAGGCACGAATCGACGATCCGGCCGTCCAGCCTGACGGTGCACGCCCCGCACTCGCCGACGAGGCAGCACTCCTTCGTGCCCGTCAGCTGGAGGTCGTCGCGGAGGACCTCGAGGAGGGTGTGATGGGCGGCGACGTCGAACGCGCGGGCGCGACCGTTGACGGTCACCCGGATCGGGATCAGGTCGCTCATCGGGTCACTCCCCCGCCGCCAGCCGGTCGATCGCGATTCGGAGGGCGCGTCCGCCGAGGACCCGGAGCATCGCCCGCCGGTATTCGGGGCTCGCCCGCATCGAGCGCGGCGATGGGCTGGCCTCGGCGTACATCCGCTCCAGGATCTCGGCCTTCGCCTCGGCCGGCGCGCCGGCGTCAGCGAGGACGCCGGTCGCATCGACGGCCAGGATCGGACGCGGCCCGACGCTGCCGAAGGCAAGCCGGGCCACCCCGGCCTCGTCGACGCCACAGCAGAGGGTCACGGACGCGAGGTCGTGGCCGCGGCGCCGGGTCCGGCGAAGGTGGACGGCGCTCATCCGGCGCGCCGGGACCGGCAGCTCGATCGATGTCACCAGCTCACCCCGGGCCAGCGTCGTCTCGCCCGAGCGAACGAAGAAGTCACCGATCGGGATGCGGCGGCTGCCGCCGGGCCCGACGGCGACGACCTCGGCGCCATAGACGAGGAGCGCGGGCGCGGTGTCGGCTGCCGGCGAGGCGTTGCAGACGTTCCCGCCGAGGGTCGCCCGGTTCCGGATCTGGACGGAGCCGACGACGGCCGCGGCCTCGGCCAGTGCCCGGAACTGGCGCGCCACGCGCGGGTCGGCCGCGATGTCGGTCATGACCGTCGTCGCGCCGATCGAGAGCCACCCGTCGCCGTCACGGATCCCCGGCCGGAGCTCGGCGATCCGCTTGAGGTCGACGACGACGGACGGCGAGACGCTCCCGTCACGGAGCCGGATGATGAGGTCGGTGCCGCCCGCCAGCGCCCGGGCGTCGGGTCCGTGCGCCTCGAGCGTGGCGACCGCCTCGGCCAGCGTCGCCGGGCGGGCATAGGTGAAGGTCTGCATCGTCCGCGGCTTCGGCCCGGGTCAGAGGACCCGGTCCACCTCGTCCATCAGCACCTGGGGGGTGGCTGCGCGGACGAAGTAGTACGGGCGCTCGGTGAACCGCGCGAGCCAGTCGGCGCGGGCCTTGCGGAGCGCCTCGGTGTCGACGATCGGCATCGGCCAGCCCGCGGCCAGGAGCTCGTTGAGCAGGAAGTAGTTCTGGAGCGAGTGGAGGGTCTGGAACTGTCGCTCGAAAGGGATCATCTCGGCCAGGCTGGGATCGAAGTTGCCGTCGATCGCGGGAACGACGACGACGTCGACCTCGCTCGGCTCCTCGTACAGCTCCCAGGTCGGCATCTCGCCGAAGAACTTCTGGACACCACGCTCCGGGGCGGCCTTGTCTGCGCGCTCGGTGCCCTCGGTCCGCTTCTTGAGGAAGGCCGACTTCGAGCCCATCACGGCCCGGCCGGCCTCGTCGACGACGGTCGTCTCGGTCGACACCAGGAGCGCTCCGCGCCGGCAGGCCTCGATCTGGCCCATCGACTTGCCGTGGTTCGACTCGCCGCCCAGGAACATCACGGTCCGCCCCCGGTAGCGGACGGCCGAGGCATGGAAGGGATGCAGCCCGACGGCCTCCATCCGCAGCGCCAGCATGGCCACGATCACCTTCTGGATCGGCCCGGCCGGCCATGGTCCCTCGAACCGGAGGACCCGGCCGTCGTAGGTCACGGCCTTCTCGCCGTCCTGGCGCCAGACGATGTCGGCCTCGGCCAGGGTCACCTCGGGCGAGATCCGGACGTCGGCGAGCCGGTAGTTGAGGAAGCTCAGGTCGTCGAGGACGTGCTCGCGCGGCTCGCTGCCGAAGACGTCCACCCGCAGGCGGGCGGCCCCGGCCGACATCTGTTCCGAGAGCTGGAGCTGGTCGTTCATGGGATCCTTTCGAAGCAGGCTGGGCCCGCGGCTCACTCGCCGGCCACCGTGGCCGCGGTCAGCCGGCCGGTTCCGGGGACCTGGGCCGGGGCCGGTGTCAGGGGCTCCGACGGCGCGCTCACCCAATGGCTGCCGAGCATCGCCGCGGCGTTCGCGAAGTGGCGGTGGAGGACCTCGGCGACGAGGTCCGGGTCGCGCCGCCGGAGGGCGTCGAGGACGGGGACGTGCTCGTCGGCGATCCGACGGCGGTCGGCCCCCGGGGCGACGATCGTGATGTAGGTCCGGGAGAAGGGCTCGAGCGTCCGCCAGACCCGTTCGAGGGTCAGGTTCCCGGCCAGCTCGACGACCCGGCCATGGAAGGCCGCGTCGGCCGTCGCCTCGGCCCGGGAGTCACCGGAATCGGCGGCCCGCTGCATCTGGTCGACGTACCCGGCCAGCTCCTCGAGGTCGTCGTCGGTGAGGCGGCCCACCGCCAGCCGGCCCCCGAGGGATTCGAGCTCGGCCCGGATCGCGAAGGCCTCCAGGAGCTCGGCCGCCGACGGGCGGCGGACACGAGCTCCCCGGAAGGCGGTCGTCTCCACGACTCCGAGCGCCTCGAGGTCGCGCAGCGCCTCCCGCACCGGGGCCTGGCTGGTGCCGAGCTCTCGGGCGACCCGGGTCTCGACGATCCGGGCCCCGGGCGGGTATCGCCCGTCGAGGATCGCCTCGAGGAGACGCTCCTTGACCTGGGCGCTGAGGACGCTGCGTGAGATCGCGGATTCGCGAGTCATGGAGGTGCGGTCAGTCCTTCATCCCGACCGCCGTGAGGGCGGGCGCGCTGACGAGGATCTCGACCTCGCCGGTCGTGCCGTTGATCCGGATCCGATCGCCGTTCTTGATCTGCTCGGTACCGACGGACGTCCCGACCACGGCCGGGATCCCGAACTCGCGGGACAGGACGGCCGGGTGCGAGACCGTGCCACCGGCGTCCGTGACGAGCCCCACGATCTTCGTGAACAGGACGACCCAGGCCGGGTTCGTCATCTGGCAGACGAGGATGTCGCCGGCCCGGACATCGTCGAACTGGTCCTCGCGGACGACGACCCGGGCGATGCCCTCGACGACGCCCGGCGAAGCGCCGATGCCGGTGATCTGGCCGGCGACCGTGGAGGCCTGCCGGTAGAACTTGTCGGGGAAGCCCCACAGGTTGAGGTACGGGAAGGCGAGCTGCGTGGCCGTGACGGTCCCGACCCATTCCTTGGGCCGGAACGTGTAGGCCTTCTCGCGCGCAGCCTTGGCCCTGGCCACGATCGCCCGCCCGTCCATGGCCGACGGGTTGCCCATGAAGACGCGGAGGTCGTTGTAGCGGAAGAGGACGACATCATCGGGGGCGTCGAGGTCGCCCGATGCGACGAGCTTGCGGCCGATCGCGAGGAGGACCTGGCGGACGTGGGCGTTGGCGCCCTGGTCGATGTAGAAGTGGTGGTCGGGCGTGAGCGGGGCCATCCGGAGGTTGATCTCGTTGGCTGCCCGCATCTCCTCGAGCGCCTCGCCCTCGAGGCCCTCCAGGATCTCCCGGGCCGCTGCCTCGATGTCGGCGGCGAGGGCACCGATCGTCTTGGGGTAGTCGTAATTGTTCTCGATGTAGCCGCGGACGAGCTCGATGACGGGCTCCATCACCTCGACCACGTTGGGGAAGATGAACTCGTGGCTCCAGACGGCGTGCCAGCCGTACTCCTTCTGGTAGGGCTCGACGCGCTCGGCGATGAAGCGCCGGCCGCGCTCGCTGGCCTTGAGGGCGGCGATGATCTGGTCGGCCGTGTCGGCCTTGAAGATCGTGGCCAGCTCGGGATCGGCCTTGGCCTCCTCCTTCATCTTCCAGAGGGCCTCGATCGAGTCCCAGTTGCGGTCCCTGGCCGAGTTCTGGAGGCGACCGAGGAGCTGCTCGTTGATCTTGCCGTGGGTCTTCTCCATGACCGCCCGAAGGTTGAGCGTCGCGGACAGCTGGGCGAAGTTCAGCATCCAGTGGATCTTCCAGTGGCGATCGTGGATGTCGATCGCGTCCTCGAGCAGGCAGGCCAGCTCCATCAGGTTGAGCTGGTCCTGCTTGTCGAGCATCCCCTCGAGGTAGGCGAAGTTGCGATCCATCTCGGGGACCAGGCGGTCACGCCACCAGTTCACGAACTGGAGGCCGTAGGTCGGCAGGACGGCGCCGAGGTAGGTGCCGATCTTCGCGGCGTACTCGGGGTCCTCGGGCACGACCGGGCTGGTCGTGTAGTTGTACTCCTGCGTATCGACCTTGAGGCCGGCCTCCGCCGGGATCGCCGCCGTGTACAGGTAGCCGTTGATGTTCTTGTAGATCCAGTCGCTCGCGAACGGCGTCCCGAACCGCCGGAACATGTGGTCGCACGAGAGCCACCAGCCGCCGATGTCCTCGTACATGGGGCTCAGCGGATGGGGGCAATGGAGGTCGTCGTAGACCCAGAAGAGCAGCTTCTCGGTCTCCGAGGTCCAGCTGATCGGGAACTTCTCGTCCCCGAGGAACTGGCCCAGGACTTCTTCCTTGAGGGGCACTGATGGTTCCTCCTTCATACCTGCTCGACGGGCCGGACGAGCCCCCGGCCCGCGGCCACGGCGTGGCGGCCTCGCTGGATACGCTTCGACTTCTCGGTGGTCCGCCGTCCTCCTGCGCTCGATGCGATCGATGCCTGCCCGGCCCAGGCGCGGTAGTGCGCGTCGAGCCGCTCCGCCAGCGCCGTCGCGAAGGCGGGGTCGTTGATGGGGGTGGCCATCTCGACCACCTCGACGTCCGGCCGCAGGCCGGCCTTCAGCTCCCGGATCAGGGCCGCATCCGCGGCCGGGTCGTGGAACGGGCCGCCCGGCGTGGCCATCATCGACACCCCGCCGAGCGGGATGAAGACGGTCAGCGGGCCGGTGGCCCGGTTGAGCTTCCGGGCGACGATCCGCCCGAGCTCGGCGCACTCGGCCTCGGTCGTCCGCATGAGGGTGACCGCGGCGTTGTGGACATACAGCCTGCGGCCCCTGAACCCCTCCGGGACCGTGTCCTTCGGCCCGAACGTGCAGATGTCGAGGGCACCCAGCGAGACGACCTGCGGGAGCCCCATGGTCCCGGCGGTCTCGAGCCGGTCCGGGCCCGCGGACATCACGCCGCCGACCAGCTCGTCGACGAGCTCGGTGGTCGTCACGTCGAGCGAGCCGGTGATGACGCCCGCCTGCATGAGGGCCTCCATGGACCGCCCGCCGACCCCTGTGGCGTGGAAGACCAGGACCTCGTAGCCGTGCGCCTCGAGCCATTCGCGGGCGACGGTCAGGCAGGGCGTCGTGACGCCGTACATCGTGGCCCCGATGACCGGCCGGGGGGCGAGCTTCGAGGTGAAGCCGGCGGCGGCCCGGGCCATGCCGGCGATGCCCGCGGCGGCGTTGGAGAGGATCCGCTCCGACAGGCCGTTGATCCCGGCGAGGTCGACGACCGAGTAGAGCATCGCGATGTCGGTCGTCCCGACGTACGGTCGCGTGTCGCCCGAGCCCATCGTCGAGACGATCAGCTTGGGGACGCCGACCGGCAGGGTCCGCATCGCGGCGGCGGCGATCGACGAGCCGCCCGAGCCACCGACGCCGAGGATCCCGTCGAGGCGGCCCTCGGCGCGCAGCCGGCGCACGACCTCGGTCACGCCGGCGGCCATCGCCGCGACCGCCGGGCCACGGTCGTCGGCGGCCGCGAGCGCCGCCCGGTCCGCCCCGGCGGCCGCCGCCACCGCATCGGCGCTGACGTCCGCCAGCGGCGAGGCGCTCATGACGCCGGCGTCGACGACCACGACGTCGCAGCCCTCGGCGCGGACGCGGTCACGGAGGAAGGCGCACTCCTCGCCCTTGGTGTCGAGCGTCCCGACCAGGACGACCGTCGCCACCGGCTGGCCGCCTACCGACGCGCGGGAGAGGCGGGAACGACCTCGGGAGCCGGCGACGAAGCGTCGCCGGATCTGATGCGCTCGACCGTGACAACGTCGGCCATGTACGTCTCCAGGCTGCCTCCCGCACGGCCGAACCGCCCGCGGGGTGCGCATCTACATCGATAATCGATTGTCGATAACAGTAGGCCGGTTGCCCGGCACAGTCAAGGCTCGTCGCCCCCTTGCGGCCTGACAATCGATGATCGATGATAGGCCAAACGGAACCAGGGAGAGACCCCGCGATGGTGACCACCGCCCTCGACAGCCCGCTCCTGAGGATGGTGCAGGAGACGCCCACCCAGTACTGGAATGATTCGTGCGCGGTCGTGGAGCTCGCCTACGCCGTGGAGCGCGGGGCGTCCGGCGCCACCTCCAACCCCAGCATCGTCCTCGAGGTCCTCAGGAAGGAAGGCGACCACTGGGTGCCTCGCGTCCACGAGCTGGCCGCAGCCAACCCGGACTGGTCAGAGCTGGACCTGACCTGGGCGATCGTCGAGGAGATGGCGGCCCGGGGAGCCGCTGTGCTGGGCCCGGTCTTCGAGCGGGCGAAGGGGCTCGCCGGCCGTCTCTCGCTCCAGACGAACCCGGCCAACAACCGGCACGCGGGACGGATGCTGGAGCAGGCCCTGCGGTTCCATACCCTCGCACCGAACATGCAGGTCAAGTTCCCGGCCACCGCCGCGGGCATGGTCGCGATCGAGGAGGCAACCGCCCGGGGCGTCAGCATCAACGCGACCGTGAGCTTCACCGTGCCCCAGGCGATCGCGGCCGCCGAGGCCGTGGAGCGCGGGCTCGCCCGGCGGGTGGCCGCCGGCGAGGACACGTCGACGATGTCGCCGATCGTCACGATCATGATCGGCCGGCTCGACGACTGGATGAAGGTCCTGGTCGAGCGCGACAACCTCGCGGTCCACCCGGATGCGCCGAACTGGGCCGGCATCGCCGCGTTCAAGCGGGCCTACGGGATCTTCCGGGAGCGAGGCTACCGCTCGCGCATGCTGGCCGCCGCCTACCGGCACCGGCTCCACTGGACCGAGCTCGTCGGTGGCGACGTGAGCATGACGATGCCCCACGCGTGGCAGGTCCGCTTCAATGCCAGCGACATCGTCCCCCGGCCGCGCATGGACATCCCCGTGGATCCGGCGCTGATCGGCGATCTCTACGATCGGATCCCGGACTTCCGGCGCGCCTACGAGCCCGACGGCCTGGCACCCGAGGAGTTCGAGGGCTTCGGGTCGAGCGCCCGCACGCTGCGGGCCTTCATCAAGTCCTACCACGACCTCCAGGGCGCGATCCGCGACCTCGTCCTGCCCGATCCGGACATCCGCCCCCGCTGATCCCGCCGTTGTAACCCGTGACGCCGAGCCGAGCGCGCAGCTCAGCCGGCCTCCACGGCGACCCGCCCGGGCGAGGTTCGTGGCGGCAGCTGCGCCAGCACGACCGCGACGAGGATCGCCGCCCCGCCGGCCACCTCGAGCTCGGTGAGCTCCTGGCCGAGGACGGCGGCCGCCACGACGACCGCGACGACCGGCTCCATGAGCATGGCCACCGCGGTCCGGGTGCTGCCGATCCGGCGCACCCCGCCGATCACCCAGACCTTGGGCGGGGCGGCGCCGAACGTCCCGGCGCACAGGATCGCAGCCCAGGCCAGCGGCGACGCGAGCCACTCGCCCACCACGCCTCCCCCCTCGATCAGGAGCGCCGCCGTCCCCGAGATCGCCAGCCCGCCGGCGAGGACGAGGGCGGTGGCCTGAACGCCGGGCACGTCGTCGAACCCGCCGCGGATCGTCACCAGGTAGAGGGCATGGCAGGTCGCGGCCGTGCCGGCCAGGACGATGCCGGCAGCTGTCGCGTTAGCCTCGGGCCCGAGCTGGCTGCCGAGCACGAGGGCCAGCCCCGCCCCGGCGACCGCCAGGGCGAAGATCCGGACCGGCGTCAGCCGCTCCCGGCCGAGGACGGCGGACAGCAGCGCGACGAGCACCGGGTTGCAGTAGAAGATGATCATGACGAGCCCGACCGCCATCGCCCCGAAGGCGAAGAAGAGGACGAGGTTCATCAGCCCGTTGACGGCCACCGCCACGACGAGCAGGGCCCGCTGGCGCGTTGCCAGCCTGGCGAGGCCGATCGACGGCTGGCGGCGAGAGAGGACGAGCGCGCCCAGGATCGCGGCCCCGATGCCCGCCCGGAGGGCGCTGAAGGTCGCGGGCTCGAGGCCTTCAGCGTAGGCCAGGGCTGCGACCGGGCCCAGGGTGCCGAGGGCCGCCGCAGCGGTCAGCACCTTGATCAGGCCGCCGAGCTGGCCGTCCTCCGTCGCGCCCCTGTCTGCCGACATCGTGCCCTCCGGCCCTGTCCCCGGCCTGTCGCGATCCTGAATATCGCTTGCATTCCCGGGTGGGCGCCGTCTACCATCCTCGATAATCGATGATCGGCCCGCGGCGTGCAGCGCGAGGTTGACGGGCCCGCGACTGGCCCAATATCATCGATTATCAATCAATCACAATCGATTATCAATCACGACCGGCCGGGGCGCCGGCTCCTCCGCGAAGGCGGGCGATGACCAACGGGGCATGGCTGGCGGACAACGGATCCCTGCGGTTCGGGATCGGCACGAACCGCGGACCCGGGCTGCCCCGAGCGGCGGGCGACGGCTGATGGAGTTCGTCACCCAGAGCATCGTCATCGGCCTCACCGAGCACGCTCCCCTCGTCCTCGCCGCGATCGGGTTCGCCCTGCTCTATCGCCTCACCGGCCTCATCAACGTGGCCTACTCGGAGACGATCACGCTCGGCGCCTACTTCGGGATGTGGGCCAACACGACCTTCGAGCTGAACTTCTATGCGGTCCTGCTTCCCGCGGGGCTGCTGGCGGGGCTTGTCAGCGTGGCCAGCTATCTGCTGGTCTTCCGACCCGCCAAGCGGCGAGGCGTCGGCGTGCTGGAGCTGATCATCATCTCCTTCGGGCTGTCGATCTTCCTGCGGCACGCCCTCCAGTTCGTCTTCGGCTACCCGGTCCGGTTCTACGACGTCCCGCCACCCGACACGATCCTGGTGCTCGGCGTCGGGGTCAGCTCGTTCCGTCTGCTCGCCCTCGTCAGCGTCGCCGTGCTCGCCCTGCTGCTGTACCTGTTCATCCAACGTTCCAGCCTCGGCCTCAAGATCCGGGCCCTGGCCAGCGACGAGGGCCTGGCCCAGGTGAGCGGGATTCGGCCGCTCGTGGTGACCGTGCTGATCTGGTTCATCGCCGGGGTGGCTGGCGGGCTGGCCGGCGCGTTCTACGGCGTCGGCTCGAACGTCGCGCCGCTGCTCGGCTGGCGCCAGTTCCTGATGATCCTGATGGTGGCCCTCGTGGGAGGATCCTGGGGGCTGGGCGGCGTCATCCTCGTCGGGATCGGCACGAGCGTGGCGCTGGCCGCCATGGCCCTCCAGTTCGATCAGGTCCTGTATGCGCAGCTGGTGCTGATCGCCGCATTCGTCGTCGTCCTGAAGATTCGCGGCCAGCGCATCGCCGAGCTGGCGAAAGTGTAGCCCCATGAATTTCGACTGGCTCGACGCCTTCCTGGTCACGGGGCTGTTCCAGGTCGTGATGGTCATTGGCCTCGGGCTGCTCCTCCACCTCCAGCTGGGGCTCGCCCGGATCGCCAACTTCGGTGTCGTGGGGTTCTGGGGCCTCGGCATGTACGCCTTCGGCGTGCTGTATGTCCGGGTCGACTGGCCGTTCGGGGAGCCATGGCAGTTCCTCGTCTGCGCCGCCGCCGCGACGCTCATCGCCGGCGTCGCCGGGCTCGTCGTCGGCTGGCTGATCGCCGACCTCGACACCGACGGGGTGCTCGTGGGCACCCTCGGGTTCGCCACCGCCGTCCAGCTCCTGGCGACGACCGAGGACGACCTCACCGGCGGTGCGCGCGGCATGGGCGGGCTCGGCTTCCCGTACGACATCGGCCGCGTCAAGGAGAACGAACTCCTGTGGCTGGTGATCACGGCCGCCATCGTCGGCGCGATCCTGTTCTACGTCTGGCGGGCCCACCGCTCGCCCCACGGGCGCCTCCTGATCGCCGTCGGCGGCAACGAGCCCCTGACCCGCAGCCTGGGGAAGTCGACGTTCCGGGCCAAGCTCGGGCTGTTCACTGTCACGTCGGCCGCGATGGGACTCCTCGGTGCGATGAACGGGGTCATGGTGCACTACCTCGCTATCGGCAACATCGGGATCAGCGTCACCCTCGCCGCGATGGTGGGGCTCGTGCTGGGCGGCACGGCGCGCGTCTGGGGAGCGGTGGTCGGCGTGATCCTCACCGTGGGGCTGTTCGACATCGTGGTCCAGTCCTACCTGCCGCTCCCCCAGGACTGGTACACGCAGGCGATCCCGGTCCTGAGAGAGGCTGCGTTCGGCCTGACCCTGATGATCGTCCTGCTGTTCCGGCCTCTCGGCCTGCTCGGGGACATGCGACGCGACAAGCTGATGCAGAAGCTCCATGGCCGTTGACGCCGTCGACGCGGTCGCCATGACCCGTCCCCGGATCCGCGTCCAGGGTGCCGTGAAGAGCTTCTCCGGCCGCGTCGTCGTGGACGTCGACGACCTGGTCCTCGGCGACCGGCCGATCGAGGGCCTCATCGGGCCCAACGGCGCCGGCAAGACGACCCTGATGCGGATGATCATGCACTCGACCTCGCTCGATCGGGGCACGATCTCGCTCCTTCCCGGCGGCGGCGGCGAGGTGGCGCTGTCGTCGTTGCCTGCCCACCGACTGGCAGGCCTCGGCGTCGTGAAGAGCAACCAGGTGATCATGGACTTCGCCAAGCTGACCATCTGGGACTCGCTCCTGCTCGCCGTCGCCGAGTCCCGGTACGAGGAGCCGCATCGGATCTTCAGCGAGCGGACGGTCTTCGAGCGGCACGAGGCCGAGATCCGGCAGCACCTGGACTACTTCGGGTTCACCGACCCAACGCTCTTCGCGATGTCGGCCGGTGAGAAGAAGCTCCTCGACATCGTCCGCTGCCTGCTCCTCAAGCCCACGTTCCTCCTGCTCGACGAGCCTACGGCCGGCCTGCCCGCCGACGTGACCGAGAAGGTCATGTCCGTCATCCGCGACCTGGCCGCGGGGGGCACATCGGTCGTGGTCGTGGAGCACGACCTCAACGTCATCTGGAACCTGTGCGACGAGGTCCTCTTCATGGCCGAGGGCAGCGTCATCCTGCGCGGCGCCCCGCAGTCGATCCGCGAGCACCGCACGGTCGTCGAGAAGTACCTGGGAGAGGGCCATGTCTGAGACGGCCCGGCCCGTCACGCTCGAGGTCGAGGGCCTGCGGAGCGGCTACCACGGGGTGACCGTCCTGAAGGGGCTCGACTTCACCGTGGGCGACGAGATCTTCGCCGTGCTGGGAGCCAACGGCGCGGGCAAGACCACGCTGCTGGCGACGCTGGCGCGCCTCATTCCCCTCATGGCCGGGACGATCCGGTTCCAGGGCGAGAACGTGTCGACGCTGCCCCCGTACGAGACCGCCGGTCGAGGGATCGGCTACGTGCCCCAGGAGAAGGGCACGTTCGCCGATCTCACCGTCCTCGAGAACCTCAACGTGGGCGGGATGATCGGCCAGCGCTCGCGCGACGCGCGGATGGCCGAGGTCTTCGAGCTGTTCCCTGCACTCAAGCAGCGGCAGGCCCAGCAGGCGGGTACCCTCAGCGGCGGCGAGTCACGGATGCTGGCCTGCGCGCGGGCCATGATGCAGGACCCGAGGGTGCTCCTCCTCGACGAGCCGACGGCCGGGCTGTCGCCGCTCTACGTCGACACGTTCTTCGACAAGGTCAGGGAGATCCACGAGTCCCGGGGCGTCGCCATCGTCCTCGCAGAGCAGAACGCCACGAAGGCGCTCCAGGTCGCCGACCGGGTGATGGTCCTGAGCCTTGGCGAGGCGTTCGCCGTGATGCAGGCAGCTGATCTGACAACCCAGCAGCTCAAGGAGGGATACCGGATCTGACCACATACGCTCTCGGGCCACCCTATTGGAGGAGGAACGCAATGACGGTCGGAAGAATCAAATGGGGCCGCACCTTGATCGGGATCACGGTGCTCGCCCTGGCTGCCGCCGCCTGCGGCGGCGGCAGCACCGCGTCGCCCGGCACATCGGCGGAAGCCACGGACACCCCGGTCACCAGCGAGCCGCCCTCGGCCGAGCCCGTCGTGGTCTGCGAGCTGGCGTACTACACCGGCTCGTTCGCCGCATACGGCAAGTCGCTCACCGAGGACGTGGCCTTCCCGATCAACGAAGTCATCAACGACGACCCGCCGCTGGGCCGTCCCTGGACCCTCGTGTCCGAGGACATCGGGGATGACTTTGAAGGCCAGGCGGCGAAGACCTGTCTCGAGCAGCGCGGCGCCGAAATCGTGGTGAGCATCGCCCACCAGTACCGGACCTACCGTGAGTACATGATGGAGTACTGGCAGGACAACGACTCGCCGCTCGGGCCGTCGGTCCATGGCGGGGCAATCCCCGCCAACCTCGGCGGGAAGGCGGCGGAGCCGATCTTCCGCGCCCAGGGCCTCGACGAGGCGCTCGGCATGTCCGGGATCCTCTACGCAGAGACGATCAACGCCGAGAAGATCGTCATCTTCGCCACGCAGGTCGAGGGCTTCCAGCTCGCGGCGGACGCGGCGGAGAAGGCCGCGGAGGCCGTCGGCATCGAGGTCCTGGCACGAATCGACGTTCAGGCGGAGCAGGCGTCCTACGGCGCCGAAGCCCAGCGGATCGCCACCCTCGCCCCGGACGCCGTCATCGTCCAGGCCGGGTCGGTCGAGTCGGCCGCGCTGATCAAGGCGGCGGCCGAGGCCGGCCTGTCGCTCAACTGGATCGGCGAGACCGGCTGGATCCAGACGGAGTTCATCGGCACGCTGGGCACCGGCCCCATCGCCTCACAGAAGGGGATCGGCTTCGCGGCGTTCTCGTACGACGACACAACCGCGGCCTGGGACTTCTTCTCGGAAGCGTGGGCGAACGCGGCCCACACGGCGCCAGAGGACGCGGACCCCACGGGCCTGTACCACTTCTCGACCTACGACCTGCTCGTCCAGACGGCCCTGGCCGTCGAGTGGGGCGGGTCGTACAAGGCGAGCGACTGGGCGCCTGCGATGCACGAGGTCGGCGAGGCCCCCGGTGAGGTCTGCTACACGTACGCCGACTGCCTGGAGCTCATCCGGGCCGGAACGGACGTGGACTACGAGGGGGTCACCGGCACGGGCACATACACCGACGGTGGCGTCAACCACGTCGTCCAGTCGTACACCCCGTTCGGACCCGACGGCAAGGCCGGCACGCCGGTCATCCTCGACGCCGAGCGGGCGCTCGAGATCATCGAGCAGATCGTGACCAGGGCGACCTGCGACCCTGAGAACCCGCCCAACAAGTGCGAGTGGTAAACGGGCCCACGCCTGTCTGACCGCACACGACAGGGGTCCTCCGGCCTTCGGGCGGAGGACCCCTTTTCACTTGACCCGAGGCCGCTCCTCGCGTATTCTCGATAATCGATTGTTCGTCCATGCAGCCCGGGCAAGCCGGGCGACGAGGTCACCGATGATCAAGCGCGTCGCGCGCTCCGAGGCCGAGATCGTCCCCCTCCCCGGCCGCACCTGGCACTCGTACTTCGGTCCCCACAACAGCGCGGCGCGGCAGGTCTCCATGGGCGTCTCCGTGTTCCCGGCCGGCTCCCGGCCCGAGGGTCACGTCCACCCCGCCGAGGAGGAGACGATCTACTGTGCCGCGGGCCGAGGCCGGATCGTGACCCCCGACGGCACCGCCGACGTGGAGCCCGGCGTGGTCGTCCACGTCTCGCCCGGGACCTTCCACGCCACCGAGGCCGACGGTCCCGACGACCTCGAGCTCGTCTGCGTCTTCTCGCCGCCGGTGGTCTCGGGCTCGTACGAGACGAAGCGGGGCTCATGAGCGCCTCGGCGGACATCGCGCCGGACGCGGCGGGGCCGGACGCGGCGGAGCTCGCCCGCCTCGGCGAGGTTGCGCGGCGGATCCGGGTCGAGGTCATCAGGGCCGTCAACCATGCCCGGGCGGGCCACATCGGGGGGCCCCTCTCGGCGGCCGACCTCCTCGCCGTCCTCTACTTCCGCGTCCTGCGCATCCGGCCCGAGGAGCCGGCCTGGCCGGATCGCGACCGGTTCATCCTCTCCAAGGGCCACTCCTCGATCGCCCTGTACGCGGCGATGGCCCTCCGGGGGTACATCCCGGTCGAGGAGCTGCTGACGTTCGACGCGGCCCATTCGCGGCTGCAGGGCCATCCGGACATGACCCGCCTGCCCGGGCTCGACATGTCCACGGGCTCGCTGGGCATGGGCCTCTCGGCGGGGATGGGCATGGCCCTCGGGGCACGCCTGACGGGCCGCTCGTGCCGAACGTACGTGATGCTCGGTGACGGCGAATGCCAGGAGGGCGAGGTCTGGGAGGCGGCGATGGCCGCGGCCCGCTACGGCCTCGACAACCTCGTCGCGATCGTCGACCACAACCGCCTCCAGCAGTACGGCTGGCCGGGCGACGGGCCGGACGGGCGCACGCCGCCGCAGGTGCCCGGCGAGCTGGCCGCGAAATGGGCGGCCTTCGGCTGGCGGGTCCTGGAGGTGGACGGCCACGATGTCGCGGCGGTCTGCCGAGTGCTCGAGGAAGCCGCCCGGGGTGACGGCCGGCCGGTCGTCGTGATCGCCGCCACCGTCAAGGGCAAGGGCGTCTCGTTCATGGAGGGCCACTACTTCTGGCACACCCGGGCGATCAAGCCCGAGGAGTTCGAGGCGGCCATGGCCGAGCTCGGCGAGCCCGCGCCGGAACCTGCGGCCAGCGCCCACGGAGCGTCGAGATGACGCTCCCGATGGGCCGGCCGATGCGCGAGATCTTCGGCGAGACGGTCGCCGAGCTCGCCACCGCGGACCCGCGGATCGTGATGCTCGACGGCGACCTCGGCAGCTCGACGAAGGCCGACATCTTCGAGAAGGCTCACCCGGACAAGTACCTCCAGATGGGCATCGCCGAACAGAACATGATGGGCGTCGCCGCCGGTCTCGCGACGATGGGCCTGATCCCGTTCATCAGCACGTTCGTATCGTTCGCCATCGTCCGGCCGCTGGACCAGGTCCGCGTCCTGATCGCCCAGACGGGGCTCAACGTGAAGATCACCGCGGGCTACGCGGGACTCTTCACCGGCCAGACCGGCATGAGCCACATCATCGTCGACGACCTGTCGATCACGCGGACCATGCCCGGCATGGTCGTCGTTGCCCCCGCCGATGACACCGAGGCGCGCGAGGTCCTCCGCTGGGCCGCGGCCTACGAGGGCCCCTGCTACGTCAGGCTCGTCCGCGATGCCACCCAGCGCCTCTTCGGCGAGGACTACCGGTTCCAGCTCGGCAAGGCGGTCGTGGTCCGGGCGGGCGCCGACGTGACGCTCATGAGCACCGGGTCGCAGACGCCCCGGGTCGCCGATGCCGCGGACCTCCTGGCCGCCGAGGGCATCGACGTCCACCTCGTCCACGTTCCCACGATCAAGCCGCTCGACGTCGAGGCGATCGTGGCCGGCGCCGAGCGGACCGGCCGGGTCGTCACGGTCGAGGAGCACTCGATCCTCGGCGGGCTCGGCGGGGTCGTGGCCGAGACGCTGTCCGAGCATCGACCCACGCGCATCGACCGGATCGGGCTGCGCGACCTGTACCCGGAATCCGGGCCGAACGATGCGCTCCTCGACATGTACGGCCTGTCGGCGGCCCGGGTCGCGGAGCAGGTGGCGGCGATCCTCCGGCGCCCCTGACCCGGGGCGTCAGCGGGCGTCAGCGGCTCGCCCGCGCTCCGCTGCGCGCGGCCCGAAGCGGCTCGTCGTCGGCGTCCTGCCAGCCCTCGGCGAGGTGTGCGCGGGCGTGCTCGAAGTGCTCCCGTAACGCCGTCACGACGAGCTCCGGATCGCGGGTCCGGAGGGCGACCACGATGGCGGGATGGAGCCCCGCCGTCCAGTGCGTGTCCGCGCCGGGGGCGACCAGCGTGATGTAGGTCCGGGAGAAGGGCTCGAGGGTTCGCCAGACGCGCTCCAGGGTGGCATTGCCGGCGAGCTCGATCAGGCGCCCGTGGAAGGTGGCGTCGGCCAGGGCGACCGCGTGGCGATCGCCTCCGTCGGCGGCTCGCTGCATCGCCTCGAGGAGGGCCTCGATCCCGGCCAGGTCGGCGTCGGTCATGCGCGGCACGCCGAGTCGGGCGCCCAGCGCCTCGAGCTCGGCCCGGACCGCGTATGCCTCGAGCAGCTCGCCGCGGGACGGATGGCGGACGCGCGCTCCGCGGAACGGATGGATCTCGATCACCCCGAGGGCCTCGAGCCCACGGAGCGCCTCGCGCACCGGCGCCTGGCTCGTCCCGAGCTCCCGGGCGACGCGGGTCTCGACGATCCGCGAATGCGATGGATAGCGACCCCCGAGGATGTCCTGGAGGAGGCGATCCTTGACCTGCTCAGCGAGAACGCTGCGGGAGATGGCGCGATCATCGGTCATGCGGTCTCCTCGGGGCCAGGACTGCCGCAGAGAGTCTAGCGCCAGGCCGGGCGGCTTCGGACCCGGGCCGACCACCCGACGTGGGGTCGTGATCAGCGGGTGTCAATTCATGATCGATCATGCTAGAGTCTGTGCATGCAGCAACAGCTCGTGCAAGAGATCGAGGCTCATGCTGCCGGCAACGACCTGGCCGCCCGCCGTCGCCAGCGCCTCGTTGCCCTCGTCGAATCACGCGGCGCGGCCCGCCTCGAGGAGCTGAGCGCGGCGCTGGGGGTCTCCCAGGCCACGGTCCGCCGCGACCTCAACGCGGTCAGCGCGGCCGGCCGGCTCCGCCGGGTCCACGGCGGCGCCGTCGCGACGGACCAGCGCATCGACGAGCCGCACTTCGACGTCAAGGCGGGCGCGGCCGCGGCCGAGAAGGGCCGGATCGCCGCGGCCGCGCTCAAGCTGCTCGCAGCCGACGACACCGTCTACCTCGACAGCGGCAGCACCGTCCTCGCGCTGGCCCGGCTCCTCCACGGCTGGACGCGCCTGACGGTGGTCACGAACAGCCTGCCGGTCGCCACCGAGCTCGTGGGGCGGGGGCCGCGCCTGATCATCCTCGGCGGCGAGCTTCGGGCCACCAGCCGGGCGATCGTCGGCCCGCTGACCCGGCACCTGCTCGAGGACCTGCATGTCGATCGCGCCGTCATGGGCACCTTCGCCCTGTCGATCGACGAGGGCCTCACGACGACGGATCCGGCCGAGGCGTACACGAAGCAGCTCGTCCTGTCGCGTGCCCGGGAAGTCATCCTGCTCGCCGACAGCACGAAGCTCGGGACGCGCTCGTTCGTCCGCGCCGGGCGACTCGCCGAGATCGACGTCCTCGTCACCGACGCCGCCATCGACGCCCGCATCGCCCGGACCCTGGGCCGGCGTGGCGTCCGGGTGATCGCGGCATGACCCCCCGGAAGCAGGAGGCCGACGCCCCGATGGGCGAAGCGAGGACCGCGGTGACCGTGGATCCGACCTACCGGAGCGACAAGCGACCGGTGTTCACCCCGTTCGAGGAGTCGTGCGGATCGATCACCGGGTTCGCCTGGGCCGGCGACCTGGCCTCGGAGATCGCGTCCGGGGGCCTGACCGGCGCCGCGGCCGTCGACCTCCTCGACGACATGCTCGCGATCCGTGAGCTGGAGGAGATGATCGTCCGGCTTCGCTCGGGTGGCTACGACCCGCTCCCGGGCTACGACTACCGGGGCCCGACGCACGTCTCGATCGGCCAGGAGGCAGCGGCCGTCGGGACGGCCTCCGCGCTGCGGGCGGGCGACTACATCACGAGCAGCCACCGGGGCCACGGCGACGCCATCGCCAAGGGCTTCGCGGCGATCCGGGGGATGACCGCGGACGAGCTCCGGGCGCGGCTGCCCGGTGCCGCGGTTGGCGCGACTCGCGACGAGCTCCTCGGCGCGGCCCTCGGCGAGCATGTCTACCGGACGATCGCCGAGCTCTTCGGCAAGGAGGAGGGCTACTGCCGGGGGCGCGGTGGCGGGATGCACATCGGCGACTTCGCGACGGGCCACCTCGGCGCCAACGCGATCGTCGGCGGCAGCGTGCCGATCGCGACCGGGGCGGCGATGGCTGTCCGCTACCGGGGGACGGGCCAGGTCGTCTGCTGCATGGCCGGCGACGGCGCCTATGCCAACGGCGTGGTCCTCGAGTCGCTCAACTGGGCCGCCCAGGACCAGTGGACGAACCACCTCGCCGGGGACCGGGCGGGCGGGCTGCCGATCATCTTCGTGATCCAGAACAACCATTACGGGATGACCCATCGGACCGACGAGGAGGTCATGGGCGTCCGCCACCTCGCCCGCCGGGCGGCCGGCTTCGCCGAGAACAACATGCACGCCGAGGTCGTCAACGGCATGGACGTCCTGGCCGTCCACGACGCCGTGCGGCGGGCGGCCGCCATCTGCCGGGCCGGTGACGGCCCGGTCCTCCTCGAGCTGAGCACGTACCGCTACTACGGCCACTCCCTCTCGGACCCGCGGAACGAGTACCGGACGCGCGACGAGGAGGCCGCCTGGCGGGCCGTCGATCCCATCGAGGGGCTCCGCCGCCAGCTCCTCGAGACGGGTGCCGCCGACGAGGCCGCCGTGGCGGAGGTCGTCGCCGAGGCGACCGAGCGCAACGCGCGAGCCGCGGCCCGCGCGGCAGCCGCGACCGATCCAGACCCCGCGGACCTCCTGGCCCACCTCTACACCGAGGCGGCCGCCGACGTCGTCCCCGAGTCGGACCGGGCCGTCGTGACCTACGCCGAGCCACCCGTCGCCGTTCGTGACGCCGCCGGGACGATCAGCTACCGGGACGCCCTGCGCGAGGCGCTCGTCGAGGAGATGGCCCGCGATGGCCGGGTCATCCACTACGGCGAGGACATCGCGGACTACGGCGGGGCGTTCAAGCTGACGAAGGGCCTCCTCGAGGCCTTCGGCCGGGCCCGGATCTTCAACACGCCGATCTCGGAGGCGGCGATCTGTGGCACGGCGGTGGGCGCGGCGATCGTCGGGCTGCGGCCAGTCGTCGAGCTCATGTACATGGACTTCGCCCTGATGGCCTCCGACCAGATCGCCAACCAGGCCGCGAAGTGGCACTTCATGAGCGGGGCCCAGGTCGAGGTGCCCCTGGTCATCCGGGCATCGGTCGGCGCGGGCAAGGGCTACGGCGGCCAGCACTCGCAGTCGCTCGAGAGCCTCTTCACCCACATGCCCGGGCTGTACGTCCTCTACCCCGCCACGCCCGAGGACGCCAAGGGCCTGCTCAAGTCGGCGATCCGGACGAACAACCCCGTCCTCTTCGTCGAGAGCCAGGGCCTGTACTCGACGAAGGGGGTCGTGCCCGAGGGCGACTACCTGACCCCGATCGGGCAGGCCCGGATCGCCCGGGCGGGCACGGACGTGACCCTCGTCGGCTGGGGGCCCGCGGTCCCCGACCTCCTGATCGCCGCGGGCACGCTCGACGCCGAGCACGGGGTCTCGGCCGAGGTCATCGACCTGCGCAGCCTCGTGCCGCTCGACATGGCGACGGTCCTGGAGTCCGTCCGCCGGACGGGCCGCTGCGTGGTGGCCAGCCAGGCGATCCTGACGGGCAGCTTCGTGAACGAGATCATCGCCCGGATCCAGCTCGAGGCCTTCGACCACCTCGACGGGCCGGTGGGCCGGATCGGGGCGGCCAACGGCATCTCGCCGCAGGCCGAGGGCCTGGAGCGGGCCTTCCTCCCCGGCCCCGGTGACGTCGTCCGCGCCGTCCTGGCGATCGGCTGACGACGGCCTGGCCTGACGGAGGACACGATGCCTCACGCGGTGCGGATGCCGAAGCCCGGCCAGATGACCGAGGAGTGCGTCCTGACCCTCTGGCTGAAGGACGTGGGGGACGCGGTCGCGAAGGGCGACGTCCTCTTCGAGATCGAGACCGACAAGTCGACGATGGAGGTCGAGTCCTTCCACGACGGCGTCGTCCTCCGGCGGCTCGTGGCCGAGGGCGAGACCGTGCCGGTGAACGCGATATGCGCCTGGATCGGGGTGCCCGGCGAGACGGTGCCCGACGTTGCGGAGCCCGACGTTGCGGAGCCCGAGGTGGCGGAGCCCCACGTGGCCGGGCCGGAGAGTGCGGGGCCGGAGAGTGCGGGCCCGGCTGTTGATCTCACGCCGATCGAGACGAGCGACGTCGCGGTCGCCGCCCGAGGGTCCAGATCCCCGGCTGCCCCGCCACCCCCGCCGCGGGTCGCCTCCGCGGGCGCGGCTCCCGCCCCCGGGCGCCTCGCCATCAGCCCGCGCGCCAGCCGGCTCGCCGCCGAGGCCGGCCTCGATCCCCGGTCCGTCGTGGGCACGGGCCCCGACGGTCGGATCGTCGAGCGCGACGTGGCCGCCGCGATCGGTGCGCAGCAGGCGGGCGCGATGACGGGCGACGACGGCGAGGCGGCCCCTCGCCCCCTCAGCCGCATCCGCCAGGTGATCGCCGACCGTCTGACCCTCAGCGCGACGACGATCCCGGCCTTCACCGTCACCGTGGCCGCCGACGTCACCCGCCTCCTCGCCCTCCGCGACGAGCTCCGGGAGGCGGGGACGCGCCTCACGGTGACCGACTTCGTCCTCGCCGCCACGGCCCAGACCCTCGCCGAGCTCCCCGACGTGAACTCGCGGACCGACGGTCGCTCGGTCTGGGTCCGTCGCCGCGTCCACCTGGGCGTGGCGGTCGCGCTGCCGGCGGGTCTCGTCGTCCCGGTCATCCGCGATGCCGACCGGCTGGGGCTCCTGGAGCTCCACGACCAGGCCGCGGACCGTATCACCGCCGCCCGCGCCGGGACGCTGGCGGTCGACGACATGACCGGCAGCACCTTCACGGTCAGCAACCTGGGGATGTTCGGGGTCGACGCCTTCAGCGCCATCATCAACCCCGGCGAATCGGCGATCCTCGCGGTCGCCGGCGCGATCCCGACGGCCGTCGTGTTCGGCGACGGCATCGCCGTCCGGACGATCATGAAGCTGACCCTGTCGGCCGACCACCGGCTCGTGGACGGCGAGCTCGGGGCACGGTTCCTGAACGCGATCCGGCGGCGGCTCGAGGACCCTGCGGCCCACCGCCGCGAGCTGGCGAGCAGCTAGCCCCGGACTGGTCCCCCGATCTAGCCGCTCGGTGACGGCAGGGGCGGCAGCGTCACGGCCGGCGTGACACCCGGAAGCGGACCGGTCAGCTTGATGTCGTGGCAGAGGAGGCAGGTCGAGTTCTCGCGGCGAGCGTGATCGATCGGCAGGCCCCCCGTCTGCGCAGACTGGTGGCACTCTCGGCAACCGAGCGCCGGGCCCGGCTCGTGCGGGTATTCGGGCGGCGGCAGGTCCGTCGGCTTGTGACACAGCCAGCACTCGTCCTGGTTGCGACCGACCATGCTCGTGGGCAGGTGGGCGTAGGTCCCGTGGCAATCGAGGCAGTGCTGGTCCTGGAGCCGGGAATGGGGCTGGGTGATCGCCGGCCCCTCGGGCGGCAGCTTGTGGCAGTTCAGGCACTCCTCCTCGGGAATGTCCCGGTGGCCAAGGGCCGTGCGGCCGAGAATCTCGTTGGTGTGGCAGGTCACGCACCGCCGCCAGCCCTCGAGCGGATGCCCGATGGCCGGGATCGGCTTGAGCCCGCCCGAGCCGCCGCTGTCGTGACAGAGCAGGCAGCTGGCGCT
>Ga0326597_10002908_pt1 | contig 25219 bp, 31 predicted proteins | sample RVTome_12_FD_203789 | JGI IMG/M metagenome (GOLD analysis project Ga0326597, IMG submission 203789) | Soil microbial communities from uranium-contaminated site in the Upper Colorado River Basin, Wyoming, United States - RVT100D185 | ecosystem: Environmental > Terrestrial > Soil > Contaminated >... | reverse complement strand
TCGAACACCGCCGGTTCGACGTAGCGCAGCACCGGCAGGTGGTGGGCGGAGGGCTGCAGGTACTGGCCGATGGTCAGCATCTCGACGTCGTGCGCGCGCAGGTCGCGCATGACCTGCAGGATTTCGTCGTCGGTTTCGCCGAGGCCGACCATCAGCCCCGATTTGGTCGGGATTTCCGGGAACCGCGCCTTGAAGTCCATAAGCAGTCTGAGCGAGTGCGCGTAGTCCGAGCCGGGGCGCGCCGCCTTGTAGAGGCGCGGCACGGTCTCGAGGTTGTGATTCATGACGTCGGGCGGGCACTCGGACAGGATGTCGAGCGCGAGCTCGAGCCGCCCGCGGAAGTCCGGCACCAGCACCTCGATGCGGGTTTCGGGCGAGCGCTCGCGTACCGCGCGGATGCAATCCTTGAAATGGCGCGCCCCGCCGTCGCGCAGGTCGTCGCGGTCGACGCTGGTGACGACCACGTACTTCAATCTTAGCGCGGCGATGGTTTTTGCCAGGTTGACCGGCTCGTCGGCGTCGGGCGGCAGCGGCTTGCCGTGGGCAACATCGCAGAACGGGCAGCGCCGCGTGCACAGGTCGCCGAGGATCATGAAGGTGGCCGTGCCCTTGCCGAAGCACTCGCCGATATTGGGACAGGTCGCTTCCTCGCACACCGTGTGCAACTGGTGCTCGCGCAGGATCTGCTTGATTTCCTGGAATCGCCGGCCGTTGCCGAGCCGCACGCGGATCCAGTCCGGCTTCTTCAATGGCGCGGCCGGCACGACCTTGATCGGAATCCGTGCCGTCTTGGCCCTGCCTTTCTGTTTTTCGCCCGCCGCGCTCATTGCAGTGCCCCCAGGAGTTTGTCGGACTTTGTCCCGTCAAACTCTTTTAGCAGCCCGTCGGCTATCTAAGTCCGGCAAGCTGCCAGCAGATGTTGAGTGAGTTTCCGGCCGATAAGTTCCAGCGTGTCGGTGATGCCCAGATCGCGCATCTGCGTCACGTCGAGCCCGGGATAGCCGCAGGGGTCGATGGCGTGAAACGGCGAGAGATCCATATCGACATTGAGCGCCAGGCCGTGGTAGCAGCAGCCGTTGCGGATTCGCAAGCCCAGCGCCGCAATCTTGGCCGCTCCGACATAAACGCCCGGCGCCTCGACCCGCCCGGCCGCCGGCACCCCGTACTCGGCGAGCAAGGCTATCACGGCGCCTTCCATGCGCCGAACCAGTGGCCGCACCGTGATCCCGAGACGGCGCATATCGAGCAGGAGGTAGGCGACGATCTGCCCCGGCCCGTGATAGGTGATCTGGCCGCCGCGGTCGATGCGGACCACAGGAATGCCGTTCGCTACGCGGGGCAGGTGCTCCGGCTTGCCGGCGACGCCGATCGTGTAGACCGGCGGGTGCTCGAGCACCCAGATCTCGTCCGGGTTCTGCGGCCCGCGCGCCGCCGTAAACTGCCGCATCGCACGCCAGGTCGGTTCGTAGTCCGCCAGGCCGAGCTTGCGCACGCGCACGTCAAGTGTGCCTTCCTGCGCGGGTGCAGATTTTTCCGCCGTAATCTGGACCATGGTCATAAGGTTTCGCCGATGCACGCGTTGAACGGCGACAGTGCCGTCCGCTCGAACGCGTGCCGCCAACCCGGCGCGGTGCGTCCGGGTAGACGGTTGTTAGATGATAGGAACGGTAGCACAATGCTGCGACTTGATGGGGCGCCGCCGCGTTGCGCGGCTTTTCCGGAGTTACATTGAAGATGCGAAAGAACATTTTCGCGGCTGCCGGCGGATGGCTGCTGGTCATTGCCTGCGGCACTGGGTCGGCGCAGACGGGGGCCGACTATGGCGCCGACCTTGGCGCGCTCTACGGCGAGCGCTACTGGATCCAGGCGTACAAGGACGTGTGCGTGAGCGTGCTGCCGAAGTCGCGGCGCGATCTCCAGGGCGCATACGATGAGTGGCGGGCGCGGCACGAGGAGGTGGTCGAGGACCTCGAGCTGCGGTTTGCTGCGATGGTCAAGGGCATGTCGCGCGACGAGGCGGAGTACCAGCAGAACTACAACAAGTACTACGACGTCGTGATGCGCCAGCGCGACGAGGATAAGGGCAATCTGCGAAAGCTGCCTCGCGAGGACCTGGTGAAGCAGTGCAAGGAACTCCCCGGATACCTGCGCGGGCCCGGCTCCGACATGTACAACACCCACCCGAAGGCGTTCGGCGCGATCTACGGCAAGAAGCGGCCGTGACCGGGGCGCTCGCGCAGAACCGCAACTTCGCCGCCATCACCGTGCTCTGGGCGATCGCGCTCGTTGCAACGGGGATCGCGCCGTTCGACCGCTTGACCTGGTGGATGGAAGTGCTGCCGGTGCTGATTGCCTGGCCGGTTCTCTATGCAACGCGCGCCTCGTTTCCGCTGACCACGCTGCTCTACATTCTGGTCTGCGTGCACGGGCTCATCCTGATCTACGGTGGCGCGTACACCTACGCGCGGGTGCCCGCGGGGTTCGTGCTCCAGGACTGGCTCGGATTCGAGCGTAACCCCTACGACCGCGTCGGCCACCTGGCGCAGGGATTCATCCCGGCGATCGTTGCGCGCGAGATCCTGATTCGCGTCTTTCGCATCGCGTCCGGAAAATTCCTGTTCTGCCTCGTGGTGTGCATTGCCCTGGCGGTGAGCGCGTTCTACGAGCTGATCGAGTGGTGGTCGGCGCTCGCGATAGGTCAGGGCGCGCACGAGTTTCTCGGCACGCAGGGCGACGAGTGGGATACGCAGTGGGACATGTTTCTCGCGCTGTGCGGCGCCATCGCGGCGCAGCTCGGGCTCGCGCGCTTCCACGACCGTCAGATTGCGAGACTCAGGGCAGGCTGGTCCGGATGACGGGGCCGCGTGGCCGCGCGCTACCGGAGCGTCCCGCTGACGCGGGGCGTTCGGCGGACGCCGGCGCTGGTGTAGAATGGCGCCGGGATCGTCAGGCATTACCGGGAGGAGGCGACATGGGAAAAGGCGACAGGCGCACGCGCCGCGGCAAGATCCAGAAGGGCTCGTACGGCAAAACGCGGCCGCACAAGGAAAAGCCGAAGCCGAAGCCGAAGGCCGGCAAGCGCGCCGGACGTTAACGGCGCGGCATCAGGAGTTGGTCGGGGCCAGGTCCGACAAACTCTAGAGCACCATGACCACCATCGGGTGGTCGCACAGCTCCTGGTAGAGAGCGTCGAGCTGTTCGCGCGAGGTGGCGCGAATGACGCAAGTCAAGCTCAGGTACTTGCCGCGCTTGCTCGATTTCATCTCCATCGATCTGCCGTCGAAATCCGGGGCGTGGCGCGTCACGATTTCGAGCACTGCCTGGGCGAAGCCGGCGCGCGAATGGCCCAGCACCTTGATCGGAAAATCGCAGGGATATTCGAGCAACGACGGTTCGGTCATGCCGCCTGACGCATCACCTTTCGCTTGAACTCCTGGTAGAGCGAGTGCATCTTGCGGAACACCGGCCCGGGCTTGCCCGTGCCGACGGGCTTGCCGTCCAGCGTCGTAACCGCGAGCACTTCCTTGGTCGATGAGGTGACCCAAATCTCGTCGGCCGCCCTCACTTCCTGCTCGGAGATCGCGCGCACCTGGTGAGGCATGCTGCTGGCGGCGGCGAGTTCCAGCACCACGTCGTAGGTGATCCCGGGCAGCATCAGGTGGCTCTTGGGCGGAGCGAGCAGGACGCCGTCCTTGGCGATGAAGACGTTGCTTGCCGAGGCTTCGGTCAGGCGCCCGTCGCGGAACAGCAGCGTCTCGATGCATCCGGCCTCGTTGGCCATCTGCCGCAGCAGGCAGTTGCCAAGGAGCGCCACCGACTTGACGTCGCACTTGTGCCAGCGGAAGTCGGCCGCGCTGATCGTGGCAACACCGCGCTCGATCTGCTCGCGCGAGGGGGTCGACAGCGGGCTCGACATCATGAAGACCGTCGGTTTCACGTCCTTCGGGAACGCGTGATCGCGCTTCGCGACGCCGCGCGTGACCTGCAGGTAGATCGACTGGTCCTCGCCCTGGTTGCGGGCCACGATTTCCCGCGTGAGCCCGGTCCACTCGGGATCGGTGAGCGGGTTCGCGAGCCGGATGCCGTCGAGACTGTTCTGCAGTCGTTGCAGGTGCTCCGGCAAGCGGAACGGGTGGCGCGAATAGACGGGAATCACCTCGTACACGCCGTCGCCGAAAATGAAGCCGCGGTCGAGCACCGGCACCCGGGCGTTTTCCAGCGGCATGAATTCTCCATTCAGATAGACGATCTCGCTCATCGGCATCTCACTTGAACATTAAGCGCAGCGTATCCCAGGCCCGGCCGAAAACGCTGGCGAGCGGCACGCTCTCCAGCGCGACGATCGGCAGCTCGCGGTACGGCCGCCCGTCCAGCGTGAGCTTCATGGTGCCCACCTGCTGCCCGGCGCGGATCGGCGCGAGCAGCGGCTGCAGGCTCTCCACCGTGGCCTTGAGCTTCTCGGTCTGGCCTTTCGGCAGCGCCAGGTAGAGGTCGCCGGCGACCCCCGCCTTGACGCTGTCGGCGCCGCCCTTCCACACCTGGAGTGTAGCGACGGCCTGGTTCTTTTCATAGAGGCGGATGCTGTCGTAGAACTGGAAGCCGTAGTTGAGCAGCTTCCGGCTCTCCGCGGCGCGGGCCGACTCGGACGCCGCGCCGAGCAACACCGACACCAGACGCGTTGCCCCGCGCCTGGCTGACGTGATCAGGCAATAGCCCGCGGCGTCGGTGTGTCCGGTCTTCATGCCGTCCACCGTGGGGTCCGTCCACAGCAGCCGGTTGCGGTTCGCCTGCGTGATGTTGTTGTAGCGGAACTCCTTGGTGGAGTAGAGCGGATAGTACTCCGGGAAATCGCGGATGATGGCCGTCGCCACCAGCGCGAGGTCGTGCGCGGTGGAGTAATGCTGCGGGTGCGGCAAGCCGGTCGAGTTCACGAAATTCGTGTTTTTCATGCCAAGGCGCCGCGCTTGGCGGTTCATCGTCTGCGCAAAAACCTCCTCGGCGCCGGCGATCGCCTCCGCGAGCGCGATGGACGCGTCGTTGCCTGACTGCACGACCATGCCGCGGATCAGTTCGTCCACGGTGACCGGCTTGCGCGGTTCGATGAACATGCGCGAGCCGCCCGCGCGCCACGCGCGCTGCGACACGCTCACCGCCTGGTCGGGCTTGAGCTTGTTCTCCTTCAGCGCCATGAACGTGAGATAGGCGGTCATCAGCTTGGTGAGCGAGGCGGGCTCGATGCGCTCGTGCTCGTTGAGCGATGCGAGCGGCTGCTGGCTGTTGAAATCGAGGAGCAGGTAGGACTTTGCGGCGATGCTCGGCGCCGCCGGAACCGGCGACTGGGCGAGCGCGGTCGATGAGAACAGCAGAAAGACGAGGGCGAAAATGGATTGCATGACAGTCACGCGAAAAAAATGGGATTATAAGGTCTACTTGCTTGGCTGTGCGGATTGAGGCTGGCACAATGCGGGCTTTCCGTGGCGACACGCTGCGCACGATGAAGTTCAGATGCTTGGGCGCTTGCGCCGGCATGATTCTCGGCCTGTGGGCGGGCGTGGCTGCCGTGGCTGCGGAGCCGGCGAGCGTGCGTAACGCATGGGTGCGGGCGCCGGTGGCGGGCCAGCCGGTCGCCGGCGCATACCTGGAGCTGGAAAGCGCGCGCGATGCGGCGCTGGTCGGCGCCGAAAGCGCGCTGGCGAGGCGCGTCGAGTTGCACACCATGACGATGGAAGGGGGGGTGATGCGGATGCGCCCGGTTCCGCGCATCGACCTGCCCGCAAACAAGCCGGTCAAACTCGCTCCCGGCGGGCTGCATCTGATGCTCTTCGGCGTGAACCAACCGCTCAAACCGGGCTCGAGGGTGCCCCTCACGCTGATCCTCGAGGCGGCCGACGGCACGCGCTCGGCGGTGAGCGTCGATGCCGAGGTGCGAAGCGGCGCGCCCGCCATGCACCAGAAGCATTGACTGCATCAATCCGCGTTGTCGCCCTTCAAGTAACGTTTTACCGCGGCGCGGAGGAAGGCGACCTGCCGGCTGAAGTTGCGGCAGCCATGGCACAGCGGCAGGTGCACGTAAAGCCCGAATTTCTCCGCCAGCGTCAGCGGGCGGTCCTGCGCCTGCGACACCAGCTCCGATACTTCCTGGCAAGAGGGGATGACTCTAATCATTTCCCGAACCACTTCGTTTCCAGGCACTCGCGCAGACTCAATCGCGCCCGGTGCAGGATGACCCAGCAGTTGGTCGCGGTAATGCCGAGTTCCTTACAGATTTCCTCGGTCGACAGCTCCATGACTTCGCGCAGCGCGAACACGCGCGCCATCCTGGCCGGCATGAGCTTGGCGCACATTTCGAGCACCTCCAGGAATTTCTTGTTTTCCAGGGCGCGGTCGGGGTTGGCCCAGTCCGCCGGCGGCGTCCGCCAATGACCGTCCGCGACGAACAGCGCGTCGACCGCTTCAGCGTCGCTGCGCTCGGCCCCATCCGCGTCTTCGTTGAGCGGCACCTCCCGCGACTCGCGCCGCACATGGTCGATGATTTTGTGCTTGAGGATGCCGGTGAGCCAGGTCTTGACCGAGGACTTGCCGGAGAAGCGGGCCGCGCCCTCCACCCCCGCTAGCAGGGTTTCCTGCACGGCGTCCTCGGCCGCCGTCGCATCGCGCAGTTGCAGCAGCGCGTAGCGCATCAGGTAGCTGCGGTGCTGGCCGAGCGTGGCGTAGTCCAGCTTCGGTCTCGTGTCGTCGTCCATGGCACGCTGAGAACATCTGGAAAAACAAAAATTTAGAGTTTTCTCCCGCGAAACACAAGGGTTGCCGCGCCGCGGTGGGCCGGCCGCGCTTGAAAACCCGCTTCCCGGGCCCATATTCGGAGTGTCGGCGCCTCACGGCAAGAACCCGTAGCGGCGGGCAGGCGGCAGGCAAATACTGTAGCCCCCTCCATCCGGGTGCGAACCGCGGCGCTTAACCCATACATGGAGGTTCAGTCATGGCAAACATCACCCGATTCACCCCGTTCGAGGACGCGTTCGACGATATGCTGCGCGGCTTTTTCGTGCGTCCCGTGGGCCTCGAAGGCCATCCCGGCGCGGTCGCGCAGTTCCGAGTGGACGTGACCGAGAGCGAGAACGCTTACACGCTGCGCGCCGAGATTCCCGGCGTGAAGAAGGAGGATATTCACGTCGCGATCGACGGTGACCAGGTCACGATCAGCGCCGAGGTCAAGCAGGAGAAAGACGTGAAAGACGGCGAACGCGTGCTGCGCTCCGAGCGCTACTACGGCAAGGTGCAACGCGCCTTCTCGCTTGCGCAGCCGGTCGACGAGGCGCAATCGAGCGCCAAATACGCCGACGGCGTGCTGGAGCTCACGCTGCCGAAGAAGGCGGCGACGAGCGCGAAGCGCATCACGATCCAGTAATCGTCAAACCGGCAGGCCTCGCCGCGGTTGTGACTGCGCGGGTTCGAACGGGCGGCGCGGTGCAATCCGCGCAGGGGTCTTGGGAATCGCAGGGGCGGTGGGTCATCAGGCCTGCCGCCTTTTTCTCGCTCGTGTAGAATAAGCGGGCGCTCACATCACTGCTTTTTTCTCACCCATGCCGCTCACTCCCGGCTTCGCCGCCGCCAAAGTCAAGACGCTCGTCGAGGCGCTGCCCTACATCCAGCGCTTTCACGGCAAGACCATTGTCGTCAAGTACGGCGGCAGTGCGATGACCGACGGGAATCTGAAGGAGGGCTTCGCCCGCGACGTCGTTCTGCTCAAGGTGGTGGGCATGAACCCGGTGATCGTGCACGGCGGCGGCCCGCAGATCGACGATCTGCTCAGGCGCATGGGCAAGAAGGGCGAATTCGTGCAGGGCATGCGCGTGACCGACGCCGAAACCATGGATGTGGTCGAAATGGTGCTCGGCGGCCAGGTGAACAAGGACATCGTCAACCTCATCAACCGGCACGGCGGCCGCGCCGTCGGACTGACCGGCAAAGACGGCGGGTTGATCCGCGCGCGCAAGCTCAAAGTGCGGGGCAGCTCCGGGTCGGATGCGCTGATCGACATCGGCCAGGTGGGTGAAGTCGAAAGCATCGACCCGGAGATCGTCAATCTGCTGCACACCCGGAATTTTATCCCGGTGATCGCGCCGGTGGGCGTCGGTGCGGGCGGGGAATCGTACAACATCAACTCCGACCTGGTTGCCGGCAAGATCGCGGAGATCCTCAAGGCGGAGAAACTGATCGTGCTCACCAATACCCCGGGCGTGCTGGATCAGAACGGGAACCTGCTGACCGGCCTCACCGCGCGCAAAGTGGACGAGCTGTTCGCGGACGGCACGATCCACGGCGGCATGCTGCCGAAGATCAGCTCTGCGCTGGAAGCGGTCAAGAACGGGGTGAACACCTGCCACATCATCGATGGCCGCGTCGAGCACGCGCTTCTGCTCGAGGTTCTCACCGACGAGGGCGTCGGCACGCTGATCCGCCGGCACTAGCGGCCTGTCGGACTTGGCAGCTCGACCGGTAATCGCGAGCGGCTGCAGCGACGATGCGTAGGATGTCGTGGATTTTCGATCTCGATAACACGTTGCACGACGCGACGCCGCATGTTTTTCCCCACATCAACCGCGCGATGACCGCCTACATCCAGGCGCACCTCGGGATCGACGAGGTTGCGGCCGGCGAGCTGCGCGGCCGATACTGGAAACGCTACGGCGCAACGCTGCTCGGGCTGATGCGTCACCACAACACCGATCCGCACCACTTCCTGTGGCATACGCACCAGTTCCCCGACCTGAAGCGCATGTTGCTGCGCGAGCCGCAGCTGCGCGCGGTGTTGCGGCGGCTGCCCGGCCGAAAGTTCGTGTTCTCCAACTCGCCGGCGCATTACTCGCGGGCGGTGCTGAAGACGCTCGCGATCGCCGACCTTTTCGACGGCGTGTTCTCGATCGAGCACACCCGGTTCCAGCCGAAGCCCGATGCCTACGGGTTTCTCCGCCTGTGCCGGACAAACCACCTGCGGCCCCAGCGCTGTATCATGGTCGAGGATTCGCTCGACAACCTGCGCACCGCCAAGAAACTGGGCATGCGGACGGTGTGGGTGACGCAGGCCGCCAGGGCGCCCGGCTTCGTTGACGCACGCATGGCGGACTTGAGGCAGTTGCCGCGCATGCTGGCATATCTACAATAATCGCTTCGCGGGGAAACCATGGCGACACGATCCGGCGACAGAAAGGCCCAGATTCTGCAGGCGCTCGCGCAGATGCTCGAGAATCCTGCGCCGGAGAAAATCACCACCGCCGCGCTCGCGGCGAAGCTGGACGTGTCCGAGGCCGCGCTCTATCGCCATTTCAGCGGCAAGGCGCAGATGTTCGAGGGACTCATCGAGTTCATCGAGCAAACGGTGTTTGCGTTGCTGAACAAGATCGCGGCCGAGGAAAAGAGCGGCGTGCGGCAGATCGAGGCGATGGTCGGGGTTCTGCTCGGCTTCGCGCAGAAGAACTGCGGCATGACGCGGGTGTTGATCGGTGATGCGCTGGTCAACGAGGACCAGCGCTTGCAGGCGCGCATCAACCAGCTGCACGACCGGCTCGAGGCAACGCTCAAGCAGGCGTTGCGGTTCGGCGCGACCCAGCAGGAATTCGCGGCCGGCGTCGACGTCGCCGCCCATGCGAATCTGCTGATGAGCTTCGTGACCGGCCGCTGGCACCAGTTCGCCAAGAGCGGATTCAAGCGCGATCCGGTGGAGCTGTGGAACCTCCAACGGCGCCAGTTGATGGAAGGCGTGATTGCTTAGCAGGTCCCTGTGACAATCTCATCTTGTAGGGAGTGTGCCCACGATGTCCAATCTGACCACGCACCAGCTGGCGGAGCTGCTCCTCGGGGTTGCGCGCGCGCAACAGGCGATCATCGATGCGATCGAGAACTCGAAGGCGGGATTCAAGTCGACGCATTTCCGGCCGATGCTGGAGACCGCATCGCGTATCCGCAGCAACCGCGCTGAAACCCTGGCCGATTTTCCGCCACGGCTGCTGCTTCACATGCTGGGGCGCAATGCGCCGGCGGTGGACATGGTCGCAAGAGAGCTCGCAGCGCTGCTCGCGCGGCAGGCGAACGCCGGGACGCCGCCGCCCTCCGGCGCGGATGCCGGCGGCGGCGCGCCCGACATGACCAAACCCGGCGCCTGACAGGGCGGGTCGGTTGCCGGACGCCGCACTCACCCCCGGGCAGCGCATACCGGGCATGCCGGGTCGCGCGGGACGTTTACGCTGCGCACCCGCATCGTCAGCGCGTCGAGCAGCAGCAGGCGGCCGATGAGCGGCTCGCCGGCGCCGGCGATGAGTTTCAACGCCTCGGCAGCCTGGATCGAGCCGATGATCCCGGTCACCGGGGCAAACACGCCCATCACGGCACAGCGCACGTCCTCGCTTTCCGCATCCTCGGGAAACAGGCAGGCGTAGCAGGGGGAGCGCGCATCGCGCACATCGAACACCGCGACCTGCCCGTCGAAACGCACGCCTGCGCCCGAGACCAGCGGCTTCTTCATCTTGACGCACGCGCGGTTCACGGCGTGGCGCGTGGTGAAATTGTCGCAGCCGTCAATCACGACGTCCGCTTGCGCGGCAAGCGCCTCGATGCGCGCGCCGTCCACACGCTCGGCCAGCCCGACGACCTTCACGTCAGGATTGATCGCGGCGAGCGTGGCGCGCGCGGAGTCGACCTTGCGCTGCCCGATGGCCTGCGTTCGGTGCACGATCTGGCGCTGCAGGTTGGTGAGATCGACGTTCTCATCGTCGCAGATCGTGATGCGACCCACGCCCGCGGAGGCGAGATAGAGCGCGACCGGCGAGCCGAGGCCGCCGGCGCCGATCACCAACGCGTGCGACGCAATGAGCTTCTCCTGCCCCTCGATGCCGAGCTGCGGCAGCAGAATGTGGCGACTGTAGCGCAACAGCTGGTCGTCGTTCATAAGAGCGCCCAGCAGCTTGTCGGGCTGTCGCCCGGACAAGCTGCTAAATTGAACATCAAGTTGCGGGGCGGTGCAGTCACCCTGAATGGTTTTGGTATCTTGGGTAGGCAAGGCATATCCGCGAAGCGCGGGTGATGAGCCCATTCGTTCAAGTTGACCGCCAGAGGCTGTATTTGCTGCCGCCTTCGGTGCAGGACCGGCTGCCCGAAGATCATCTGGCGCTCGATGGCACCCAGGTGAAGGCCAACGCAAGCCGGCGCAGCGCGCGTTCCCACGGGCATGCGCCGGGGCGCGAGGCCCATCACGCCGATCCGATGCAGCGCTTCGGTCCCGAGCCGCTCGGGCCGGCGCCGCAGGAGCCGATGCAGGCGATGGCGCACCGGCTCAGAACTCACGACGGACGGGCGTTGCATGCGTTGCGCAAGCGCACGGTCGAACCGGTGATCGGGATCACCATCAACTCGGTAGTGAAGTTCCGCCAGTTCCTGCGGCGCGGCCTGGACAAGGTCGCAGGCGGGTGAGATCGGGTGTGTCTTGCCTGCAACGTGAAGCGGATGCACGGCATGCAGGGCACCGGAACGAAGGTTTTCGACCAATAAACACCTCATTACAGCCTGTCGGCTCCGCGACACCCAGAATCGACTACCCATGCCTTCACACCGATCGTTCGTGGGACCAAGTCCGACAGGCTGCCAGCATAATGAAGCGCGTGTGGGACGCCGCCAGAATCGCGGACGATGCGACGGCCGGCGCAGGCAGTGTACAACAAAAACGCCCGGCGTCAGCCGGGCGCTTTTGTTTGCCGAGCGATCGCGTCAGTTGGTTTTCGCGCCGTCGCGGCTCTTCAGGAAAGCGACCGCCTGGTTAAGCTCGTAGTCGTTCTTGGAGACGACTTCGCCGGGCTCGGGCCGCAGCGTCTTGGGATCGACGTCCGTGGGCCGCGGCTCGGGAGTGAAGTCGTACTTGCGGATTGCGACTTCCTTTGCCTTCTCCGTCTCGCCTGCCTTGCCGTTGGCGATGTGCTTGGTGAGATCGGCTTCGCGCAGCTTGATGCCCGCGTTCTTGCCCGCCGAGCCGTCGTCGAGCGGGATGTCGGGGATGATTCCCTTCGCTTGGATCGAGCGGCCGTTCGGCGTGTAGTAGAGCGCCGTCGTCAGCTTGATCGCCGTGCTGTTGCCGAGCGGCAGGATGGTCTGCACCGAGCCCTTGCCGAAAGTCTGCTGTCCCATCACCACCGCGCGCTGATGATCCTGCAGTGCCCCGGCAACGATCTCGGAGGCCGAGGCCGACCCGCCGTTCACCAGCACCACCATCGGCACGGTTTTCGCGGCGGCCGGTAGCCGGCGCAGGTAGTCGTCGCGGCTGCGGCCGCGCAGGTAGTTCTCCGGCGCGGCCTCGAGCCGCATCTTCGCATCCTCCGCGCGCCCGTCGGTGTAGACGACCAAGGCGCCGCGCGGAAGGAACGCCGCAGAAACCGCCACCGCGCCGTTCAGGAGCCCGCCCGGATCGTTGCGCAGGTCGAGGACGAGGCCCTTCATCTGCCCCTGGTTCTGCTTGAACAGCTCGTCGATCGCCTTGGCGAGGTTCTCGCCGGTGTGCTCCTGGAACTGGGTCACGCGGAAGTAAGCGTAACCTGGCTCGAGCAGCTTGAATTTGACGCTCTGGATCTTGATCACCGCACGCGTGAGCGTCACGACGAACGGGTTGGGCTCCTCCCGGCGCACGATGGTGAGCCTGATCTGGGTGTTGGGTTTGCCGCGCATGCGCTTCACCGCGTCGTTCAGCGTCATGCCCTTGACCGAGGTGTCGTCGAGCTTGACGATCAGATCGCCCGACTTGATCCCGGCGCGGAACGCGGGCGAATCGTCGATCGGGGACACGACCCTGACGAAACCGTCTTCCATCCCGACCTCGATGCCGAGACCGCCGAACTCGCCCTGCGTGCCGACCTGCAGCTCGCGGAACGCTTCCTGGTCGAGATAAGCCGAGTGAGGGTCGAGCCCGGTCAACATGCCGTTGATCGCTTCGGTGATGAGCTTCTTGTCCGCGACCGCTTCGACGTAGTCGGTCTTGACTCGCCCGAACACCTCGGTGAAGGCGCGCAACTCCTCCACCGGCAGCGGCAATACGACGGATTCCTTTTGCGCGACCGCGGAAAAGTTGAGGCTGACCGCGATGCCCATCAAGATGCCCAGCGCGATCAGGCCGAATTGCTGCAATTTGTTACGCATACATGCTCCTTACCGGACGTCCACCCATGTCAGCGGGTCGAGCGGCTTTCCCTGGTGCCGCACCTCGAAGTATAAACCGGAATCGGAATTGCCGCCGGTATTGCCTACCGCGGCCACGGTTTCTCCTCCCCGGATCTTGTCCCCGACCCGCTTGTACAGGGTCTCGTTGTTGCCGTATAGACTCATGTAGGCCCCGCCGTGGTCGATGATGAGAAGATTGCCGAAGCCGCGCAGCCAGTCCGCGAAAACCACCCTACCGGCGGCAATGGCTTTGACGTCCTCCCCCGCCCTGGCCGCGATGAACAGCCCCTTCCAGGTCAGGCCGCCGTCCGACCGTGGACTGCCAAAGCGGTTGCCGAGGTCCCCTCGCACCGGCAGCGCGAGCCGGCCCTTGAGCTCCTCGAACGGTCTGCCCGCGGTCGAGGCGTCCGGCAGGCGCTCGTTGCGCAGGCGCGGGCTCGCGCGCGGGCGGGTCACGAGGCGTCCGAGCTGCTCGACCAGCTTTGCCAGCCGGCTCTCGTTGCGCCTGAGCGTGCCGATCTCGCGCTGCTGATCCTGGACCTTGCGCGAAACGCGGGCAAGCACCTGTGCCCTGGACTGGCGCTCGCCCTCCAGGCGTCGTTTTTGAGCCGTCTGCCCGGTCGCGATGACGTCGATCTCGGCTGCTTGCGCTCCCGCTTCCTGCGCCAGGGCCTGCACCCGCGCGAGGCCCGCGCGCAGCTCACCGATCAGCTCGGCGCGGGCGCGCGAGACGTAACCAAAGTAGTACAGCTGGCGGGAGATCTGGTTCGGGTTCTCGCGGTTGAGCAGCAGCTTGAGGGGCTCGCTGCGGCCGTTCGCGTACTGCTGGTAGACGAATTGCGCGAGCAGCGCCTGCTGCGCCCCGATCGTTGCGCCGACGCGCTTCGACTCCGCGCGCAGCGCCTCGAGCCGCTCGCGGGCGGCGCGCGATTGCACGGCGAGATCGTGCAGGTTGCGGCTGGCCTCGGAGATCGCGCGCTCCGATTCCCTGAGCGCGTCGACGGCTTCGTTCTTGGATTCCTCCGCGCTTGCGAGGCGCCTCTGCAGCGCCTCGATCTTTGCGCGCAGCTCGCGCAACTCCTCACGCGCACCGGTGGCGGTGGCCGCCGCCGCCGCGCCGCTCGCGAGGAGAACAATGCAGGCGAGGCCGAGGCAGCCGAGCGGCCGGCGTATCACGCGAACTGAAGGAGTGACTTGCCGGTCATTTCGGGCGGCGGGGTGAGGCCCATCATTGCGAGCAGCGTCGGCGCCACGTCCTGCAGCGCCCCGCGCTCGGCGATGCGCGCCTTGCGGCCGATGTACAGCAGCGGCACGAGATTGAGCGTGTGCGCGGTGTGGGGCTGCCGGGTTTCCGGATCGCGCATGGTCTCGGCATTGCCGTGGTCGGCCGTGATCAGCACTTCGCCACCGGCCGCCTGCATCGCCTCGACCACCCGGCCGATGCATTCGTCGAGCACCTCGATCGCGCGCATGGCGGCCTCGAGGTTACCGCTGTGGCCGACCATGTCGGCGTTGGCGTAGTTGCAGACGATCGCATCGTACTTGCGCGCCTGGATTGCCTCCACCAGCTTGTCGGTCACCTCGAACGCGCTCATTTCGGGCTTGAGGTCGTAGGTAGCGACTTTCGGCGAGGGCACCAGGATGCGGTCTTCCCGCGGGTACGGGGTTTCCACCCCGCCGTTGAAGAAGTAGGTCACGTGCGCGTACTTCTCGGTCTCCGCGATGCGCAGTTGCGTGAGCCCCAGATTCGAGACGTACTCGCCGAAGCCGTTGGCGATGGACTGCGGCGAGAACGCCGCGGGGATGTGCGCGAAGTCGTCGCCGTAGCGGGTGAGCGTGCAGTAATAACCGAGCTTCGGGAAATGCCCGCGCCGGAAATCGCTGAAATCGGGATTGGTCAGCGCCGCAGTCAGCTGCCGCGCCCGGTCGGCGCGGAAGTTCATGAACACCACCGCGTCGCCGTCGCTCATGCACGCCGGCTCATTGCCCGGCGCGGCGATCGCGGTCGGCTTCACGAACTCGTCGGTCTCGCCGCGTTCGTACGCGGCCTTCAGCGCCCCGACCGCGGTGCTTTCGCGGTGCTGGGCCTTGCCTTGCGTTACGAGGTCGTAGGCGCTCGCGACGCGGTCCCAGCGCTCGTCGCGGTCCATGGCGTAGTAGCGGCCGCAGATCGACGCGATGCGGCCCGCGCCGAGCTCGTCACACTTTTTCTGCAGGGCGATGAGCGACGGCTGCGCGCTTTTCGGCGGCGTGTCGCGCCCGTCGAGAAATGCGTGCAAATAGACCCGGTCCACGCCGGCCTTCGCGGCCATCTCGAGCATGGCGTGGATCTGCAATTCGTGGCTGTGCACGCCGCCCGGCGAGACCAGGCCCATGATGTGCAGTGCGCGCCCGTTGTCGCGCGCGCTGGCAACGGCCCTCGCGAGCACCGGGTTGCCGGCGAATTCGCCGCGCTCGATCGCGTTTTCGATCTTGGTGTAGTCCTGGTAGACGACGCGTCCGGCGCCGATGTTCATGTGGCCGACTTCGGAGTTGCCCATCTGCTCCGCCGGCAGCCCCACCCACTTCTCGGAGGCGTCGATGATGGTGTGCGGATACTTGCTCCATAGCGTGTTCCAATGCGGCTTGCGTGCCTGGCAGATGGCGTTGTCGGCGCACTCCTCGCGATGGCCGAAACCGTCGAGTATGATCAGCAGAACAGGAGTGATAATCATATTAATCAAATAGATATATTAACCACCCGGGACTTTGTATAATTCAGCATATTCTAATTCAGCCAACTGGCTGGGAGAAAAACCATGACCGACGTGCAAGCCCTGCGGGCCACGCTGCTGGAGCGCGAGGATCACATCGACCAGGCGTCGCGCGCGCTGAAGGCGATGGCGCATCCGCTGCGTCTGAAAATCCTGTGCATGCTCGGCACCGAGGAAGTGAGCGTCCAGGATATCGTCGAATGCGTCGGCACGTCGCAGAGCAATATTTCCCAGCACCTCGCCATTCTGCGCGAAAAAGGCGTGCTGCGCACGCGCAAGGACGCGAACCGCGTGTTCTATCGCGTCGGCGACGAGCGCACGCTCACCTTGATCGGCATGATGCGCGAAGTTTTTTGCGGCATGGCGAAGTAACGGCGCCGCGGCCGTTCCGGCTCCAGGCATGACGTGAACGGGGTTCCTCATCCGGCCCGCCTGACGCGGAGCGGGAATTGACGGCGCAGTGCGGCGAACGGCGCGGCGCCGCGGTCAGTCTGGCGCTCGTCGGTCTCATGTGGCTGCTGCCCTTCCTGCAGCCGATTCACTGGTATCCCCTTACGTCGTTCTACAGCGAGTGGCTGGCGATTGCGCTCGGCATCGCCGCCCTGTTCGTGCTCGCGGGCCGCGCCGCCTGGGCCGATTTGCAGCTGCCACTTATCGCGCTCTGCCCCGTCGCCCTGGCCGCGCTCATCATGGTCCAGTACTCGCTCGGCGGGCTGCCCTATGCCGGTCCCTTGCTCACCGCCGCGCTCTATCTCGTGTGGGCCGCGCTGCTCGTGGCGCTCGGCGCTTTCCTGCGCCGTGTGTTCGGACTGGCCGCGGTTGCGACGGCGCTGGCCTGGTTTCTCGTTGCGGGCGGGCTCATGAACGCGCTTGCCGGTTTCCTGCAGCATCTCCAGGTATCCACGGTGCTCGACGCCGTCGTGTCAAAGAGCAACGCGATTTACGTTTACGGCAATCTTGCGCAGCGCAATCACTACGCCAACCACCTGACGCTCGCGCTGGTCTCGCTCGTCTACCTGTTCGCGCGCGGCAACCTCGGGCGCCTGGCGGTGGCCGCGTGCGCCGCGGCAATTCTGCTCGCGCTGCCGCTCGCCGGTTCGCGCAGCGTCTGGCTCTACCTGGCGATGCTGCTGGTGCTCGCGCTGTGGCCGCTTGCCGGCGCGCGCGCGGATGCCGTCGCGCGCATGCGCGGCCTGGTGCTCGGCGCAAGCGGCGGATTCGTGCTGGCGCAGTGGGCCGTCACGCTGCCGTGGTTCACGTCCGGGCTTGGCGTCGAAGCTCCGTCGGAGCGCCTGTTCGAAGTGGCCGCGGGAATGGCCGAACGGCTCCAGTTGTGGGGCGAAGCATGGTGGATGTTCGTGCAGTCTCCCCTCACCGGCGTCGGCTTTGGCCAGTTCGCATGGCAGCACACCCTGTTCCAGGCGGCTTTTCCCGCGGCCGCGTTACTGGGCAATTTCAATCATGCGCACAACATCCTGTTGCAGCTGCTGGCGGAAACGGGGATGGTCGGCGTGGTGCTCGTCGTCGCAGCAGCTGTCGGGTGGCTGGCGGGTCTGCGTGGCGTGCGGTTGACGCTCGAGCATTGGTGGCTGCTTGGGCTATTGGGGGTGATCAGCGTCCACAGCATGATCGAGATGCCGTTGTGGTACGCCTACTTCATCGCTGTTGCGGCGATCGCACTCGGGCTTGGCGCGACGCGGTTCGTCGCGCTCAAGTCCTCGATGCTTAGCCGGGTCGCGCTGGTGCTGATTCTTGCGGTGGGCGCGATAAATGCCGGCGGCGTCTTGTCGAGCTACCGCGGCTTCGAGCCTTTGTTCACCCGCGCGCCGGGGACGCTGCCGTCCGCGGAGCTCACCGGGATCGTGATGCGAACGCACCGCGACGTGCTGCTGGAGCCGTACGCGGAGCTCGTCGCGAGCTTCGCCATCGTGGTGGACGATAACGCACTCGAAGAGAAGGTCGAGTTGAACGGCCGCGTGATGCGCTTCGTGCCGCTCGACGTGGTGGTGCACCGGCAAGCGCTGCTGCTCGCGATGCGCGGCGAGCTGCGGGAAGCGGAAGCAGCGCTTGCCCTCGCCGTGCGCGTATACCCGTGGGAGCTCGACAACACGATCGCCCGGCTGCGGAATCTCGACCGGAAGTATCCCGGCCGCTTCGGGCCTCTGTTAGAATTAGCCACCGCGAATTCGGGCCGGGCGCCCGTGCCGCACGCCACCAGATAGAAAAGCCGCGTCGGGAGTTCAAGTTGGAGCAGTTTTTCGCGTTTCTTCAGAAAAACCCGTTTAACCTGCTGTTGTTCGGGACTGCGGTGATCACCGGCGGCATGCTGGTGTGGCCGCTTCTCTCCCGCGCATCCCGCACCGGGAAGCAGGTGAGTCCGCCGGAGGCGGTGCAGCTCATCAATCGGCGCGACGCCCTGGTTATCGACGTGCGCGACGCGGGCGATTACGCGGCCGGCCATATCACCGGCTCGCGCCACATTCCGGCAGCGCAGCTCGCGGAGCGGCTGAAGGAGATCGAGAAGTTCAAGAGCCGCCCGGTGATCGTGAGCTGCCGGACCGGCAGCCGGGCCGGGCCGCCCGCCGATCTGCTGCGCAGGAACGGATTCGGCGAAGTGCTGATCCTGAGCGGGGGCATCGCCGCCTGGCAGCAGGCGGGCATGCCGCTCGAGAAGAAATAGATGACGCTGTTGCCGCGGATAACCATGTACAGTACCGCGGTGTGCCCGTACTGCCGGATGGCGGAGCGCCTGCTGCGCGCGAAGGGCGTGGCGCACATCGAGATGATCCGGGTCGACGTCGAGCCCGGGCAGCGCGTGGAAATGATGGAACGGACCGGCCGCCGCACGGTGCCGCAGATTTATATCGGCGACGCCCACGTTGGTGGCTACGACGACCTGGTCGCGCTCGATGCGGCCGGGCGACTCGACCCGCTGCTTGCCGAGCCGGCACGCAGCGCGGCCAGGTGATGCGAGAGAGTCGATGAGCGAAGAGCAGCAGGCGGTTTTTGCGGTCGAGAAGGTGTACCTGAAGGACGCGTCGCTGGAGCTTCCCAACGCGCCGCAGATTTTCCTCGACAACGATGCGCCGCAGATCGAAGTCAACATTCACACCGGCGCCAAGGGGCTCGAGCAGGCGGGCCTGTACGAGACCGTGCTCACGGTGACCGTGACCGCCAAGACGAAGGAGCGCACCGCGTTCCTGGTCGAGGTCGCGCAGGCCGGCATCTTCCAGATCCGCAACGTGCCGCAGCAGGATATCGAGACGATCCTCGGCATCGCCTGCCCCGGCGTGCTCTTGCCTTACGCGCGCGAGGCCGTGTCGAGCATGGTGACACGCGCGGGTTTCCCGCCGGTCATCCTGCACCACATGAATTTCGACGCCATCTACCAGCAGCGGCTGCAGCAGCTGCGCGAGCAGCAGGCGCAGAAGCCGGCGCCGTCGGCGAACTGAGGTGGCGCGACGGCGCGCAAATGAGCACCTTCGTCCCGCAGTTGCTTGCCCTCGCGCTGATCGCCGCTCCGGCGGCGTGGTCCGCGGAGTTTCGCTCGGTTGGTGACGCGGCCGCCATCCTCTACGACGCGCCATCGGCCCGGGCGGACAAGCTCTTCGTCGTCAATCGCGGCTACCCGGTCGAGGTGGTGGTGCTGGTCGAGGGCTGGGCCAAGGTGAGAGACCCGAGCGGAGAACTCGCGTGGATCGAGAGCCGGCGCCTCAGTGAGAAACGCATGGTGCTGGTCAATGTTCCGCTCGCGCAGGTGCGCCAGAGCGCGGCCGAGGAGGCACCGCTCGTGTTCCAGGCGCGGCAGAACGTGCTCCTCGAGTTCATCGACGCCGCGGGTGGCGGCTGGCTGCACGTGAAGCACCGCGAAGGGCTGGGGGGCTTCATCAAGACCGCGCAGGTTTGGGGCGCCTGACGCGGCGGACGGGAGCCCCGGGTGAAGATCGCGGTATTGGGTGCGGGCGCCTGGGGGACCGCGATAGCCATTCTGCTGGCGGAACGCCATGACGTCACGCTGTGGGCGCGCGCCGCCGCGCAATGCGCGGCCATGCGCGCCGCGCGCCGCAACGAGCGTTACCTGCCCGGATTCACGCTGCCGGGCGCGATCCGGATAACCGAGGATTTCGCGAACGCCGTGAGCGGTTGCGGAATGGCGCTGGCCGCGGTCACCACCGCCGGCCTGCGCGAGACGCTGCGCCGCTGCCGGGAGGTGCGGGCCGAGGCGCCGGTCGTATGGCTATGCAAGGGTTTCGAGCGCGAGCAGGCGAAGCTGCCGCATCAGGTGTGTGCCGAGGAGCTTGGCGCCGGGGCGCGCTGCGGGGTGCTGTCAGGGCCGAGCTTCGCCGAGGAGGTGGCGCGGCGCCTGCCCACCGCGGTGACCCTCGCCTCGGCGGACGCGGCGCTCGCCCGCGAAGCGACGCGCGAGCTCCATGGCACGACGCTGCGCGTTTATTCGAGCAGCGACGTCGTCGGGGTCGAGGTCGCCGGCGCGGTGAAGAACGTGATGGCGATCGCGGCGGGCATCTGCGACGGACTGAGACTGGGGAATAACGCCCGCGCGGCGCTGATTACGCGCGGGCTCGCCGAGATGACCCGCCTTGGGGTCGCGTTCGGCGGGCGCACCGAAACCTTCATGGGTCTCGCCGGCGCGGGCGATCTGATCCTGACTTGCACCGGCGATCTGTCGCGCAACCGCCGCGTGGGGCTCGAGCTGGCGCAAGGCACACCGCTCGCGGAAATTCTGGCCGACCTCGGCCATGTCGCGGAAGGCGTGTACACTGCGCACGAAGTGGCGCGCCTGGCGCGAAGCAGCAACGTCGATATGCCGATCACGCGCGCGGTTTGCCGCGTGCTGGCGGAGCCCGCGGCGGCGCCCGTTGCGGTCAAGGAACTGCTGGAACGTGAACCCAAGGCCGAATACTGACCGGGCCGCCGGGCGCGCCTCAGCCGCTGCCGGCGAATTCGAGCTGGCGCCATGCCTCGTACACCACCACTGCCACGGCGTTGGCGAGGTTCAGGCTGCGGGCGAGCGCGTGCATCGGCAGGCGGATGCGGTTCTCCTCGGGGAATGTCGCGAGCACCGCGTCCGGCAGGCCGCGTGTCTCCGGGCCAAAGACGAGGACGTCGCCGGCCTGGTAGCGCGGCGCGTCGTAACGCCGCGAACCGCGCGTCGAGATCGCGAACCAGCGCCGGCCCGGGAGGTGTTTTGCGCACGCGGCCCAGTCAAGGTGCACGGTGACGCTGGCGAGCTCGTGATAATCCAACCCGGCTCTTTTCAATCCTTTGTTTTTCAATGTAAAACCAAGAGGCCTCACGAGATGCAGCCGGGTACCGGTATTGGCCGCAAGGCGCACCGCGTTGCCGGTGTTGGGCGGGATCTCGGGCTCAAAGAGGACGATGTCGAACATGGCTTGCTTGTGTGGGGTACGGAAAGCGGTTATTTTCCCCGGGCAAGGGGATCTGCCGATGTAAAGAGCAACCACCCAAGACCAAACGGAGCCAGCAATGGGCAAACCTGAAAAAGCCCGTCTCGGCGAAATCCTGCTTCAGCAAGAACTGCTCACCGATGAGCAGTTGAAGGGCGCGCTCGCCGAGCAGAAGAAAAGCGGGCGCCGGCTGGGCCGGGTTCTGATCGAGCAGAACCTGCTCACCGAAGAGCAGATCGCGCAGGCGCTGGCGCGGCAGCTGAACGTTCCCTTCATCAACCTCAAATTCTACAACCTCAACCTGGACCTGGCGCGCAAGCTGGCGGAAACGCAGGCGCGGCGCTTCCGCGCGCTGGTGCTCGAGCAAAGCGGCGACAAGGTCAAGGTCGGCATGGCCGACCCGACCGACCTCATGGCCTACGACGAGCTCGCGCGCATCCTCAAGCGCGACATCGATGTCTCCGTCGTGGCGGAGAGCGAGCTGCTGCGCACCATCGACCGCATCTACCGGCGCACCGAGGAAATCACCGGGCTCGCGCAGGAGTTGCAGGCCGAGCTCGGCGAGACGGTCGTCGATTTCGAGGCGCTGGCGATTACCCCCGGCCTCGAGGAAGCCCCGGTCGTCAAGCTGTTGCAGTCCGTGTTCGAGGACGCGGTCCAGGCGCGCGCGTCCGACATCCACATCGAGCCGCAGGAGCGGCAGCTGCTGATCCGCTTCCGCATCGACGGCGTGCTGCACGTTCAGACCGAGGCCGACGCGAAGATCGCACCGGCCGTGGCGCTGCGCCTGAAGCTCATGTCCCAGCTTGACATCGCGGAGAAGCGCCTGCCGCAGGACGGCCGCTTCAACGTCAAGGTGCGCAACGCCCAGGTGGATGTGCGTATCTCGACCATGCCGGTCCAGTACGGCGAGTCGGTGGTGATGCGCCTGCTGCACCAGGGCGGCGGCGTGCTCGGGCTGGACCGGCTGGGCATACCGGCTGGAATACTCGCGCGGCTGCGCGAGATCATTCGTCGCCCGAACGGCATGGTGCTCGTGACCGGGCCGACCGGCAGCGGCAAGACGACAACGCTGTACGCGGCGCTGTCCGAGCTCAATACCACGGAGCGCAATATCGTCACCGTCGAGGACCCGGTCGAGTACCGGCTGCCCGGCATCAACCAGGTGCAGGTGAACGAAAAGATCGACCTCACTTTCGACCGCGTGCTGCGCTCCGCCCTGCGCCAGGATCCGGACGTGGTGCTCGTGGGCGAGATGCGCGACCGCGCGACGGTGGAGACCGGTCTGCGCGCCGCGATGACCGGCCACCTGGTGTTTTCGACGCTGCACACCAACGACGCGGCGTCGACGCCGATCCGGCTGCTGGACATGGGGGCGCCGCGTTACATGGTGGCGTATTCGCTGCAGATGGTGCTCGCGCAGCGCCTGCTGCGCATGGTGTGCGAGAGCTGCGCCGCGGACCACAAGCTGATGCCGCACGAGCGCCTCTGGCTCAAGCACGAGCTCGGAGACGAAGTCGACGGCCACACCTACAAGCACGGCAAGGGTTGCTCGCACTGCAACGGCACCGGTTACCTCGGGCGCAGCGGGGTCTACGAGATGCTCGAGATGACGCGCCCGGTGGTGGATGCGGCCGACCGCGAGGACACGGGCGTCTTCATCGAGGCCGCGCGCCAGCAGATGGCCGGCAAGACGCTGAGCTGGTACGCCGCGCGGCTGGCGGCCGCGGGCAAGACCACGGCGGAAGAGGCCATGCGCGTCAGCACCCAGGTCGACGATTGAGCGCTACGTGCCGCACTTTGCCTACAAGGGACGCGATGGCGGCGGCAAGCTCGTGCAGGGTGTGCTCGATGGCGCCGACAGCAACGCGGTGGCCGACCGGTTGATGAAGACCGGCGTCACGCCGCTGGAGATTTCGCCATCGGCCGCGCCCAGCGGGGCCGGCCCGGGCCTGCTGCAGCGCCTGCAGGAGAAGAAACCCGCCCGCGACGACGTGCTCATGTTCAGCCGGCAGATGCACACGCTGCTCAAGGCCGGCGTGCCGATCATGGGCGCGTTGAAAGGTCTGCAGGATTCGACCACCAACGCCGCATTCGGCTCGGTCATCCAGAATCTGCGCGAGAGCCTCGACGCCGGGCGCGAGCTGTCGGTGTCGTTCGCGCACCATCCCGGTGTGTTCTCCCCGTTCTACGTGAGCATGGTTCGCGTCGGCGAGTTCACGGGCAAGCTGGAGGAGATCTTTCTCCGGCTGTTCGATCACATCGAGTTCGAGAGATTCATGCGCGACCAGGTCAAGGCGGCGATCCGCTATCCGGTGTTCGTGATGGGCACCATGGCGCTCGCCGTCGTGATCATCAACCTGTTCGTGATTCCCGCATTCGCCAAGGTGTTCGCCGGCTTCAAGGCCGACCTGCCCTACATGACGCGCCTGCTGATCGGCTTCTCGAATTTCACGGTCGCGTACTGGCCGGTTCTGGCCGGTGCCGCGGTCGCCGCTTTCTACGGGGTTCGCGGCTATTTGAATACCGTGAAGGGGCGGCTCACCTGGGACCGCATCAAGCTGAGAATTCCGATCGCCGGCAAGATCATCCTCAAGGCCACGATGGCGCGGTTCGCGCGCAGCCTGTCGCTGGCGCTGCGCAGCGGGGTGCCCGTGGTGCAGGCGCTCACCACCGTATCGCACACCGTGGACAACGACTACATCGCCGGGCGCATCCAGGCGATGCGTGAAGGCGTCGAGCGCGGCGACAGCGTGCTCCGCTGCGCCGCCGCCGCCGGCGTGTTCACGCCGGTCGTGCTGCAGATGGTGGCGGTGGGCGAGGAGTCGGGCGCGCTCGATGACCTGCTCGCCGAGGTCGCCGACATGTACCAGCGCGACGTCGAATACGAGCTGAAGACGCTCGCTTCCCAGATCGAGCCGATTCTGATCGTCGCGCTGGGGGTGCTGGTGCTGATTCTCGCCCTCGGCGTATTTCTCCCGCTGTGGGACCTTGGCAGTGTCGCCCTGGGCAAGAAATAAGGCGCGGCGGGTCCGATCGCGCCGCGCGCGCGGCTTCACGCTGATCGAATTGATCGTGGTGGTGATTGTCATCAGCGTGCTCGCCGCCGCTGCGCTGCAGCGCTACTTCGTCTATCAGGAGCTCGCCGAGAGAGCGGCGATGGAAGCCACGCTGAGGATGGTCAAGACCGGGCTGCAGATCCGGCTTGCCGAGCTCATCATCGGCAACCGCCAGGCGGAGGCAGGTGTCCTCGAGCGCAGCAATCCGATGGAATGGCTCGCCGACAAGCCCGCCAACTATGCCGGCGACTACGCCCACCCGCGGCGCGGCGGCAACTGGTACTATGACGCGGCCCGGGCGGAACTGGTGTACGCGGTCAACAACGGAGAGTTCCTCGATGTCGCCGCGAACGACGGCGTGAAGGAAATCCGCTTCAAGACGCGGCTGTTGACAGATGTCGTGACCTTCGGCGGTACGACGACCGAGAGCGTGACCGGTGTCACGCTCGTGCCGGTGAAACCGTACAGTTGGCTCCACCCGGGGCCTGTGGGGATACGGGCATGAAAAATGCTTAGGAGAGGGTGAGAATGGCGAAATGGTGGAACTGCACACAAAGCAGCCGCGAGCGGGGATTCACGCTGATCGAACTGATCGTGGTGATCATTATCCTCAGCATCCTCGCGGCAACAGCGTTGCCGCGCTTCGCCGCGCTGCAGACCCAGGCGCGCATCGCCAAGCTGAATGGCGCGCTGGGGGCCATGAAGGGCGCGTCGGCCCTGTCGCACGCCGCGTGCCTCGCCTCGCAGCCGCAGTGCTCGGGCACGCTGCCGATGGAGGGCGTGA
>Ga0326597_10002907_pt1 | contig 25223 bp, 21 predicted proteins | sample RVTome_12_FD_203789 | JGI IMG/M metagenome (GOLD analysis project Ga0326597, IMG submission 203789) | Soil microbial communities from uranium-contaminated site in the Upper Colorado River Basin, Wyoming, United States - RVT100D185 | ecosystem: Environmental > Terrestrial > Soil > Contaminated >... | reverse complement strand
GAGCAATGGAGAACACGTTGGACGAGTTTGAATTCTTCCAGCGATAGGAAATTCAATCCGCCCGTGATCTCGCCGGGCCAGGCCGGGGCGCCGCGAATAAGTGCGGGAGCGTTCCCGGACCGCGCATAACAGACCTTATGTCCAAGCCGGCGTCCTCCCCCCTGTGAAATGACCGCGACCTGCCTGCCGGCAGGCACGGTGCGGACGGATCGTGAGCGGAATCAGCGGTCACGCCGACCAATTTAGTCCCGTTGTCAGAGCGAGGCAAGCCCCCTCCCCGCGCCTCGACTGTCCAAATCCTCGATTAATGCGATGACCCGCATCGGCCCCTTGCACTTGGGACACTCCAGCGGATCGGCCTCCAATCGAGTTTCATGCAAATGGGTGACAATCCATTTGCATCACTAAACTCCCCTCGCCCGCAACACGGGGCCGGGGGTGAGGGCCCAGCGTCGACACACGTCTTGACGACGCTCGGGAGACCTTGCGAATCAACCTCGCCCACGTGGCTCTTGCACGAGCGGCAAATTCGGTCGCCATCGGTTCGTCCGACGATGCCAGGGCGACCGCGGCTGAAGGGCAGGATTTCCGCTTACCTCGTTATGCGCCGAGAAACCGCTATAGCGCCAGGCAAGCATGCGGCCGCGGAAATCCTCCGATAACGCTTCGTTTTCCACCAGAAAATCGAGCACCGCGCGCCGAAAGCCCTCCGCGAGTAGTCTTTCCGGCACCCGCGGCAGCGCGACAAAGCGGTCGCTGGGAAGAAACGCCCCGTTGGCGGGGAGCACGTGCAGATGCGGATTGAAGTTGACCGAGTCGCCGAAGGTCTGCACAAACACGATGAGTGCCGGCCTGCCTCCTGGCAGCGCCTCCGCATACGCGCGTGAGAGCAGCCGCTCCGCGATGCGGCAGAGTTCTCCCAACCATTCTCGGCGTCTGGCAGGAAAGACGTTGAAACGCTGATGCAGCAGGCTCACGCGGGACGACAGAAAATTCAGTCCGCCCTCGTTTTCGTTACAACGACCGCGCGCCGCCGAAATCCCCTCCCATCACTCATCACTCGTCAGCGGCCTCAGATAGGCCGTCAATAAACATCAATATCATCGTTTCGGCCGCTTTGCGCGTCACCGGGGGTCACATCCCCGAACACGTTCGGGCGCGTCGACGGGCGGAAGAGGGACCCTCTGGGATCTGACCCCGGAGACGCGCATGGATCGGCATTCGAACGACGCGCCTTTGATCGGCTGCACGGTCGCATCCCGCAAGCGGGGCCCTGCTCCACGTTCCGCCGATCCCTGTTCCGCCCCTCGACGCGCCCCGTCACTCGACACTCAGACAAGCATGCCCACCACCGCACCCACCATCAGAGTGGCGAGCGTGCCGGCGACGATCGAGCGCAGGCCGAGGGCGACGATCTCGTCGCGCCGCTCCGGCACCATGGTCGCCATGCCGCCGATCAGGATGCCGAGGCTGCCGAAGTTGGCGAAGCCGCAGAGAGCATAAGTCATGATGAGGCGGCTGCGCGGGCTCAGGGCATCCGCCGGCAACTTCGCCAGCTCGGCGTAGGCGATGAATTCGTTGAGGACGGTCTTGGTGCCCATCAGGGCGCCCGCCGCGGGCGCCTCGTTCCACGGCACGCCCGCAAGCCAGACCAGGGGCGCCATCAACCAGCCCAGCAGCCGCTGCAGCGTGACCGCAGCGCCGTTCCAATCCGGCAGCAGCCCCAGCGCCAGGTTGACCAGCGCCACCAGCGCGATCAGCACGACCAGCATGGCCACGATGCCGAGCAGGAGCGCGAGCCCGTCGAGCGTGCCGCGGGTGATCGCGTCCATGCTGCTTCTCGCCGGTTGCGGGGGCAGCAGTTTCCCGGACGTGGGCTCGCCGCGCGGCGGCACCATGACCGCCGCGATGAGGATCGCCGCCGGCGCGCTGATGATGGACGCCGACAGGATGTGTCCCATCGCCTCCGGCACCACCGGTCCCAGCAGGCTCGCGTAGAGCACCATCACCGTGCCGGCAATGCCGGCCATGCCGCAGGTCATGACGATGAAGAGCTCGCCGCGGCTCATGGCAGCCAGGTACGGCCGCACCACCAGCGGCGCTTCCACCATGCCGACGAAGATATTGGCCGCGGCCGACAACCCGACCGCCCCGCCCACCCCCATGGTCTTCTCCAGCGCCATCGAGATCGCGCGCACGACGGCGGGCAGCACCTTCCAGTAAAAAAGCAGCGAAGACAGCGCGCTCACCACCAGGATCAGCGGCAGCGCGCGGAAAGCGAGCACGAAGCTCGACGTCCCGGGACGCTCTTCGAACGGCGGCTGCCCGCCGCCGAGAAAACCGAACACGAAGCGCGTGCCCTCCTGCGTCGCCCGTTCCAGCGCGGACAGCAGCTCGTTCAAGGCGAGGAACAGGTCCCTGAATACCGGCGCCTTGAGCAGCAGCGCCGCCAGCGCGATCTGCAGCAGCACGCCGAAGATCACGATGCGCCACGGCACCGCGCGGCGGTCCTCCGAGAGCAGCCAGGCGATCAGGATGAAAGCGAGGAAGCCGAAGGCGCTTTGCAGGAACAGGTTCAAGACTGCGCTCCCCTTGTCACGCTGCGGACAACCTTAGCGTGCATCGTCATTCCGGACAAGCGACCGAGGCGAATGCCACGGGCGCGCTATAATGTCAGCTCATCTGCGGGAGGGTGCCTTGTCTCCCAAGGGAAAGCCCATATGTCGCGACGCCGTGTAGTTGTGTCGTTCATATCGGCTGCGCTTGCGATGGCGGTTCTGTGGCAGTTCGGCGTTTCCTTCCTCATGCCGCAGCCCCAAACGTTGATCGAACCTCCGCCAATCTTCCCGCCGCCGACAGCGGAACCTATTACACCGATACCCCAGTCTCTCTCCCTGGACCAGAGGAAAGTCGCCCTGGGGAACCGTCTGTTCCACGATCGGCGGTTTTCCCGCGACAATAGCATGGCGTGCGCCGGCTGCCATGAATTGAGCAAAGGAGGCGTAGACGGTCTGAGGCAATCGGTGGGTATCGGCGGACAGCGCGGCGACGTGAACGCGCCGACGGTGTTCAACAGCGGTTTCAATTTCAGACAGTTCTGGAACGGCCGCGCGGAGTCGCTTGAAGACCAGATTGACGGCCCGGTCCACAATCCGAAGGAACTGGGATCGAACTGGCCCGAAATCATCGCCAAGCTTAAACAGGACCCCGAATACGCCGCCGAATTCAGCGCGCTCTACCGTGACGGGATCCAGTCTGGATACATCAAGGATGCGATTGCCACGTTTGAGCGCTCCTTGATTACGCCCAACTCGCGCTTCGACCAGCACCTGAGGGGCGACCGCAACGCGCTGACGCAAGACGAGACCAAGGGGTACCGGCTGTTCAAGAGTTACGGCTGTATTGCGTGCCATCAGGGCGCCAATGTGGGCGGCAATCTCTACGAGCGCCTCGGCGTCATGCGCGATTTTTTCAAGGAGCGGGGAAATATCGCGCCGGCCGACCTGGGGCGGTTTGCAGTCACCGGGAAGCCCGAGGATCGGCATGTGTTCAAGGTGCCAAGCCTGCGCAACGTGGCGGTGACCTCTCCCTATTTCCACGACGGGTCGTTGACCACCCTGGAACAGGTCGTGGTCATAATGGGTGAATACCAATTGGGCGTCTCGATCCCGCCCGGCGATGTGGCACTGATCGTCAAGTTTCTGCACACCCTGACCGGAGAATTCGACGGGAAGCCTCTATGAGCTCCGCGCGCCTTACGGTCAAGGCTGCGGCCGGCCTGCTGGCGGCGGCGCTCATTGTCTTTCTACTCGCCAATGCACGCTCCATTGATCCGGTTACACACAGCCGGGTCGTCGCCAATCTGAGCAAGATTCAGGAACTGGACTCGGAGCTGGACGAGATCGTGCTGAAGCTGCGCGATGCGCTGCTCAACAGCTACGATCCCCTGGTAGCCACGCTGAACCTGATCAAGTTGCACAAGCGCGCTCTGGAACAAGGCGAATACGCAATCGCGGGCCGCGGCGAGCCGGAAATTGACAAGGCGATGGCGGGGTTTTCCCGCGAGTTGGCGGAGAAGGAAGCTCTCGTTGAGCGGTTCAAGTCCAAAAACGCGCTGCTCAAGAATTCTTTCCATTATCTTCCCCTTTCGGTGGAAACGCTGTCCCGGGATCCACGGATTCCGCAGGCTCCGCGCGCCGGCGCACAGGCCCTGCTGCGGGATATCTTGCTGCTGCGCCTGGGGGCCACGCCGACCGATTACGAGCGGCTCGCCCTGGCGGTCGCTCAGTTACGCCAGAACCAGGAACGGCGTGCTTTGCCCGTTCGCTCCAGTCTTGAGGCGGTCCTGCTTCACGCGCAGAACGTGCTCGCCCACCAGCAGGAACTGGACCGCCTGGTGCGAGATATCACTGCGGATGATATGCGCAACGCCGGCAAATCGCTCGTCGAAGCCTATAACCGCGCCTTCGAGCGCGAACTGAAACAGGCCAACCTGTATCGTCTCATACTGCTGCTGGTGAGTCTTGCGCTGGTGACGTACGCCGCACACTCGTTCCTGCGTTTGCGGGAAAACGCGAAGCAGCTGCAGATCGCAGCGAGCGCCTTCGAAAGCGCCGCCGAGGGCGTGATGATCTACGACAAGGAACGACGCATCATATCTGTCAACAAAGCATTCACCCGCATCACCGACTACACGCCGTCGGAAGCGATCGGGCGGGATGCCGACTTCCTGCGCTCGGGGGAACACGACGCGGTTTTCTACGAAGAGCTGTGGAACGAGATCAGGAACACGGGCAGCTGGCAGGGAGAGATATTGCGCAGGCGCAAGGACGGGGCCATCTATCCGGAATGGCGCAGTATCAGCACTGTCAAGGACAAGACCGGGGAAACCAGTCATTACGTGATCGTGTTCACCGATATCTCCCAGCTCAAGCAGGACAAGGCACGGCTCGAGTTCCTGGCCCAGCACGACGCCCTGACCCGCCTGCCCAACCGTACCCTGTTCGAGGACCGCCTCCAGGAGGCGCTGAACCGTGCGCACCGTCACACCAGTACCGTCGGCCTGTTCTTCATAGACCTCGATCGCTTCAAGGATATCAACGACTCCCTCGGGCACGCCGTGGGCGACCAGCTGCTGCAAGCGGTCGCCGACCGCCTGAAGGGGTGCGTGCGCGAAACCGACACCGTAGCCCGCCTGAGCGGGGATGAATTCACGGTTCTGCTTGACGAGCTCAGAAAGTCAAGCGATGCCGCGGTCGCCGCGGAGAAATTGCTCGCCGTGCTGGCGCAACCTTTTACGCTAAGCGGCCACGAGCTTTTTATTTCCGGGAGCATCGGCATCAGCTGTTACCCGGACGATGGCAACGACACTCAGACCCTCCTGAAAAACGCGGACGCCGCGATGTACCGCGCGAAGGAGTCGGGGCGCAACACCTATCAGTTCTTCTCGGCCGAGATGAACGCGCACGCGCTCGAAAAGCTGGTCATGACCAACAGCTTGCGCCTGGCCCTGGAGCGCAACGAATTCGTGTTGCATTACCAGCCGGTCGTGGATCTGGCTACAGGCAAGTTCAACGCGCTAGAAGCGCTCGTGCGCTGGAAGCATCCGGAGCTGGGCATGGTGCCGCCGGTCCGTTTCATTCCGCTCGCCGAGGAATCCGGGTTGATCGTTCCGATCGGAGAATGGGTGCTCAAGAACGCCTGCGCGCAAATGAAGGCCTGGCAGACTGACGGCATCGCTCCGCAGCGCATGGCGGTCAACCTCTCGGCGCGCCAGTTCAAGCAAAAGGATCTCACGCAGCGCATCGTGGCGATTCTGGACGAAACCGGCCTGGCGCCGCAGTGCCTGGAGCTGGAACTCACTGAAAGCATGGTGATGCAGGATCCCGCCGAAGCGGAGAAAGTGCTCGACCAGCTTCACAAAATGGGAATCTCCCTCGCCATAGACGACTTCGGCACGGGTTATTCATCGTTGAGTTACTTGAAGCAGTTTCCCATTGACTTCCTCAAGATCGACAGGTCGTTCGTGCGGGGCACGCCGGACAATCCGGATGATGTCGCCATCACCCGGGCTATCATCGCGCTCGCCAAGAGCCTCGATCTCTGGGTCATCGCGGAAGGCGTCGAGACCGAGCAGCAACTCGCGTTTCTCAAGGCGGAGGGCTGCGAGGAAGCGCAGGGCTATCTCTTGAGCAAGCCCATCAGCACGGAAGAGCTGGAACCCCTGTTGCGAAAGAACATCCGGCCCTTGCTCGAGGCCGAGCGGCGGAGCTGAGTACCGGCTCACCTTCGGGTGCCGTTCGATGCAAATACGCTAGTGCCGTTCCAACTATCTCTCGCTAAGTGCTGGGGTCCTAACGATGCTTGACCTACGGCCTGCAGAGTTCTTCGCCGATAGGCACAATAAGTTGGAACGGCACTAGCTCCGCCGCCAGATTGTCCCCTTGGGGGTATCTTCCAGCGTCACACCCGCCGCCAGCAGCTCGTCGCGGATGCGGTCGGCCTCGGCGAAGTTCCTGCTCTTGCGGGCGGCCACCCGCGCGGCGATGAGCGCCTCGATGCGTTCGGCAGCCAGGCCTCCCGCCGCGGGCAGCGCCTGCAGGAACGCGTTGGGGTCGCGCTGCAGCAGCCCGAGCATGGCCGCCAGCGACTTGAGCAGCCCGGCATGGGCGGAGGCACGTGTCTTGTTGACCTCGTTGGCGAGGTCGAACAGCACCGCGACCGCTTCCGGCGTGTTGAAATCGTCGTTCATCGCCTCGCGGAAGCGCTTCGCATGGGCGTTGTTCCAGTCCACCTCTCCCGCTTTCGCCGCACGGTCCTTCAACGCGGTATAGAGGCGGGTCAGCGCGTGCTTTGCGTCATCCAGGTGCTGGTCGGAATAGCTGAGTGGGCTGCGGTAGTGGGCGCGCACGATGAAGAAGCGCACGACCTCGGGGTCGTATTTCTTCAGGACTTCGCGCACGGTGAAGAAATTTCCGAGCGATTTCGACATCTTTTCGCTCATTTCTCCTTTCATCACGCGCACGAAGCCGTTGTGCATCCAGTAGTTGACGAACTTCGACTGGCTGGCGCCTTCCGACTGCGCGATCTCGTTCTCGTGGTGCGGAAACTGGAGGTCCTGGCCGCCGCCGTGGATGTCGAAATGCGTGCCGAGCAGCGTGCTCGACATCACCGAGCACTCGATGTGCCAGCCGGGGCGCCCCTTGCCCCACGGCGAGTCCCACGACGGCTCGCCCTCCTTCGCCTTCTTCCACAGCACGAAATCGAGCGGATCCTGCTTGCCCGGGACGACCTCGACACGCTCGCCCGCGCGCAGATCGTCGAGCGACTTTCCGGAGAGCTTGCCGTAGCCGGGGAATTTGCGCACCGAGTAGTTCACGTCGCCGTTCGGCGCGCCGTAGGCGAGCCCCCGGCGCTCGAGCGTCTCGATCATCTTCAGCATGCCCGCCACGTGCCCGGTGGCGCGCGGCTCGTGGTCGGGTTTTTCCACTCCGAGCGCTGCGTTATCCTCGTCCATCGCCCGGATGAAGCGCGCGGTCAACGCATCGACCGGTTCCTTGTTTTCCTGCGCGCGCTTGATGATCTTGTCGTCGATGTCGGTGATGTTGCGCACGTAGGTGACCGCGAACCCGGAGGCGCGCAGCCAGCGCCGCACCACGTCGAAGGCCAGCATGACGCGGGCGTGCCCGAGATGGCAGTAGTCGTAGACCGTCATGCCGCAGACGTACATGCGCACCCGGCCCGGAGTAATCGGAACGAACTCCTGCTTGTCGCGGGTCAACGAATTGTAGATTTTCAGCACGGTTCAGCCCGTCGAGCGTTCAGGCCGGCGTTCCCGGCCGGCTTTGGGGTCTAATAATCGCCGATCGGAGGAGGGGGGATTGTGCCAGCGGCGATGCTGGGAGGCGGAGTATGAAATACCCGGTGTTCTTGGTAGAATTTCGAGGATTTCGCTGCTAAGCTACTGATACTTTCGGAAAAGTATAGCACAATGCCCCTCTCCACCATGCGCCTTATCGCCCTCGTTGCGACACTGACGGCAGCGCTAGTCATCACCTCACCCGCGGCTGCCCAGAGCGATGAATTGCAGGATGCCAGCCAGCTGCTCAAGCAAGGGCAGCTGGACCGGGCGCTCGAACGCGTGGAGGCCTATCTCAAAGGCAAGCCCAAGGACGCGCGCGGACGGTTCCTGAGGGGGCTGATCCTCGCAGAGCAGAACAAGCCCAACGACGCGATCCGGATTTTCACCGAGCTCACGCAAGAATTCCCGGAGTTGCCGGAGCCGTACAACAACCTGGCTGTGCTCTACGCTTCACAGGGACAGTACGACAAGGCGCGCTCCTCGCTCGAGATGGCGATCCGTACCCACCCGAGTTACGCCACCGCGCACGAGAACCTCGGGGACATCTACGCCAAGATGGCGAGCCAGGCCTACGACAAGGCGCTGCAGCTCGACAAAGGCAACACCACGGCGCAGACCAAGCTGAACCTGATCAAGGACCTGTTCTCGCCGGGCAGCCCGCGTCCGCCCAAGACCGCCGCCGCCAGGCTCGATGCGGCCAAGATCGCGGTCGCGACGCCTTCGCAGAAGCAGACTCAAAAGCAGCCGGCGCCGGCCTCGAAACCGCCGGTCAAGACGGCAGAGCCCGCGGCCAAGCCGGTCCCATCCAAGCAACCCGCCAGGCCCGCCGCGCGCAATCCGGACGAGGTGCTGAAAACGCTCAACCAGTGGGTGAAAGCCTGGTCGGATAACGACGTCGCCGGCTATCTCGGTCACTACGCGGCGGACTTCCAGCCGCCCAAGGGCGAATCGCGCGGCAACTGGGAATCCCAGCGCAAGGCGCGCATCGCCAAGCCGCGCAAGATCCAGGTGAAGGTCGAATCGCCGAAGGTGGTGTTCAGCGACAACGGCCGTGTCACGGTCACGTTCCGCCAGCACTACCAGTCGGGCGCGCTCAAGGTGGCCAGCACCAAGACCCTGGTGATGGTCAAGGCAGGAGACAAGTGGCTGATCCAGCAGGAAAAGGTCGGCGGTTGAAGCTGCGAACGCTGCGCTACACGGCCGCGATGCTGCTGGTGGCGGCGGTCGGCGCGGGCGTCCTCGTTGCGAGCAGCCGCATCGGTCAGGCCGTGTCCGCCACCTCGGCCGTTTCCACTTCGGGCATCAACGGAAATCATGCCGTTGGTCCCGAGGCGCAGCTGTTCCGGACGCTGCATGAAGTCGGCAACAAGCGCCTCGACGTCGCCGTCGCCGAAGTGGACAAGATCATCAGCGCCTATCCCAACTTCCGGCTGGCGCACCTCATCAAGGGCGACCTGCTGCTCGCGCGGGCGCGCGCCCTCACCACGGTGGGCAACGCTCCGGGGGCGCCGGGGGACCGTCTCGAGGAGCTGCGCGAGGAAGCGCGCGCGCGGCTGGCGCGCATCCAGCACCCGCGCCCGCTCGACCTGGTGCCGCGCTACCTGGTGCAGCTGCAACCCGAGCAGCAATACGCGCTGGTGGTGGACACGGCGAAATCCACGCTCTACGTGTTCGAGAACCGCGGCGGCGAGGCGCGCTACGTCGCGGACTACTACATCACCATCGGCAAGAACGGGACGGACAAGTACAAGGTGGGCGACAAGAAAACCCCCCTCGGCGTCTACCACGTGACCGGCCACATCCCGCGCGAGAAGCTCAGCGCCACCTACGGCAAGGCGAGCGAGCTCTACGGCAGCGGCGCGCTCCCGATCAGCTACCCGAACGAGTGGGACCGCCGCCAGGGGCGCGAGGGCTACGGCATCTGGCTGCACGGCGTGCCGTTCGACACCTACAGCCGGCCGCCGCGCGCGAGCGACGGCTGCGTCGCGCTCACCAACGAGGACTTCGAGGTCATCGCGAAGTACGCGAAGGCCGGCGTCACCCCCGTCATCATCGCGCAGGGCATCGAGTGGGCCGGCGCGGACGCGGCGAAGAACCTGCGCAAGCAACTCGCGCGGAGCGTCGAGGGCTGGCGCCGCGACTGGGAAAGTCTCGACACCGGCAAGTACCTCACGCACTACGCCGCGGACTTCACCTCCGGCAAGATGGACCTGGCGCAGTGGTCGGAGCAGAAGCACAAGGTCAATTCCGGGAAGACCTGGATCAAGCTGAAGATCGACAAGGTGAGCCTCTTCCTCTACCCGGGGCGCGACGATCTCGCGGTGGTGACCTTCGAGCAGGATTACGCGAGCAGCAACCTCGTCAACCAGATGCGCAAGCGCCAGTACTGGATCCGGGAAGGCGGCGCGTGGCGCATCCTGCATGAAGGCGGCGCTTGAGCGCCGCCTTCATAAATGAACATATAGACACGTGAAAGCGTGTCGCAGCTGATGCTGCGTTTTATTCATTAATCCGCCGCTCCTTGCACTCATGCTCAGAGCCGTTGTCGCAGCGCTCGCTTTGCTCGTCTCCATTGCCGCTGGAGCGGCGGATGCGGCGAACCCGCGGGTCGAGATCAAGACCGGCATGGGCGCCATCGTCGTCGAACTCGACCCGGCCAAGGCGCCGCTCACGGTGGAGAACTTCCTCCAGTACGTGAAAGCGGGACACTACGACGGGACGATTTTCCACCGCGTGATGCCGGGCTTCATGATCCAGGGCGGCGGCTTCACGCCGGAATTCAAGGAAAAGCCCGCGCGCAAGCCGGTCCGCAACGAGGCCGCCAACGGGCTCCCGAATGCCGCGGGCACGATCGCAATGGCGCGCACGCCCGACCCGCATTCCGCGACCGCCCAGTTCTTCATCAATGTGGCGGACAACCGCACGCTCAACTTCCGCTTCCCGACGGCCGATGGCTACGGCTACGCGGTGTTCGGGAAAGTGGTGAAAGGCATGGACGTGGTCAACCGCATCGTGAAGGTGCGAACCGGCCCCGGACCGGCGCCCCACGAGAACGTCCCGGTGAAGCCCGTCGTCATCGAATCAGCCAGGGTAGTTGGATCAAAACCCGCCACTCAATGATCAAGGCGGGGCTTGGGACTAGGGGCTAGGGACTCGAAAGAACGTTTTTCCGAGCCCCGAGACTCGATCGCCGAGCCCCGCATTTTTCCTGCTATCCTCAGGGGTATCGATGGTCAAACTGCACACCAACCACGGCATCATCACGCTGGAACTCAACGAAAAACTCGCCCCGCAGACCGTGGCGAGCTTCCTGCAATACGTCAAGGACGGCCACTACGGCAACACGATATTCCACCGCGTCATCGACGGCTTCATGATCCAGGGCGGCGGCTTCGAGCCGGGCATGAAGCAGAAGCCCACGCGCGCGCCGGTGAAGAACGAGGCCGACAACAAGCTGAAGAACGCGGCCTATACCATCGCCATGGCGCGCACGTCGGAGCCCCACTCCGCGTCCGCGCAGTTCTTCATCAACGTCGCGGACAACGCCTTCCTCGACCACACCGCTCCCACCGCGCAGGGCTGGGGCTACTGCGTGTTCGGGAAAGTGACCGCGGGCACGGAGGTGGTGGACACCATCAAGGGCGTCAAGACCGGCCGCAGCGGCATGCACCAGGACGTGCCGGTCGAGGACGTCGTCATCGAGAAAGCGGAAATCGTCTAGCGCGGGGAGGAGAGAGGCGGGAGGCGGGAGGCGAGAGGCGCAAGAAGCCCCCAAGCACGCGCTCCTCCCTCCTCACACCTCCCGCCTCCCTGAAAATGCACAGCATTTTCGTCTCCGACCTGCACCTCACCCTCGACCGTCCGCGCGCCAGCGAGCTGTTCTTCGATTTCGCCGCCGGCGCGGCGGCGCGGGCCGAGGCGCTCTACATCCTTGGCGACCTCTTCGAGTACTGGGCAGGCGACGACGATCTCGATGACCCATTCAACGCGTCGGTCGCCGATACGCTGCGCGCGTTGAGCGGTAAAGGCACTGCGCTCCTTTTCATGCACGGCAACCGCGACCTGCTGGCGGGCGCGCGCTTCGCCGGGCGCTGCGGCGCGAAACTGATCGCGGATCCCCTCCTGCTCGATCTCTACGGCACGAAGACGCTGGTCATGCACGGCGACACGCTGTGCACGGATGACGTCGAATACCAGAAATTCCGCGCCTACGCGCACGACCCGGAAAACCAGCGCAACTTCCTCGCCCAAGCGCTGGCGGAGCGCAGAAAGCAAATCATCGGTTACCGGGCCGAGAGCGAGGAGAGCAAGCAGGGGAAAAGCGCGGAGATCATGGATGTCACGCCCGCCGCCGTCGAGAAGACGCTGCGGGAACACGGCTACCCGCGCCTCATCCACGGCCACACCCACCGCCCGGCGCGGCACGTGCACGTCGTGGACGGGAAATCCTGCGAGCGCTGGGTGCTCACCGATTGGTACGGCCGCGCCGGCTACTTGCGCTGCGACGCCTCGGGATGTAGGGCCGAGACGCTTTAGCCGGCCTGCGGCGCCCGCCTCTCCGCGTCACCGTTTCGCCGCGCACTCCGTTTCCTCCCGCACCGCCTGTCCGGCGAGTTGCCGTATTACAAAAACTTACACTTTGTAACGTGCGGGACGGCGCGTGAAGCGTTCGAATAGGTATCCGTCACGAGGAGGCGACAATGAACAAGAACCTGAATTCGATAGTCGTGCGCTCGCTGGCGCTGCTGCTCGCGGCGGCGGTCACTTTCGGGCAGGCATCCGCCCAGGACCGCGTAGCGTTCCGGCAGGCGGAACTCGACCAGATGCTGGCGCCGGTGGCGCTCTACCCGGATCCGCTGCTGTCGCAGATCCTGATGGCGTCCACCTACCCGCTGGAAGTGGTGCAGGCGGCCCGCTGGTCGCGCGCCAACCCCGGGTTGGAGGGCCAGGACGCCGTGCAGGCCGTCGAGAGCCGGGAATGGGACCCCAGCGTCAAGTCGCTGACGGCGTTCCCGCAGATCCTCGCCATGATGGACGAGAAGCTCGACTGGACGGAACGGCTGGGCGAGGCTTTTCTCGCGCAGCAGGCCGACGTCATGGACTCGGTGCAGGCCCTGCGCCTGCGGGCCGAGGCGGCCGGCAACCTCCGTTCGAACGAGCAGATGCGGGTCACGCGCCAGGGCGAGGCCATCGTGATCCGTCAGCCCGCGCCCGAGATCGTCTACGTGCCGTACTATGACCCGGTCGTAGTCTACGGCCCGTGGTTGTGGCCGGCATATCCGCCTGTCTACTGGGCGCCGCCGCGGGCGTACTACGTCGTTCCCGCGCACCGGCCGGCCTTCCTCTGGGGTCATGGCATCGCGATCTCGCTCAACTTCTTCTTCGGCCAGCCCGACTGGCACCGGCGCCATGTGACGGTCGTTCACCCTCACCACACCACGATCGTGAACCGCAGCATCGCCGCGGCCAACGTGCGGCCGGCGGTGTGGCGGCATGATCCCGCCCACCGCCGCGGCGTGCCGTTCCGCAATGCCGGGGGGCGCCAGCGCTTCGAGCAGTCCAGGGCAGCCGCGACGCCGGTCAATGCCGTGCCGGTGAGGCGAGCCGTGCCGTCTCCCGCGATCGATACGCGCCAGCGCCTGCTGGAAGAACGCAGGAGAATCGCCCAGGAGCGGCGCCCGCCGGAACCGCTCCGTGCCGCGCCGAACACCAGCAGCGCCAGCAATCGCCCGTCCGTCAACCGCGACGTTGAGCGTGCAATGCCGGCGTCACGGCCGGAAGCGCGCAGACCGCAGCCGGAAACGCGCCCCCAAGTCAGGGCTCCGCAAACCGGGGAGCGGCGCGTGGATCGGGGAGCAGCGCCGCGCCAGGCGGCGCGCAGCGTCGAGCCGCGGCCGACCCCGGCCGTCGCACGGCCCGCGCCCCGCGCGGAACCTCGCGCCAACGGGCAAGCGGCGCAGCCCAGTCCGGTGAGAGCGAGCGCGATGCGCGCGGCGCCAACCGCACCGCGTCCGGCCCCACGCGCGGTAAGCAATCAACAGCGCAACGATCGCGCGCCGCGCGGCAGGGACAGTTGAGTCGGGCCGGGAAAACCTTATAACTATTTGTTTTATTAATAGTTTTTAATAAGGCCCTGCGCTACGACAGCCCGCGCGCGAGATCGGCCTTGATATCCTCGATGCTCTCGAGTCCCACGGCGACGCGCAGCAGGCCGTCGCCGATGCCCGCGGCGTTGCGCGCTTCCTGGGTAATGCGGCCGTGGGTGGTGGATGCCGGGTGCGTGATGGTGGTGCGGGTGTCGCCGAGGTTCGCCGTGATCGACAGCAGGCGCGTGGCGTCCACGACCCGCCACGCCGCCTCCTTGCCGCCCTTGACGTCGAAGGACACGATCGCGCCAGCGCCCTTTTGCTGCTTTTTCGCCAGTGCGTACTGGGGATGCGAGGCGAGGCCCGGGTAGTAGACGCGCTCGATCCTCGGCTGCTTCTCCAGCCAGCGCGCGAGGTCCAAAGCCGCCGCCGACTGCGCCTCGATGCGCACGCGCAGCGTCTCGAGCCCTTTCAGGATCACCCACGCGTTGAACGCGGAGAGCGTCGGGCCCGCAGTGCGCAGGAACCCGAACACGCCATCGTAGATCGCCGCGCGCCTGCCCAGCACCGCGCCGCCCAGCACCCGCCCCTGCCCGTCGAGGAACTTGGTCGCGGAATGCACCACGATGTCGGCGCCGAGATCGAGCGGGCGCTGCAGGATCGGCGTGCAGAACACGTTGTCCACCGCCAGCAGCGCGCCCGCCTTCTTCGCGATTCCCGCCAGCGCCGCGATGTCGTAGATTTCCATCGTCGGGTTCGACGGCGTCTCGACGAACAGCAGCCGCGTGTTGGCCTGCACGGCCTTCTGCCACGCCGCCGGGTCGGAGCCGGAAACGAAGGTGGTCTCCACCCCGAAGCGCTTGAGGATGCCGCCGAACAACTGCACCGTCGCGCCGAATACCTGCGCGGAGCACACGATGTGATCGCCCGCTTTCAGCAGGCCCATCGCGCACGAGAGGATCGCCGACATGCCGGACGAGGTGGCGATGCAGCACTCGGCGCCTTCCAGCGCCGCGAGCCGCTGCTCGAACGCGCTCACCGTGGGATTGGTGAAGCGCGAGTAGATGTTGCCGGGCTCCCGGTTGGCAAAGCGCTCGGCCGCCTGCGCCGCCGACTCGAACACGTAACTCGACGTGAGGAACAGCGCGTCGGAGTGCTCGCCGAACTGGCTGCGCTCCGTCCCCGCCCGCACCGCCAGCGTTTCCAGACTGTATTTTTCGCTCATATATGAACCTTCGCGCGCCCTCGACTCGGCAAATAAAAAACCCGGCCAGCTAGCGCGGACCGGGTTTTCCCCGTCACTTTAGCTGGATTTTTAACGCGCCCGCAAGCTGACTCAAATCGGCGCGAAAGGAAAGTTACTCTGCGTCGGGGAAATTGTCAACACCTCGCACATCGAGGCCCAAAGGCGTGAGTGGTGATTGGAACCGCTCAATCGACGAGCTCGAGGCCGAGATCGAGCTGGGTGCTCTCCGCTTCCATGTCCGCCATCTTGGCGCCGTCGCGGCGCTGCGCCTCGACGCTGTCGAGATACGCCTGGGTGATGTCGCCGGTGATGTAGACGCCGGAGAAACACGAATCCTCGAAATTGGCGACCCTGGGATTGACGCTGCGCACGGCCTCCCGCAACGCCTCGAGGTCCTGGTAGATCAGCTCGTCGCAGCCGATTTCGCGCGCGATCTCGGCCTCGGTCCTGCCGCAGGCGATCAACTCTTCGCGCGTCGGCATGTCGATGCCGTAGACGTTGGGATAGCGCACCGGCGGCGCGGCTGAGGCGAAGAATACCCGGCGCGCGCCGGATTCGCGCGCCATCTGCACGATCTCGCGGCTGGTGTTGCCGCGCACAATGGAGTCGTCCACCAGCAGCACGTTCTTGCCCTGGAACTCCATCGCGATCGAGTTCAACTTCTGGCGCACGGACTTACGGCGCATGCCCTGGCCCGGCATGATGAAAGTGCGGCCGATGTAGCGGTTCTTGATGAAGCCCTCGCGGTACGGGAGGTTCAGCTGCTTCGACAGCTCCATCGCCGCCGGCCGGCTGGAATCCGGGATCGGGATCACCACGTCAATCTCCAGGTGGCGGTACTGGCGCCGGATCTTCTCCGCGAGGGAGACGCCCATCCGCAACCGCGTCTCGTAGACCGAGATGCCGTCGATCACCGAATCCGGCCGCGCCAGGTAGACGAACTCGAAGATGCAGGGGTTCAACGTCGCGCCCGGCACGCACTGGGAGTTGTAGAAAGTCCCGTCCTGGTCGATGAAGATCGCTTCCCCGGGCGCGACGTCGCGCACCACCTGGAAACCGAGCGCGTCGAGCGCGACGCTCTCGGAGGCGACCATGTACTCGTAGCCCTGCCCGGTCTCGGCGCGGCCGAACACGAGCGGCCGGATGCCGTGGGCGTCGCGGAAGGCGAGCAGCCCGTAGCCCGCGATCATCGCCACCACCGAGTAGGCGCCCCGGCAGCGGCGGTAGACGCCGGACACCGCGGCGAAGATGGTCGCCGGGTCGAGCTTGTAGTTGGTGGCGTTTTCCTGCAGCTCGTGCGCGAGCACGTTCAGCAGCACTTCCGAGTCGGAGTTGGTATTGACGTGCCGCAGGTCCTGGCGGAACAGGTCGTTCTTGAGCTGATCGGTGTTGGTCAGGTTGCCGTTATGCCCGAGCACGATGCCGAACGGGGAATTCACGTAGAACGGCTGCGACTCCGCCCCGGACCACGCGGAACCGGCGGTCGGATAGCGCGTGTGCGCGATACCGGAGGAGCCCGTGAGCGCGCGCATGTTGCGGGTGCGGAACACGTCGCGCACCATGCCGGGCCCCTTGTGCATGTGGAAGGTCGGGCCCTCGGCGGTGACGATGCCGGCCGCGTCCTGGCCGCGGTGCTGCAGCACCATCAGCCCGTCATAGAGCAGCTGGTTGACCGCGTTCCTGGCGACAACGCCGACTATCCCGCACATTGCGCGTCCTCAGAGCCCATTGGCTAATTGTAAGTGATGCGTTGCGCCAGTTCCGCAGGCAGCCAGGCCTTGATCGTGCCGGCAAAGCCCTCCAGCGGGTCGCTCAAAACCGCATTGCGCCACACCGCCTGGCGGGGCAGCGAGGTCAGCCCCGCCAGCAGCACCAGGATCATCACCACCAGCAGCCCCCGGGCGAGCCCGAAGGCGCTCCCCAGCAGCCGGTCTTCCAGCCCGAGACCGGCGCTTTTTACCAGCTTGGAGGCCAGGATGGCAAGCACGCTCATCCCGATGAGAACCCCCACGAAAACGCACAGGAAACCGGCCAGCAGCTTGAGTTCCCCGGTCGGCAGCGCCTCCGGCATCCACGGCGCGACCGTCCCGGCAAGCACGTTCGCGGCGAGAAACGCGACCACCCAGGCGGCGAGCGCCAGCACTTCGCGCACCAGGCCGCGTATCACGCTCAACAGAACCGACAATCCGACGATGGCGATCACGGCGAGGTCAAAAAGGGTCATCTCGTGGCGATATTGCCGTTCATGCCCAGCGTTTTCAACTGCTCGCGCGCCTTCTCCGCCGCCGCCCGCGTGGCAAACGGCCCCGCCCGCACCCGCGTCACGTCGCCCTTCGCGGTCTTGACCACTTCGGTATAGGACTTGATGCCGGCGGCGGCGATCTGGTTTTGCATCTGCTTCGCCCTCCCGGCGTCGGCGAGCGCGATCACCTGCACCACGAACTTGCCGCCTGCCGGCTTGGCGGCGGGCTTCGTCGGTTTCGCCGCGGGCTTGGACGACTTCTTGGCCGGGGCCGCCTTCGGCTTTTCCGTCGCGGCTTTCGGTGCCTCCTTGACCGGAACCGCGGGTTCTAATGCCGCAGGCGCGACGGCGATCTTCCTGGCTTCTTCGGCGGGCTGCCTGGCCTCGGGTGCTTTCGCGACGGCCTTGGCGTCCGGCGCCGCGGGAAGCGGCACCACCTTGGAAGCAAAAATGCCCGAGTCGGGGGAAGGAATCTGGACGGTTATTTCCTGGCCGGCCGGCCTGGGCTCCGAGTCGAGCACCATGGGCAGCACGACGATGATGGCCGTCACCAGCACGACGGCGCCGATCAGGCGCCGCCTTGCGCGTCGTTTGAGCTGAAGTTCCTCGTCGCTGATCGCTCGCGCCATCTGCCGCCGCTAACTCCGCCGCCCGCCGGATTGGCAGGCCTTGGAACACCTCGGATCTATTTCCCGGCCCGGGACGCTCGCACCCGCATCACCGCGGCCACGGTATAAAACGATCCGAACACCGCAATTCTATCATTTTCCGTCGCCATATCACAGGCTTGCATGTAGGCAGCGGGTATATCGCCGCAGGCCGTAACCGCGCTGACTGCGGCTTCGGCCAGCACCCGCTCGAGTTCGGCGGCAGCCGCCCCGCGCGGGCCGCCCAGGCCGGCGACGAACCAATGGTCAACGCGCGATTTCAGCGCATCGACGACGCCCGCGATGTCCTTGTCCTTCAGCATCGCGAACACGGCGAGCGTGCGTCCCGACCGCCCCATGGCTTCAAGGCTCGCTGCCAGCGCCCGCGCCGCCTGCGGGTTGTGAGCGACGTCGAGTATCACCACCGGCCGCCCCGGCAGGACCTGGAAGCGGCCGGGGTTGTCGGCCTGCAGCAACCCGGCGCGAACGTCGTTCACGGCGACGGGCAGGCGCTCGCGCAGGCTTTCGAGCGCGGTGATCGCCGCCGCCGCATTCCCGAGCTGGCACGTTCCGCGCAGCGCCGGGTATGGAAGGGCGCCGCGCTTCCCGCGCGGGCCCCAGTACTGCCATTGCCTGCCTTGGGGAACGGCGCCGAAATCGACGCCGATCCGCAGCAGTCGTGCTTCGATCTCCGCCGCATGGCGGGTGAGGCTCGCCGGCGGGGCGGGGTCGGCGCAAACCGCCGGCCGGCCGGCCCGGAAGATTCCCGCCTTCTCGCGTCCGATCGCCTCACGGTCCCCACCCAGGAAATCCACGTGGTCGATGTCCACGGTAGTGACCACCGCGCAGTCGGGATCGAAGGCATTCACGGCGTCGAGCCGCCCGCCCAGCCCCACTTCGAGCACCGCGGCCTCCACTTTCTTCCCGGCGAACAGCCACAGGGCCGCGAGCGTGCCGAATTCGAAATAGGTGAGCGGCACGTCCCCCCTGGCCGCCTCCACCGCGGAAAACGCGTGCGCGAGGTCGGCGTCGGGCGCCTCAGCGCGCGCGACGCGCACGCGCTCGTTGTAGCGCAGCAGGTGCGGGGAGGTGTAGCAGCCGACCCGGTAGCCGGCAAGATGCAGGATGGCTTCCAGCATCGCGCAGACCGACCCCTTGCCGTTGGTGCCGCCGACGGTGATGACCGGAAAAGTGGGCGCAAGTCCCAGTGCTCCTCGCACCTTTTCCACGCGATCGAGGCCGAGCGCGATGCTCTGCGGATGCAAGCGCTCGATGTAATCGAGCCACTGCGGGAGAGTTTGCAGTTTGCAGTTTGCAGTTTGCAGAGAATGGTCCGATTTGCCCATCGAAACGAGGGGTTTGCCGCTGGCTGGACGCTGCCTACTGCCAACTGACAACTGAAAACTTCCGTCGCGGCGGCTACGCCGCCGGCGGCAGCTTGAGCAGCATGGTAAGCAGCCCGGCGAGCTTGTCCCGCATCTCGCGGCGGTCCACGATCATGTCGAGCGCACCGTGCTTCAGCAGGAACTCGGAGCGCTGGAAGCCTTCCGGCAGCGTCTCGCGCATGGTCTGCTCGATGACCCGCGGCCCGGCGAACCCGATCAGCGCGCCAGGCTCGGCGATCACGATGTCACCGATCATGGCGAAGCTCGCCGACACCCCACCCATGGTGGGATCGGTGAGCACGGTGACGAACGGCAACCGCTCGCCCGCAAGCTGGGTCAGCACCGCGCAGGTCTTGACCATCTGCATGAGCGAGAGCAGGCCCTCCTGCATGCGCGCGCCGCCGCTCGCCGTGATGCAGATGTAGGGCAGCCGCTGTTCGAGGCAGACCTGCACGCCGCGCACGAAGCGCTCGCCCACCACCGAGCCCATCGAGCCGCCGAGAAAGCCGAACTCGAAGGCGGCCGCCACCAGCGGGATGGTCTTGATCGAGCCCTGCATCACCACCAGCGCGTCCTCCTCCGAGGTCTCGCTGCGCGCTTCCTCCAGCCGCTCCGTATAGCGGCGGCTGTCCTTGAACTTGAGGGTGTCCACCGGCGCGACCTCCGCGCCGATCTCGTAGCGGCCCTCGCGGTCGAGCAGGCAGTCGAGACGCTCGCGCGCTGTGATGCGATTGTGGTGGGCGCACTTGGGGCAGACGTGGAGATTCTTCTCCAGGTCGGCGCGGTAGAGCACCGCTTCGCACGACTCGCACTTGCTCCACAGCCCTTCCGGCACGACCTTGCGCGGGCTGCCGGCGTCGCGCTTGATCTTGGGCGGAAGCAGTTTCTGGAGCCAGCTCATAAGGCCGCCTCCGCCATCATCGTGGATCCAGGTATCCCGGCGTGTCGGCGGCCTTGACTCATGCCTTTACCGCAGAAAGATTGTCCAGTGCTTCGCGGATTGGGGCCAGGAACTCTCCAATTCGCATCGTCACCTTGTCTCGTGGCGCCGTCTCTATCTCTTGAATCAACGCGCTACCGATTACCACCGCATCCGATACTGCGGCGATCGCCTTGGCGGTCGCCGCGTCGCGGATGCCGAAGCCCACGCCCACTGGCAGCTTCGCGAATCCGCGCACGTGTTTCACCCGCGCCGCGACGTCGGCGAGGTCGATGTTGGCGGCGCCGGTCACGCCCCGCAGCGAAACGTAATAGAGATAACCGCGTCCGAGCTTCGCCACCTGCCCGAGCCGGTGATCGGTGGTGGTCGGAGAGAGCAGGAATAGGGTGTCGAGGCCGCGCGCGTCGAGCAGCTTGACGAGCGGCTGCGCCTCCTCCGGCGGATAGTCCACGACCAGCACGCCGTCGGCCTGCGCCGCCTGCGCCGCATCGGCGAAGCGCTCCACGCCCATCGCTTCGATCGGGTTGGCGTAGCCGAACACCACCACCGGCGTCACGCGGTCGGTCTTGCGGAACTCGGTGATGTACCCCAGCACGTCCTTCAGCGACACGCCGTGCTTGAGCGCCCGCTCGCTCGAGCGCTGGATCACGGGACCGTCGGCCATGGGGTCCGAAAAGGGTACGCCGAGCTCGATCACGTCGGCGCCGGCCCGCGCGAGCGCGTGCATCACAGGGACGGCCAGCTTCGGGTCGGGGTCGCCGGCGGTGACGAAGGGGATCAGGGCTTTCCGGCCCTGCTTCTTCAGTTTCGCGAACGTGTCGGCGATGCGCGACATCAGCTTTCGCCGGGAGGAGGGAGGTGAGAGGCGATAGGCGTAAAAGCGTCAGGCGAACAAAGGCTCGAGGTTTTCCCCCTCCCCCCTCCCGCCTCCCGCCTCTCCCGTTTATAAATGCGCAAGTCCATCATAGGGTGATGCCGGATTTTTCTGCGACCGTGTGCATGTCCTTGTCGCCGCGGCCGGAAAGATTGACGAGCAGCGCCTGGTCCTTCCGCATGCGGGGGGCCATCTTCGCCGCGTAGGCCAGGGCGTGCGCCGACTCCAGCGCGGGCATGATGCCCTCCAGGCGGCACAGGTCGTGGAACGCCTGCAGCGCCTCCTCATCGGTCACCGACACGTACTCCGCGCGCCCGCTGTCCTTCAGCCAGGCGTGCTCGGGACCGACGCCGGGGTAGTCGAGCCCGGCCGAAATCGAGTGGGTGGAGAGGATCTGCCCGTTCTCGTCCTGCAGGAGATAGGTGCGGTTGCCGTGCAGTACGCCGGGCTTGCCCGCGCACAGCGTCGCGGCATGCTTGCCGCTCTCCAACCCGTGCCCCGCGGCTTCCACGCCGACCAGCCGCACTTTCTCGTCGGGGATGTAGTCGTGGAAGATCCCCATCGCGTTCGACCCGCCGCCGACGCAGGCGAGCACAGCGTCGGGCTGGCGCCCGGTCAACTCCAGCATCTGCTCGCGCGCTTCCCGCCCGATCACCGACTGGAAATCACGCACCATCATGGGGTACGGGTGCGGGCCGGCGACCGTGCCGATGATGTAGAAGGTGTTCTCGACGTTCGTCACCCAGTCGCGCATCGCCTCGTTCAGCGCGTCCTTCAGCGTCTTCGAGCCGCTTTCGACGGGCACGACGGTGGCGCCGAGCAGCTTCATGCGGTAGACGTTCTGTATCTGCCGCCTGATGTCCTCGGACCCCATGTAGACCACGCATTCCATGCCGTAGCGCGCGGCGATGGTGGCCGCCGCCACGCCGTGCATGCCGGCGCCGGTCTCGGCGATGATGCGCCGCTTGCCCATGCGCCGCGCCAGCAGCGCCTGGCCGATCACGTTGTTGATCTTGTGCGCCCCGGTGTGGTTCAGGTCCTCGCGCTTCAGGTAAACCTGCGCGCCGCCGAAGCGCTCCGACCAGCGCCGCGCATGGTACACCGGGCTCGGGCGGCCGACATAGTGCTTCAGCTCGTAGGCGAACTCGGAAACGAACTCCGGGTCCTTCTGGTAGCGCGCGTACGCGGCCTTCAGCTCGTCCAGGGCCTGGACCAGCGTCTCGGCGACGAACACCCCGCCGTAGGGGCCGAAATGGCCGCCCGCGTCGGGGAGGTCAACCATCCGCATTGCGCACCCCCTTGATGAAAGCGGCGATCTTCTGGGCGTCCTTGACGCCCTTCGACGACTCGACGCCGCTCGATACGTCCACCGCGCTCGGCCGCACGCGCCGCACCGCTTCCATCACGTTCTCCGGGGTCAGGCCACCCGACAGAATGACCGGCAGCGGCAGACCGCGCGGAATCAGGTTCCAGTCGAAGGCGACGCCGCTGCCGCCGTGCAATCCCTCGACGTAATGATCGAGCAGCAGCGCCTTGGCATCGTGATAATCCCGCGCGTATTGTAGCAAATCCACCCCCGGTTTCACCCGCGCCGCCTTGACGTACGGGCGCTTGAACTGGCGGCAGAATTGCGGCGTCTCGCCGCCGTGAAACTGGATCAGCCCGACCGGCGCCCCGGCGATGGCGGCGCGCACCTCCTCAGCGGCCGCGTCCACGAACAGGCCGACCGTCGTCACGAACGGCGGCAGCACACGGATGATCTCCGCGGCGCGGGCCGGCGTGACGCAACGCGGGCTCTTTGCATAGAACACCAGCCCGATGGCGTGCGCGCCCGCGCGCGCCGCCGCGAGCGCGTCCTCGGGCCGCGTGATGCCGCAGATCTTGACGGCGGTCGCCATATTCTCGTGATTCGTGATTCGTGATTCGACTAGACCGCGCTACGCGCGCCCGGTTTCCCGTTTACCACTGACCCGTTCGCGCCTGTCGTTTCGACGAGCGTACTGCGCGACGCACCCGGCAGGTTCCAGCGCGCGTCGTACTCCACCCGCGAAAGGTACAGCCCCGCCGCCTCGAATGTTGGCGCGGCGCGGTTGCGGTCGCGGCCGGCCAGCACCTCGCCCAGCCATTCCGGCGGGTACTTGCCCTTGCCGACGTAGACCAGGCTGCCGACGATGTTGCGCACCATGTGGTGCAGGAACGCGTTGGCGCGGAAATCGAACACCAGGTGCTCGCCGCGGCGGGCGACGTCGAGCCGCGTCAGCGTGCGCACCGGCGTCTTCGCCTGGCATTCCGAGCTGCGGAAGGCGCTGAAATCGTGCTCGCCGATCAGCAGGCGCGCGGCAAGCTGCATCTTCTCCAGATCGAGCGGCAGGTGAAACCAGCCCACCCGCGCCTGGTCCGCCGCCGGCCGCACCGGGTGGTTGAGCAGCAGGTAGCGGTAGCAGCGCGCGAGCGCCGAGTAGCGCGCGTGAAAATCACCCGCCACCGGCCGCGACCAGTTCACGGCGCAGGCCGGCGGAAGCAGCGTGTTGACGCCGCGCACCCATGCCGTCTCCGGGCGCTGCACGCCGGTGTCGAAATGCACCACCTGGGCGAGCGCGTGCGCGCCCGCGTCGGTGCGGCCGGCGCAGACCGTGTCAACCGGCTCGCTCGCCACCGCCGACAGCGCCCGCTCGAGCGCGTCCTGCACCGCGCAGCCCGCAGGCTGGGTCTGCCAGCCGCAGAACCGGCTGCCGTCGTATTCCACGCCCAATGCGATTCTCACGATAGACCCCCTAGGAATTTGCCGGATCGAAATCCGGCAAATTCCTGGGGCAAGACCGCCTGCCGATTTCGGATGGAACCGATGACGGCGATCTCTTTTGGCCACCCGTGGCGTGTGAGTAGGTGTGAAACGAAGTCTTCACTGTCCTTTCCTTTAGTTTTCGGGCAGGCGGTCTTGCTTAAGGAGTTTGTCGGTCCCAAGGCCGACAAACTCCTATAAAAACAAAAACCGCGACAGCTCGCACTGCCGCGGTCCGATCCGTGCCTTCTGCAGGCTAACCCAGGCTGTCCAGCAGGGTTTTGGCCTGCGCTTTCTGCTCGCCGTCGCCCTCCTTGATGACTTCCTGGAGGATTTCCTTGGCGCCGTCCTTGTCGCCCATCTCCTGGTACGCCTTGGCCAGATCGAACTTGGTCTGGACGTCGTACCAATGCCCGTCCTTCTCCCCGCCCGCCGCCTCGGCATTGGGCGCGGCGTTGAGGGTCATGCTCAGGTCGTCGAGCTTGAAGTCGAGGCCGCCGTCCCCGGCCGGCGCGGGCGCAGCAGCCCGGGTCGGCTCTTCGGCGGCGCTCTTCGGCAGTTCGATCTGGAAGTCGATGACGTTGGCGTCCTGCGCCGGCGCGGCCGCTTCGAGCGCGGCGCCGGCCTGGCCTTCCGCGGCCGGAACGTCCAGCGAGAAATCGGGCATGGCCGCCGCCTGTTCCTCCGCTTTTTCCCCCGCGCCGAGATCGAGTATGCCCGTGTCCGTCCCCGTCGCGGCTCCCGCGTCGAGCGTAATGTCGGTCGACGTGCCGGTTTCGCCCAGGCCGAGATCGAGATCGACGTCGGCAGCGCCGGCCGCTTCGGGCACCATGCCCACCGCGTCCTTGCCGGCTGCGTACAGGGGATTGGCCGGGTCGAGCACGTAGCCCATCGCCGCCGCCTTGATCCACTTGTCGCCGGCGCCGCCGGTCAGCTTGTTGAATTCCCCGGCAATCTTGCCGAAGGCGGACTTGTCCTTGCGCGCGGCGTAGACCTCGAGGAGCTTCAACTGCACGTCTTCGCGCTGGGGGTTCCTGGACAGCGCTTCCTTCAGTATTTCCTCGGCCTGCCCGTCGCGCCCATAGGCGATATAGACCTCCGCTTCCGCCAACGGATCGACTTCGTCGCCGGCGGCTGACGCGACAGGTTGCGATGCGGCG
>Ga0326597_10002906_pt1 | contig 25229 bp, 19 predicted proteins | sample RVTome_12_FD_203789 | JGI IMG/M metagenome (GOLD analysis project Ga0326597, IMG submission 203789) | Soil microbial communities from uranium-contaminated site in the Upper Colorado River Basin, Wyoming, United States - RVT100D185 | ecosystem: Environmental > Terrestrial > Soil > Contaminated >... | reverse complement strand
GCCGCCTGGCAAAGGACTGGGAGTGCCTCAACGCCAAGGCCCTCGCCTTCCTGAAACTCGCCTCCATCCGCCTCATGATCCGAAAACTCTGCAATCCATCATGAAGTTCCCGGACAGACTCTGAGGGAAAGGGGGCGGGCCCATCGTTCCCCGGCCCGACTGCCGTCGCACCTTGCCCGGCGCGGGTCGGTGCGGCAGCATTGTCCTGATAACGCACCACACTGGAAAAATTGCTGCATGGCGCAGTCGGGGACGACGGGAATGGAAACGCTAAGGCTGACGGCGGCGCTGAGCGACTACGACCATGTGCGCGACCTGGTGACGGGCGCGGTGCGGCCGCAGGGCATCACCGTTCTGCCGCTCACCCTTCGGCCGCACGAGATCTTCTACCGTTTCATGACCCACCATGAGTGGGAGGTGTCGGAGATGTCGTTCGGCGGCTACTGTTCCATGGTGGCCGACGGAGACGACAGCGCCATCGCCATCCCGGTGTTTCCGTCCCGTGTGTTCCGCCATTCCTCCATCTATATCCGCAACGACGGTCCCGTCCGGCGGCCAGAGGATCTTGCGGGCAAACGGATCGGCGTGGCCGAATGGGGCATGACTGCGGTGATCTACATCCGCGGCTGGATGATGCATCAGATCGGTATTTCCCTGCAGGACGTGGACTGGGTACAGGGCGGGACGAGCGAGCCCGGCCGTACCGAAAAAATTTCGCCCGCGCTGCCCGCCGGGGTCCGCCTCGCCCAGGTGACCGACCGGTCGCTCAGCGACATGCTGCTTGCCGGCGACATCGACGCCATCCTGTGTGCCGCGCCGCCCGCGCCCTTCCGCGCCGGCGATCCCCGCATGGTGCGGCTGTTTCCCGAGAGCCGGCCGGCGGAAGAAGCGTATTTCCGCGAGACGGGCGTCTATCCCATCATGCACGTCATCGCTATCCGCAGCGACGTCTACAGGCAGAACAGATGGGTGGCGCTCAGTCTCTACCACGCCTTCGAGGAAGCGAAGAACCGCAGCGTGGCGCGGGTCATGACCCCCGGTTCGCCGGTACCCATCCCGTGGAGCTTCGAGGAAACGCGCCGCGCCGCCCGGCTGATGTTCCCGGATGGCGATTACTGGCCTTATGGGGTGGACGCCAACCGGGCGACCCTCGATGCCTTCCTCGCCTTCTGTCATGAACAGGGGGTGACGCGCCGGCGGCTGATGCCGGCCGACCTGTTTGCGCCGGAGACCCTGTCCCTGGCCCGCGAATAGGGGGCAGGCAGGGCCGTGCCCCGAGCGATGTGCCGCCCCTGGGTGCTGGCCTGACAAGGCCATACTACCTATATTGGAACGGTAACAAAGCGAGCGAGAGGGAATCCGATGGCCGTCCATGAAGAGCCGATGCGCGATATCGCCCATCTGGGCCGCGTCGAGCTGCTGACCTCCAAGCCTGACGAGAGCCTGTGGTATTTCCGCGATCTTCTCGGCATGGAAGTGGTGCATCGCGAGGGGCAATCGGTATTCCTGCGCGGCTGGGGCGACTATGCCGCCTCTACCCTCAAGCTGACCGAGGCGAAGCAGCCCGGCGTCGGCTATGTAGCCTGGCGCGCCATCAGCCCGCAGGCACTGGAGCGTCGTGCCGCCGCCATCGAGCAGGCCGGCATGGGCATCGGCTGGTCCAACGGCGATTTCGGCATCGGCCGCTGCTATCGTTTCCGTGATCCCGACGGCCATCAGATGGTGGTCTATTACGACGAGCAGAAATACGAGCCGCCCGAGCACCTGCGCTCGGCCCTGCGCAACCAGCCGCAGCGCTTCACCGGGCGCGGCGTCGGGGTGCGGCGCAGCGACCATCTGGCGCTGCTGGCGAGGGACGTGGCGGCCAACCGCGAATTCGTCGAACTGACGCTGGGCTGCCAGCTGCGCGAGCAGATCCGCTTCGACCACGGCAAGACGGAGATCGGCTCGTGGCTCAGCACTACCGCCATGCACCACGAGATCGCCTACGTGATGGACAAGAAGGGGCTGCATGGCCGGCTGCACCACTTCTCGCTCTGGGTGGACAACCGCGAGGACGTGCTGCGCGCCGCCGACCTGTTCATGGAGAACGGCATCTTCATCGAGGCCGGGCCCAGCAAGCACAACAACTCGCAGGCATTCTACCTCTATTCCTACGAGCCGGGCGGTAACCGGGTGGAGGTCTACACTGCCGGTTTCTTCGTCTTTGCGCCCGACTGGGATCCGGTAATCTGGAACGAGGACAACCGGGCCGGCGGCGTCTACTGGGGCGCCAAGCTGCCGGAAAGTTTCGCCACCTATGCAACGCCTGACATCGAGGGCGGTGTGGCGGACGGCGCCGCCGACGTGCCCGTGTTCGATCCGCGTTGACGCCGCGGCGATCCACATCCGGCGTGGGACGGTTAGCCATATCAGGCACATAGCCGGGGGGCAAATCCCACTGAGCGGCTTGAGTCGGCCTTCGTCGAAGGCGGGATATCAGGAATTTCCGACCGATAATGGGAATTATCCCATGTTTTTCATCAAATAAATTCATGGGAAAGAATCGTTGACGCGCCGGGGTTAATCATGGAACGGTTGGGCCAATCAAAAAAACGGTCATACAGGCTCGCGTTCTCCCATGAGCGAACAACAGAGACTGCTCGATGAGATTTCCGACTACTGCCGCCGCGCCGGCATCGCGGAGAGCACGTTCGGCCGCCATGCGATAAATGACGGCAAGTTCGTCGGCCGGCTGCGCGATGGCAAGCGGGTGACCACCGCCACCGTGGAGCGGGTCCGGCGCTATATCGCCGACCATGCGGTCGCCGGAGCCGAATGCAACGACGCGCCTGCGGCCAGCGCGGCCCGACCGGCGGCATCGGCGGCGGAGGGCGGCGCGGACGCGAAGCGCGACGCCTTCCGCTTCTATGACAACCGGCAGAAGTACCTGATGTTCGTCAACACCTGCAGCGAGAAGCAGGTCGTGGCCGACCGCGTCGGCATGGAGCTTGCCCATCTGCACCCGCGGCCGCCGGCACTGCGCGTGTTTGATGCCGGCATGGGCGACGGCACCGTGCTGACGCGGGTGCTGCGCCACATGCACCGGCGCTTTCCCACGCTGCCTTTCTATGCGGTGGCGAAGGAGATCAGCTACGAGGATGTGCGCCTCAGTCTCGAGAAGATGCCCGACCGCTTCCATGAGCATCCCGCCACCGTGCTGGTCATCACCAACCTCTATTACACCGAGGCGCCGTGGCTGTCGCCGCGTTCCATGCAAGCGGCGGCCAGCCTCAACTGGATCGATGCGCCGCTGCTGGGCAATACGGCCCACGAGTTTGCCGAGCAGATCACCACCCTTTCGGGCACTCTGGCCGACGGCTGGCAGGTACGTTCCAGCCCGATCACCGGCAATCCGCTCTATGTGCGCCCGTCGGTGCTGGTGCTCTACCGCGATGACCACCGGTTCCTGATGGATTCGGTTCTGCCGCGACCGGGCCACACCAGTGCCGATTACGATCTGGTCATCGCGTCGCAGCCCTACCGCGCCCGCATGCCGGTGGACTTCAAGGTACAGAAGGTGGTCGCGCCGCTGGCGAGGAGTCTTGCCCCGGGTGGGCGAATGATCGGCATCCACAGCTGCGGCGGCGATCCGGGACTGGAGATCATTCGCCGCGTATGGCCGGGCGAGGAGCCGTTCAGGACCGACCGCCACCAGATTCTCAAGGTGCTGAAGCACGAGATCGGCCGTGCGCGCCCCGATCTCAACTTCAACGCCTATGCCGACCGGCGCGCCATCTTCCGCTACGACATGCACACCCTGCCGGGCGAGGTGTTCGGTAACAGCCCCATCGGCACCTCCACCCTGCTGGCGGCCTGGAATGCAGCCATCTATGTCTCCCAGATCGAGGACCAGCGGCTGGAGGACGTCATCTTCGACGGCCGCTATCTGGATGCCACCCGCGACGTGCTGCAGAAGCACGGCGGACTGTGGTTCCGCGACGAATCCTACGTGATATCGCGCCGGCGGGACTGATCATGGTGGATGCGGGCGTCCTTTCCGATATATCGCGGCTGCAGCGCACGCTCGCTGCCGGCGAGTTCGCCGTTACCGCCGAGATCACCCCGCCGGTGGCCGGCGTGCCCGAACCGCTGTGCGCCATGGCCGCACCGCTCAAGGGGCGTGTCGACGCGGTAAACGTCACCGACGGGCCGCGCGCGCGGGTACACATGTCGGCCCTGGCCGCGGCGGCGATTCTGCTGGCCGACGGCGTCGAACCGGTGCTTCAGGTTACCTGTCGCGACCGCAACCGCATCGCGCTGCAGGCGGACCTGCTCGGCGCCTCGGCGCTCGGCATTCGCAATCTGCTTCTCATGCGTGGCGACGATCCCGGAGAGGGCGAAGGGGGCGAGCCTCCCGCCACGCCGGTGTTCGACATGGAAAGCGCCGACCTGATGGCCATCGCCGTTGCCATGCGCGACCGGGGCGTGCTGCCCTCGGGCCGCGCCATCGCGCCGCCGCCGAGCCTGTTCATCGGCGCAGCCGAGATGCCGGTGGAGCCCAAGGAGGGCTGGGCGCCGACCCGTACCGCCGAGAAGATCGCCAGCGGGGCACAGTTCTTCCAGACCCAGCTCTGCTATGACATCGGGCTGGTGCGGCGCTGGGCGGCACGGCTGGTGGATGCTGGCCTGACGCAGCGCGCCGCGGTCCTGCTCGGCACCGGACCCGTCGGCTCGGCGCGCTCGGCACGCTGGATGCGCGATAACCTCTACGGCGTGGTCGTGCCCGACGCCGTGATCGAACGGCTGGAAAAGGCGTCCGACCCGGTGGCGGAGGGCATCCGCATGTGCGCCGATTTCATCGCCGAGCTGCGCGAAATGCGGGGGATCGCCGGGGTGCACCTGATGGCGCCGGGCAACGCGCGCGCGATCCCGCAGGTGCTGGATCTGTGCGGCCGCACCGGGCAAGGAGTCGGCTGATGCCGCGCGATGTTCTTCTCATCGGCAGCATTCCGCTCGGCTCGGCGCGCGCGGTGTTCGAGACCGTGGGCGCCGTGCTGGACGGCCGCGTCCGCCGCGTGCCCGACGGCGAAAACGGCGAGCGGCTCGACTGGGTGGCATGGCAGGCCGCCACCTTCGCCCGCATTCCGTTCGTCGAAGCGGCGGCGAACGGTCCGGCGGTGCGGGGAAAGCTGCCGCAGTTCCGCGTCCGCCCCGGATTTCCGCCCACCACCGTGCGCTTCGGCTCGCTCGGCTACGTCGAGGCGGCCGCGGCGTCGTACCGCGATCTGGTGGCCGTGCGCAACGCCGGGAAGCTGCCGGCGGGGTGCCGGTTGCAGGTGGGTCTGGCCACGCCGCTCAGCGTGGTCGGCCAGTTCGTCGATGCGGAGTTCCAGTCGGCCGTCGAGCCGCAGTACGAGCGTCGCATGCTGGAGGAGGTGGATGCCATCGCCGGCGCCGTGCCGCCCGCCGACCTCTCCATCCAGTGGAACCTGGCGACCGAGCTCAGCATCCTCGAGGGCCATCGCCCCGTCTATTTCGACAAGGTGGTGGACGGCATCATCGACCGGCTTGTCCGCCTCATCGAGCGCGTGCCCGAGGCGGCGGAGGTGGGGCTGCATTTCTGCTACGACGATTTCATTCTCAACGGCTTGCCGCTGCCCGACTCCCTCGATCGCTTCGTCGACCTCGCCAACGGGGCGCTTTCCTCGGCGGCGCGGTCCGTACAGTGGCTGCATCTGCCGGTGCGCCACGGGGTATCCATGGCGGCGTACCTTGCTCCGCTGCGCCGGCTCACCCTGCCGCAGGGGGCCGAACTCTATCTCGGTCTCGTGCACGGCCATGACGGTCTGGCCGGTGCCGGCGGACGGGTCGCGCTGGCGCGGCGCGAGATCGCCGATTTCGGCGTTGCCAGCGAATGCGGCCTGCGCGACGCGTCGCCGCAGCAGGTGCGCGAATTGCTGGAGTTGCACCGCAGCGTCGCCGATCTCGGCTGAGCGGCGAGGTGCCGCGCGGCCTCGTATTGACGGCGCGGTCGTGCGTCCGCATGCTGCGGGACGATCGAACCGCTGGCGATGTGCGGGTGTCGCCGCCGTCCGCGACAACGACATAAGATTGGGAGACATATCATGTCGAATGCCGGTAAGCCTCCGTTCCGCGCCGACCACGTGGGTAGCCTGCTGCGCCCGAAGTACCTGCTCGATGCGCGCGACAAGCGACAGAAGGGCGAGATCACGGCCGCCGAGCTGCGCAACGTTGAGGACCGGGCCATCAAGGAGGCGGTGAAGCTGCAGGAGGACGTCGGGCTGCAGGGCATCACCGACGGCGAGTACCGGCGCACCTATTTTCACGTGGACTTTCTCGAGCGACTCGAGGGCGTGGCAGTGCGCGGCGGCATCTCCACCGCCTTCCACGGCGCCAGGAAGGACGTGAACTTCGCACCGCCCAGGATGGAGGTGGTGGGCAAGCTGAAGCGCACCCATCCCATCCAGCTCGACGATTTCAACTATCTCAAGTCGGTGGCGAGCCGCATGCCCAAGGTGTGCATCCCCTCGCCGACCATGCTGCACTTCCGCGGCGGGCGTAAGGGCATCGACGAGAAGGCCTATCCCGACATCCAGGGGTTCTTCGACGACCTCGCCGTCGCCTATCGCCAGGAACTGGCCGATCTCGGCAAGGCGGGCTGCACCTATGTGCAGCTCGACGACACCAACCTCGCCTATCTGTGCGATCCCAAGCTGCAGGAAGCCACCCGGCAGCTCGGCGAGGATCCGGTGGCGCTGCCCCACATCTACGCCCGGCTGATCAACGAATCCATCCGCAACCGGCCGAAAGACATGACCGTGTGCATCCACCTCTGCCGCGGCAACTTCCGCAGCGCCTGGGTGGCCGAAGGCGGCTACGATCCGGTGGCCGAGGCGCTGTTCACCGAACTGGCGGTGGACGGCTACTTCCTCGAGTACGACGATCCGCGCTCGGGCGACTTCTCACCTCTCCGCTTCGTGCCCAAGGGCAAGATGGTGGTGCTGGGCCTGGTCAGCACCAAGGTGCCGGAGATGGAATCCGCCGACATGCTCAGGCGCCGCATCGACGAGGCGGCCAAGCACGTGCCCCTCGACCAGCTCTGTCTCAGCCCGCAATGCGGCTTCTCCTCCACCGTCCACGGCAACGAGGTGACGGAGAAGGACGAGATCGCCAAGCTCCGCCTGGTGATGGATGTGGCGCGGGAGGTTTGGGGGTAGATTTTCCATCTGCTGACGCGGATCGGTGCCGCCCCGCTCCCCGCTTTTATGTCGCACCTCCTGTACGCCCGCGTATGGCGGGCTTAAGATGGCCGCCAAGAACACGTCACGGGAGACGTTCATGGCGACCAGAACAAAGGATGACCGCGCCGCGTCGGCGTCCGGGCGTGGCTATCCGGACCTGCACGAGCATATCGCGGCGCTCGATGCGGTGGGGCTGTTGCAGCGTATCGATGCGCCGGTCAACAAGGATACCGAGCTGCATCCGCTGGTGCGCTGGCAGTTCCGTGGCGGCATAGCGGAAAAGGACCGCAAGGCGTTCCTGTTCACCAACGTCACCGACGGCGCGGGCCGGAAATACGACATGCCGGTCGTGGTGGGCGTGCTGGCGACCAACCCGGCCATCTATTCCATCGGCATGGGCGTGCCGCTGGACCAGGTGGGCGAGACCTGGACCGGCGCCGTCGCCAATCCCGTTCCGCCGGTCACGGTGGAGGACGCGCCGTGCCAGGAAGTGGTGATCACCGGCGGCGATCTGCGCGGCGAGGGCAAGGGGCTCGATGCGCTGCCCGTCCCCATCTCCACCCCCGGCTATGACAGCGCGCCCTATCTCACTGCGACCAACTGCGTCACCCGCGACCCCGACACCGGGGTGCAGAACCAGGGTACCTACCGCGCCGGGCTGAAGGCGCCGGACCGGCTGGCGGTGCGCATGGTGGCGCGCCCCGGCGGCGCCGAGGGCCACCTGCACTGGGAGAAGTACAAGAAGCGCGGCGAAAAGATGCCCATGGCCATCGTCATCGGCTGCCCGCCGGTGATCGCCTATTGCGGGCCGCAGAAGCTGCGCGTCGGCGTCGACGAGATGGCGGTGGCCGGCGGCATCGCCGGCGTGCCGCTGCGCCAGGTGAAGTGCAGGACCATCGACCTGATGGTGCCGGCGGAATCCGAGATCGTCATCGAAGGGCTGATCGATACAGACTACCTTGAGCCCGAGGCGCCGTTCGGCGAATCTCACGGTCACGTGGCGCTGGAGGACTACAACACCATCATGGAGGTGACGGCGATCACGCACCGCAAGGACGCCGTGTTCACCTCGATCATCAGCCAGGTGACGCCTTCGGAATCGAGCGTCATCAAGCGCGTGGCCTACGAGCCCATGTATCTCAGCCATCTGCGCGATCATCTGGGTATCAAGGGTATCAGGAAGGTATCGCTGCACGAGCCGCTGACCAACCTGCGCAAGGTGCTGTTCGTGCAGGTGGAGCGCGGCATTCCGCGCACCGAGATCTGGCGCGCGCTCTACGGCGTCGCGTCCTACCAGGCGGCCATCGGCAACTACGTCATCGCCATCGACGAGGACATCGATCCCGACAACGGCGATTCCGTGTTCTGGGCGCTGGCCTACCGCGCCAACCCGGCGCTCGACGTGGAGATCCTCAAGCACAAGGTACGTTACGGTCCGCGTTCCGACACGCGGTCGAACGAATCCGCCACGCTGCTGATCGATGCCACGTTGAAGGCCGACATGCCGCCGCTGGCCCTTCCCAAGCAGGAATACATGGAGCATGCCCAGGCCCTGTGGGAGAAGCTGGGCCTGCCGCCGCTCAAGCCCGAATCCCCGTGGTTCGGCTATTCGCTGGGCGACTGGTCGGAGGAATGGGACCAGATGGCGAAGCGCGCCGCCGAAGGGCGGTATCTGGAGAACGGCCGCCGCTCGGGCCAGATGCGCCGCAAGGACGTGGCGCCCAATACCTCCATCCGCGCCGTGCCGCGCGAGCCGGGCAAGGGCTAAGGAGAACGGCCCCATGCATCGTGGCATCGGCGATCCCGTCCTGCGGGTCGAGGACGCGCGGCTGCTGACGGGGCGCGGCCGCTACAGCGACGACCGCAACGCGGCCGGGCAGGCCTGTGCCGTGGTGGTGCGCAGCCCGCATGCGCATGCGCACATTCGGTCCATCGATATCGCACCGGCACTGGCCGTCCCCGGTGTCGTCGCCGTGCTGACCGGTGCCGACTGGCTGGCCGACGGGCTCGCTCCCATGCCCGCCTGGGGCAACCCGAAGGACGTGGAACTGAAGAACCGCGACGGGCGGCCGGTGTTCTACACGCCGCTCTATCCCATCGTTACGGACAAGGTGCGTCGGGTGGGCGAACCGGTGGCGCTGGTGGTGGCGGAAACCCTCGCGGCGGCACGCGACGCGGCGGAACAGGTGGCGGTGGATTACGATCCGCTGCCGGCGGCGGCGGATGCGCTTTCCGCGCTGGAGCCCGGCACGCCGCAGCTCTGGGACGAGGTGCCCGGAAACCTGTCGGTGGACGACGAAAAGGGCGACCGCGCCGCCGTGGATTCGGCGATGGCCCGCGCCGTCCACGTGGTGCGCATGGAATTCCGCAACAACCGCGTCACCGGCGTGCCCATGGAGCCCCGCGCCGCGCTGGCCGACGTGGATGCTGCCACGGGGCGGCTTACCCTCCATGCAGGCGGGCAGGGAGCGAACCGCTTCCAGCAGGAGCTGTGCCAGACCTTCGGGCTGGCGAAGGACAGGTTGCGGGTGGTCTCCGAGGACGTGGGCGGCGGCTACGGTACGCGAAACCACACCTATATAGAGTTTGCGCTGGTGCTGTGGGCCGCGCAGCGCCTCGGCCGCCCTGTCAAATGGACCTGCGGGCGCGGCGAGGCCTTCGTCAGCGATTATGCCGGGCGTGATCTCGTCACCCGCGCCGAACTGGCGCTGGATGCCGACGGGCGCATCCTCGCCCTGCGCACGGAGAATATTGCCAATATCGGCTCGCACACCGTGTCGTTCGTGCCCATCGCGCGCGGGCCGACGGTGGGCAATGGGGTCTACCACGTGCCCGCCATGCACGTACTGACGAGGCTCGCCTTCTCTAACACCCTGCCCGTGGTGAGCTATCGCGGTGCCGGGCGCCCCGAATCCATGTTCGTCATCGAGCGGCTGCTGGACGCCGCCGCCGCCGAGACGGGCATCGACCGTATCGAACTGCGCCGGCGTAACATCATCGCCGCATCGTCCATGCCCTACACCAATCCCGTTGGCGTCACCTATGACAGCGGCGACTACCCGACCGGCATGGAGCGGGTGCTGGCGCTTGCCGGCTGGGACGGCTTCCCGGAACGCCGCGAGGACGCGGCGCGGCGTGGGCGGCTCGCCGGCATCGGGCTCTGCAACTACATCGAGACGGCCACCGGCTACCCGCGGGAACGCGCCGAGATGGAGATCCTGCCCGACGGCACGGTGGACCTGGTGATGGGCACCCAGTCTAGCGGGCAGGGGCACGAGACATCCTTTGCCCAGGTGGTGTCGGCATTCCTCGGCGTGCCCTTCGAGTCCGTTCGGCTGCGCACCGGCGATACGGATTTCGTCAAGATGGGCTCCGGCTCCCACTCCTCGCGCTCCATGCGTCTCGCCGGCCATCTCTATCGCCAGGCGGCGGACGCCATCATCGAGAGGGGCAGGGCCATCGCTGCCCACCTGCTCGAGGTCGCGGCGGCCGATATCGCGTTCGTGGACGGGCACTTCGTCGTTGCCGGCACCGACCGCGGGCTGTCTCTGTTCCACGTCGCCGGGGCGGCGACAGGCGACCACGTGCCGGAAAATCTGCGCGGCCGGCTAAGGTCGGAGGCGGAGATTCTCGGGCCGCTGCCGGCCTACCCCAACGGCTGCCACGTGGCCGAGGTGGAGATCGATCCCGACACCGGTGTGGTCGAGATCACCGGGTACTGGGGGGTGGACGATGTCGGCACCGTCATCAATCCCATGATCGTCGACGGCCAGACCCACGGCGGTATCGCGCAGGGAGCCGGACAGGCGCTGATGGAGGAGTGCACCCACGATCTCGCCACCGCTCAGGTGGTGGCCGGATCGTTCATGGATTACGCCATGCCGCGCGCCGACATGTTTCCGCCCTTCACCCTCGCTTTCAACGAGGTGCCGGCGCCGAGCACGAAGCTGGGCGTCAAGGGCGGCGGAGAGGGCGGCACCACCGGCGCGCCGCCGGCGCTGATCAACGCCATCGTCGATGCGCTGCGCGGGCGTGGCGTTACCGACATGGCCATGCCCGCAACGCCGGAACGCGTCTGGCGCGCACTGCGCCGGGCCGGATAACGGATCCAATCTTTTCGACAGACGGGAGACGACGGATGACTGGACTGATCATTTACGAGCGCGTCGGCGATGCGACGCACATAACCGTCAACCGCGCCGACGTGGGCGGGCTGATGAGCAACCAGATGGCGACCGAAATGGCAGGCATGATCGCCGGCGCGGCCGAGGATTCCAAGTACGTGGTGCTGCGCAGCGCCGGCGCCGATTTCTGCCTCGGGCGCGACAGCGCTGGCCGTCCCTCCACGCCGCCTAAGGACGCGCTGGAGTACCGCGGCAACAGCGAGGTGGTGTTCGATTTCTACAACGCCTTCCGCAAGACGCCGATCCCCGTTGTCGGGGTGGTACAGGGCCGCGCGCTCGGCTTTGGCTGCGCTATGGCCTCGCTCTGCGACATCACCATCGCCGCGGACAGCGCCCGCTTCGCCCTGCCGGAGATGGGCCACAACATCATGCCCACCATGGCCATGTCGGCGCTGACCGACCGTATCGGCCTCAAGTCGCTGCTCTACATCACCTATACCACCGAGGAGATCGATGCAGAGACGGCGCGCGCCTGGGGCCTTGTCAGCAAGGTCGCGCCGCTGGATCAGCTTGACGCCGCGGTGGACAGGGTGCTGGTGGCACTCAATAGGGCGAAGCCGGCGGCGCTGCGCGCCGTGAAGGAGTTCGGCTTCGCGGCGCAGAACATGGACCAGGAGACGGCCAACGGCTATGCCGGAAACCTGCACGCCACCATCAATACGGCCGCGGTGATGCAGCGCTGAGTGAAGGCACGGGATTTCGCAGAGACCGATGACCGCCGGTATTTTCGGCAGCCGCGCCCGGCGCGTGGAGGATCCCGCGCTGCTGCGCGGCATCGGCCGTTTCGTCGACGATATCCGCCTGCCCGGCATGCTGCACGCGGCGTTCGTGCGCAGCATTCACGCGCACGCGTTGATCCGCGCCATCGAGACGGCGGCGGCCGCCGCCGCGCCGGGGGTGCGTGCGACCTGGACCTGTGCCGATATCGTCCGCCATGCCCCGTCGCCGCTCATGCCGCCGCCGACCATGAGTCCTGCCATGCGCTTCGAGACACCCGTGCATGCACTGGCACGGGACGAGGTGGCGCATGTGGGCATGCCTGTTGCCGTCGTGTTCGCCGATGACCGTTACCGGGCGGAGGACGCGGCGGCGCTGGTGGCAGTAGACTACGAGCCTCTCCCGCCGGCAGTCGACTGCCGCGACGCGATCGGCGGCGGTGCGCCCGTCGTCTGGCGCGCCGTTCCCGACAACCTGCTCGCCGACTTCCATGTGAGCTACGGCGAGGTCGACGGGGCGTTCGCGCGCGCGGCGCATGTGTTCCGCGTCGACCTGTTGCAGCACAAGGGGCTCGCCCAGTCGCTGGAAGGGCGCGGCATCGTGGCGAGGCCGGACGATCTGGACGGGCGCATCACCTGCTGGATCTCCACCCAGTCGCCGCACGTCACCCGGCGCAAGCTGGCGGAATTCCTGGGCTGCGACGAGGGAAAACTGCGCGTCATCACGCCGGAGGTGGGCGGCGGGTTCGGCCCCAAGTACCTGTTCTATCCGGAGGACGCGGTGGTGACCCTCGCCGCGCGCGTGCTTGGGCGCCCGGTGAAGTGGATCGAGGACCGGCGCGAGCATTTCGTCACCACGACCCAGGAGCGCGACCAGTACTGGGACGTGGAAATGGCGACCGACACCGAGGGGCGCATTCTCGGCGTGCGCGGCACGCTGGTCCACGACCACGGCGCCTTCACCGCCGGCGCCATAAACCTGCCGCAGAACGCCGCCTCCTCCATGCTCGGCCCCTACATGGTGCCGGCCTTCGACCTGGCGGTGAAGGTGGCGCTCACCAACAAGACTCCCACCTCGCCCGTACGCGGCGCCGGGCGGCCGCAATCGGCCTTCGCCATGGAGCGGCTGATGGACCGCGCCGCGCAGGGGCTCGGCATCGACCGCGCCGAACTGCGCCGGCGCAACATGGTGCCGGCGGAGCGCATGCCCTACACGCTCCCGATGGTCAACCGCGACGGCTCGCCGGTCACCTATGACAGCGGCGACTATCCGGCGGCGCTGGATGCCGCGCTCGCCGCCATCGACTATGCGGGTTTTCCGGCACGCCGTCAGGCGGCGCGGGCGGACGGGCGCTACCTCGGCATCGGGGTGGCCGGCTTCGTCGAGGCCACCGGGCGCGGGCCGTTCGAATCCGCGCTCGTGCGCATCGGGCCGTCGGGAAAGATCTTCGTCGCCACCGGCGCCTCGGCACAGGGGCAGGGCAACCGCACCACCCTGGCGCAGGTGTGCGCCGAGCAGTTCGGCGCCAGGCTCGACGACGTGGTGGTGAGCGCCGGCGACACTGCCACCATTCCCCTCGGCCTCGGCGCCCATGCCAGCCGTCAGGCGGTGACGGCGGGGTCGTCGGTGCACATGGCGGCGCTGGCGGTGCGCGACAAGGCGCTCGGTATCGCCGCCCATCTGCTGGAGGCGGCGAAAGAGGACCTGGAGATCGACCGCGGCCGCATCTTCGTCAGGGGCGTCCCCGGGATGTCGGTAGGGCTGGGCGACGTGGCCAACGCGGTAGCGGGAACGCCAGGCTACGCCCTGCCGCCGGGGATCGCCCCGGGGCTCGAGGCGTCGGCCAATTGGCAGCCCGGGGCGCTGACCTACTGCTACGGCATGGCGGCTGCCGAGGTGTCCGTGGATGTGGAGACCGGCGCCGTGCGCATCGGGCGCTTCGTCGCCGTTCACGACAGCGGCCGGCTGATCAATCCGATGATCGTCGACGGCCAGATCGTCGGCGGCACGGTGCACGGTATCGGCAGCGCGCTGTTCGAACAGATGAAATTCGACGCCGACGGCCAGCCGCTGACCATGAACCTCGCCGACTATTTGATGCCGACGGCACCCGACCTGCCCAATGTGGAGATCATCCATCGCGAATCGCCGACACCGCTCAATCCCATCGGGGTGAAGGGGGCCGGCGAGGGCGGCACCATCCCGACGCCGGCGGTGATCATCTCCGCCATCGAGGATGCGCTGGCGCCATTCGGCGTGCGCATCGATCAAACCCCCGTTACCCCCGACCGTCTGTCGGCTATGATCAAGGCCGCGAAGACAGGCGGTGCAGGCGCCTGACAAACGACAGAGAAGGAAAGAGGAAGCACCATGTTCGATTTCTTCGTGCCGGATCATCCCTTCGGAGGGCAGACGCTGCGCCTCGTCGCGGAAGCGCAGCAGGGCGGTGGCGACGTGTTCGACGTCTCGCGCTGCACCCGGCGCATCACCCTCGGCGACAAGGACAGCTGGGAGAGGGAATGGATCGCGCTGGCCGAGGTGACCGAGGCGCGGGCCAGGGAGGCGCTGGCCGCCGGACACCGCGACACCGCCCGGCAGAACTTCTTCCACGCCAACAACTACTGGCGCATGGCGGACGTGTTCCTGCTCGGCTTCGATCCGCGCCGGGCGCAGTATTTCAGCAAGGCACAGGAGAACTTCCGCGCCGCCGCGGCACTGCACGATCCGCCCATCGAGGTGATCCAGGTACGTTGCGGCGACGAGGTCTATGACGGCTATTTCTGCCACCCGCGCAACCCGAAGCCGGGCAAGTGGCCGGCGGTGTTTCTCATCGGCGGCGCCGACGCCTTCGCCGAGGAGATCTACTTCTCCGGCCGCCAGGTGGTGGAGCGCGGCATGGCGCTGCTGCTCGTCGACACGCCGGGCCGCGGCTCGTCGCTCTATCTCAAGCGCATCGAGACCCGCCCCGACTACGAGGTGCCGGGCAAGGCGTGCATCGACTGGCTGGTCTCACGGGCCGAGGTGGATTCTGAGCGCATCGGTCTCATCGGCATCAGCCTTGCCGGCTACTACGCGCCGCGCACCGCCGCCTTCGACAAGCGCATCAAGGCGCTCATCGGCTGGTCCGGCTGCTACGACATGCTGCGCGACGTCTACGAGTTCTGCGCGCACCTGCAGCCGACCCTGCGCCGCCTGCTGGGCGACGTCGGCGAGGAGGAAGCGAGGAATCGCCTCAAGGACTTCACCATGGCCGACTGCGCGAAAAACATCACCTGTCCGACGCTCATCTCGCACGGCGAGAGCGACCACCTGATGAGTGTGCAGGGGGCGAAGGACCTGTTCGAGGCCATCGGGGCGAAGGACAAGACGCTCAAGCTCTATGACGGCAGCGACGGCCACGGCGGTGCCATCCACTGCAGCCACGACCGCTGGGCCTACAACGTCCCCTTCATGCTCGACTGGCTGCAGGACCGGCTGTAGGCGGGCCGTTTCCCGCTCGAATTATTTTCATCCCGGCTCGCGCTCCGGATTGAATTCCGAGCTTGTCCGGGGCGACAGGCGTTCATTTGAACGCCCAGAGGCGGGTGCCTGCTCCCGAAGGAGGCCGTTTCCGCTATCCCGCCACGTGGACGGCGAGGAAGTCGAGCGTGCGCCGCCACGCGGTGGCGGCGGCCTCGGCGTCGTAATGGGCCTGTTCCGGATTGTGGAAGGCGTGGCCGACGCCGGGATAGACGTAGAGCGGCAGCTCGGGGTGGGCGGTCCGGATCTTCTCCACGTCGTCGAAGGGAACGGCATGGTCCTTGTCGCCGTAATGCAGCACCACCGGGCAGCGCGGCGTGCGGTCCCGGTGCTGGCACACGTTGCTGCCGTAATAGATGACCGCAGCGTCGAGTGAGAGTTCGCACGCCGCGAACCAGCCCCAGGTGCCGCCGGTGCAGAAACCCATCACCGCCACTTTTCCCGCGGTGCGCAGCGCGTTTTGCGCCGCAGTGATGTCGGCGAGGATACCGGTTTCGGACAACCGGTCCCGCACCGCGCGCCGCTCCGCCGGATCCGCCCCTTCATAGGGAAAGAGGATACCCGGCCGGATGCGGTCGTAGAACGCCGGCGCGATGGCGGCATAGCCGGCGGCGGCAAAGGCGTCGCACAAGTCTCCCATATGGCCGGTCAGCCCGTAGATGGCGTGGACCACCACGATGCCACCGCGGGCCGGTGTGGGCGGATCGGCGCGCCAGGCGGCAAATTCGTGCCCGTCCGCCGCCTGCAGGGTGATGCGTTCGGCCATGTCACTCCTCCTCCCTCATCCGGTGCCACTATAGCGCAGGACGACGCGGCGGCCACGGCCCGCCGCCCGGTAACACTCCGCTAACCATCCGGTAAGGCGGCTCGGGCATGGTTGAGCGGGGACGGCGGTCTTGGTCGACTCGCAGGGACGCCCTACCCTTGGTTTCCTATGCCGCCAGCGAGCGCGGCTCCAATTGTCACAGGCGCGAGCCATGGAAAAGTCGCAACACCGGACGCACAAGGCCTATCTCAACCACAAGTTCCTGGAGAGCCCGGACGCCCGGCCCATTCGCATCCTGGCCGAATACCTGGAACCGCTGGAGCGGTTCGAGGACGAACGCATCCGCGACACCATCCTGATCTTCGGCTCGGCGCGGGTGATGCCGCGCGACGAGGCGGAAAAGATGCTGGCTGCGGCGAAACGCAAGGGCGAGGGCATCGGGAAGGCAGAACGCGCGGTCGCCATGTCGCGCTATTACGAGGACACCCGCGAGCTGGCCTTTCGCCTGACCGAATGGTCGAAGGAACTGAAGGACCCGGGGCGGCGCTTCGTCATCTGTTCGGGCGGCGGTCCCGGCATCATGGAGGCTGCCAACCGCGGCGCGTCGGAGGCGCGCGGCGAGAACGTGGGGCTGTGCATCGAGCTGCCCCACGAGCAGACGTCCAACGCCTACATCACCCACAAGCTCAACTTCGACTTCCACTACTTCTTCATGCGCAAGTTCTGGTTCCTCTATCTCGCCAAAGCGGTGGTCATCATGCCTGGCGGGTTCGGCACCATGGACGAGCTGTTCGAATGCCTTACCCTGGTGCAGACCGGCAAGATGACCAAGCACCTGCCCATCGTCCTCTACGGCAGCGAGTTCTGGGACTCGGTGCTCAACCTGGACGTCATGGTGCGTTTCGGCACCATCGACGAGAAGGACCTGAAGCTGTTCCATCGCGCCGACACGGTGGATGAGGTATTCGATTACGTCACCGGGGAACTCACCCGCTTCGCCCTGCCCGCACCGGGCTTCAGCCTGTAGCGCGGCAAGGTTCAGAACCGCAGCCGGCCGGCGAGGCCGACGACCATCTCGACGCTGCGCAGGTCCTCCTCGCGGTCGGGATCGTTGCCCTTGAGGGCGAGCGCCAGGGAGAGCCGTCCGTCCGTCTCGTCGGGCAGGATGCCGAGGTCGAATGCCGCCCGCGCCTGCCAGCTGGTGTCGATGTCGATGCCGGCGGCGTCCAGCGCGTCGTTGCGCGCCCGGTCGATGGCCAGCGACGTCACCATCGTGCCGAGGGGCCCGCCCCGGTGGGTGAGAGAGGCGGCGAGGTTGATGCCGTCGATTTTGCTGCGGTCGGCGGTCTTGTCGTGCTCGCTCCGGCGCAGGGCGAGGGCGACGGTGAAGGCGGTATCGGGCCTGGCGATCGCGTGGGTGAGCGACAGCGAGCGATCAACGCCGTCGGCGCTTTCCTTGCCCGGCTGGCGCGAGTCCGTCAGCCCGGTGGACAGGGCCAGGGTGGTGGTCGACCGCTGGCCTGTCCAGTCGAGCGCCAGCGTGCCGCTGCGGCGGTGAACATCGGTGGCATCGGCGGCGGTGAAGGGGCCGCCCGCCGCGGGCCGCCCGACCGTACGGCCGGCGGCGGCGCTGACTCGCAGCGCCGAGGGCAGCAGCAGTGCGGGCCGTATCCGCCCGTCCGGGTGCGCCCGCCAGCGGTCGAGCGACAGGCCGAGCGACGGGCTTACCGTCTGCTCGCTCAGCGTCAGTACGACCGGGTCCCGTTCGAGGTTGTTGCCGCGCCGCACGGCATTGAGCACGAAGACCAGCGGTCCGGCGGCAAGGTTGGTTCCGACGCCGCTCTCGCGCCAGTCGGCGGCGATGCCGCCCGGTGCGGCATAGCCGGCTCCGGCTTGTCCATGCCACACCGTGGCGCCAATCTCCATCCCGCCGACGCGAACCGGCGACAGGATCGCGCCCAGCCGGCGGCCAACGCCGGTACGCCCGTCGGGGTTTGCGTCGGTCAGGCGGTCGTGCGTCTGGGCGCCGGCAATCTCGCCGTCCAGCGTCAGCCGCCGGCCGAACAGGTCCAGCGTTGCGCCGGTGCCGACCGAACGCTGGTGCCGCTCGCCGAACGTGGCGCCGATACCGGGCGTATCCAGCGCCGTTTCGCGCGTTTCCGCCATGGCGGCCCGCACGCCCAGTGTGGCGCTGCCGGCAAGCCGTCTGGCGCTGCGCAGGTTGGCCATGCGCCGCTCCACGGGGTTGACGGCGGGGGCGAGGACGCCCGCCGCCGGTGCGGCAAGGCCCGTGCTGTGTCCGAACGAGAGCGCCAGCCGCCCGTTGGCGCCGATACCCTCCGTCAGTCTGCCGGCCCGCGCCTGGTCGGCGCCGCTCACCAGCCCGACCCAGGACGGCAGGCTGACGATACCGCTGTGCCGATCGAAGGCGTCTGCCATGCGCGGGCGTGTGCCCAGCCCCGCGATACCCGGCAGGGCGGTCTCCGCCCGTGCGGCAGGTGCGGCCATCAGCACGGCCACGCCACATGCCGCGGCGCGCAACGTGCCGCGGTGCAGGGTGTAGCGACGCTTTGGCGGTTCCCGCATGGTCGTCCCCCCGCCGGTTCCGCATTCGGGCTGCCCCGCAGGTCGATGCGGCGTTATTGGCCCCCCCCTGTTTCCTTGGGAGCCTCGCGCCCATCAACCGTTGCGAACGGCCGGTGCCCCATCGGCCTGCGATGCCGATAAGGGATGGCAGGATTTTCACCGGCCATGGCTTACGTCCGGTTAACGCTTCCGGTTAAGTGATTAGGGGGAATTACCGCGGTTCAGCCGTCATCGAATGCGGTGATCAGTGGTGGACCGCCGGGCAGGCCGAGCTCTGCCCAGCGTGCCGTCACCTGGTCGTGCATGGCGCGGCGCATCAATGTGCGCGGCGGGAACTCCTTGAGGTGGCGGTGCGACATGCAGGCGTCGATCAGCGCCTTCGATCCGTAAGGGCGCAGTTCGGGCGGAAACTGGCTGGGATCGAGCCCGGTGGACCAGGTCCTGCGCTGGAAATCCACGTCGTCGACGGGATTGCAGCGGGTGGACATGGCCCACAGCACCTGGTGCAGGTCGCAGGGGTCCACGTCTGCATCCACGGCGATGATCCACTTGGTGAAGTAGGCTGCCGCCGGGCACTGCGCCGTTGCCGCAAGTACCTGCGCCACATGTCCGGGGTAGCGCTGGTCGATGGCGACCGCCACCATGCCCCAGCCCGACGCAGCCGCCGGGTGGGAATACACTCCCTTGATGCCGGGTATGCCGAACCGCTCCAGCGCGTTCCAGATGGCGGCCGAGCGCATGATGGCGTAGTAGTCGCCGATTTCGCAGGCCGGATAGTCGGCCATGACCGCGGCGGTGAGGATGGGCTTGCGGCGCATGTGCAGCGCCTTAACCTCGATTACCGGCTGCGGCGACTGGGGCCGACCATAATAGCCGGTGAACTCGCCGAGCGGACCTTCCGGCATCATGTCGCCTTCGCGCACGATCCCTTCGATAACGATCTCGGCCCGCGCCGGGATGGGCAGCGAGGTGGCGACCCCCTGGGTCAGTTCCATCGGCGTGCCCATCAGCCCGCCGATGATGTCGAGCTCGCTGGTGTCCGCGGCATAGCTCTGCGCCGCCACCATGAACGGCACCGGGTCGATGCCGTAGGCGGCAACCACCTCGCACGGCTCGCCGCGTGCCCACCACGCTTCCCGGTCGAGCAGCCCGTGCTTGCCCGGCGAGCAGTAGAACCCGATCCGGCGCGGCCCCTGCACCATCTGCCGGTAGCAGCCGACGTTGATGCGCCCCGTTTCCGGGTCGCGGGTGAAGGTGATGTCGCCGGAGCCGATATAGCGCCCGCCGTCGCGCGGCCAGAACTTGGGCGAGGGGAAGCGGGTCATGTCGATGTCGTCGCCGGTCAGCACGATCTCGTTTACAGGTGCGCCCGCCGCGGGCACCTCCTTTGGCGCGATCCGGCGTTCGGCGCGCGCGCGCATGGTGAGGATCATGTCGCGGGCGGAAAGATCTGGATCGATCCCCACGGCGAGCGCGAAGCGCCGGCGGCTGGCGCCCAGCATGTTGGCGAGCACGCGGCCGCCAACCTGGTCGCCGGTGACGTTGTCGAACATCAGCGCCGGGGAATTCTCGTCCTGCGCCACCATGTAGGTGGCCGCCGTCAGTTCCTCGTCGGCGTTCACGGGGGCGGTGACATGCAGCAGCCCGCCGTCCGCCTCCACCAGCTCCAGCCAGGCGCGCAGATCGCGCGGGCCGGTCTTGTTGTCGCCTGTCGCGGCCGCGCCCGTGCGCGGTTCGGGCGGTGCGCCGCCGGAATGGGCTTCCATGGCGTCCTCCATCGGGATCGTTGCCCGACTTTGGCACGGCCGCAGGCTGCCCGCAAATGCGGGCCGGCCATTGGACCGGCATGGGCCAATCCCTTATAGTCCGCTTGGATACTCGCGAACGCAGCCATGACTCAGGGCCCCTATATCATCGACGATCGTGCGGCGCAGACGTTCCGGCTCAACCGTCGCACGCTGGCCGACCCGGCCGTGCTGGACGAGGAGCGGCGCCGGATCTTCGAACATGCGTGGATCTATGCCGGCCACGAGTCCGAGGTGCGCGCGCCCGGCGACTTCAGGACCCGCGACGTGTGCGGCCGCCCGGTCATCTTTTGTCGCGACGGTGCGGGTGGGGTGAGGCTGTTCCTGAACACCTGCCGCCATCGCGCCGCCCTGGTGTGCCGCGAGCGCGAGGGCAACTGCTCCGGTTATTACTGCTTCTATCACGGCTGGACCTACGACCGGGACGGCCGCCTGGTCGGCGTGCCGGGCGAGGACTCCTATCCCGCCCATTTCGACAGGTCGAAGTTCGGTCTGATGGAGGTGCCGTGCGCCGAGAATTATCGCGGTTTCTGGTTCGCCAGCTTCGATCCGGACATCCAGCCCCTGCACGGCTGGCTGGCCGGCGCGAAGGAATACATCGACCTGGTGGTGGACCAGTCGCCGTCGGGACGCATGGAGATCATCCAGGGCACGCAGGAATACGACATTCGCGCCAACTGGAAGCTGCTGGTGGAAAACAGCTTCGACGACTATCACCTGGCCTCCACCCACGCCACCTGGCTCGGCTACATGAAGGACGCCGGGGTCAATATTCGACCGCCCAAGGGGCTGCTGCTGCCGGCGCACGGGGTGGGCAGGGATCTCGGCAACGGCCACGCCGTGATCGACAACACCAACTTCCGCGGCCGTCCCGTGGCGGCGTGGATCTCCATTTACGGCGAGGACGCGAAGCGGGAGATCGACGCCATCCGCGAGGAGTTGATCCAGCGGCTGGGACCCGAGCGCGCGGCGCGCGTCGCCGGCACCAACCGCAACCTGGTGATCTTCCCGAACCTGGTGATCAATGACGGCTCGTCCGTCACCGTGCGCGCGTTCTGGCCGCTGGCGGTGGACCACATGCGCGTCACCGCCTTTGCGCTGGGTCCGGCGGAGGAATCGGAAAGTGCGCGGGCGCGGCGGCTCGACAGCTTCCTCACCTTCTACGGTCCCGGCGGATTCGCCACCCCAGACGACGTCGAAGCGCTGGAGGCGGTGCAGGCCGGTCTCGCCACCTGGCGCGAGGTGCCGTGGTCGGAGATGTCGCGCGGCATGAACAAGACCGGCGAGCAGCTCAATACCGACGAGCTGCACCTGCGTACCTTCTGGCGGCGCTGGAACGCCATGATGACGGCGGAGCTGGACGCATGAGCGCTCGCGCCAACACGATCACTCGCGCCGAGGTGGAGGATTTTCTCTATGCCGAGGCGGCGCTGCTCGACGACTGGCGGCTCGACGACTGGCTCGGGCTGCTGACCGACGACGCCACCTACCAGATTCCGAGCAACGACCGGCCCGACTCGGATCCCCGCACCGCGCTGTTCACCATCGCCGACGATATGGATCGTATCCGCGCGCGGGTAAAGCGGCTCAAGGACGTGAACGCCCACGCCGAATCGCCGCGCAGCCGTACGCGGCGCATGATCGCCAACGTGCGCATCCTCGATGTGACGGACGGTGCGCTGACCGTGACCGCCAACTTCGTCGTCAACCGTTTCCGTCGCGGCTCGCCGACGCGCGAATATGTCGGCCATTACCGCTACACGCTGGTCACGACGCCCGACGGGCTGCGCATCAGATCGCGCCGTGCCGTGCTCGACGCCGCCGAGCTGGGCGAGCTCGGCGCGGTGAGCTTTATTCTGTAGGGCGCGCCCTACAGCACACTGCCGGTCTTGATGAGGAAAATGCAGCCGTCGTGCGACAGCGGCTGGTGCGCGCTGCCGACCGGGTTGCGGATCCAGGTGCCGCGGCCGTAGGTGCCGAACTCGTCTTCCATGGTGCCGTCGAGGATCAGAACCTCCTCGCCGAACGGGTGGCCGTGGCGCGGTGCGCCGCCGCCGGGGGAGAAGCGGATCAGGCTGGTGCGCCCGTCATAGCCGTTCTGGCTGTAGAGCGGCATCTCCGCCACCTGCCCGCCGCGGCGTTCCTCCCACGGCAGGGCACGGGTGTCGCGCTGCTGCTGCGGCCGGTCGGCCCCGGCATACTGGCGCAGCTTGACGAACAGCGTGCAGCCCTCGCGCGAGAACGGGGCGTGGCGGAAGCCCTCCGGGTTGAGGATATGGGTGCCGGCCGGATAGTCGCCGTGCTCGTCGGAGAACACGCCCTCCAGAACGAAGATCTCCTCGCCGCCGGGGTGGTCGTGTGCCGGAAAGGCACCGCCCGGATCGTATCGCACGATGGAAGTGACGCGCGCCGATTCCGCCGGACCGTCCACATGCAGCCGCTTGCGCCAGACGGTACCGCTCGGGCTTTTCTCCCAGTCCAGGGCGGCGGTGTCGACGACTACCCGTTCGCCCATGTCCGCATTGAGCCTGATGATGCCGTTCATGCGGTCACTCCGGACCATTGCTACGGTACGGGCAAGGCCGTACCGATCCCTACTTTAGCAGCTCCGGTGGCAGGAAGTCCTCGAGCTTCACGGAGTCGTAGTTCTTCGGCAGGGCGCGCTCGAACCGTTTGCGGGATTCCGGATTGGTGATGGCGGGCATGGTGGCGTCGATCAGCCACTTGGTGCCCATGCGGTTGAACGGATTGTCGCCGGGCTCGGCCACGGGCGAGACGTTGTCGAGCGCGAAGACGCGCGTGTTGGGGATCATCGACATGTCGCGCTCGGCATGCACGCGGGTGGTGAGCGACCACATCACCTGGCGCAGGTCGCCGGCGTCGATGTCCTCGTCCACGGCGATGGCGAGCTTCGGATGCAGGTAAGGGCCGGACAGCGCTGCCATCAGCGCCGTCTTGGCCTGGCCCTCGACCCGCGGGCGCAGCTTCACCACCAGCATCATCAGCCCGGCCGCCGCATGGCAGCGCACGTCGAGTAGGTCCAGCCCGCCTTCCACTTTCGACAGGTGGTCCCAGGTGGCGACCTCGATGCCGAGCCCGGTGGTGGCCTGGGTGCAGGTGACAGGGGCGCCGCAGTGCAGCGCATAGTAGATGGCGTCGCGCCGCCGCGTGATCGCCTTGAGCCGGAATATCTCCGCCACGCCCGCCTTGCAGTAGGTGCCGGGCACCTCGCCGTAAGGGCCCTCGGGCTCGGTGTGGTCGGGCAGGATCTCGCCTTCCAGCACGATCTCGGCGTCGGCCGGCACCTCGATGTCCACCGTCTCGCATTTGACCAGCCGTACCGCATCGCCCAGCAGACCGCCGGCCACCGCAAGTTCGTCCATCCCGAAGGTGGTAGTGTAGGCGGAACCGAAGACGATGGCCGGATGGGCGCCGATGACCACGGCGACGGGCATCGGCTCTCCCCGGGCGACATACTTGTCGTAGATGCGCCGCGCCTGGCGCGGCACCATGATGAACCCGGTCCTGTCCCTGCCCATCACCTGCATGCGGTGGATGGACATGTTGCGGATGCCGGTATCCGGATCCTTGATGATGGCCATGCCCGAGGCGATGAACGGTCCGCCGTCCTTTTCCGAGGCGGTCATTACCGGCAGATCGTAGAGCGAGGCCTGCTCTCCGACGCGGATATCCTCCTTCACCGGCGCGCCGGCGGCGTCGCGGATCTCGGCCTCGATGGGCTGCTTCAGCTTGCGCGAGAGGGCGGGGAGGATCTCGTCTTCCGTCAGATTGAGGGCAAGAGCCCATTTCCTGCGGTCGGTGAGGATCTGGCTGCATGCGCGCCAGCCGGGAAAACCCTTGATGCTGTTGAACAGAGAGGCCTTGCCGAGTTCGTCATAGGCACGCCACTCGACGGCTGCCATGCTGGACGCCGGGTCCACCTCGGCGTCGATATTAAGAATTTCTTCCTTTCTCTCCAGGTTTTCGAGGAAGCCGCGCAGGGACTGGTCGAACAGGTTGTGGGCCGCAACGTGGCGCTTCGCTTCCTCGCGCTTCTTCTTCAGGTCACGCTCGTCCAGCCCGCCCGATTTGCGCACGTCGCCGATAAAGCCGCGAAGTCCGTCCTTGCTCATGATCGCGCCTGCCCGAATGTTCCTGCCATCGGCCGGTGAATTCAGCCGCCGGTCCTTTCTAGTCGCGAAACGGGCCGCGCGCAAACGCAGGGTGTGGGGCAAGAAAACGAGGCGGATGAACAGCCCCGGGTTTGCCGGAGGCTGTTCGGTTTGATGGTGTGGACGGCCCCGACCCAACGGCATCGTGATGTGCCATGGTGGCGCCGTTATGGGCTACGAACGGGAAGGAGCCGTCCACATGAAGATTGCCACGATCGGTCTGGATATCGCGAAGA
>Ga0326597_10002905_pt1 | contig 25237 bp, 24 predicted proteins | sample RVTome_12_FD_203789 | JGI IMG/M metagenome (GOLD analysis project Ga0326597, IMG submission 203789) | Soil microbial communities from uranium-contaminated site in the Upper Colorado River Basin, Wyoming, United States - RVT100D185 | ecosystem: Environmental > Terrestrial > Soil > Contaminated >... | reverse complement strand
CAGATCCTTGCCATGGGCCCAGGCCATGCGGATGGGCGTGGTCTTGGCCAGGTCATAGAACACGGACAGGCGATAGTGGTTGGCGTTGTACGTCGCCGTGCCGTCCGTGACTTCCACCAGCAGCCCGCCCGGCCGGGCAATGAGCAGCGGCAGGGCATGGTGGGCCGTGATCAGGTGCGTGTCCACGGCCAGGCGGAGCAGGCGCAGCCCGTTATCCAGGTCATGCTCCCAGACGGGCTTATTCCATTCGAACAGGTGCTCGCCGCCCCAGATGTCATTGACCAGAATGTCCAGCCGCCCCTGCTCGTCGCGGATGCGGGCCACCAGCGCGGCCACCTCCGCCGGCACCAGATGATCCACGCGCACCGGTACCGCCTGCCCGCCCAGGCCGCGCACCAGCTCGGCCGTTTCCTCAATGGTTTCAGAACGATTGATTTCCGAGGGCTGCCCGCGGGTGCTGCGCCCGGTGACGTAGACCGTGGCCCCGGCGGCGCCCAGTTCCAGGGCGATGCCGCGTCCGGCGCCCCGCGTGGCCCCGGCGACCAGGGCGACCTTGCCGCTGAGCGCTCCCATCGGCGACGCCTTTCCCGCAACAGGTTCACAAGGGGTTCACGAATTCCGGCCATCCTGCCCACCGCGATGGGCGTCAGTCAACACTCGCTTGGCAGGGAATAGCGCCGGCCGATCAATCCCAGGGAATGACGTCCAGTACCTTGATCTGCGCGCGCGCGCCGCCGGGGCCGTCGTAGATCTGCGGCATGAAGGCGATGTCGTAGCGCCGGGCCTGGTGCACGATCCACTCGGAATGATCCCACGCAAAGGCGTCGATCTCGTGCCCGTTGGGGCAGCTCACGCTGAAGCGCAGGTGCCGGTTGTTGAACACGCACGGATTGGCGATCACGAACCCGCGGATGGCCAGCACCGGCTCCGGGTTGCTGTAGCCGAACGGGGACAGCCGCGCAATCTCGTGCACGAAGTGCTGGCCCATCATTTCCGGGCGAATCCACGCCTCGATCTCCAGGGGCCGTGCCTGAGCACCGGCATTGCCCTCGTCCTCGGCAATGTACTGGTTGAAGCGAATCACAAAGGATTCCAGGTCCTTTGGCATCAGGGAGAGGCCGGAGGCCGTGCTGTGTCCCCCGTAGCGCACCAGCAGATCGCGGCACGCATCCAGGGCGCTCAGCACGTCGTAGCCGTTATGGCTGCGCGCCGAGCCGCTGGCGAAGGGTTGCTCGTACAGGGTGAGCACCACGGTCGGCTTGCGCACCTGCAAGGCGATGCGCGTGGCGATGGAGCCGATGATGCCCGGGTGCCAGTCGTCTCCCAGCAGGATGCAGGCCGGCGTGTCCGGCATGATGCGCAGCTGGGCCTGGGCGCTCTCCCAGGCCTCCCGCTCCACGATCTGCCGCATGCGGTTGACCTCGATCAGCATGCGCGAAAGACGCCGGGCCTCCGTGTAGGAGTGGGTCAGCAGGAGTTGCATGCCCAGGCGCGGATTGCCCACGCGGCCCAGGGCGTTGATCTTGGGCGCCAGCTTGATGTTGATGATGTGCGGCGTGATGGCGCAGCGCACCCCACATTCCCGTGCCAGCCCGCTCAGCCAGGGCTTGGGCTTGTGGTTCATCTGGGCCAGGCCCTGCTTGACCAGCACCCGGTTCTCGCCCAGCAGGGGCGCCATGTCCGCCACCGTGGCCAGCGCCACCAGATCCAGGAAGTAGCTGGGCGCCGTGTGGCAGATGCCCTTGCGCTCGAAATAGCGGATGTCGCACAGGTAGCGGTCCAGCGCGCAAATGAGCTTGTAGGCCACCCCGGCGGCCGCCAGCCCCTTGAAAGGATAGGGACATTCGGGCTGCTGGGGATTCACGATGGCCACCGCCGGCGGGCGCACCTGGCCCATGTGGTGATGGTCCGTGATGATCAGGTCGATCCCCGCCTGGGCCAGGGCCTGGGCGCCCTCGACGGAGGTGGAGCCATGGTCCACCGTGACCACCAGGTCCACGCCCCATTTCTGTACGCGGGCGATGGACTGGGGCGAGAGACTGTAGCCGTCCTCCAGCCGGTGGGGGATATGGTAATGCACCCGCGCCCCCAGGCGCTTGAGGTAGCCGTAGAGCACCGCCGCGGAGGCCGTGCCGTCCACGTCGTAATCCCCGAAAATCAGAATGCTCTCAAAGCCTTGCAGCGCGGCATGAAGCCGCTGCACCGCTGCCGGCATGCCCCACATCAACTCGGGGGGGTGCTCCTGATCCGGCCCGGGGTCCAGGAAGCGGCGGGCTTCCTCCGGATCGATCAGGTCCCGCGCGGCCAGGACGTGCCCGAAGGGCTCGGAGACGTTGAGCGCTTCGCACAGGGCCTGGATCGATTGCAGGCCATAGCCGTGCCCCGAGTCGACCCAGGTGCGACCCTCCAAGCTGCCCCGCTCTTGTTCCCGTGGCACCGGAATCATGATCAGCGCGTCCTCCGTCCGTTGCGCGACAGGGCACCGCGGCGGCAGTTACCGCCGCAGTGTCGCATTATCGCGAAGGCCCTCCCCGACTTCCAACCGCTGCAATCCCTGCCTCAACGCCCCCTGACTGCGCTGGGAGCGGCTGCGGCGGCGGGTGGGCCTAGTATACGAATCTTAATGAAATGGTAATGGAAATGACGATTGAAATCAATCGCGGCCGTGGGCGCTGCCCAAGTATGGTAGATGATAACGTATACGGACGCCGGGGCCGCGGGCGGCCCAGCCAAGCTGCCATCAACGAGGATGCAACCCATGACCAAGCGCATTGACGTGGCCCACGTGCCTGCCGTTGCGGGCACGACATATCCCGATCCCTTAGCCGGCCCCTGCCTGGCACGGGAAAAGCGCAAACTGGGCGATGTGGCGGGGCTGACCCAGTTCGGCGTGAACCTGCTGCGCCTGCCGCCGGGCAGCTGGTCCAGCCAGCGGCATTGGCACACGGCCAGCGACGAGTTCATCTATGTGCTCAGCGGGGAGGTGACGCTCGTCACCGATGCGGGCGAGGAACGGCTGCGTGCCGGGGATGCCGCGGGCTTCAAGGCCGGCGAGCCCAACGGGCACTGCCTGCGCAACCTGTCCCAAAGCGAGGTGCTGGTGCTGGAGGTGGGCAGCCGCGTGCCGGGCGACGTGGGCCACTATCCGGAGCTGGATCTGGTCGCCCATGCGGACGGCCGGCCGGCCCTGTACACCCGGCGCGACGGCACACCCTACGCGGATGTGGGGCGCAGGGGACCCACGGACAACTGAGCGGGCTCGTGCCGCGGCCCGCAGCAATGCGGACGGACGGGTGCAGGGACAGGCTCGGGGCGCCGCCCCGACGGGCTGCATGACCCATCGTGCGGGCTGAGCCAGCGCAAGGGCGGGGCGGCAGGCCAGCCCGGGGCGCTTGCCAAGGACGTGTCACGCGACCAGGGGACGTCCCCACCGGTCAATGCAGCACGTGTCAATGCAGCATGTGTCAATGCGGCATGTGTCAATGCGGACCGCGACGCCACCCGGCCTGGCGGAATATTGCAACTCGTGAAAATAGGATTAGAATAAGCGTATATTCCCGCGATGCCTTGACACGCGATGCCTTGACAATCGCGGACATGACCCGATTCGGAGACAGGACACATGCCTTCCTTCAAGAACATCTTCAAAGTCGTGGGTGCGGATCAGCCCCAGCAGTCGGTGCCGGCGGCCGGTGGCAACATCATGGAGCGCATCAAGAGCGACATCGAGAGCAACAAGATCCTGATCTACATGAAGGGCAACCCGGCCATGCCCCAGTGCGGCTTCTCCGCGGCGACGATCGACGTGTTCAACGATCTGGACGTGCCCTACGAGACCCGCGACGTGCTGCAGGACCCGGAATTGCGCCAGTCCATCAAGGAATTCTCCAACTGGCCCACCGTGCCCCAGGTCTACGTGAACGGCCAGTTCATCGGCGGCTGCGACATCGTGCTGGAAATGCACCAGCGCGGCGAACTGCGGCCCATCGTGGATGAGGCCCTGAAGGCCTGACAGGCTCCAGGCAGGGCATCGCCGGGGCTGGCGGGGGCACCGCCCCCACATTCCCGGCAGGGCGCGATGCTCCCCGCACCCCGTTGGGACCACCGCCATCCTAGCAACCGTGCCTCGCGGCGACAGGGTCATCAGAGGCCCTGTGCCGCCGCGCCATCCCACCCGCGCGAGCGCGAGGGGCCGGCTCCCGCGGCGTTGCCGCGCTTCCCGTTCGCTCCAAGCCGCCGTTGTTTCCCATTTTGCCGGACACGGGCGAGCCGGGCCCGGCCCGGGCCGTGCCGTGTGCGTTTCTGCGCCCGGCCGGCCGCCACGCGGCCGCCCTTTGCGCGGGCTCCCGCGGCGAATCTCCCTTGAGGTCCCCGGGGGGATTTGTTAGCGTACGCGCCTGCCCAGTGACCCATATCACCGTAATGCTGATTGCTGAGAGAAGGAGTGCCCCATGAAGATGAAGGCTGCCGTGATGTATGAGCCGCGCAAGCCGCTGGTGGTGGAAGAGGTGGAACTGGACCCGCCCAAGGCGGGGGAAGTGCTGATCAAGATGGTGGCCTCGGGGATCTGCCACAGCGACGTGCACTACTACGCGGGCGACGTGCCCATCGGCCTGCCGGTGATTCTGGGCCATGAGGGCGCGGGCGAGGTGGCCGAGGTGGGCGCCGGCGTGTTGAGCGTGAAGCCCGGTGACAAGGTGGTGCTGTCCTTCTTTCCCGCCTGTGGGCAGTGCCGCTACTGCCAGAGCGGGCAGCCCATGCTGTGCGACCAGGGCAACGCGGCCCTGGGCGGCACCATGCCCGACGGCACGCGGCGCCTGCACCTGAAGGACGGCACGGACGTGAATAACTTCCAGTATATCAGCACGTTTGCGGAATATTCGGTGGTGCCCGAGACGTCGGTTATCAAGGTGGATGCCGCCGCGCCCCTGGACAAGCTGTGCCTGCTGGGCTGCGGCTTCACCACGGGCTTCGGATCGGCGACGAATGCCATCCACATCAAGCCGGGCGAGTCGGTGGTGTGCGTGGGCTGCGGCGGCGTGGGTCTGTCGGCCATTCAGGGCGCGGCCCTGAGCGGGGCGGGGCAGGTGATCGCCGTGGACGTGCACGAGTCCAAGCTGGCGCAGGCCAAGAAATTCGGTGCGACCCACGGGGTGCAGTTCCGCGGGGACGTGCGGGCGACCATCAAGGAGATCAAGGCCATCACCGGCCCGGAGGGCGCCGATTACGGCATGGAACTGGTGGGCGGGCCGCACATGAACGACACCACCGCCATCGCCTACCGCAGCGTGCGCAAGGGCGGCACGATCTGCATCGTGGGCGTGGGCGCGGCCGAGCTGAAGACCCTGCCCATCGACCCCATCTCCCTCATGGCCCAGCACAAGACGGTCAAGGGCGTGATGTACGGCGCGGCGCAGGTGAAGAACGACATCCCGCGCTACTACGAACTGTACAAGCAGAAGAAGATCAACCTGGACGACATGGTCTCCAAGGTGCTGACCCTGGAGCAGATCAACGAGGGCTTCGAAACGGTGATCAAGGGCGATCAGGTGGTGCGGCAGGTGATCCGCTACTGATTCGCCGACGGACGGCGGAGCGCCTTGCCGGCCCGGCCGGGCGGCGGGCGCAGCGGCCCCTTGCCCAGCGGCGCATTACGGCCCGACGTCCCCAGCGGGCGCGGGCCGCCCTGTTCCATCTGGCTCGCCAGGGTCTGGCAGCGCAGGCTGCAGAACACGGTGTCGCGCTGCTCGATGGACAGCGGCTTGTGGCAGAAGAAGCATTCCCGAGTCATAGGCCAAGCATACCGTCAGTCCGTGGCGTCGCCAAGGTCCCCAGCGCAGCTGGCGCACCGCGTTTCCTTCCGACAGCATCGGCAAGAAAGCAGCGGGGGCATGTCTTCCCCTGCGGACGCTGCTACTCCACCACCCCTTGCAGCGCCAGCCACAGCACCAGGGCGCCCAGCCCCAGGCGGTAGAGCACGAACACCAGCGTGGTGCGTGTGCGCAGGTAGCGCAGCAGGAAGCCGATGGCCGCATAGCCGCTCACGGCGGAGACGGCCAGCCCGACCAGCAGGGGCATGACCCCCGTGGCATGGGCGCCCGAGAGCACCGGGGGTAGCTGCAGCAGGCCGCTGCCCAGAATGGCCGGCACACCCAGCAGGAACGAGAAGCGCGCCGCCTCCTCCCGCCGCAGCCCATAGAGCAGTCCCCCCAGGATGGTCGCGCCGGAGCGGCTGGTGCCGGGGATCAGCGCCAGGGCCTGGAACACGCCGATGCCCAGGATGCGCCGCCAGCCCAGCGTGTCTGCCATGCGCGTCTGCCGCGCCGCCCGCTCCGCCAGCCACAGGGCCACGGCCACCAGCATCAGCATGGCGGCGATCAGTTCCAGCCCGCGGGCCTGGGTCTCGATGAAGTCCCGGAAGGTGAGCCCCAGGAGCACGATGGGCAGGTTGCCCAGCACGATGGCCCAGGCCATGCGCGCCGTGGGGTCGCGCCGGGCCTCGGCGCTCCACAGGCTGCGCAGCCCGGCACGCAGCAGCGCCCACAGATCCGCCGCGAAATAGACCAGCACCGCCAGCAGCGTACCGAGCTGAATCACCGCGGAGAAGGCCGTGCCCGGATCGGCCCAGCCCAACAGGGCCGGCACGATGCGCAGATGGGCCGTGCTGCTGATGGGGATGAACTCCGTCAGCCCCTGCACCAGTCCCAGCACGGCGGCCTGGAAGGTATTCATGCCCGGGTCCTGGGAAATGATGCGTCAGCCGATGGGGGGCGGGGGCTCATTCGCCCACGTTGAGCAGCAGCCCGCGCACACGGGCGGCCCGGAAGGCGAGCAGGAACACCAGCACGCCCGTCACCAGATAGAGCAGATTCAGCCCCACCGCGTTGAGCAGCAGATCGTAGCGCACCGTATGCTCGATGATCACCGCCCGCATGCCCTCGAAGACGTGGCTGGAGGGCAGGATGGCCGCGAAGGCCTGCAGGAAGTCCGGCAGCGTACTGATGGGGTAGTAGATGCCGGAAAAGGGCGCCAGGGCGAAGATGGCCACCCAGGCCAGGCTCTCCGCGCCCAGCCCGAAACGCATGACCAGGCCGCACACCATCAGCCCGATGCTCCAGCCCATCACCATCAGGTTCAGGAAGAACAGGATCAGCGGAAAGCCCAGGGTGAACACGGAGAAATGGTAGAAGAAGATGGCCAGGATCGACGCCCCGAAAAAGCTGATCAGCGTGCGCAGCAGGCTCACCATGAGCAGGCTCAGGGCCATCTCCTGGGGCCGCAGGGGGCTCACGAACAGGTGCCCCAGGTTGCGCGCGTACAGCTCCTCGAAGAAGCTCACCGCCACGCCGAGCTGGCTGCGGTAGAGAATGTCCCACAGCAGCACCGCCGAGATGAGCACCCCGCCGGCCTGGGCGATCCAGCTGCTGTGCTGCTCCAGGAACTTGGTCATAAAGCCCCACAGGATCATCTGCACGGTGGGCCAGTACACCAGCTCCACCAGCCGCGTCCAGGAGCTGCGCAGCAGGAATACGTAGCGCAAGACCATGGCGGCAATGCGCATGAGGGCTTGCAGGAGAGCGGTCATGCGCCCACCTCCCGCTGCGCGTCGGCCCGCCGCTGCCGTGCGATGTCCAGGAACACATCCTCCATGGTCTTGCGCCCGTACCGCTGGAGCAGGGCCTGGGGTGAACCCTGGTCCACGATGCGCCCCTCGCGCATGATGATCACGTCGTGGCAGATGCGCTCCACCTCCGTCATGTTGTGGGAGGCCAGCAGGATCGTCGCGCCCGTGCGGGCCTGATAGGCGCGGAGCATCTGCCGCACGTCGTCGGCGATGTCCGGGTCCAGCGAGGCGGTGGGCTCGTCCATCAGCAGCACGTCCGGCTCGTTGAGCAGCGCCTTGGCCAGGGCCACGCGGGTCTTCTGGCCCGCCGAGAGCTCCCGGTAGGGCCGGTCGATCAGGGGCGCCAGGTCCAGCTCGTCGCTCAGCGCCGCCAGCCGCCCCGCGAAGTCCCGCACGGCATAGAGCATGGCGTACACGCGCAGATTCTGCCGCACGGTCAGCCGCCCGGGCAGGTCCACGTAGGGCGAGGAAAAATTCATGCGCGGCAGTACGCGAAAGCGCTCCCGCAGCAGGTTCACGCCCAGCACGGTGATGCTGCCCGCCGTGGGCAGCAGCAGGCCCAGCAGCATGGAGATGGTGGTGGTCTTGCCGGCGCCGTTGCCGCCCAGCAGGGCGGTGATGGTGCCCGGTTGCACGGTGAAGCTGATGCCGTCCACGGCGGTCAGGTCGCCGAAGCGCTTGACCAGCCCCTGCACGTCGATTGCCGGTTGCTCCATGGGTACACGGTACGGGGCCCGCCGGGCGCCGCTCAGGAAGCCTTGGCCAGGGCGGTTTCGTGGCGCTGGTGCATGGCGTGAATCGCCCGCGCATCGCGGATGATCTCCGCCAGCACCGCCGGGGTGACCGCCTGCTTGGGGTCGTCGCCGATGCCCAGGCGCGGATTGACATGGGCTTCCACGCACAGGCCATGGGCGCCGTAGGCCGCCGCCGCCAGGCAGGCATAGGGCACATAGGCCGCCTTGCCCACCGAATGGGACGGATCCACGATCACCGGCGCCCAGGTCTTCTCCTTGAGCAGCACGGTAATCGACTCGTCCGGATGGTTGCGGTAGCCGTCCATGGTGGGCGTGGTGCCGCGGGGGCACAGGATCACGTTGGGATTGCCCTGGGAGGCCACGTACTCGGCGGCCAGGATGAACTCCTCCAGCTTGCCCATGTGCATGCCGCGCTTGAGCAGCACGGCGGTGGGGCGATCCTTGATGGCCCGGCCGATCTCCTTGAGCAGGCCGTAGTTCAGCGCGTTGCGTGCGCCCACCTGCAGCATGTCCACGCCGGCGGCCAGGGCCAGGGCCAGCTGTTCGCTGTCCATCACCTCGGTGTCCACGGGCAGGCCCGTCTGGGCCTTGGCTTCCATGAGGATCTCCAGCGCCTTGGCGTCGCCCTGGTAGCTGTGGGGGCTGGTGCGGGGCTTCCACACGCCGCCGCGCAGGATGTTTGCGCCGGCCTCCTTCACCGCATGGGCCGATTCCAGAAACAGTTCAGGGTTTTTGGGATCGATGGTGCAGTGGCCCGCGATGACCGTGAAGCCCTCGCCGATCACCGTGCCGTTGATGCGGATGCGGTGATGGGCCAGCTCGCTGTCCTTGGCCATCACCTTGTAGGGCAGCTGAATCGTGTCCACCCGGTTGATGTAGGCCAGGCCCTCCAGCCGTGTGATGAGCAGCTCGTGCCGTTCGTCGCCCACCATGGCGTAGACGGTGCGATGCTCGCCGACAATCTTGTGCAGGCTGATGCCGAACTCCCCGGTGACCGACTCCAGCTCTGCTTCCTGCTCCGGCGTCAGGCGGTTCTCATTGGGGATGATCATGGTTCTTGCTCCTGTCATGGGGTCGGATCCGTGGTTTGAACAATGCCATGGGTTGGCACCGTGCGTGTCCGACGAACCGTCCCGCAAGGGGGTCTGCAGCATTGTGCGCGCTGCAACGCCCTGTGGCCTGCAACAAAAAAAGGCCACGGGACTCACCATCCCCGTAGCCTCGGACTCTCGAAACGTCTGCTGTCTGTCCTTCGCCCGGCCACAGGGCTTGCCTGCTCCCCTGCGGCGCGGCCGTCAGGGCAGACCCGAAAGGGACCTGCCCGGGCGGAGGGTCTGACTCAACCGGGCAGGCGCGCAAAGCGCCAATAATAGGCAAAGGCAGCAAAAAATTGATGCCGGCCGTCCCGGTTCATCGGTCTTCCTCTCGTTCGCGGTGCTGGTCTGACAGCCCTGCTGCCCATCAGCACCCATCTGGCGGCGACAGCCCGCTGCTGCGCCAATGAATCACGCTAATCCCGCGCCAGACGGTCCGTCAAGATTTTTTCTTGGTCACCGTCGGGCCCTTGCTGCCGCTCCGGGCCGGCGGGGTGCGCGAATGCCGGCGGCGGTTCGCGGGAAGAAATCAGCCCGCCCGGGCCGCCATGAACTTTTCCGCATACTTGGCCAGCAGGTCCACCTCCAGGTTCACGCGGCTGCCCTGGGGGCGCTGGGGCAGGGCGATGTGCTGCTGGGTGTAGGCGACCAGCATGAATGTGAAGGCGTCCGGCAGCACGTCGATGATGGTCAGGCTGGTGCCGTCCACGGCGATGAAGCCCTTGGGCACCATGTAGTGCAGCAGCTCGGCGGGCGTGGCCACGGTGCAATGCAGGGAGTCGCCCTCTTCCCGCCGCTCGCGCAGCACGCCGGTGCCGTCGATGTGCCCCTGCACGAAATGACCGTCGATGCGCCCGTTGGCCGGCAGGGCGCGCTCCAGGTTCACGCCGTCGCCGGGGCCCATGTCGCCCAGGTTGGTGCGCTTTAGCGTCTCGGGGGCCAGGCCGAAGCAGAGCCGGTCGCCATCGATGCGCGTCACGGTGAGGCAGGTGCCGTTGACGGCGATGCTGTCGCCCAACCGGGCGCCCTGGGCGGCCAGCGGGCCGGTGACCTTCAGCTGCCAGCCCCCGTCCCGTTCCTCCAGGGACACCACGCGGCCCACCTCTTCCACGATTCCGGTAAACATGCGCACTATCCTGATGCGGGCGGTTTCTCTATGCTACGTTTTTTCGATGCCATCTTTGTCGATGCCACCTTGCCTTGCGCGGATGCGCGGGCAGCCGCACCGCGGCGGTGTGCCACCCGCCTGCGGGCCGCAAGGCTGACGTCCGTTCTAGCAGAGCCGGGCACCGCCCGGAAGGCCGGGTCCTGCAACGGCGCAATCGGCGGAAGCATGATGACAACAATCCTTGGACTGTCTGCTGCCGGCGCTGGGGTGCTGTCGGCTGTGCGCCTGTGCTTCGGGTCACACGACGTGCCGTTCGAGAGGCAGACCTGGAAGGGTCAAACAGGCGGGGAATTGCGCTTCAAGCAGCGGCGCATGGTGTGTGCAAGGCGCGGCTGCGTGGCATTGGGGGCCGCCTTCCTGTTGCAGGCAGCCGCGATGCGGGTAGGCCAGTCCGCGTAAAATAAACCTGCGATCCCGAAGCAGAAAATCCCGTATCGAAAATGCCCTTCAGTCTGACCCATCTGGTGCTGCACCGCTTCGGGAGCCGCCTGTACTACGGCTGGGTGGTGGTGGCCGTGGTGCTGCTGGCCAACCTGGTGGCGTTCAGCATCAACGTCACCTTCGGCCTGTACATCACGCCCCTGGAGGCGGAGTTCGGCTGGTCCCGCGGGGCCATCTCCTTCGGCTATGCCCTGGGGCCCATCCTGGGCGCGGTGGTGGCGCCCCTGTGGGGCACGCTGCTGGACCGCATCGGGGTGCGGCCCATGATGGTGCTGGCCGGGCTGCTGGGGGCGACGTGCCTGATCCTGATGGGGCGCATCCAGGCCCTGTGGCAGCTCTACGTGGTCTACAGCGTGCTCTTCTCCGTGCTCTACACGGGGGTGGCGCAGCTGATGGGCAGCGTCTCGGTGACGCGCTGGTTCATCCGACGGCGCGGGCGCGCCCTGGGCATCATCATGATGGGCGCCTCCGGGGGCGGATTCCTGTTCGTCCCCTTGCAGAACCTGCTGATCAATGCCCTCGGCTGGCGCAACGCCTACACGATCTACGGGCTGCTGTGCCTGTTGCTGATCGTGCTGCCGACGCTGCTGTTCATGTCCAACCGGCCGGAGGACGCGGGGCAGCAGGACAATGTGGAACTGAGCCCGCTGCCCCAGACCGGGCGCATGACCAGCGGCGCCACGCACGACAACTGGACCCTGCGCGAGGCCATGCGCACCCGGGTCTTCTGGAGCCTGCTGGCGGGGATCATGCTGGCCACCATCTGCGTGGCGGGCTACTTCACCCATGTGGTGCCGCATCTGGAACACCTGGGTTTCAGCCGCACGGCGGCCAGCAGTGCCTGGTCGTTCTTCTTTTTTGTCAGCATGTTCTCCAAGTTCGCCTGGGGCTTCATCTCCGAGCGGCTGGCCGTGCGCTGGTGCCTGATGATCTGCATGGTGGGGGAATGCATCGGTCTGCTGCTGCTGATGCACCCCACCAGCCACACGCAACTGGTGCTCTATGCGGTGATCAACGGGCTGGGCCACGGCCCCTTTCTGCAACTGATCGCCCTGGTATGGGGCAACTACTTCGGGCGCGGGCACATCGGCTCCATCCTGGGCACGGTGCAGCCGGCCATCGTTCTCGCCGGGGCCTCCGGCCCCCTGGTGGGCGGGCTGCTGTTCGACCAATTCGGGGACTACCGGGTGTTCCTGTGGCTGCTCGTCGCCGCCGCCGCGGGGGCCGGGCTGCTGTTCTTCCTCTCGCCGCCGCCCCAGCGCAGCCTGTCTGCCGCGCATGGCGCGGCGTCGACCGTCCCCGCCGAACCCGCCGCGTGAGGCCGTCATGGCGCGCCAGTCTTCCCAGGCCGAATCCGCTGCCGCCCCGCCCCAGGCCCTCCAGGCGGGCCAATCCCTCGCGCCGGATCGCCGCGACGGGGTGCGCCGCGCCCTGGCGCACTGGTTCGCCGCGCATCAGCGGGAGCTGCCCTGGCGGCGGGACTATGCGCCCTACGGGGTGTGGATCTCCGAGATGATGTTGCAGCAGACCCAGGTGGAGACGGTGTTGCCCTACTACCGGCGCTGGATGGCGCGCTTTCCCGATGTGCGGGCGCTGGCCGCCGCGCCCCTGGAGGATGTGCTCAAGCTGTGGGAGGGCCTGGGGTATTACGCCCGTGCGCGGAACCTGCACCGCGCGGCGCGGGCCATCGTGGCCGAGCACGGGGGACAGATTCCCGGCACGGTGGAGGCGCTGCGCACCCTGCCGGGCATCGGGGCCTATTCCGCCGGGGCCATCGCCAGCATCGCCTACGAGCAGCCGGTGCCCCTGGTGGACGGCAACGTGGCCCGCGTGCTGAGTCGTCTGGAGGCGCTGGAGACGCCATGGCGCACCCCGGTGGCGGAGGCGGTGCTGTGGCGCGTGGCGGGCGAGCTGGTGGCGCCCGGCGCGGCGCGGGAGATCAATCAGGCCCTGATGGAGCTGGGCGCCCTGGTCTGTACGCGGGGGGAGCCCCACTGCCTGCTGTGCCCCCTGCGTGATCTGTGCCGGGCCCGGCAGACGGGTGACCCGGCGGCCTATCCGCGGCGGCAGCGCCGCGCCGCACCTCGGCCCGTGCGGGGCGTGGTGGTGGTCTTGCGCCATGGCACATGTTATGGCCTCCACAGGCGCCCCGCGCGCAGCCTGTGGGGCGGCCTGTGGGAATTTCCCTGGGTGGAGCGCGAGCCGGGGGAATCCGCCCCCGCCGCCCGCGCGCGTCTGGTGGCGACCCTGGGGCAGCCCGCGCCGGGTCGCGCCCGGCAACGCTTTGCGGTGAGCCACAGCCTCACGCACATGGCCATGACCCTGGATGGGGCGCTGCTGGAGACGGACAGCGCCGCGCTGCCGGGGGATGCGGATGGCACAAGCGGTGCTGAGCCGGATGGCGAGGCCTGGGCCTGGGTGGATGCAGGGGGCCTGGCCCGGCGCCCCATGAGCCGCATGGCCCAGAAGGTGGCGGACCAGCTCGGGCTGCCCCACGGATTGAGCCCGCGGGAGGATGGGCCGGAAAACGGCGCAACGGGTTGATGCCGCGGCGCGGGCCATCGCGCGCGGGGCAACTCGCGCCATGGCGTTATGTGGCGATGACTCGCGCCATGCTTCCTTTGGCGATCACTCGCGCCATGGCGTTATGTGGCGATGACTCGCCAAATGGGGCGCGCTGATTCACACTGGTGCAGGGATTTTCATGAGGGCGCCCGGGACATGCGTATCGGGCGAGGCAACAGGGACGACGGCAGGGCATGACGATTCATGTGGGCATCTTGTGCGGCGGGCGCAGCGGCGAGCATCAGGTCTCGTTGCTTTCCGCGCGCAGCATCTACCAGGCGCTGGAGCGGGAGCGCTTCGCCCCGCTGCTGGTGGCCATCGACCGCCAGGGCTTCTGGCACGCGGGGAGCGCCGACGACCTGCTGGAGCACCCGGACGATCCGGCGCGCATTGCCCTGCGGGAGGGCCAACCCCGCTGCTGGCCCATGCCCGACGAGCAGGGCGGCTGCCGGCTGACCGAGGCCAACGGAAGTCAGGCTGCCATTCCGGTGGATGTGTTCTTCCCCATCGTGCACGGCACCGACGGTGAGGACGGGGCCTTGCAGGGCATGCTGCGCCTGCTGGACCGGCCCTTCGTGGGGGCGGACGTGCTGGGCTCGGCCGTGGGCATGGACAAGGACGTGATGAAGCGCCTGCTGGCCCATGGGGACATGCCCGTCACCCCCTGGCGCACCCTGGTGCGGCAGGACATCGGCGCGGATACCTGGGACGCCCTGCGCGCGGCGCTGGGGCCGGTGGTATTCGTCAAGCCCGCCTGCCTGGGCTCCTCCGTGGGGGTGAGCCGGGTGGAGAGCGCCGCGGAATTCCAGGCCGCCGTGGCCGAGGCCCTGCGCTATGACAAGAAGGTGGTGGTGGAAGCCGCCGTGCCGGGGCGGGAGATCGAGGTCTCCGTGCTGGGCGACGGCCCCGGCGGCGACGCGCCGCCCCGCGCCTCGGTGCCGGGCGAGATCAAGCCGCGCCACGGCTTCTATTCCTACGCAGCCAAGTACCTGGATCCGGACGGCGCGGCGCTGATCATTCCCGCGCCCCTGGAGGACGGGCAAACGGCGCGTGTGCAGGAGTTGGCCGTGCGCGCCTTTCAGGCCCTGGATTGCGAGGGCATGGCGCGGGTGGACTTCTTCCTGCGGCCGGACGGGCGGTTCATCATCAACGAGATCAATACCCTGCCGGGATTCACGAGCATCAGCATGTACCCCAAGCTGTGGGCGGCCAGCGGGCTGCCCTATCCCCAACTGCTGACCCGGCTGATCGAGCTGGCCCTGGCCCGTCACGCGCGGCAACGCGGGCTGGAGCGCAACTACGCGGCGACCCCGTAGGGGCGGCGCGCGCAGGCACGGCGGCCCGGCCGGCGCGGCGGGCCAGGCAACACACAAGGAGGCAGGCATGTCCGAGGAGCATGAATTCGGTTTTGACACGCTGGCGGTGCATGCCGGCCAGCAGCCCGACCCGGCCACCGGGTCGCGGGCCGCGCCGATCTACCAGACCACCAGCTTCGTCTTCGACGACACGGACGATGCGGCGGCCCTGTTCGCCCTGCAGAAATTCGGCAACATCTACACGCGCATCGGCAATCCCACCACGGGCATCCTGGAGGAGCGCATCGCCTCCCTGGAGGGCGGCATCGGCGGGCTGGCCACCGCCTCCGGGCAGGGCGCGCAGCTGATCGCGATTCTTTCCCTGTGCGGGGCGGGGGACGAGATCGTGTCCTCCACCAACCTGTACGGGGGCACCTACACCCAGTTCGACATCTCGTTCCGCAAGATCGGCATCAACACGGTGTTCGTGAACCCGGACGACCCGGAGAACTTCCGCAAGGCCATCACCCCGAAGACCAAGGCCCTCTACGCGGAAACCCTGGGCAATCCGCTGATCAACGTGCTGGACATCGAGGCGGTGGCCAAGGTGGCCCATGATGCCGGGCTGCCCTTGATCGTGGACAACACCTTCGCCACGCCGTTCCTCTGCCGTCCCATGGAATGGGGCGCGGACATCGTGGTGCATTCGGCCACCAAGTTCATCGGCGGCCACGGCACGTCCATCGGCGGGCTGATCGTGGACTCGGGCAAGTTTCCCTGGGACAACGGCAACTTTCCCGACATGACCGAGCCCTCGCCGGGCTACCACGGCATCCGCTACTTCGAGACCTTCGGCGACATGGCCTTCATCCTCAAGGCCCGCGTGGAGGCCCTGCGCGACCTGGGCCCGGCCATGAGCCCGTTCAACGCGTTCCTGTTCCTGCAAGGGCTGGAGACGCTGCACGTGCGCATGGAGCGGCACGTGGACAATGCCCAGCGCGTCGCCGAGTACCTGGCCGCCCATCCGGCGGTGGCGTGGGTCAATTATCCCGGCCTGAAGGCGAGCCCGTACCACGCGCTCGCGCAGAAATACACGCCGCGCGGGCCGGGGGCCATCATGACCTTCGGGGTCAAGGGGGGCTACGAGGCTGGGCGAAGCTTCATCAACAACGTACAATTGTTCTCACATTTGGCCAATGTGGGCGACGCCAAGAGCCTGGTGATTCATCCCGCCTCCACGACGCACTCCCAGTTGAGCGAGCAGGACATGCGGGCGGGCAACATCACCCCGGACATGATCCGCATGTCGGTGGGCATCGAGGATGTCAACGACCTGATCTGGGATCTGGACCAGGCCCTGACCCAATAGGCGCGCCGCGCGATCAATCCTCCCAAGGAAGCAAGCCATGATTCAGACCCAGAGCAATGCCGGCGACGCCAAGCCCGGCTCCATGCAGTTCCCCGGACAGAACATGGGGATGATCCGGCGTATCCTGGAGCGCTACAAGCGTGTGGCCATGGTGGGGCTGTCCGCCAACCCCAACCGGCCCAGCTACTTCGCCGCGACCTATCTCAAGGATCGGGGCTACGAACTCTTCCCGGTGAACCCGGCCTACGAGGAGGTGCTGGGCTTCAAGTGCTATCCCACGCTGGCCGACGTGCCCGCGCCCCTGGAGGTGGTGGACATCTTCCGCAAGCCGGAGGATGTGCCGCCCATCGTGGATGAGGCCATCCGGCTCAAGGCCAAGGTGATCTGGATGCAGCTCGGCATCTGGGATCTGACGGCCCGTGACAAGGCCCAGTCCGCCGGGCTGGAAGTGGTGATGGACCGCTGCATGAAGATCGAGCATGCCCGCTTCGATGGTGGGCTCAACGTCACGGGCATCCGCACGGGCGTCATTTCCTCCAAGAAGGCCCGGCTCTAGCCCGTCAACCCCGGCCACGCCCCGGCGCCACCCTGGCGACCCGGGCCGGCCCCCCTGCCGCCGCGCCGCCATGCCCCGCGCCCTGACGAGTCCTTCCTTTCTGGTGCTGCTGGCCCTGTGCCTGCTGTTCACGGGGCTGGCCTGGATGAAGGGGCAGGGCACGGTGCGCGAGGGCTATGCCTCCGCGTGGCAGTTGTTCTGGTTCATCCTGCCCAGCCTGGTGGTGGGCTTCATCCTGGGTGGACTGATTCAGGTGCTGCTGCCGCGGGACCTGGTGGCGGCCTGGGCGGGGGAGGACTCGGGCCTGCGGGGGTTGATCATCGCCACGGTGGCCGGGGCCGTCACGCCCGGCGGGCCGTTCGTGCAGTTTCCGGTGGTGGCCTCCCTGTGGAAGGCCGGCACGGGCGTGGGGCCCATCACGGCCTATGTGACGGCCTGGTCCCTGCTGGGCTTTCAGCGCATCCTGGTCTACGAGGCGCCCATCCTGGGCTGGCGCTTCGTGCTCACGCGCACCGCGGTGGCGCTGGTGCTGCCCATGCTGGCCGGTGGGATCACCGGCTGGCTCTACCGCCGCTTCCAGCAGATCTCGCTCTGACACCCCGGCCGGCTGGGCCGCCCTGCTCGGCGGCGCCCCGCCCCGCACAACGTCTCCCCCACGAAACAAAAAAGGCGCCCCCCACGCAGGGGACGCCCCAGAAAACGGTCGACGGCGGGTACTTGCTGCTGGCGGACGACCTACAGTTCCTCCAGCCCGTCGGAGTGCTCCGTGGCCGGCTGGGCCTTGGGCTGGGCCTTGGCCCGCTGCGGACGGGGATGGGCGGCAACGGTCTGGCGCGCCTGGGCCTTGGGCCGTTCGATGTACACGCGCTCTTCCATCTTCACCTTGTCCAGCTTGACCCCGGCATCGGCGGTCATCTCGGCGGAGCGGATCAGTGCGGTGGACAGCAGGTCGCGCGAGCGCTGGGCGGCTTCTTCCAGCAGATCGATGCGGTTTAGCTTGTCGTAGTACAGGTCGGCCATGCTGATGTGCTTCAGGTCGGCGTTGTCCTCCGCCAGTACCGTCTGGAACTTGAGCCCGTTGATGATCTTCTTGCGGGTGTTTTCCTTGGTCTTGGAGCGGCGGATGAGGTCCTCGATTTCCCGCGTGATCAGCTCTGCCGAGACGGGCAGGTAGTGATCGTGAATCTCGTCGTAGGAAATCAGGTTCAGGTGAATCATGTGCTCGATGTTGTAATAGATGCGGTCGATGGCGTTCTCGCCGCCGGCCACGGGCACAAAGGTGGTCACCCGGTTCACGGCTTCCCCGTGGGTATACATGCGCACGCCCAGCTCGATGTCGAGATACTGGGAACACACATCCTTCATGTACACATCCCGCTCGAATTCCTTGACGTCGGCGGCCATGTGGAATTCCTGCATCAGCCGGCCCGCGATGTCGTTGCGGGTGTTGAGCATGTTGAGGAATTTCTCCGTTTCCCGGCGGATCAGGCTGGTCTGATTGCCTTCGAACACCAGATTGGTCAACCCGTGGTGGGTGGCCTTGGGGTCGGCGGACAGATAGTACCCCCAAAGCTGCTGGTAGATCAGGGTGGCCAGGTTGCGGTAGATCACCTCCGCCTCGCCCTCGAACGGCACGGAGACGGTACCCGCGGCGGGCTGGGCGGTTTCGCCGTCGAGCAGCAGGCGCACGCTGTTTTCCAGCGTGAGGAAGGTCTGCAGATCTTCCACGATGCGGTCGATCAGCACGTCCACATCCTCGTACCTGATGATCAGATCGGGGTGCTGCTGATAGAGGCGGCCGGCCCCTCGTTCGGGCAGTGTCCAGGCGGATTCGGTCATGGGTACGGGCTCCTCGGATTGCGGGCCTGTCGGATCAGGAAAACGGGCCTGCCCGGCCAGCCTGCCGGGGGCCATCGTCTGTGGCTACCCCGGTTCAACCTTGCCGGAATTCGGGGTATGGTAAAGCCTCATGTGCATTCCGTTCTAGGAGGAATGCGGGGGGTTGTCAACTCTTTCCCGCTGGCCGCGATCCACCGCAGGGACCGGCACAGCGCGAATCTGCGACGAAAGTGGAGGTGCTTCTGGAGCGCGCGGATTTCATCTCGTTTCTGGTGGAGGCCGGGGCCCTGCAATTCGGCTCGTTCACGCTGAAGAGCGGAAGGGTTTCGCCCTATTTCTTCAATTCGGCCCAGTTTCGCAGCGGCCCCACCCTGGCGCGGCTGGGGGAATTCTTCGCCGGCGTGATCGCGCAGGTGGCGCCCCAGGCGACCATCGTGTTCGGCCCGGCGTACAAGGGCATTCCCCTGTGCGTTGCGGCCAGCATGGCCCTGAGCCGCCAAACGGGCCGGGAGCTGGGCTACCTGTTCAACCGCAAGGAAGCCAAGACCCATGGGGATACGGGCCTGTTCGTGGGCCAGACGCCGCAGGCCGGCGACCGGCTGGTGCTGGTGGATGACGTGATCACCGACGGCCAGACCAAGTATGAGGCAGTGGCGCTGCTGCGCGATGCCTTTCCCGGTGTGCCCATCGATGCGCTGGTGATCGCCTTCAACCGCATGGAGCGCGATGCGCAAGGGCGCGATGCCCTGGCCGAGTTTCAGCGGGCCACGGGCATTCCCGTGCATGCCATCGTCTCCCTGGCCGATCTGCGCGATGCGCTGGCGCCCGCGGGCGCCCTGGCCGGCATGGACCTGCCCGGCGCGCACCTGCCCGGCGACCTGCTGCAGGCCGTGGAGGCATACCAGCAGGCCTATGGCGTGCCCGGCGTCTGAGACGCCCCGAACCCTCGCACCCCGAAGCCCCCGACCCCACACGATGACCATGCCGAATCAGCCTCCCACACCGCCCGCCACTGCCTCGCCCGAGGCGCTGCGCCGCGCCCAGGTGATGTGGGAGCAGAGCGGGGACGACCTGCGCGCCGCCAAGCGCAAGCTGCGGGAGCGGGAACCCCTGGATGCGAGCTTCTTCGCGCTGCAGGCGGCGGTGAATGCGCTGGCCGCCGTGGCGCGGCTCTCCGGGGAATTCCAGCTGCCCCACCACAGCCCCATGCAGCTATTGGGCTTCTGTGCGGACGCCGACGACCGCTTCGCAGCGCTGCACGAGCCCTGCGTGGCCCTGGAAGCGGTACAGGAGCAGGATCCCTTTCGCGGGGAGGAAAGCGCCGAGGCGCTGACCCGGCAGGGCAAGGCGGCCCTGGCCCATGCCACCACCGTGCACAAGACCGTGCGCGCGTTTCTCAAGACCCACCGCAAGCGCTACTTCGCGCCCTAAGCCCATCAGGCAAAAGCAAACGGCTGCGCGGGAGCAGGCCCCCGCGCGCACCCCGCAAGGAAAAGCGTGGCTGCATGGCAGCCATGTAATCGGTTCGTTTGAGGGGGGGTGGGGGGAAATGTTCCCCCACAGGCTGTTCTTCGCATTGGCTGCGAAGTATGGCCGGGTAATGCCGGCATGCGTAACCCCAGCTGCGTCTCTGAGGAGCATCCGCAGGCTGCATCTCAAAGGGCGCGGCGCGCGGCATTGCCGCTACCCCAGCGTCGTGGGAGAAAACTGGTCCAGGGCCTGGGGATTGGCCAGGGCGTCGCGGTTCTTCACCGGCTCGCCGCGCAGCAGATTGCCCACGGCCAGCTCCACCTTCTTGCCGTTGATGGTCACCGGCACTTCGCTGATGGGGCGGATCACGGCCGGCACGTGGCGCGGGGTGGCCTTGCCGCGGATGGCGGCGCGGATTTCCTGCTCCCGCTCGGGGGTCAGCGTCTCGCCGGGCCGCATGACCACGAACAGCACCACCTGCACCTCGCCATCCACCGGATGGCCCACCACGATGCTGTCCAGCACGAAGGGCAGGTCCTCCACAATGCGGTAGATTTCCGCCGTGCCGATGCGCACGCCGCCGGGGTTGAGCGTGGCGTCGCTACGCCCGTAGACCACGATCCCGCCGTGCTCGTTGATCAGGATGAAGTCCCCGTGGCGCCAGATACCGGGGTAGGTGTCGAAGTAGGCGTCGGCGAATTTCTGCCCCTGGGGGTCCTGCCAGAAGCCGATGGGCATGGAGGGAAAGGGCTGGCGGCACACCAGCTCGCCCTTGCTGCCGGTCACGGGGCGGCCGGTCTCGTCGAAGGCGGCCATGTCCACGCCCAGGCAGGGGCCCTGAATCTCCCCCGCATACACGGGCACGTAGGGGTTGCCCCCCATGAAGCAGCCCATGATGTCCGTGCCGCCGCTGATCGAGGCGAGCTGCATGTCCTGCCTGATAGCCTCGTAGACCCAGTGGAACTGGTTGGTTTCCAGGGGTGCGCCGGTGGAGAGCATGGTGCGCATCCACGACAGGTCGTGTTGCTCGGCGGGCACCAGGCCTGCCTTCTGGCACGTGGCGAGAAACTTGGGGCTGGTGCCGAAGATGGTGATGCCCGTCTCCTCGGCCAGCCGGAACAGGCGCGAGGCATCCGGATAGCCGGGGCTGCCGTCGTAGAGCACCAGCGTGGCGCCCTGGGCCAGACCGCTGACGAGCCAGTTCCACATCATCCAGCCGCAGGTGGTGAAGTAGAACAGGGTGTCCTCGCGCTTGAGGTCGGAATGATACCGCTGCTCCAGGTGATGCTTGACCAGGGTGCCGCCGGCGCCGTGCACGATGCACTTGGGCGCGCCCGTGGTGCCGGAGGAATACATGATGTACAGGGGCTGGTCGAAGGGGAACTGCCCGAATTCCAGGGGCGGCGCCGTGGTTCCTGCACTGCTGCCGGCGCCGCCCCCGTTCCCCGTGCTGCCCTTGGCCAGCAGCGCCTCCCAGCTCATGCCGCCGTCCAGCTCGCTTGGCAGTTCCGCCACGAAGGGCACCACCACAACCTGCTCGATGGAGCCGATCTCCCGCTGCAGATGGGCCACCTTCTCCAGGGAATCGTGGGCCTTGCCGTTGTAGTGGTAGCCGTTGGCGCAGAGCAGCACCTTGGGGTCGATCTGCCCGAAGCGGTCCATCACCCCCTGGAACCCGAAGTCCGGCGAGGTGGACGACCAGATGGCGCCCATGGACGTGGCCGCCAGCATGGCCACCACCGTCTCGATGGTGTTGGGCATGAAGGCCGCCACGCGGTCCCCCTCGCCCACGCCCAGGGCCTTGAGCCCGGCGGCACAGCGGGCCACCTGATCGTACAGCTCGTGATAGGTCATGCGCCGGCGCGGCGTGCCCTCGCCCTCGGCGATGAGCGCCGTCCGGTCGTCCCGAAAGCGCAGCAGGTGCTGGGCGAAGTTGAACCGCGCGCCCGGAAACCACACCTCCTCGGGGAGCTGCCGCACGCGCGGCATGGTGCGATCGGTGAGCACGGCCGTATGCTTGGCGCTGGTGTTGACGCCCGTATCCTCCCAGGCGGCCTCCCAGAAGTCCTCCAGGTGCTCCACGCTCCAGCGGTGCAGGGAGGCATAGTCCTCGCCGCCGAAGCCGAAGCGCGCCTTGAGGCGTCGATGAAAATCGGTCAAATTGGCGCTTGCGACGCGTTCCGGTGAGGGGGTCCAGATGGGCGTGCTCATGGTTGATCCTTGTGTCTGACAAGCTCCTGGTGTCCAACAACGTGCTTCAGGCTGCTGACTGCGGGCCGCGGGCTGTCCGGCGCGATGGCGCGGACTCAGCTGCCCGCCGGCCGGAATTCTTCGAACGTGGGCAGGCCCTGGGCCAGCGGGCTCCAGGGCAGGCGGCTGCGCACCCAGCTCTGATCCCGGGGCGGAAAGGCCGCCGGGTCGTCCAGGCTGCACGTGGTCACGTCCAGCTCCCCGGGCGCGTCGTGGGCCGCATAGGTCAGGGCCGTGCCGCAATCGCGGCAGAACGTGCGCTCCGCCCGCGGGCTGGCGGCAAAGCGCCCCGGTGTGCCGCGCACCAGGCGAAAGTCGGCCCGCGGCACCGTGATCCAGGCCACCATGGGCGCGCCCGTGGCGCCCCGGCAGTGGGCACAGTGGCACAGGGTCTCATGGGTCACCGGCCCCGTGGCCGCATACCGCACGGCCCCACACAGGCAGCCGCCGGCCAGTGTGATCTCCGCCATGCTCGCCTCTCCGCAGGTCTTCTTGTGACGAGGCACGGGACGCGCCCCGCGCTTTCAGGCCTCAGCCTGCCGGTCCCCCGCGAAGCTGTCCAGGGTCTCGCGGCGGTAGGCGGCGAAGCGTCTCTCCACGATGGCGCGGCGCGCCCCGCGCATGAGGTCCAGATAGAATTGCAGGTTGTGGTAGGTGTTCAGCCGCATGGCCAGGATTTCCCCCGCCCGGTACAGGTGGTTCAGGTAGGCCCGCGAATAGTGGCGGCAGGTGGGGCAGGGGCAGGTCTCGTCCAGGGGGGCCGGGTCGTCCTTGTGGCGCGCCTGCTTGATGGAGACCTTGCCCCGGCGCGTGTAGAGCGTGCCCGTGCGGGCGTTGCGCGTGGGCAGTACGCAGTCGAACAGGTCGACGCCCGCCGCCACGGCGGTGAGCAGATCGGCCGGCTCGCCCATGCCCATCAGATAGCGCGGCTGTCCGGCGGGCAGCAGGGGCGCCGTGGCCGCGATGGTGTCGTACATGGCGCTGGCGTCCTCCCCCACGCTGAGCCCCCCGATGGCGTAGCCGTCGAAGCCGATCTCGCGCAACGCCGCCGCCGAGCGCTCGCGCAGGTCAGGCCGGGTGCCCCCCTGCACGATGCCGAACAAGGCCTGCTCGTCGGCCCGGCGGCGGGTCAGCCAGGCCTGGCGGCTGCGCGCGGCCCAGCGCGTGGTGCGCGCCAGGGCCTCGGTCAGGGCCTGGTCCGTGGCGGGCAGGGGCACCAGATGGTCCAGGCACATCATGATGTCCGAGCCCAGGGCATGCTGAATCGCCACCGCATCCTCGGGCCGCAGCAGCATCGCGCTGCCGTCCAGATGGTTGCGGAAGGCGGCGCCGTCCTCGGTGACCTTCACGTTGTCGCCCAGGGAGAACACCTGGTAGCCGCCGCTGTCGGTGAGGATCGGGCGCTCCCAGTGCATGAACCCATGCAGCCCGCCCAGCTTTTCGATGATGGTCTCGCCCGGCCGCAGATGCAGGTGGTAGGTATTGCCCAGCAGCATCTCCACGCCGATCTCGCGCAGCTCCTCGGGCGTCATGCCCTTCACCGTGCCCTGGGTGCCCACGGGCATGAAGGTCGGCGTGTGCACCACCCCATGGTCCAGGGTCAGCACACCGGCGCGGGCCGCTCCGTCCTGGGCATCTAGGGAAAAGGCGATCATGGCGTTCGGCGAGGGGTTGCGGCGGCGGCGCTCGGCGGCGTGGGCACGGCGTGGCGCCTGGCCCGCCCCTGCGCACCGCCCATCATCTTGCGGCCCCGCCGCGCGCAAGGCAAGCGGGGGGACTGCTGTCCAGTGGTGGTATCCAAACCGCATCCGGGGAGCGCGAGGGGGCGCGCTCCGTCGCTGCTGTTGCTGTTCGCAGCCCCATCAGGGCCGCCAGGCGGTCTCCTCCGGGCGCCAGCGGTAGGTGTCCAGGTCGATCCGCCCGGCGCGGAACACCACGCCCTCCGCCTCCAACAGACGCTGCTGCAGGTGCTCCACGGGCTGGTCGCGGTGGCGGTGCGGATCGTCCCCCCGGCCCTCGCGGGCGGAGATGCGGCCCTGGGCATTGACCACGCGGTGCCACGGCAGGGGCCGGCCGGGCGGGGTGTGGGCCAGGGCCTGGCCCACGTGCCGGGCGCGCCGGGGGTGGCCCGCCAGGGCGGCGATCTGGCCATAGGTGGCCACGCTGCCGGCGGGAATGCGCGCGATCAGGGCCTGTACGCGCGCCAGGAATCCATCGTCCGCGGTCATCGTTTGGGGGGACCGGCTCAGGTCCACATGTCAAAGGCCTCCTTGAGCCCGGTGCTCAGCTCCCGCTCCAGCATCACGGCCACGGATACCAGAAAGGGCACGACGGCCGTCTTGAGCCCCTGGTAGTAGCGGGAGGCATCGTTGTCGTACATGGCCTCGGTCATTTCCGTGAAGCCTCCGTCGCCCCCGCCCACGAACACGCGGAGATGGGGATACAGCCCCACGCGCCCGTCCTCCAGGGTGATCATGTTCTCGAAGGCATCGTCGGAAAAGCCCACCAGGTAGCAGAATTCGCTGTCCTGGGTCTTGAAGAGCAGAAAGCGGTCCTCCAGGTTGATGCTGAAGCGGGAGATCCAGTTCTGAATCAGGTCGATGAACTCGTCCCGCACCGCCGCCGAGCCCCAGAAGTCCTTGTTCTTCCCGTTCATCACGGGGTGCATGGTGCGGTTGTGGGCGCGGAAGGGCTCGATGTCGTTGTCCGTGACCAGGTTGGTCATCTCCTCCAGCTTGCGGTCCCGCAGGTGCTCCACCTTGGACACGGCCTTCTGCATGTCCTCCGGGGTCAGCTCCTCCAGGGGCTTGT
>Ga0326597_10002904_pt1 | contig 25237 bp, 17 predicted proteins | sample RVTome_12_FD_203789 | JGI IMG/M metagenome (GOLD analysis project Ga0326597, IMG submission 203789) | Soil microbial communities from uranium-contaminated site in the Upper Colorado River Basin, Wyoming, United States - RVT100D185 | ecosystem: Environmental > Terrestrial > Soil > Contaminated >... | reverse complement strand
GCACTCTCTTTACGTCGGCCTCTCTGGACAACTTTCTGGCGGGCATGAACATGGGTGTTTTGCGGTGGACGTCGGACTCTGGGGCGGTTACGCTGACGGACGGCCTCGTGGCGACATTTCGGTACTCGGTGAAGCCCGGCGCTGTCCCCGGGGAAGTGCTGGCGATAGGTATTTCCGGCGTTTTCCCGGTAGACAGCTTTGCCGTGTACACGCCTTTGGGCATCTACCGCCCCGAAGTGATCGCCACCCTGGCCCGGATAGCCCCGTTTCCGCAGGGCGACGTGAACCTGGACGGCTTCATCACGGCCACGGACATCATCGGCATGGTCGGGTACGTGTTCAAGAGCGCTCCGCTAACCTATCCCGATCTGGCCGATGTAAACGGCGACGCCGTGGTCAACTCGGCGGACCTCATCTATATGGTCAACTATGTCTTCCGGAGTGGTCCAGCTCCGGTGGGCGAGGAGAAAAAAAGCGGTTGACAGCCCGCTTTGGGGGCGATTACTTGACCACTGTTTGTCCCGGCCCGCGCGCGATGTGGCGCCGGCCGAGGCATGGAGTTTCGGGGAGAAAATTAGGTCCGTTTCCCGCAATAGGAAGAATCGGAGCGGTCCAATCCGTGGGTCGCCAAACCAGGATTTGAGGGGAGGAGTTGCGTATGCGCATTTGTAAAGGCTTCATTGTCCTGTCCATTCTCACGCTGGCGCTCTCGGCGGGCGCCGTCGCCCAGACCAACGACAGTCTTTGGGTCACGTCCGTGGAGGTGAACAACGTCGCGGGCAACTTCTCCGTGACGGTCCTGATGGACAACAACACCACTACGGCTCAGGCGCTCGTCGTTCCGCTCAAGTTCGGCGGCGGAAACGCCAATCTCCTTTGCGACTTGGCCGTCACCGATGGCTTCGGCAACCAGGGGGTCACCCAGAAGACACTTGGCGCCAACGGCGCCTGGACCATCAAAAGTTCCCTGGTAGACAACACGAACAAGACGATTCTCCTCGGCTATGCCAGTTTCACGACCGGTCTGCCCCCGTCGAACGACAGCCTGGTGGCTGTGCACTTCGTGCTCACGGAAGGCGGCAGTAACGCCGTGCACGCCGTCGATACGACGACGCTCCCGCCTTCCAACACGCTCAGCATCACCGATCCGGCCGCCAACGAGGTCTCTCCCAAGTGGCGCGCCGGGAGTGTGACCATCGGCCCCGACGCTGTGGGCGACGGTTCCATCACGCCGCTCAGCTACGGGCTTGACCAGAACTTTCCCAATCCGTTCAACGCCCAGACCCGAATCAACTTCAGCCTGGCGAAGCCCGGCAAGGTCCAGTTGGTTGTGTTCAATCTCCTCGGACAGACGGTTAACACGTTGGTCAATAGAGAGATGCCGGCCGATCGGCACTCGCTCATCTGGGACGGCACGAACGCTCAGGGCAGCGTCGTGGCCTCCGGCACCTATTTCTATCGCCTGAAAATCGGGGACGATTTCGAAGAAACCCGCCAGATGACGCTGTTGAAGTAGCCCGATTTGACATCACGCCCCACCGCAGGGCTCACGTTACGCCCCATCAAGGTCTGTTCCGTTTCGGAACAGACCTTTTTTCTTGGCCTTAGGCGCAGATTTCCGTTAAATAAATCGCCCGTTCGGTTCGATCAACAGGGATGGATGAAGGAAGGGCCGGGGAAGCAGGTTGTGACGTGAATTCCAGGAGGGAAACCATGCGTCGATTGGTACTGTGTTTCGCATTCGTGTCGCTCACCACGCCGGTGTGGGCCCAGGGGGATCCGGGCGCGCCGGATTCGGTGACTGTCTCCGGCGCGGTGTTTGCCGCGTCGAAGGCCGTTGTCACGGTGACTTTGACCAACGATGAGCCGCTCTCCGGATTGCAGATTCCGCTCGCTTTCTCCACGGACCTGGCGATCATCGACTCCGTCGTCTTCGGAACGCGCACGACGGCGCTCACGGGTGACGACATCGTCCGCTGGGATGGGGACCTGGGGGGGACGCAGTACACCGTGATGCTCACGGTCGTGCCGCTTTCGACAGGCAGCCTTGCCGCAGGCTCCGATATCATTGCCACCCTGCACCTCAGTGTGAACGGCGCTTCGCCTGCCGACACGGCATTCATCGGCACGACCACCCTGAGCCCTGCCGGCGGACTGCTTTTCGGTGATACATCCGCCTTGCCGGTCGGCTATGAGCCGGTGTTCAGAGGTGGTACTGTAAGATCGCCCGTAGCGGTATGGGAAGACGACGGCACTCTGCCCACAGAGTTTGGACTGGGCCAGAATTATCCCAATCCCTTCAATCCCCAGACCTCGTTTCGGATCGCCATCCCGACGCCGCAGCACGTGACGCTCGATATCTATAATCTCCTGGGACAGCGTGTTATCAGGCTGTACGACGGCACGGCGCAGGCCGGCTACCTGGATCTTTCGTGGAGCGGCAAAGACCAGTCGGGCCGTCCGGTAGGATCGGGAGTCTATTTCTATCGCATGGCTGCCGGCGACTTCCAGCAGGTGCGCAAGATGGTGCTCCTGAAGTAAAATCAACTCTTTGTGCGGCAACAGCTCAGCCCCGCGAATGCGGGGCTTTTTTTGTCTCGGCCGGGGTTTTTCCCTTGCACCACTTTGTAAACGCGGTCTATATTGACCCTTTCGTTTTGGGGTCGAAAGAGTTGGCAGGTTCGCAGCTGTGCTCGGTTTATTGCGGAATATTTGTGTCGTCGCTAACCTTGACGGTTTATGGGAGACTGCCTGTATATGAGCATGGGGCGTAGAAGGGCGTGGAGCAGGGTGCTGATCGCGGGCGTGGTCCTTGCGATTCTCGGCGGCGTGCCGGCCGCGGCGCAGCAATACGTGTTTCATCTGGCCGCCGCCGACCCGACCGCACCGGCCAACCGGGTTACCCAATGGGATTTCCAGCGCGTCGTGAAGGAGCAGACGGCCGTTGCGGAACTGGCCGTGTCGCTGGTCAATTACACCACCGACTTCGACGACACCAACAGCAAGGTCAAATTCGTTCTCGAGGACGCCAAGAACCTGCTGGTCTTCAACACCCAGATCAACGTGGAATTCACAGGGGACACGGTCTCCCTCGATCTTCTGATCGACTCGGCCGGGTCGGCGATTCCGTTTTTCTATGCCTATCTCCCTTCCACGGCACCGTTCAGCGTCAGCTTCCGCCCGAACGTACGCGGGTCGTTCCTGGACACGCTCACATTCGAATTCTTCTACCCCACAGTCCGGACCCTCAAGTTCCCCGTCGTGGGACAGGGCATCGGAGTTCTACAGTTGCTGAACAACTCGGGCCAGCCGGTGGATTCGTTCAACCTGACGGTCAACCCCACACGCGTAGGCGACAGCCTTCCGGGCAGCGGCTCCCCTATCACGATTCGTAACATCTCGCTGGATCAGCTCGGTCGAATTTCCGACGTGATCTCCACCGATCCGTCCATTTTCCACATCGTCAATCCGCAGCTCGAAGTCCAGCCGGGGCAGACCGCGGTTTTGTCGGCGCAATTCACGCCGCAGGCCCTGGTGCTCGATACCGCCAAACTGAAGATCATCTCGGACGATTTCGCCGTCGACACGCCCTTCGTGCGTGCCATCGGGCGGGGACGCCTGTCGCTCGACTATTTTACCGATGACGACACCACCGACGCCGTGGGGAACACCGTGCACAAGGTCATCGACACGTTGCGCATGTTCACCACCGACGCCGGGACGTATCGCGACTCGTTGATCTGGCTGCAAAACAAGCTCAATCAGAACGTCGAAATCGAGCTCGTGATGAACTGCGGCCGCAATCTGAAGCTTCTGTCGCAGTTCGGAGCCACGCTCAACGAGAGCGACACGCTCTACCTGACGACCACTGAATGCAGCGGCATCCCGGTGGATTCGGTGACGTTCCGGGGAACGAAATACGGCCGTGGAGACACCATCTTCGTCGGATGCAATCCCATCGTAGTGGGTCGCGACACCGTGTTCGTGGACTGTTCCCCCAAGGACGGGATCCCCGAGACCTCGGTCGACGACGCGACGATCGTTCCGATCGTTTTGACCCGCACGCTGCCCCTCAACGATTCGATGCGGGTATGGGTGCGCTTCCGGCCCGATCTGCGCGCCGAGTACAAGGACAGCATCCTCACCACCTACCAGCCGTTCATCAGTTCCGAAGCGACCGTCACGGGGCGCTTCCCGGTCTCCGTGCAGGCCGTGGGCGCGGGGTTCACAGCCAGCAAGGATTCGATCGACTTCGGTCCCCTGACGCCCGGCCTTTCCAAGAAGGACTCGCTGCTCGCCACCAACCCCGGTCAACTGGCCGTCACGCTCAACGTCGACACCATGGGTTTGGATCCGGTATTCACGCTTCTCACGGAAGATCTGATCACGTTTCCCGCGGGGGACTCGGCCTACATCGTCTTTCAATACACGGCACTGGACGCGGCCCTGCACGTCGACACGGTCTACGTGCAGTCGAACGACCCCAACAACCCCACGCTTCGCCTGATTTTGACCGGCGGCAGCCAGGCGCCGCTCATCGCTGCGAATCCCACGAGCCTGAACTTCGGTGACGTGGTGGTGAGCGACAGCCTGACGAAATCGATCTACGTCGCCAACCGCGGTCTGGTCACCCTGGATGTCACCGGTATCACCACCGCCCGCCCGCAGTTCACGGTGTCGCCCACGCTCTTTTCTCTGATCCCCGGCGACTCCCAGCTAGTGGCGGTCAAGTTCCTCCCGACGGCCGCGTCGTCGTTCAACGATACGCTTCGCATCGCATCGAACGATCCGAAGGTGCCGCTGCTCAAAGTCGCCATGGCGGCCGGTGGCTCGAATCCGACCTATTCGGGCGACACGCTTCTGACTTTCGGGGCGACGACGCTGAACGGCGGCTGCCTGGTCGATTCGGTGGCCATCCGCAATAACGGCACCCGCGGCAACATGATTGTGCGCGTGGGGCTCGTTCAGGGGGCGTCGTTCGACCTGCCGCGACAGTCCGACACGCTTGTGTTCGTCCCCGCAGGTGCCACAATCCGGATCCCGGTCCGGTTCTGCCAGACGTCGCCCTCGGTGGTCTGGGACTCGCTTATTCTCGTCACCAACGATCCCGCGAACGACACCGTGTACATCGCCCTCACGGGCGGCGGATTCTACAAGCAGCTCACCTGGCTCTCGGGCCCGCTTTCGACCACTTCGGTCTACCAGTTCAACAAGGTGTCGACCGTGCTTCCCGAGACCTTGACCTCGGTCATGTCCAACGCGGGCAACGACACGCTGCACGTCATCGGAATCTCGTTGTACAACGGCGCGCAAGGCTTCAAGCGCGCCACCCCCGCCACAGCCGGCATCCTGCAGAACGAGCGCTTCGACGTCACCGTGGAGTTCAAAGCCCCCGGCGGCGGACAGTTCGTGGATACGATGCTGATCGTCACCGACGATACGACCGGCGGGAACGATTCCATCGTCGTCCCGCTTTTGGCCAGCGGCTTCGTTCCGGGCCTTCTGCCTCTGGCGACCACCTTTGCGTTCGACACCACCATCGTCGGTGTGTTCGCGGTCGACTCCATCGGTTTCGAGAATGCGGGCGACTTCACGGTCTCCGTCTCCACCGTCCTGCTGAAGAAGGGGCAGCGGTTCATCCTGTCCGGTGCCCCGGGAAGCGTGCCGGGCGGCGATACCGGGTTCGTGCTGATCAATTTCAACCCGCTCGACACCATTACCTATTACGATACGCTGAGGGTGATCACGGCCAGCCCGCCGGACACCATCGACGTGGCGCTGACCGGGTCGGGCGCGGGGCCCAAGTACGCCGACAACGTCGACTCGCTCTCCTTTGCCCCGGTTGTGCCGTTCGCTTCGTCTCAGCGGAGCTTCATCGTGCGCAACAACGGCAATCGACCCCTGGAGATTTCCAGCATCACCTCAAAGGCGGGCACGGGAATCTTCAATCGTCTCTCCCCTGCGAGCCTTGTTCTGGGCGCGGGTGAACAGGCGACCGTGACCGTCGGCTTCACGCCTCTGGCATCGCTGGCGTACGCCGACACCCTCGTGGTGGCGACCAGTGACGCCTCCAGGGACACGGTCTTTATTCCCATGTTTGGCCAGACGCCCGACCAGGATATCGACTTCAGCCCGGGCCGGTTGTTCCAGGTCGATTCTCCTTTCGTGGACATCGGCGGAGTCAAAGTCGGCTCGTTCAAGGAAGGCGCGGTCACGATCTACAACGTCGGTCTGGATACGCTCCTCGTAAAGAGCGGTACGCTCTTCATCCCCTCCCCCGCCACCGGTTTCACCTTCGCGCAGGGGCAGTTCAACAACATCAAGATCGCCCCGGGCGCTTCAAAAACCGGCGCGGTGCGTTACACCGCGTCGCAGAAAATCACCGAGACCAACGTGCTCGTGATCGTGTCCGACGACCCGGATGAAGACACCGTGCGAGTGCGCCTCTCCGCTCAGGGCATAGCGGGGCAGTTGAAGCGCCTCTCCACCGACTCGACCTTCGCCTTCGGGATCGTCAAAGTGGGCGCGGTGGATACCTCCAAGGCGGTAAGCATACAGAATTCTCTGGGTCAGCGGTTCCGGCTTTCGTTTGCGAATTTCCTCGCGCTCCCGCAGCCTGACTTCGCCATTATCGGCGACATTAAACGACTTGGGCAGACCCCGGTGTACAAGGTGTTCAAGCCCGATTCGCTGCCGACGCTCGGCCCCGACAGCATCCTGTACCTCAAGCTGATCTACGCGCCGGCCGACACCGGATCCGATAACGGGACGTTCCGGGTCATCGGCACGCCCGACAACGCAGGGGATACGGTGAACATCCCGGTGATCGCCCGCGCCGCGGCGCCACGCATATCGCTGTCGCCGACGTTTTACGACTTCGGATCCCTTGCGGCCACGCCGACGGCGAGCCGCACCGCGACTCTCACGATCACCAACACGGGACCGGACACGCTCCGCGTCACGAGTCTTTCGACCGTGAACTCAGGCGCGGCCAGCTACTCCGCGGAGCCGGCGTTTCCCTGGACGATCGCGCCCGGAGCCAGCACGCCCGGGTTCACCATTCGCGCGCGCGCCACGACGCGAAAGATCTACTACGACACCCTGGCCCTGGGCACCAACGATCCGGCCAACGATCCGACGTTCTTCTATACGCGGCTTGTGGGCGTGGCACCCGGCGACGTCGGATTCGTCGATACCGTCCGCATTTCCGGCTACGATTTCGAAAACGGCAATGTCATCGTGCCGGTGCACCTGGCCTTCGATGAGGCAATCAAGCGGGTCTCCGTTCCGCTCAAGTACACGAGCGCCGTGTACGAGTGCGTCGGATTCGACTTCGAGTCCACCCTCCTGGAAAACAAGGACGGGCTGGTACCGACCATCGATACCGTGAACAACATTGTGGTCATCAAGGCCAACACCATCTTCTCAGCGCCCATCGTCCCCGATGACTTCATCGGCACGGTGCTGGCCAGGATGATCTTCCGCGCGGCGCAGGGTGTCCTGCCTCAGGATTCAGCCATCACGTTCGACACTTTGTTCGTCGCCCCCGACATCGGTTTCCTGCTGCAGGATACGGCGCTCCAGGTCATCCTGCCCGAGTTTGTGGCCGGTCGCCTGGATATTCAGACCGGCATCGATGAGGAAGGGCTTCTGCCGACGGCTTTCGAGCTGGAGCAGAATTTCCCGAACCCGTTCAACCCGCAGACGACGATTGCGTTTTCCGTGCCCGAGGCCTCTCGCGTGCGCCTGGTGATTTTCAACCTGCTCGGCCAGAAAATCATCACCCTGGTGGACGACATTTTGCCGCCGGGCCGCCGCGATGTAGTCTGGTATGGTCGCGATCAGAGCGGACGGGATGTCTCGTCCGGAATTTACTTCTACCATCTCAGCGCCGACGACTACAGCGAAACGCGCAAGATGGTGCTTATGAAGTAGATTTCGGCGCGCCTTGAATCTCAAAAAGGGGGTCGTCGAACGGCGGCCCCTGTTTTTTTGGAGTCTGACCCATGAGTGACGCCAACGTGTTTTTCGATTACAACAGCACGACCCCTCTCGATGCCGAAGTCGCCTCCGAAATGCAAAGGGTGCAGGCGTTCGCCTGGGGTAACCCGTCTTCGATCCACCAGTCCGGGCGCAGTGCCAAGGCGGTGCTCGAGGAGGCGCGGGCGCGCACGGCGGCTCGGCTGGGCTGCGATGTCGGGGAACTCTACTTCACGTCGGGAGGGACGGAGTCGGACCATCTTGCGCTCAAGGGGTGCTACTTCGGAGATCCCCGGCGCCCGAGGCACATCGTCGTCTCGGCCATCGAACATCCGGCTGTGGTCGCCGCGGCGGAGGACCTCAAGCGGCAAGGAGCCCAGGTGACGCACGTACCCTGCGACGAGGGGGGAGTGGTTACGCCGGAGCGGCTGCGCCTGGCCATCGGCCCGGGCGCCACCGTCTGCTCCGTGATGGCCGCCAACAACGAGACCGGCGTCGTGCAGCCGGTTGCCTCGCTCGGTGAAGTCGCCCACGAGGCGGGCGCCTACTTTCACACCGATGCCGTGCAGGCCCTGGGGAAGATCCCTGTGGACGTGCGCGCGTGGAAGGTCGACATGCTGGCGCTCACGGCACACAAGTTCTATGGCCCGCGGGGGATCGGTGCGCTGTTTATCCGCCGCGGCATCGCCATCACCCCGCAGATCACAGGCGGCAGCCACGAGCGCAACCGGCGGGCGGGAACCGAAAACGTGATCGGTGCCTGGGGACTCGCCGTGGCCCTCGAGAAGGCCGTCGCCCTGCAGGCGGCCGAAGAGACGCGGCTGCGAAAGTTGTCCGGCTACTTTCTGGACCGTCTGAAGTCGGAAGTCGGGGATCTGCACGTCAACGGGGACGAATCGCAAAGGCTGGCCAACACGGTGAACGTGAGCTTCAAAGGCGTCGAGGGAGAAGCGATCGTCGTGTCGCTCGACCTCAAGGGAATCTGCGTCGCCTCCGGCTCGGCCTGTTCGTCGGGCGCCACCGAGCCGTCGCACGTGATCCTGGCGCTTGGTGTCGAACCGGCGCTGGCCGCGGGCGCCGTGCGCTTTTCGTTCGGTCGTTCGACGACAAAAGAAGAGATCGACCTGCTGCTTGCCGAGCTGCCTCCCGCCGTGGAGCGTCTCCGCTGCCTCTCTCCCGGATACGCCGGGAGGCCGGCATGACGCGGGGACCGATGGAAAAGATGCCGACTTCACCATCCAACCGCTTGCCGCTGGTCCTGGTAGCCATGTCGGGAGGCGTCGACTCGGCGCTTGCGGCCGCGCTGATCAAAGAGCGCGGCCATCCGGCGCTGGGTGTGACCATGAAACTGTGGGACTACGCCGAGGTCGGCGGCCAGCCCGGGGCGCGCGACGGGCGCTGCTGTTCTCTGGACACCATCGCCGGTGCGCGCAGCACCGCCGACCGGCTCGGCATTCCTTACTACGTCATGGACATGACGCGCCCGTTCAGGGCCACGGTGATCGACAACTTCATTTCGGAATACCGTGTCGGGCGTACGCCCAACCCCTGTGTCGTCTGCAACAACAAGATCAAGTGGGATGCGTTGTACCGGCGCGCACGGCAGGTCGGCGCCGACCTTATCGCCACGGGTCACTACGCGCGCGTGCGCCACAACCCCGAGTCGGGGCGCTGGGAACTGCTTCGGGGAGTCGACACCACGCGCGACCAGTCGTACGTCCTCTACGGCCTCAGCCAGGCACAGCTGGCCGCCACGCTTTTCCCCCTGGGTGAGCTGCAGAAGTCGGCGGTCCGGGAGCGCGCGCGCGCGCTGGGTCTTCCCGTGGCCGATCAGCCGGAGAGCCGCGAGATCTGCTTCGTCACCGACGACAACTACCGCCGCTTCCTGCGCGCCAAGCTCGAGCCCGGTGATCCGGCAGTCGAGCCCGGCCCGATCGTCGATGAGCAGGGCGTCACGGTGGGGCAGCACGAAGGCTTCGCCGACTTTACGGTGGGGCAGCGGCGCGGCCTCAATTTGCCCCTGGGCCGGCCGTATTACGTGCGGAGCATCGAACCCCGGACGCGGACCGTCCGCATCGCCCCCGTTGAGTTGCTTTATGCCGAGCGCGCGACGATACGGGACGTGAACTGGGTGTCTGTCGGCCCGCCCGAACGGGAGCTGGAAGCGCTGGTCAAAATCCGCTACCAGCACCCCGGCGCCCCTGCCACCATTCGGCCCACGGGCCCGGCAAACGCCGAGGTGGTGTTTCATGAAGCCCAGAGGGCCTTGACCCCCGGGCAATCGGCCGTATTTTACGATGGCGAGCGCGTTCTGGGCGGGGGACTGGTTGAACGGTGATCCAGATCAAAAGGGGAAAATCGCGATGGCCACGGTAACCTTTCTGGGCCATGCCTGTTTTGAGATCCGCTCCGGCGGCACCACGCTCATCGTCGATCCATTTCTTTCCGGCAATCCCAAGGCAGAGGCCAAACCGGCCGACATCAAGGCCGACTACGTTCTGGTCACTCACGGGCACGGTGACCACTGGGGCGACACGGAGGAGATCGCCCGCACCAATGACGCGACGGTCATCGGCTGCTACGAATTGGCCAGCTACGCCGGCGCCAAGGGACTCAAGACCCACGCGCTCCACATCGGCGGCGGCCATGACTTCCCATTCGGGCGGGTGCAGATGACTTCAGCGCTCCATGGCACCGGTGCGGATGCCGCCGCGCAAGTCTACACCGGCACCGCCGGGGGATTTCTCATCACGGTGGGGGGAAAGACCATTTACCACGCCGGTGACACCGCGCTGACCTATGACATGAAGCTTCTGGGAGACTTCCACAAGGTGGACCTGGCGCTGTTGCCCATAGGGGACAACTTCACCATGGGCATCGCGGATGCCGTGCGTGCCGTGGGCTTCATCAAGCCGCGGACCGTGGTACCGATGCACTACGGCACGTTCGAGATCATCGACGTCGATCCGGAAGAATTCGCGGCCGAGGTGCGCAAGCAAACAACGAGCATCCCCGCGGTGCTGCACGTCGGCGATTCGCTTGAAATCTGAACCGACCGCCTCGTGGCGGGCTCAGGTCTGAGGCCGGTGGGACCGAAAACCAAGCTTTTCGGGCTGGTCGTTGCGGCGCTCCTTTTGCTGTTTGCGGCGTCGGCGGTGGCGCTACGCTTCATCCTGACGGCCGACAGGATCAAGGCCTGGGTCATCCCGAAAGCCGAGTCCGCTCTGGGCCGAAAAGTTCAACTGGCCGACGCCGGCCTCTCCTTCTGGCCGCCGTTCGGGGTCTACGTGGAGGGGCTGTCCGTGGCCAACCGCCCGGGCTTCTCCGAGGAGCCGCTCTTCGGGGCAGGGCGAGCACAAGTACAGCTTGCGCTTTGGCCCTTGATCGGCGGGAATATCGTCTTCGACGACATTGAGCTAGAGGACCTCACCTTCACCTACGTCGTGGTCAACGACTCGCTCTCGAACATCTCCGACCTCCTGACCGGCGAAGGGGTCTTGCCGCAGATCCTGTTTGAGCGCTTCCGGCTCGACCGGCTGCATGTTCGATACCGAAACCGGATGCTTGGGACGGCGATGGATCTGGACAGCCTTGACGTGGAGGCGATGCTTGACCCCAAGGATCGCGGGTTCACCATGGCGCTGGACCTGCCGCACTGGCTCTGGCACGATTCCAACGGCGACATCGAGAGCCATGATCCGGTGCAGCTCAAGGTCACCGGCGCGCTCGGCGCCGACATGAAGGTGCTGACCCTGACCGCGCTGGACGGTTCACTTTCGGGCCTCCCAATGGCGGGCCACGGCGAGTTGGGCACACGGGAAGGCCGGACCAAAGCCGCGTTCGAAATTAAGCTGGGACCGATCGAGCTTGAGGACCTGACGAAGCGACTCCCCGAGGCGAGGCGGGCGGCGCTGGCGGATTACGCCCTGTCCGGCAGCCTGAGCGGACAGCTCAAACTGCGTTACGATGCCGCCGCCGACGCCGGCCCCGAGGTCGAAGGGGAAATCGTCTGGCTCCAGGGCGAGATCGACCGTCGCGGCAAACAGATCGCCCGTTTCGCTTCCCTGTCGCTGCCGATCGACCCGCGAGGTCTGCACGTCTCGGCCGATCAGCTCATCGTTCTGAGTGGACCCATGCAGGTGGCGGTCGTCGGCACGCCCTGGCCGCCGGAGAAGTTCGAGGTGACCGTGTCCGGTACGGCCGACCTGGCCGCCGTGTCCGGACAGTTGGAAACACAGGCGTACGGGGGAAGGCTCGCTTACGCCTTTTCGGGCACCGGCAGCGGTGTGGATCCAGCCGAATGGACGGTGCGGATCCGGCTCAATCCTGAGAACGTAGAGTTTCGCCAGTCGGGGCGCGCCTCGCTTTTCGTGAACGGCGGCGCCGTAATCTATGACGGGCACCAGGCGGAGTTGCGCTCGGTGGACATTCGTTCCGGACCGACGCGTGCGACCATCAATGGTCGCGCGGTGAGCCTTCCGTGGCAGGATCTCTGGGCAGACAGTGCCCGATCTTGGTCCCCCGAGGTCCGTCTCGACCTGGTGAGTCCTTACGCCGATCTGGACCGCTTTTTCCCGGAGATGGCGCCCGATACCGCCCGCCCCCGCGAGGAGAGCGCTGTGCCGGTTCTGCCTCGGCTCACCGCTACCGTGGGCCTTGAGGCCGACACGCTGGTGGTGTGTGGAACACAGTGGACGCGGATGAAAGGCGAGCTCAGCTATCGCGACGGTCGGCTCGCGATCGACACGCTGTACGGTATGGTCTATGGAGGGCGAGCGGCCATCAGCGGATCGGTCGATCTGCGCAATCCCGCGATGCCGGCGTACGATCTGAGCGCATCGGCGGACTCGGTGGAAGTCGGGAGTGTCCTCTCGCGTTTCGCGCGCGTGGGGCAGTTCCTGGGGGGGCGCAGCACGCTTTCGGCGCGCATCAAGGGGAGCGGCACCGAACCCAAGGACCTGGTGAGCCAGCTGACGGTGGCCGGCACGGCCGCCCTTCTCGATGCCCGCCTGGTTCGCCTGGACGCCGCCGGCTCGATTATGGGCTTAATCGGGATGGAAAAGCGCGACACCGTGTCGCTGCGCTCGCTTCGCAACAGTTTTTCCGTGGAACGGGGCCGCGTGCGTCTCGATGATTTTGCCTTTGCCGCACTCGAATCGAATTGGACGCTCACCGGCAGCGCCGGCTTCGACGGCACCCTGGACTACCGGATCGGTACGCGGCTTTCCCGTTCGCTATCGGACAGCTTCCGACTCCCCGCCGAACTGAAGAGCAGGCTTTCCGGCGACTGGCTGTCGGGTGCCGATCCCGTCGGCCTGCTCAAGGACGACTCGGGACATGTGGAGCTGTACCTGCAGCTGTCGGGCAGCTACGACAAGCCCTCCGTGAGCTTCGACTGGGCGCGCCTCGAGCCCGCCATCAAGGCTCGATTCAAGACGCGCGTGCTGGACAGGCTCAGCAAAGAGGCCCAGGAGAAAGCCAAGACAGGACTGGGGAACCTATTTCAAAAGCTCAAGCCTTAGTCCTCTGCCTCGCGCTTCTCCCGGTCTCCGATGCATATCCACTGGAGGTCGTCGAGCAGGGCATTACCTTTCGCAGTGCGCGGGCCGACTGGATTCGCGAAACCGCCCCGATTTTGCTGGCCACGCGCGAACGGCTCTTCTTCCATTTCGGCAGGGTACCGGACTCGGGGCTCGAGGTTCTCATCGCCCAGGACCGCGAGGAATTCGAGAGGGCGACGGGCGGCGCCTTTCCAGACTGGGGCATCGCCGCAGCGCTCCCCGAGGCGGGCCTGATCGTTCTGCAGGCGCCCGGCACGCGATACTACACCGAACCTTACGGCCAGGTCGTGGGGCACGAGTATGCACACATTTTTCTTCATCGACTGGCCGGGGGGCGCGGGCGCTTACCGCGCTGGATGGACGAGGGTTTCGCGATGCAGGCGGCCTTCGAGTGGAATATCGACCACTATTTCAGGCTGGGACGGGCCGCCCTGTGGGGGGAATTCCTGCCTTTGGCGCAGCTGGAAGAGGTCAACCGCTTCGGCAGCGACAAGGCGGCCCTCGCGTACACGGAGAGCTTCGCCGCGTATTCTTACCTGGAGGAACAGTGGGGTAAGGATGTCGTCGTTGCGCTCGTGCAAGCCCTGGGAAGAGGCGAGTCCCCGGATGCGGCGTTCTGGCGAATACTCGGCGTGGGCTACGACGAATTCGGCCTGGCATTCGCGGCGGATGCGCGGAGTCGTTATGATTACGTCGCGCTATTTACGGATATGGGTTTCATCTGGGCACTGCTCGCCCTGCTGATCGTTGTGGGCTGGCTGTTCAAGAAGCGGCGGGCCCGGGAAATCGAGCGGCGCTGGCGGATCGAAGACCGCATCCACGGTGAAGGCCATTTCAACGAGTACGTGGATCAGGACGACGACGAAAGCTGGCGCCAAGACCGTTCGTAGCGCGGGGCGATTCGGATCACCGAGCGGCCGGTCAGGTTCCTCGGGCCGGATCGGCAGGCTGTGACACCGTCGACGGAACGCTCCGCCGGTGGGTGCAGAATCTTGCACCGCAACGTTTCGTCTCGCCTCCGGCGCCGGAGAGGATTCCGGGATCCCGGCACGGACCTGATCGCCACGGATCGAATCCAGCCCCGGGCGTATCTTTACCGCATCAGGGGGCATCATCGGGCGCTTTCCGTGCAACCGATCCGCGGTTGAATGGTCTTACTCAGTGAATGCACGAGGCCCTGGTGACGGGGTCTCGCAGCGGGAACGCGTGGGGCATGGCTGAATTGCCGGCCACCAAAATGAGGTTGTGCCACTCGGGCGGGCGGTCTATCATGGCCGGGTGCGCCAGGGGGCGTAACGTGGGAAATGGGGACGCCTGTGGTGTCCATGAAGGGTAGGAGAAGTTTCAAGATGGCAAAGCCCGTAGAATTGACCAACGACAACTTCGAGCAGGAGGTCCTGAAGTCGAACATCCCCGTGATGGTGGATTTCTGGGCGACGTGGTGCGGCCCCTGCCGGATGATCGCGCCCATTCTTGAAGAGCTTGCGGCGGACTACGCCGGCAAGGTGAAGATCGGCAAACTGGACGTCGACTCGAATCAGCAGGTCGCCATGAAGTACAATGTCATGTCGATTCCCAACCTGCTCTTCTTCAAGGACGGCCAGGTCGTGGACCAGGTGATCGGGGCAGTCCCCAAGAAGAACTTCGTACAGAAGCTCGATAAAATCGTGGCGGCCCCCGTGTAGGTCGGGCCGGTGGAGGGTCAGAGCCGGAAGATCGAGGCTGCCGTATTCCCTCCGCCGAAGCGCGTTGCGGTGCTCGGCTATTCATCCGATCCGCGACGTCCCAGCCACGAGGTGGCAGCCGCGCTCAAGCGTTGGGGGTATGTCGTGTACCCCGTCAATCCCCATGCCGCATCACCCGCGGGCGAGCACGTGTACGCATCACTGGCGGAAGTTTCTGGCCCTGTAGATATTGTGGTCGTGTTTCGGCGTTTTGAACATCTCCGGGCGCATGAGCGAGACATCCTGGACAAGCGACCCTCGGTGCTCTGGCTGCAGGACGGCGTTCGTGACGACGAGCTGGCCGAGCGGGTAGAACGGGTGGGTATTCTCGTGGTCCAGGATGACTGCATCGCGCGTCGCTATGCGCACTGGTCGGCCGGTCGCAGTCTCTGACGGTCGGTTTGTCTTCCGGCCGCCCTTTTTCGGGCGGCCATCCGTGGGCCCGGCGCCAATGCAACAGGTACCGGGAGATTGACGGTCCGGCTTCGCCGGTTTTTACGCGCGCACTTTCCTGTTGCGAGTCATTATCCAGAAGATACCCACAAGCGTTGCGAAGGCCACAAGCGAAAGCCAGGGGCCGAAGTCGCCCGCCAGCGGGGCGGCCTCATTTCGCTCGTAGAATGTGCGATAGCCGTCCGATACATAGATGAGGAACGCCACGCTCACACCGATGAGCGCGTCTCCCGCCACCAGACCCGAGCCGAAGAGAATCCCCTTCTCATTTCGCCGGGAAGCATCCTCCGAATTCCTTGCCGTGCGCCGAACCAACAGGGAAAGCAGGCCACCGATCATGATGGGCGCGGATAGAGAAAGCGGAAGATAAAGCCCGATCGCGAACGGAAGGGACGAGACCCCGACCAGCTCGACGGCGGCGCCCAGCATGACGCCTACCATGATGGGCCCCCATGGCAGGTTGCCGGTCATTACACCCTGCACGATGGCGGCCATGACATTGGCCTGCGGGGCCAATAGACCGTTGGGATTTTGCGGGGTCTGGATCCCGAAGGACTTCGCAAGGATGAAGACCACGAAACCCATGGTGACCGCGCTCGCCGCCAGACCGACGAACTCCATCCACTGCTGGGTCTTGGGCGTGGCCCCCAACAGGTAGCCCGTTTTCAGGTCCTGGGCGATGTCACCCGACATGCAAACGGCAATGCAGACGATGGTTCCTACGGACATGGCGGTGATCATGCCGGCTGCACCGGAGACGCCGAGCTTGAGAAGAACGAGGCAGGTGACCAGAAGCGTGGCGATGGTCATGCCCGATACAGGCGAGGAGGAGGACCCCACGAGTCCCACGATCCTCGCCGCCACCACGACGAAGAAGAACCCGAACAACAGCGCCAGGAGGACTCCCAGAAAGTGCAGGTTGGTGCCGGGCAGGGCCCAGATGACCAGGGCCACCACCACAGACCCGATCAGCACGACGGACATGGGAATGTCCTGATCGGTGCGGGGGACCTGGCCGTTGCCCCGCCCGCCCATCAGTTGCTTGACGCCCGCTCCGAACGAGTGCACGATGGTCGGAAGCGACTTGATAAGACTGACGAAGCCCCCCAGGGCCACCGCGCCCACCCCGAGGTACTTGATGTAGTTGTTTCTCAGCTGGCTGGCGGTCATCTCGGCAATAGGAATGTCGCCGGGGGGGATCAGCGTGTCGGGGATGAAACCCCCGATGTAGGCGATCAGCGGCCCGATCGCCAGGTAGCCGAGAACGGCCCCTCCCATCATCAGGGAGGCGATGCGCGGACCGATGATATAACCCACCCCCAAGAGTGCGGCGGTGGCATCGATGCCGACGTATCCTCCCTTGAGAAACTTCTTGAACTCGTAACTCGGGCTTTCGTTCCAGAGGCGGCTGGCGGTCATCATGACCTTGTGCGCCACGCCGATTCCTATCCCCAGGAACACGGAGCGGGCCTTTCCGCCCCCCTCGTCGCCGGCGACGATGATCTCGGCGCACGCCGTCCCCTCGGGGAATGCGAGCGTCTCGTGCTCCCGCTCCACCAGGTACTTGCGCAGGGGGATCATGAAGAGGATCCCCAGCGCGCCGCCGAGCAAAGAAAGGAGTACGATCTGCATCTGCGAGACTTCGTGGTGGAAGCCGGGCAAAGTCTCATTCCAGATGAAGAACGCCGGGATCGTGAAGATCACCCCCGCCGCCAACGACTCCCCGGCCGAACCGATGGTCTGCACGATGTTGTTTTCGAGTACCGTGACCTTTCGGAAGAGGGACCGGAGTACGGCCATTGAAATCACGGCAGCGGGTATGGAAGCGGAGACCGTCATGCCCAGTTTCAGCCCCAGGTAGGCGTTGGCGGCGCCGAATACTATGGAGATCAAGGCACCGAGAATAATGGCCTTGGCGGTCGCCTCCGGAAGTCTCGTGCCTGCGGCCACGTACGGTTTGAAGCCCGATTCGCTCGCCGGGCTCTCTGGGCTCCCGGGCATGTCGTTGCGGTGCGCCAATTTCCACCTCCGGTTGGAGTTCCTGTTGGCAGGGATTTTGCGCGAAGATAGTTGGGTGGCCGAGCCAACGTCAAGGCAATTATGGTCTTGGACCGGCCTCGGGTCGGTAGAGAGGAGCGGCGCCGCCGGAGAATATGCAAAAATATGCAAACGAACAAGTGTCGCGCAGCGTTGTACATGGGACGACGGGAAAACAGAGCTCCGTCGGTACCCGCAAGTGAATCGGTTTTCGGGACCCAGTTAGTCCTTGACAGTCTTGAGAGCGGCGATTATGTTGATGGAGCCAAGGATAGTCCAGAGAAAACTTGGATTGCATCGCCCCGCTTGGAGTTGCCTGACCAACGTGCCGGAACCCCGAGCCATGCTTCCCGCGTTGGCTGTCGAGCAGGCACGTAAAGTGTCCTCCATGTACTCTGTTAGGGAGAATGACGGAGTGGAAGACGAAAGTCATTGGACGAAAGGAGGGAGCACTTGCCGTTTGGGGGTCTGGTTTCTTTGCGACGAAATGCTCAAACATTCGGTAACCGATCAAACCAATAACCACAGACGGGGGTGGAGCTAAATGAAGCAAATCACCACAATCCTGTTGGCACTGGCTGTAGGTGTGCTGTGCGTGTCGGCAGCGGTAGCCAAGGACGTAGGCAACCGGGACATCCTTCGGTTGACGGACGTCCGTTCGGAGAACGGGACGTTCAAGGTGGCGGTCGAGGTCATCAATGATCAGGAACTCGCCGCTTTGGACATTCCCATCCGCTTCGGCCAACCCGGCGAAGGCATTACGCTGGAGGAGGTCGTTTGGGCCAGCCGTGTATTCGACTGGGACTTCACGCATGCAGCCATTGACAACGAAAGCAAGACCGTGATCCTCGGTCTGATCTCGGAGCTCGTCAAAGTCCGCGCGGATGCGGACATGAAGACGGCCGCCTCGGGGCAGTCCAACAAGATCGCGGATCTGGTGTTCCGGGTCGAGAGCGGCTACGAGGCCGAATTCGAGACCTTTACCACCGAGCGTCCCGGACATGAGCTGACGTTCATCTACAATCGGTATGAAAACGGCAAGCCGATCGTGGAGTCGTTCACACCGGAGTTCGAGGTCAACGCCTCCTTCCAGAAGGAGACGTTGCCGACGGAGTTCGCGCTGTCGCAGAACTTCCCGAACCCCTTCAACCCCTCTACGTCCTTCGTGCTTGCGCTGCCGGAAGCTTCCGACTACGCGGTCCGCATTTTCAATGTGGCCGGGCAGTTGGTGAAGACCTACAGCGGGCATGCGGACGCGGGCCGACTGACGATCACCTGGGACGGTGACAACCAGCAGGGATCGAAGGTCGCGTCGGGTGTGTACTTCTTCCGGGCGGAAGCCAAGGATTTTGCGCAGACACGCAAAATGATGATGCTGAAGTAGGAAGCGTTCGCTCAGATAAAGCCAAGGAGAAAGAAGTCTCCCTTCTCAATCCGCCGGGCCCCTTGCGGGGCCCGGTTTTTTTGTGCGGCTTCGGGATCAATGGTCGGTCTTCTGGTCCAGCTTGCCCCACCGGCGTGCGCCGTGTTCGCACATGCGGAATCCCGCGTGCGACACCAGGAGCAGCACCGCCGTCGATACGGCCATGACGGCGACCAACGTACCGTTTGTGTGCTGCGCCAGGGCAGGCGAAAGGCGCGCTCCGAGCATCCCGCGGCGGACCAGTTCCATCCAGTACGTAAAGGGGAGGATCTTCGCCACGACCTGCAGCCAGCCGGGCAGGATATCGATCGGGTAGATGCACCCGGAAGCCAGGTAGAAAACCCCGGCCACGGCTTCCGTTGTGGAAAACGAGTGCATGGCCGTGATCAGGGCGATGCCGGCCAGGATGACACCCACGGCCAGAGTCGCAAGCAGACCCGATACGATCGCGAAGATCAGAAGCGGCCAATCGATCGCCGACCAGCTCAGGTCCAAATCGAAGAACAGAAGGCCCGCGACGAGCGTGATCACCACGGCTCCCGTCGAGATGGTAATTTTGGCGGCGCTGCGCCCAAGTATGTACCAGTACATTCGGATCGGTGCCAGGTAGATGTACTTCAGCATCTGATAGTGTTCGCGGTCGTCGAAGATCATCATGCCGATGCCCGAAAGCGTGTTGATCACGTACACGAAGAAGGCATTGCCCACGTAAAGAAACTCGAACATGCCCGCCTGCAGATCACCCCGGACCACGATCCTGTAGATAAACACGAGAATCAGCGAGGCAAAGAGGGGCCGGACGATCGAATAAAGGCCAAAAACCACCGGATGCGTCCAGTTGGCCTCGATCGACCACCCCAGGTAGTGGCCGAAGCGCAGTGTTGCGAGATGCCTGCGTAAATTCACTGCCATTTCAAGGTCAGCCGCCCGGATTCGCGGCCCCTCCTTTCCATGCTTTCCAGGGAACGGACGGCGAGCCACAGGAAAAGCGCGGCCAACAGCGCGAGAATTCCGACTTCCCAATGGACGGCCAAAAGGGCGGTTTCGCTTGCCTTCGGGAATGCGAGCTGGCGCATGGCGTCCATCCCGAGAGTCAAAGGGACAAGCGAAGCTACGAAGGCCGTAGTCAGGCCGAGGAACTTCACCGGGAAATAAAAGCCGCTGGCCAGGTAGACCGGTTCCTGCAGCACCATCGACAGGTGCCAGCCCTCGCGACCCAGAAGCATAAAGAGCGACGAGAGCAGCATCCCCAGGCCGTAAAGCGCCACAAGCGTGATCACGAATGTTCCCAGCAGTCCTCCCACGCTCGAGACCTGGAAGTCCACACCGAAAAGGAACACCCCCATCGCCAGAATCGCCAGTGCTCGGACGGAGGACATGAACATGCCTCCGAAGGCCATGCCGAGAAGTATGGCCACTCGCGAGATCGGCGCCATCAGGTAGAGTTCGAGATTTCCCATCTCTTTCTCCCAGTAGAACTGGCTGGCCATCGACCAGAGCACATTCAGCCAGTACGCCAGCATGGCGCCGCCGATGATGACGTAGCCTTCGTACTCGGGCGGTGCCTCAAGCGCCCGGTACACGAATACGTAGGCCGATACGTTCAAAAGCGGGAGGAAGATCTCGAAAAAGACCCACGAAAGCTCTCGATTGGCGCCGACGATCCGGACGTAGCTGCGCGCCCAGATCGCCCTCAGATTAGTGGCCGGGCGCGTCTTCATCTTCACCGATCGTCCTTCCCACAATGTGAAGGAACACATCCTCCAGGCTCGGCTCGGCCCGGTTGACCGCGCGCACCTGCTTGCCCATCCGCTCGAGGCGTTCGACCACGCCGGTCACCTCGCTCCCCCGGTCCATGATGACCATGAAACGGGTCGTTCCGGCACCGGCCTTGTGCTCCGCTCCGAAGCGTCGCACCCCCGCCACGTCCCGGAACGGGTCGCCCGGCTCGAGGATGAGGTCGGTCTCTACCCGGTACACCACCTCGTGGTCGAGCCGCTGCTTCAGGTTCTCGGGCGTGTCGCAGGCGAGTACCCGCCCGCGACTGATGATGGCCACGCGGTCACAGAGAATCTCCGCCTCGGCCATGTAATGCGTGGTCAAGAGGACCGTCTTTTCCGGGCTGGCGGCCAGCCATGAGCGGATCACCGTACGCACCTCTCGCGCGACCTGGACGTCCAGGCCCAGGGTCGGCTCATCCAGAAAGAGAATAAGCGGGTCACAGACGAAGCCGCGAATGAGGTTCATCTTCTGTCGCATTCCGGTAGAGAGCATGGCGATTTTCTGGTCCGCCTCCGCCAGCAGGCCGAGCGCTTCCAGGAGTTCGTCGGTGCGCCTTCGGGCCGTCCTGGTGGGCACGCCGTAGAGCTGGCTGAACAGCCAGAGGTGTTCCCGCACGGTGAGAATGCCGTAACCGGAATGCTCCCCGCCGGAGACCATGTTGATCCGCTCGCGCACCCGGTGGGGCTCGGTGGCGACGTCGATCCCGGACACGAGGGCGCGCCCTGAAGTCGGCAAAAGAAGGGTGCAGAGGATTTTGATCAACGTCGTCTTGCCGGCCCCGTTAGGGCCCAAGAGCCCGAACAGCTCGCCCGGTCGTATTTCAAGGTCGATCCCATCAAGCGCCTTCAGGACAGCTTGCCGACCGCCGGATCTTCCTCTGGTGCGGAACTCCCGCCCCATGTTTTCCACTTCAACCGCCAGATTGTTCATGACTCCCTCAAAAAAAGAGCCGAGGAGGGCCTCGGCTCGATCAGATGCGAATGCTTCCATTCCGGCTTCAAGCTGAGCGCGTAACCCTCCACGGGGGCAGGGAAACCCAAACCCCCGGTGCCGTTTCCGGCCGGTTATCGAAACGGTACAGGATCATCGGTCACGCCCTCTCCGCAAATGGACTAAGATGCGACGGTCAGGCCCCAAAAAAAAGGCAACACGCCCTTTGGCTGTCAAGCGAATTCTCTAGCGAGCAGGCAGGGGACGCACCTTTTCAGCGGACGTATGACAGGACAAGCGAGCTTCCGCCCCCTTGAGCGCCTCTCCAATGTTTCATCCGGGCGAAAGGGATCGGCCGGCGCGATGTAGTCTTGTGCACGGCTGTCTTTGGCATTCCTCGTCCGGCCTCCCTCCGCCGATCGGACGGTGCGCCTGCTCGGTTTCCCTCACGACTCCAGAGACGGCACGATGCGCGTGGTGGTCGAAGGACCAGGGTGCGCGACCACCAAAAAATAATTTAAAAAGCGCGGCTGCTTCTTGACTCGTGTCGCATCGGGCGCTAAGATTCAGTCGATGCCGAAACGGGAGTCCCGCGCGCCACGTCGTACCGACTGGAAGGCTGCGCTTGAGCGCCTTGCACGCAAAGAACTCATTCCCATCTTCGAATCCATCGTCGAGCTCGAGGCCGGCAAGAACGGTGACGGCGGCGGCAAGCCGGAAGCGCGCAACGGCGTGGTGGAGGAACGCGTCGGCGCTATCGAGTCCGTGCTCGGCGATTTTGCGGTCAAGCTGGCGCGCGAGCAGGAAAGGGTGGAGTCACGACTCTCGGAACTGCAGTCCGAGCGCGACACGTTTCGCACCCTCTATGAGTTGTCGACGATCATCGATGCCGAGCGCGACCTTCATCTTCTGGCCGAAGGCGTCATCGACGCCCTCCTGGCGCTCTTCGAGGTCGAGGATATCCTGTTGGTACTCATAGATGAAGCCGGTCAGGTGAAATTCTCCATGGGCAAGGACCAGAGCAAGAAGAGGTTCCCGGCCCCTGAGGAGGGGGTCTTTCGGCAGACCATCGAGGCTTCGTGCTTCTCACAGACACCTGTCCACGTGGTCGGTTACCTCGACTCGGACGAGCGCCCAGGCTCGAAACTGTCCATCTACGCCGTCCCGCTTCTGGCGCACGACCGCGCTCTGGGCTGCATTCTTTTGACAATGCACAACGTGGAAACCGGTTTCGAGGGGGATCACCGCGGGTTGTTGCGCCAGATCGCCGAGCGCCTTGCCCTGGCCGTAGAGCGCAATCGACGTTACATGGAACTGAAGGCGTCGCGGGAAAAACTCCTCGAGGACCTGCGCGGGAAGTTCCAGTTCGACGAAATTCTCGGGAACTCACCGGAGATGACTACGCTTCTCAAGACCGCGGCCGAAGTGGCGCAGACGGATGCGGCCGTTCTCATCGAGGGGGAATCGGGGACCGGCAAGGAGTTGCTGGCGCGCGCGATTCATCTCAACAGCCCGCGGGCGGACTGCCCGTTCGTGCCGATCAACTGCGCCGCCATTCCCGAGAATCTGCTCGAATCGGAACTGTTCGGTTATGAAAAGGGCGCGTTCACCGGTGCCGACAAACGCAAAATCGGAAAATTCGAGAGCGCCGACGGTGGCACCATTTTCCTGGACGAAATCGGCGAAATGCCGGCGTTCCTGCAGGTGAAGCTCCTGCGCTTCCTGCAGTCGCACGAGTTTGAGCGGCTCGGTTCCACCGTCAGCCGGCGCGCCGATGTGCGCATCATCTCGGCCACCAACCGTGAACTCAATACGCTGGTGGCCGAAAATAACTTCCGGGAGGATCTCTACTACCGCATCAACGTGATCAACCTCAAGGTTCCCCCGTTGCGCCGCCGGCGGAGCGATATCGCTCCCCTGGCTGAGAGCTTCGTGCGCCGTACGGCCGCCAAGCAGGGGAAGAAGATGAGCGGCGTTTCACCCGAGGCGCTCGCGTACCTGTCGCGCTATGAATTTCCCGGTAATATCCGCGAGCTGGAGAACGTCATCGAGCGAGCGGTAATCCTCTGCCGGGGAGAGTGGCTCACTCCCGCCGAACTTCCCGAGACCCTGCTCAAGGCGGGGGAGCCCAGGCGAGACTCGCCCCTTGTGCCGGAGTCCTATCCCGACCTCAAGCGCCTCAGGAACGAGGCGATCACGGAGGTCGACAGGGCTTTTGTTTCGCGCCTTCTCGAGCGCCACCGCTTCAACATATCCCAGGCGGCCCAGTCCGCCGGCATGCACCGCTTCGAACTCCAGCGACTCATCCGAAAGCTCAAACTCAACGGGCGCCTTTAGGCAACTTGCCATCCCGTGCGGCCGCGGGCTCCGTCTCGGGGACCGCATTCCAAGGACGTCGAGCTCGCCTGACAATTGTGCAGGGTCTTCACCTGCCCACAGCCGGTAGCCTCCAGATTCACATTTCGTCAAAAAAAACTGCCACAAATCTGTTTACCGACACATTTTCGTTGCAGTAGAGTAATGGCCCGTATTCATCTGAGTTTCAAACAAGTACCGCTAATTACGCAACAAAGTTGTGGCATTACGTAGAACGGGACCAAAATGCCCACTCTCACAAAACCCTTATAATTACTAGCGAGTTATGGCCATTGCACCAAAGCGTACGCGCCAAAAATCAGGCACGCGGATTGCGTCAATGCATGTGCTGAGGAAAGGGGGCATGGAGGTGCCACAAACGCGTGACGCTGACCTATGCAGCGAAATGACGCTCAAGGAGTTGCAAAATCTGGTTGTGGCGTCGGCCCTGGAGGTCCACAAGAACATGGGCCTCGGATTTGAGGAGGAAGCTTATAGCAAAGCCCTGGCCGTGGAGTTCGACCTCCGCGGGGTCCCCTACGAGAGCCAGAGGGAAGTCACCCTCAACTACAAAGGGAGTGTCGCCGGCACCTACAAACTGCAGTTCGTCGTCGACAACCGCATCGTGGTCGTTCTCAAAGCCGACTCTGAAATCGGCGAAATGGATGAAGCCAAGGTGCGCACCTACCTCAAAGTCTCAAAGCTCCCGGTGGGGATCATCCTCGATTTCGGTAGATCAGATCTGGAGATTCACAGTGTTCACCGGAAATAATCAACCCAAACCCAGTACCCCTTAAGGGGAGGAGGTAGTAGTCACTATGGCAATGGCGAAGAAACGCACCCGCAAGAAGGCGGCGAAGAAGTCCACCGCCAAGCGGAAACCGGCGAAGAAGGCGGCCAAGAAGAGAACCGCCAAGCGGCGTAAACCGGCCAGGAAGGCGGCCAAGAAGAGAACCGCCAAGCGGCGTAAACCGGCCAGGAAGGCGGCCAAG
>Ga0326597_10002903_pt1 | contig 25238 bp, 28 predicted proteins | sample RVTome_12_FD_203789 | JGI IMG/M metagenome (GOLD analysis project Ga0326597, IMG submission 203789) | Soil microbial communities from uranium-contaminated site in the Upper Colorado River Basin, Wyoming, United States - RVT100D185 | ecosystem: Environmental > Terrestrial > Soil > Contaminated >... | reverse complement strand
CGGCGCCCCCTCTGGTGGGGGTCTGGGGGTGTCCCCCAGATATACCAAACATTTCTGGGCGGGCGGGTGGGAAAGAGAAACCTTCCTTCTCGGTGTAACCAACACGCAGGCTTTCGATAAAGATGACCAGCGTGCCCAACGGCTTCTTTTCCTTCCGCAGCGACCTGGCGTCGCGCGCCGCCGCGCTCTCCTTCACGTCGAACTTCGCGCTCATGATCATGAAGCTCGTCGTCGGCGTCCTCACCGGCAGCATCGCCGTCCTCTCCGACGGCATCGACAGCGCGCAGGACCTCATTGCGTCGACGTTCGCGTTCATCAGCATCCGGCTCGGCAGCCACCCTGCGGACGAGGAGCACCCCTACGGCCACGGCAAGGCGGAGAGCCTGGCCGCGGCCGGGCAGGCGCTGCTCATCGCCGGCGGCGCCGCGTACATCATGGTGCGCGCCCTACAACGCCTCATCGACGGCGGCGGCGAGATCGACACCGGGCCGGGGCTGATCGCGCTCTCGTTCACCGCCGTCGTGAACGTCGGCGTCGCCCTCTACGTCGGCAGCGCCGCGCGCCGCACCGGCTCCGTCGCGCTCCGCGCCGACACGCGCCACCTCTGGACGAACGTCGTGCAGGCGATCGGCGTCGTGATCGCGCTCGGGCTCGTCGCCCTCACCGGCAACCACGTCTTCGACCCGATCATGGCGCTGCTGCTGGCCGTCTACTTGCTCTGGACCGCCAGCGAGGTGTTCATGGGCGCGCTCGGCGAGATCATGGACGAGCGCCTGCCCGCGCACGAGGTGCAGCTCGTCGAGGCGTGCCTGCGCGAGCATCGCGGCGGCGTGCGCGGCTACCATCGATTGCGCACGCGCCGGGCCGGCCGCCAGCGCTACGTCGACCTGCACCTGCTGGTCGACCCGCAGCAGACGGTCGAGGCCGCGCACGCCCTCTGCGACGAGATCGAGGACGCGGTGTGCGCCTGCCTGCCGGGCGCCGTCGTCACCATCCACCTGGAGCCGGACGACGGCCGCTACCGCGGCCCGGTACACGAAGAGCACGTCGAAATGGGCGGCGGGCCCGGAGGCTAACCTGTAGGGGCGTTCAATTGAACGCCCCTACCCCGTCCGGCCTCGAACCTCGAACTTTGAGCTACGTCGACAACCCCTACCCTACGATCACCCGCTCCTCCGTGAAGAACAGCTTCGCCGTCGAGTGATCGATGAACTTGCGCTCGTCCTCGATCGCCGCCGCCACCTCCGGCGAGCCCGACGCGCGCCGGAACGCCTCCAGGTCGTCGAACCACAGCTCCGCCGCGCCGTCGTACGACGGCTGCCCGTGATTCTCGTAGAGCGCGGGCAGCGTGTGGCACTGCACGTAGCGCCGCACGCCGGGGATCTGCGCCGCGATCGGCGCATGCGTCTCGCGCCAGTAGCGCTGAAACTCCTCGACCGATAGCTCCGGCTTTCGCTTGAACAAGTAGATCAGCTTCACCACGTGATGCTCCTCCTCTCATGGCGTCACGGCGTGCCCAACGGTCGTCCTGAACGCAGCGAAGGGTCTCGTCGCTGCATGCACCGATCGTTGCAGTTTGGCTGACGCGCCACTACTGTCGGTACGAGCTTCGCTTCCACGCGCAGGTTCCTAACGGCCGTCGAACGTGGGGGCTTTCTTCTCAAAGAAGGCCGCGACTCCGTTGCGGTAGTCCTGGCTTCCGAACGTCCGCGTGATGGCGCGGCGCTCCTTCTCCATCTGCGTTTCCAGGCCCTCGCGCAGCGTATCGAGCACAAGTTGCTTGGCAAGCGCGTAGGCCAGCGTCGGGCCATGCGCCAGGTTGTCGGCGAACGCCCGAGCCTCGTTGGCGAATCGTTCCGACGCCAGCACTCGCGTCGCGAGGCCAATCGATGCCGCTTCGTCGGCGGAGATCGCATCTCCCGAGAAGAAGAGCGCAAGCGCGCGCTTTTCGCCGACGAGGCGGGGAAGAAAGTAGGTCGTTCCACCATCCGGCGCGAGGCCGATCTTCGAATACGCCAGGCTGAAGCGCGCGTCGCTCGACGCCAGCACCACGTCCCCGGCGAGCGCGAGCCCAACGCCCGCGCCAGCGGCCGGCCCGTTTACCGCGGTGACGACAGGTTTGGGCGCGCGCCGCAGTTCGGTCACCGCGCCGTGCAGGTCCGTCGTAATGCGCCGCGCGATCTCTGTCATACTCGACGTCTGTTGTGCCGCCCATTTGAGATCCAAGCCGGCGCAGAACCCGCGACCCTCGCCCGTGAGCATGATGGCGCGCACGCTGTCGTCGGCGGCGAGCATGGCGCAGGCCTCGACGAGAGCGGCGATCATCGTGTCATCGAACGCGTTGAGGCGGTCTGGCGACGCAAGCGTGATCGTGCCCAGCCCGTCTGCCGTAAGCACCCGGATGCGGTCGTCCATGCGAACCTCCTCTGTGTACCCGAACGCTGGAACCATTGAACCAGACCCCTCGGGGCGCGGTCCTATGGTTCCGTGTTCTATGGTTCTATCGCGAAGCGACCAGCTCTCGCGCCGTCCGCGGCAGCTCGACCAGCAGGTCGCTCGCGAGCAGCCCCGCGTCGCCGAGGTCGCGGCGCAGCCCCTCCGCCGACGCCGCGTGCAGGTATGCGCCGCAGCACGCCGCCTCGAACGGCGCGACGCCCTGCGCCAGCAGCCCCGCGATCGCCCCCGCGAGCACGTCGCCCGTCCCCGCCGACGCCAGCGCCGGGTTCGCGTACGGGTTCACCGCCGCGCGCCCGTCCGGCGCCGCGATGACCGTGTACGCACCCTTCAGCAGCACCGTCTGCCCCCACGCCGACGCCGCCTCGCGCGCGGCCGACAGCCTGTCGCCCTGCACCGCCGCGATCGACCGGCGCGTCAGCCGCGCGTGCTCGCCGGGGTGCGGCGTCAGCACGCAGCGGACCTTGACGCGCTCCCACCAGTGTGGCAGCTTCGCCAGCGCGTTCAGGCCGTCGGCGTCGAGCAGCACCGCCGGGCCGTCCGCCGGAAGCGACGTCAGGAGCTGCCGCGCGAACGACGTCTGCTCGCGCCCCTGCCCCAGCCCCGGCCCGAGCAGCAGCACGTCGTAGCCCGCGATCGCGCGTGCCACCTCGACCGCCGCCTCCGCCGCGACGGAGCCGCCGCGGTCGGGCAGCGGCAGGTAGGTTGCCTCCGTCAGCCCCGCCGCGACGAGCGGCTGCGCGCTCGCCGGACAGGCCAGCGTGACCAGGCCGGCGCCGGCCCGCAGCGCGCCCAGGCACGCGAGCCGCGGCGCGCCCGCGTACAGCTTCGACCCGGCGACCACGAGCACGCGCCCGAACGTCCCCTTGTTCCCGCCGGCCGGCCGCGACGGCAGCCGTTCGCGCACCCAGCGCGCGTGCAGCAGCTCCGTCGGCAGCGCATCGACGGCGTCCTGCGGCAGCCCGATCTCGATGACCTCGACGCGCCCCGCGTACTGCGCACCCGGCAGTGTGTGCAGCCCCACCTTCGAGCAGCCGAGCGCGACCGTCACGTCGGCGCGCAGCGCGTGCGGGTCGGCGGCGCCCGTGTCGCAGTCGACGCCCGTCGGCAGGTCGACGGCGAACACCTGCGGCGCGTTCGCGCCGCGCCCGCGCAGCGCCGACACCTGGTCGAGCGCCTGCGCCAGCGCGCCCTCGATCGGCCGCGCGCGCCCCGTGCCCAGCACCGCGTCGACGATCGCGTGCGCGTCGGCGAGCGCGTCGTCGATGGCGCTCGCGTCGCGCACCGGCACGTTGCGTTCGATGAGCTGCTTGAGGTTCGCGTCGTCCTCCCCGCGCGGGGCCAGCAGCACCACGATCGCGTTCGCGCCCCAGTCGGCCAGGTGCCGCGCCGCGACCAGCCCGTCGCCGCCGTTGTTTCCCGGCCCGACGAGCACGACCACCGTGCGCTCCGCCACAGCGCCCAGGTTGATCCAGGCCTCCTGCGCCACGCCCAGGCCGGCCTCCTCCATCAGCACGTCCGCCGGCCTCCCCGCCGCCGCCGCGCGCTCCTCCAGCGACCGCATTTCTGCCGAAGTGACGAGTTTCACAGCAGCCCGCGCTCCTTGAGCCGGCGCACCAGCCGCTCGCGGCTCTCCTGCGGGTCCTCGGCCGCGTTCTCGCGCACGCCGACCGCCGCCGCCGCCGCGAAGTCGCGCTCGTGCGTCAGCGACACGTCGAGCGCGCGCAGCCCGATGCGCTCCGCGCGCTCCTTCGCGCGGCCGTAGAGGTAGACGAGCGGCTTCCCGCGCCGGTCCGGCAGCACCTCGATCTCGCGCCAGGCCACCCCGCGCGCGCCCGTGCCGAGCGCCTTCATCACCGCCTCCTTGGCCGCGAAGCGCGCCGCCAGCTCCGGCACCCGCCCGCGACAGAACGCCACCTCCTCCGGCGTGTAGACGCGGCGCAGGAAGCGCCCGTCATGCCGCTCGATCGCCGCCCGCACCCGCGGGATCGCGATCAGATCGATGCCAACGGCGTACGGCATGGCGACAGGAGTGTAGCATGGGGGCCCGGAGGCGCCCGCCGCGCTGTAGGGGCGTTCAATTGAACGCCCCTACGCCGTCGCGGGACGAAGTGCCCCTCTCCCGCGCGCGGGAGAGGGGTCAGGGGTGAGGGAGCGCGATACCAACGCCATACGGCGTGCACCATGAACGGGGCCCGCCTTGCAAATGGCCGGATTGAGTCATAGGTCGCCCAAGGCCTGTCGCCGTGCCCGCTCCTCATTGACACGGTTCTCGATCCTCTCGTTGACTCTTGCGAGGTATGGGTCGTCGGCGTCGTCCGTGACTGCCCACCGCTTACTGACCCGCTGGTGAGTCTCGTCCGCTAGATCCAAGACGGCCCGCTGCCTAACCCTTTCGTCGCGCATGCTGGTGACGCTGATCTCGAGAACCACGAACAGAATTTGGATGCATCGGCGTACCAGGGAAGCAGGCTCGGCGGTTGAATCTGACTCGTGACCGAAGGCTTCCCGCATCCGGACGGACAATGCGTTGTACGCCTCCCGCGCCGCACGTCTCGAAAGGGAAGCGGTACGGTCGTGCGCAAACCTGTTCCTAAGGGTATTGATCTTGAGGTAACCGGCGCGGCACTCCTGGGGAATCACCCTGAGGGCGACGGCAAGGTCCACCTTGAGCGGGAACGTGAGGCGGAATACTTCAACGGTGTGGGGAACAGGTAGCGCCTCGGAGATGGCTAGATTCATGAGCGATTCTAAGAACTGGTGACCTCGGACCACTGCAACAAACGCATCTTTGGACGACAGCTCCTTGAGCAGTTCGGGTTCCGTAGGAGGCGAGTTCTTCGGCGTAGGCATGCGTGGAACACCTCTGCCAGCATTCTAGCGTTCAGCCCCCTCAGCCCCCTTCCCCGCGGGAACCTTTCCCGCCCCTCCTACGTCCTACTCCCAGATAGACGTTAGACTGCCATTGGAGGTGCGCTATGGCTCGACGACTCTTCTTGCTGGCGGGCGCCCTCATCCTCGCGATAGCCGCTCTCGGCTTCGCCGTTGGCTCTGCCTCGGCCCAGGAGCCCGGCGGCGCCCCCGGCGATACCCCGGCCTGCCCGCCCGGCGAGACCTGCGTCGAGCCCGTCCCGCGGCCCGGCGAGCCGCCCCTGTGCCCGCCCGATGGCACGGTCTGCATCGAGCCCGTCCCCTGTCCGCCCGACAGCGATGTCTGCATCGACCCCATCCCCTGCCTGCCGGACGGCAGCTGCGGCGCCGACGACACCGACGGCGACGGCTGGTTCGACTTCGACGAGGAGTCGCTCGGCTCGAACCCCAACGACGCCGCCAGCACGCCCGAGCACGCGTACGTCTTCGAGAGCTGCACCGACGGCCTCGATAACGACGGCGACGGCGCCGTCGACCGCGCCGACGCCGGCTGCCAGCTCGACTCCGATGAGGACGGCGTCATCGACATCGACGACAACTGCGCGTACGATCCCAACCCCGGCCAGGCCGACGCCGACGCCGACGGCATCGGTGACGCCTGCGACTTCGACGCCGACAACGACGGCTGGGACGACTTCAGCGAGGACCGCGCCGGCTCCGACCGCAACGACGCCACCAGCACGCCCGAGCACTCCGTCTTCACCGAGACCTGCGGCGACGGTCTCGACAACGACGGCGACGGCGCGATCGACGCCGCCGACCCCGGCTGTGCGCCCGACGGCGACTTCGACTTCGTCCCCGACGCCTCCGACAACTGCCCGACGGTCTGGAACGAGGACCAGGCGGACGCCGACGCCGACGGCACCGGCGACGTCTGCGAGGACGCCGACGGCGACGGTTTCTTCGACGTCGACGAGGCGGCCTGGGGCACCGACCCCAACGACCCCAACAGCACGCCCGAGTTCATCGGCTACCCCGCGGTCTGCGAGGATGGCCGCGACAACGACGGCGACGGCCAGATCGACGCCGCCGACGACGGCTGCTCCGATATCATCCTCGAGGCGCGCGATGACGCCGGCGCCGCCGCCGACGGCACGGCCATCGACGAGGACGCCGTGCCCGTCTCGCTGCCCGCCGCTGGTACTGGAACCGACGCCTCTGACGGCACTGTGACGCTGTTCGTCACGCTGGCCACCGCCGCGACCGCCGCTGGCGCGAGCCTCGTCGTCGCGGCCCGGCGTCTGGCCAGGCGGAAGGTCTTACGCTAGGTAATCTTGTAGGGGCGTTCACTCGTAGGGGCGTTCAATTGAACGCCCCTACGGCGTCCTTCGGGTTCCCAGTGTTCGTCTGTGCCCATCTGTGGCTGATAATCCCTGGTTCCTTGTTCCTGATTCCTCCCTCCCCCCATACTGCCCTGGGAGCCCCATGACCGCCCAGATCATCGACGGCGAAGCCATCGCGGCCCAGGTCCGGGACGAGCTGCGCCCGCGCATCGAGGCGCTCAAGGCACGCGGCGTCCAGCCCGGCCTCGCCGTCATCCTCGTCGGCGAGCACCCCGCGTCGGTCACCTACGTGCGCGGCAAGACGCGCGACTGCGCCGAAGTCGGCATCACCGGCGAGACCTTCCGCCTCCCCACGAGCGCCTCGCAGCAGGAGATCCTCGAGACCGTCCGCCGCATCAACGCCGACCCGGCCTGGCACGGCCTGCTCGTGCAGACTCCGCTGCCCGATCACGTCGATACCGAGGCCGTCCTCGCCGCCGTCGCTCCGGCCAAGGACGTCGACGGCCTCCACCCGTTCAGCCAGGGCCTGCTCCTGCGCGGCCTGCCAACCTTCCTCCCGGCGACGCCCCACGGCGTCCAGCAGCTCCTGCTGCGCAGCGGCCACCCGCCCGATGGCAAGCACGTCGTCATCTGCGGCCGCTCCAGCCTCGTCGGCAAGCCGCTCGCCGCCCTGCTCGTACAGAAACGTCCGGGCGCGAACGCCACCGTCACCATCTGCCACACCGGCACACCCGACCTCGCCGGGCACACCCGCCGCGCCGACATCCTCGTCGCCGCCATGGGCAGCGCGCGCTCGATCACCGCCGGCATGGTGCGCGAGGGCGCCGTCGTCATCGACGTCGGCACGAACAGCGTGCCCGACGCGTCGCGCAAGAGCGGCCAGCGCCTCGTCGGCGATGTCGACTTCGCCGCCGTCTGCGAGAAGGCCGCCGCGATCACGCCCGTCCCCGGCGGCGTCGGCCCGATGACGCGCGCCATGCTGCTCTGGAACACCGTGCTGGCGGCCGAGGGCGGGCCCACGTCCGGGTAGAACGATCGCGTCCACAGGGAAGCTGCGGGATTCATCCCGCAGTCGGCCCGATGACGCGCGCCATGCTGCTCTGGAACACCGTGCTGGCGGCCGAGGGCGGCCCCACGTCCGGGTAGAACGATCGCGTCCACAGGGAAGCTGCGGGATTCATCCCGCAGTCGCCCGATGACCCGCGCCATGCTGCTCTGGAACACGGTGCTGGCGGCCGAGGGCGGGCCGTAGCGAACGGACCGGGCTTCGGGTATTGACGCCGGCCTGTCCCGCGAGTAGAGTAGCCCCACCAACCGAGAGGAGGCCCCGATGAAGGTCCACCATCTGCTGGCCGCGCTCGCGCTCACGGCCGCCCTCATCGCGCTTGCCGCCTGCGGAGGCGACGACGGCGGAGCCGGCACCGACTACCCGTCCGCCGGCGAAGATCGCTTCGAGAATACCAAGGCCACCGTCCAGATCGAGATCACCCAGCAAGGCGCCAGCCTCGCTCCCATCACGCTCCAGGAGACCGAGACCATCGAGCTCGAGGGCCCCGCGCTGATCACGCGCAGCGACCCCGAGCTGGACGGCGACGTCTACGTCGTGCGCACCGAGATCGCCGAGATGGAGCTGTCCGGCAGCGCCTCCTTCGGCGACGTCATCGTGCGCCAGAGCCCCGATAACCAGTCGATGGGCGAGGTGCGCCAGCGCGAGAAGGGCCAGGACTTTCCCGCCGACAGCTTCTTCGACGTCTTCGTCGAGATCGAGGTCCCGGACCTGGGCCTGACGCTGCACAACCAGGAACCTCTGCGCATGGCGGCGGAGCTGAACGGCCTGCCGCCGGCCGAGGGCGATTCCTATCGCGGCGAGGACGACCGTCCGCTGTACACGCCGGCCGCCCTTCAGGTCGGCCGCATCATCGACGCCCTCCACATCCCGGAGCCGGAATCGCCGGCGACCGGCGAGCCTCAGGCGACCGAAGCGCCCACCGAGGAATCCGCCGGGCCGACCGCCACGGAAGAGGAGCCTGGCGGGCCGGAAGGCGGCGCCGCTGACGTCGAGATCACGGTCGCCGAGGGCGGCGACCCCGCCGGCCATCAGCCGTTCGTCGAGGAAGGCGCCGCCATGCCCGGCCGGCTCGACATCACCATCTCCGGCGACACGATTACCATCAGCGGCGCCGCTCCGTTCGTGGAGGTGACGGGCACCATCGCGGCCGGCGGGTCGATCACCGCGGCCGGCGCCGGCACCGTCGCCGGCCGCCCGGGCGTGAGCGTCGCGTTCGAGGGCTCCCTGATCGATGGCGTCTTATCCGGGACCTACGCCTTGGGCGTGGCAGGAGAGTTGCCCCAGCAACAGGCCATAACCTACGACGTGTCCGGCCAGCTCGCGCAGTAGCGCCGGCCCGCGGCCCGCGCGCATGAGAGGGCCAGGCTTCGCGCCTGGCCCTCTCTCATCTGCGCTGGGGCGGCCGGAGGGGCGACTGTTTCGGCTTGGTGGGTAATGCTCCTCGCGGGGTGCTGAAAAAGTCCCGGTCGCCGGGGGTACAGGGGGTGGAGCCCCTTGTCCGGGGGGCCTGGGGGGTGCCTGCCCTCGAGCAAAGCGAAGGGTCCCCCCACAACTCAATTACCTTCCTGGGTGGGGGGGACGGCAGACATCTGTCCCTAAAGTTCGCCGCAAAAAGCTGCGCCTGTCCGACGCAGGCGGAGTATTCTCGAAGAGTCGCCCGTGGCGACATCCCCGCAGCCCTCGGAAACACGCCCACCAATTGCGAGCAGGTCACGGCCGTAGGCCGTTTGATCCAGATGCGGCCGCTTGTTAGAGTGCCCCGATCGGCCAGCCCGGAGGTATTCATGGACACTCGCCGGCCTCTCGTTCTCTTCCTGAGTGCGCTCCTGATCGCCGTCGCCACCGCCTGCTCCGGTGGCTCGAACGGCGACGGCACGTCGAACGATCGCTCCGTCATACCGCGGGAGACGCTCCAGGCGCTCCTCAAGACCGCCGAGGCGGCCGGCACGGGCGTGGCGCCGCAAGTGAACGAGAGCGACCCCACCGAGACGCCGATTCCGCTGTCCAGTCTCTCCGGCGAGTTCGAAGTCGACTTCCGGTCCCGGAGCGAGGTCACCGATCGCGATGTGCGCGAAGCCTTGGAGATGCCCGACAATCTCGACATCCTCATCGGCGAAGGGACGATCGCCATCGCCGGCCGCGCGCCGTTCATCACCGTCACCGGCAGCCTCTCCCCCGACGGCGCCATCAGCGCGACCGGCGCCGGTACCATCGAGACCTACGGTGAGCTGACCGCTTCCTTTGAGGGCTCGCTGGTCGATGCAGTGCTGACCGGAACCTACACCATCACCGGGCTCCCGGACGGAGCGGTCGTATTCGACGTCGAGGGGGCGTTCGACTAGACTCCAGTCGGAGAGGAGCGGGCTGGTCGCGCTGAGACGGCCCGCGCGTGGTCGCAAGGAGGCGTGTGACATGGCCATCCAGCTCGGGTTCCAGCCGGGTGACTTTAGCCTGAAGACGTGGCGCGCCGTCGCCGCCGAGTTCATCGGGACCGGACTCTTCGTCTTCCTCGGCACCGCCTCAGTCGTCGTCGCCCGGGCCAACTTAATCGAGACCGGCGCCAGCAGCGGCATCCCGCCGGCCGGCTTCATCATCGCGGTCGCCTTCGCCCACGGGCTGGCCTTCGCCGTGTTCGTCGCCGCTACCGCGAAGATCTCTGGCGGCCACATCAACCCCGCCGTCAGCTTTGCCGCCGCGCTCACCGGCAAGATGAAAGTCTCCACCGCGGCGCTCTACGTCGCGGCGCAGCTCGCCGCCGCCGTCTTCGGGTCGTTGCTGGTCAAGGCGGTCATCGCCGGCCCGATGGAGCTCGGCCTGGGCGCCCACGGCGTCGGCAGCCTCACGCTCCTCGAGGACCAGGTCGGCGACGGCGCGGGCGCCGGCCTGCTGGTCGAGATCATCCTCACGTTCGCGCTGGTCTTCGTGGTCTTCGCCACCGCGATCGACCCGAAGGGTCTCGGCCACCTTGCGCCGGTCGCGATCGGCCTCACCGTCCTCGTCGACCACCTGGTCGGCATCCCGCTCACCGGCGCGTCGATGAACCCCGCGCGATCGTTCGGCCCCGCCGTCGTCGCCAACATCTGGGACGACCACTGGATCTACTGGCTGGGCCCGCTCATCGGCGCGGGCATCGCCGCCCTCGTCTACGAGTTCGTCTTCCTCAACCGCGAGGAGTAGCCGCCGGTTGCGCGCAGGGCGCGCCTGTGAGTAGGATGTCACTGGCGATGAGGCTCGCCTGACAGTGTCGAACCGCCCGCGAGGGCTGATGGCCTCTACCTGGTACGGTAGGGGCCATTTGTTATGCCGATGATGTGGGAACGGGTCTTGCTCATTGCCGCCGCAGGAGCGCTGGGTGCGCTCGCGCGTTACGGCGTCGACGGCATCGTCAACGATCGCCTCGGCCCGACCGTGCTCGGCACGTTCATCGTGAACGTCAGCGGGGCGCTCGCGCTCGGGCTCTTCATCGGCCTCACCGAGGGCCGCTGGCTCGCCCCCTCCCTCGCCCGTCCCGCCATCGCCATCGGCTTTCTCGGCGCCTATACCACGTTCTCCACCCTGATGTTCGAGAGCGCCGACTTGGCGGAGTCCGGCTCGCTCGTCACGGCCTTCGCGAACGTCGCCGGCAGCGCCGCCGCCGGCCTCCTCGCGGTGTATGCTGGACTCGCCATCGGGAGGAACGTGTAGGCGATGAAGATCGAAGGCCCCGGCAAGCTCCTGCGCATCTTCATCGGTGAGGCCGATCGCTGGCACGGCCGCCCGCTCGCTGAAGCGATCGTCCTCATGCTTCGCGAACAGGGCCTCGCCGGCGCGACCGTGGTCCGCGGCATCGAGGGCTTCGGCGCCGACAGCCGCATCCACAGCGCGCACATCCTCCGCCTCTCCGAGGACCTCCCCATCGTGATCGAGGTCGTCGATCGCGAGGAGCGCATCCGCAGCGTGTTGCCCAAACTGGACGGGATGGTGCAGGAAGGGCTGGTCTGCCTGGCGGACGTCGATATCGTGATGTACCGCCACTCGAGCAAGGACGCCTAGCTCCCCGTCGAACCGTGGCCGCTCGCGCCGCGCTCCGTCGGCGCCAGCGCGGCAACCTCCACTACCGGCAGCTCCGCCAGCCGTGCCACCACGAGCTGCGCGATGCGGTCGCCGTGCCGCACGCGGTGCTCCTTCAGCGACCCGAAGGCCCACATCGTCACCAGCACCTCGCCCCGGTAGTCGCTGTCGATCGTCCCGAACGCCACGCCGACGCCCTGCAGCGACAACCCTGACCGCGGCCGCACCTGCGCGTCGTACCCCGCCGGGAACTCGATCGCGATGCCCGCCGGTACGCGCACCGGGTCCGGCCCGAGCAGCACCTCCCCGTCCGGCAAGCAGGCGTACAGGTCGAGCCCCGAAGCGCCCGGCGTCGCCCGCGCCGGCAGCCGCGCGTCGGGATGGAGCCGCTGGACCTTGAGGGCAGGCGCCACGCAGCGAAGATACCAGACCGGATGCTGGGTGAGACAGGCGCGTCCCTCGCAGCGGGGCAGGCCTTAGCAGGGCGCTGAAAAACGGGGGTGCAGGGGGCGGAGCCCCTGCCTGCCCGCCGCAGGAGGGCCGGGGGGTCTGGGGGGTGTCCCTCCAGATTCACACAACCTTCCTGGCCGGGCGGGTGGGAAAGAAGAACATTGCTTGATGACGGTTCTTCAGCGCCCTGTAGCCTGTCGCTGTTCTCGTCGGAGCAATTCAAAGGCCAGGCATGAGCCTGGCGTTGCAGTCGCGGAAGCTGCGGGATGAATCCCGCAGATGAAACGTTACCCTGCCGGGACCGCCTCCGGCGCCCGGACCTCCTCGAGCCCGATCCAGGCCTGACTCTTCAGGATCTCCCGGGGCGGGTCGATGTAGATCGCGCCCCAGCCGCAGGCGTCCTCGCACAGCCGGCAGCCCGTGCAGCGCTTCTCGTTCAGCACCGCCACCCCGAAGAAGTCCCCCACCTGCTTGTCCGTGTCGCCCAGAGAGAGCGCGTCGAACGGGCAGATCTGGATGCACAGCTCGCACCCGCTGCCGATGCAGTTGTCCTCGATCACGATCGCCTTCGGCCACTCCTTGCGCGGGAACGTCTTGCAGACGTCGCCCATGTCGTCCAGGATCGCCTCCGGCGGGCAGACCACCCCGCACGCGCCGCAATCGATGCACAGGCTCGCGTCGATGACGTGCAGCTGATTGCGTGTGCCCGTGATCGCCTCCGTCGGGCAGCGCTTCGTGCACGCCGTGCAGCCGATGCACGTCTCGATGATCGTGTAGGCCATATCAACAGTCCCCGCCTAGTATATCGATGCCTCAACAGCCGCGCAAAACTCTGGTCACCGGGGGTACAGGGGGCGGAGCCCCCTGTCGGGGGGTCTGGGGGGTGTCCCCCAGAAATTCAATTACCTTCCTGGGCGGGCGGGTGGGAGCGGCAGACATCTGTTTTTCCAGCAGCCCTAGTCCCGGTACACCGCCAGCACCGTCGCCGCCGTCGATGCCCACAGCAGAATATCGATGATCAGCGGCCAGTCGCGCAGGAGGACCTCCTCGGGGCTGCCGCCCTCCCCCTTCTGGTACACCAGGTAGAGATAGCGCATCAGCCCGTAGAGCACGAACGGGATCGTCAGCATCATCGCGTTGTTGTCGGGCAGGTTCTCCGCCGTGAACGTGTACAGCCCGTACGCGCTCAGCGTCGACGCCGTCACCAGCGCCGTCATCTGCTCCAGCAGCGCCGGCGAGTAGTGCTCCAGGATCGGCCGGTGGTTCCCCGCGCCCGATGCCAGCAGCGTGATCTCCGCGCGCCGCTTGTGCACCACCAGGAACAGTGCGCCCAGCGCCGTCACGACGTACAGCCACGGCGAGACCGGCGTGTCGATCGCGAACGCGCCCGCCATCGCCCGCAGCACGAACCCCGCGCCGATCGCCATCATGTCCATCAGCACGATGTGCTTCAGCACGAACGTGTACGACACCATCAGCACGATGTACCCGGCCAGCACCGCCCCGACGTGCCACGTCAGCGGCCCGCTCAGCGCGAACGCGCCGCCGACGGCCAGCGTCGCCAGCGCGACAGCCCAGATCACCGCCGCCCGCGGCGACAGCAGCCCTGCCGCGATCGGCCGCCGCCGCTTGTCCGGGTGCAGCCGGTCGCTCTCGCGATCGATCACGTCGTTCAGTAGATAGTCCGCGCTCGAGATGAGGCAGAACAGCGCGAACGTGATCGCCGTCCAGCCCAGCAATGGCGCCCACGACGACGGCTCGGACGGGTCCCAGCGCTCGTTGATCGAGAAGAGCAGCGCCATGAAGACGATCAGGTTCTTCGTCCACTGGCGCGGCCGCATCGAGCGGACCACCGCCCGCAGGTGCGCGCCGGCGTCCGGCGCTGCTCCGATGGCCTGAGTTGGGGTCGATGGCGCTACCGGGGGTTCGGGCGCCGGCGTGGCCCCGCCCGCCGTGGTGGGCCCGCCCGCCAGGGCGCGCGGTTCGTCCGACATCGTAGCTGGATCATACCCGTGCCTTCGATGGGCGGTCAAACGCGGCGGTCTTGCTGAACGCGGGATGTCGGGGCAGTCGACCTCATAGGGACAGAGCTTCCGCTCTGTCCTCCGCGACGCAGCCGCGGGCCCCGTAGAGGCGGCCATCCCGCCGCCCTGTCGAGCGAAGCTCGACGCCGACTGTAGCGGCGACCTTCAGGTCGCCACGTCGCCTGGAAGGCGATCCTGGCGACTGCAAGACCCTCGTGGGGCGGAGTTTTTAGCTCTGCCCGCCGCAGGCGGGAGCGAAGCCCGTCGCCGTAGGGGCGCACCTATGTGTGCGCCCTCCCTTGGCGCGCTCGCTACCCCTTCGCCTGCACTGGCGCCTGTGCCGGCCACGGCACGAAGCAGTTGCTCCCGAACCGGCCGTAGACGAACTGCAAGTCGTTGACGTCGACATCCTGGTCGGCCAGCGTCCCCGACGGCTCCAGGTTGAAGCGGTCGTTGAAGACGAGACCGCCCTTCTGCGCCCCCCAGCGGAAGGCGATCGCCTGCGTGTCGAGCGTGTTCACCGCGCAGTCCGGCTCGACGTCCCCCTCGAGGAAGCGGATGGTGACGTCGGCGTCCTCGCAGGAGAAGACCGCGATGGCGTGGCCCTGGAGGTCGGTCAGCTTGCAGGCATCGTTGTTGAGCTGCACGACCTGGCCGTTGTCCTGGTTCGCCCGGATCTGCGAGTAGGCCTCGGGCTGCGGCCGCACCTCGATCAGCGCCAGCGTGCGGCCCGCCGCCGTGCTGGTATCGACCACCGTCGTCTTGCCCAACGTCACGCAGTTGATCCGCGCGATGCCCTGCAGCGTCGGCGCCGTCGCCGAGTCCTGGACCGTGCACACCTGGCCCGTGTTCGTCCAGGCCGCCCCGGGCCGGAGCGTCAGGCATACCTTGAGCGGGTCGTACGTCACCTGGAACGAGAAGCCGCCCAGCCGCTGCGGCTGTGCCGGGTCCTTCGGGTCGGCGGAGGTGATCGACGCCGCCATCGATTCGGTGAGCATCGCGACGTTGGTCCCGTCGGCGCAGCGCACTGGTGGGATCTTCGTGCCCTGTCGCGTCAGGAACAGGTTCTGCAGCGGCGGCAGCTTCTGCATGCCCTGCAGAGGAGTCGGCGTCGGTGTGGGGGCGGGGTTAATGGTGATCTTGCTGTCTTTGCAGCCGTTGAGCACCAACGCGTTCCCGAGGATATCTGAAGCCTTGCAGCCTTGGAGAAGCAAATGGGAGAGGCCCAACGCGTTCCCCTTTACCGAGAACGTCAGCGACGCAACGGCGCCAGATCCGCTCGACCCGTAAGGCGAGCTTCCCGGTGTGTTGCAGACGATCTGGGCTTCAGTTGCTGTGATGGGAGTCGCCATACAGGTCACGGTTCGGCCGGTGCTCGTGAGAAATGGCCCCACCGCGATGCCCTTCAGATTCACGAAGGACGGATCGAAGATGACCGTAAACTCGAATGCGCCGAGGTTAGTGACCTGCTCGACCACCACGTCGACCTTGAACTGCGAGCCCGGCGTGCCCGTCAGCTTCAGCGTGGCCGGCGAGAGGTGCATGAAAGGAGGCGGCGATGCGGACGCCGGCCGTAGCGCGACGAGGACGAGCAAGGCGGCCGCCCCGAGGACACAGAGGACCCCGGCGACTCTGGCGGCGCTGGACGGGCTGAGCTGCCGAGGAGTCATCGCCTACCCACCTCAAACGCGAGGGGTTGGTCTGCCTTACACGGGCTAGGCGGGGCCCTAGTATAGGCCAAACGCGGCATAAAATGTCAAGCTTATCTAGCGCGCTCGCCTTCGTTGAACAGCCGGTACGTGCGGTTCCTACCGCGCCGCATGCCCCTTGGTTCTGTTCCACCCACCGCGTATCATGGCTCGGAACGCCTCCCGCGTGCTGACCACCTCGTAGGGACAGACCTTTAGGTCTGTCCGGCCCCCGCGAAGGACGTTCGAGCGAGCATCGGCGTAAGCAATAAAAGTGCGTTTCTGCAAAACAAACTCCTCGAAGGCCACGGATCTTGCGCGCGAATCAATCAACGAACTCGCGATTATTCACCCCGCGCCAGACTCGAAACACGGCAACAAAAATAATGCATCGCGAAAGCAATCAATCAATCAAACCAGCGACGGAGCACGCCACATGAAGCCCGACCTCAGGCCCGGCGTCAGCGATGAGCTGACCATCACCATCACCCCCGAGATGGGCATCACCCACCTCGGCCCGACCGCGCCCTCCATGTACTCCACGCCCGCCATGATCCAGCTCATCGAGGGCGCCTGCGTCCGCCTCATGACCCGCTACGTCGACCCGGGCGAGCAGTCGGTCGGCTATCGCGTCGACGTCCGCCACCTCGCCCCGACCCCCGTCGGCAAGCAGGTCACCGCCAAGGTCGCCCTCCGCGAGATCAACGGCCGCCGCTACGTCTTCGATGTCGAGTGCTGGAACGAGGACGGCGTCAAGATTGGCGAAGGCCTGCACGAACGCGCGCTGATCGACATCAGCCGCTTCGCGAACCGGTAGCGGCGCGCGGCAAGCCTCGTAGGGACAGAGCTTTAGCTCTGTCCAGTCGAGCGAAGCTCGACGCGAAGAGCAGAAGAGGCACGCTCAGTCGCTCGCCAGCTCCGAGATGTACTCGACGTCCGCCGTCCCCGGCGACCAGAGCAGCGCCTCGTTCGAGGCGTTGTCGCGCAGGTAGTTCGCCAGCAGGCGCAGGAAGAGCCCCGGCGTGAGCGAGCTGGGCGACATGCCGCCCTCCGGCCCGCGCAGGCGCAGACGCGGCAGCGTGTGCTGCACCTCGTCCGCCGACCACTCGCCCGCGTTGCCCTCGAACGTCTGCAGGAACCCGGCGAATGGCCGCAGGTCGATGCGCGGCGGCGGCCGCCGGCTCTGCAGCTCCACCCACGACTCGTAGCGGTAGCGCACCTGGTAGCGCTGCTCTGCCATCACCAGCGCGACGCGGGTGCACTGCGTCTGCTCGTAGAGCGCCATGTCGTGCACCTCGTGCGGCAGCTCGAAGACCGCCAGGTCGAGCTCCGGCGATTCCTGCACCGTCGCCTCGCCGCGCGCGAACAGCTCGCGGCCGGCCTCCACGCGCGCCAGCTCATCGCCCCAGTACTCCTCGAACGTATCGGGCGTGTCGAGCAGCTCCAGGACCAGGGGCAGCGTCTGCCGGTAGAGGTAGGCCGTGCGGGCAAGGTAGTCTCGGACGCCACTCAGCCCCTGCCTGACCGGCGACGACGGCCGTTGCTCCAGCCCGTAGAGCGCGCAGGCCACCTTCGCCGGCTGCTCGCCCGACCAGCGGTCGAAGTCCCCGCACTCGCCGGTCGCGACGACCAGCTCCGCTCGCTCCAGCGCCGCCGCCGGGTTGAGCACCGACCAGAGCGACATCAGCCCGTCCACGTCGAAGTGGTTGTTCGAGACGGCCTCGGCGCCCGCGCGGTACGCCTCTCGCTTGGGCGAACGGAGGTAGTTGATGACGATCTCGCTGCTGCTGTCCGCCTTCAGCTCGGGCGGGGTGCGGTTGTGCGGCCAGTGGCTGAGCGTCAGGACGGTCGCGTCGTTGCCGCGCCCGTCGACCACCACATTCGGGACGCCGGTCAGCTCCTCGCCGTAGGGGAGGTACTCCATGGCGTTACCCGGTATTCTATCAGAGGCTTAGGGCGTTCCCTGACGCTCGCGGGTCCGGCTGAAATGCTCCAGAACCCCGATTCCGACGGCTGCTACTCCTGATGATAATGGTGATAAGGGGTAGTCTGTGTTGTTCAAGAGGAAGCCGAGAGAAGAGGCGTCCTTTGAAGAGAGGCCGCCCGACGAGGAGTCGGGGGGCGAGGCGCGCACGCGCGCGGACCCGAAGGCGGTCTTGCGCGATGAGCTGGGCTTTCACCACCTCTGGTACCTCGACCTGCGCCTTGGCGAGGAGCAGTCGCGCGCGACGCGGTCCGAGGGCGTGTTCTCGCTGTGCGGCTGGCGGCTGCGGCTCCTGCCAGGAGAGACGTTGTCCCCGGACGTCCTCGCCCGCGCCGCGGACCTGATCGTGAAGAGCCTGCGGACCTACGACATCGTCGCGCGCATCGACGAAGAGCGGATCGCCGCGCTCCTCGTCGACGCCGAGCATCAGAACGCCTCGACGGTCGCCCATCGCGTCAAGGTCGACCTCCAGACGACGCTGCCCTCCAGCGGGCGCTGGCAGGCGGGCGTCGCCACCTTCGGCCGCGACGGCGCCGACGCCGACGCGCTCATCAACACCATGTTCCGCCGCCTCGAGGAGGACGCCCGGGCGGCGTAACCGCGCATATCTGCGGCCGCCGCCAGGCGGCCTTGCTCCCCTTCCTGGGCGGCCCGTATCATGGGAGATTGAGAAACCCATCCCGCATTTGAAGGGTGATATGGCGCTCGACTTCCTCCGTCGCGCCGACCGCGGGCGCGAGCAGCACGGCGACCGCATCCCGCCCAATCAGCGGCTCACCGAGGGCTGGCCCGTGCTCACGTACGGCGGCACGCCCCGCATCGACCTGAAGGAGTGGCGCTTCGTCGTCGCCGGCGAGGTGGAGGAGGAGGTCTCGTTTACCTGGGAGGAGTTCAACGCGCTGCCGCAGGTGACGCTCGGAAGCGATGTACACTGCGTGACCGGCTGGAGCAAGCTGGACAACGAGTGGCAGGGCGTCGCCTTCGCGGAGCTGCTGCGGCACATCCGCCCGAAGCCGCAGGCGCAGCAGGTGATGGCGCACAGCTACGGCGGGTATACGACCAACGTCCCGCTGGCCGACCTGACGCAAGAAGGCGTCCTCCTCGCGCACACGCACAATGGCAAGCCGCTACCAGCCGAGCACGGCGGCCCGCTCCGCCTCGTCGTGCCGCACCTCTACTTCTGGAAGAGCGCGAAGTGGGTGCGCGGCCTGCTCTTCATGAGCGAAGAGCGCCCCGGCTTCTGGGAGCAATATGGCTACCACATCCGCGGCGACCCGTGGAAGGAAGAGCGGTACTCGTAACACCATGACGACGGCAACCGTCCCGGTCGAGTTCGATGAGCCGGTCAACGCCGCCATCCTGGCGGTCTCCGAGGACAAGCTGCTCGGCTTCCAGCGCGACCCCTTCGGCGAGATCGCGCGCCGGTGCGGCGTCGAACTGGATACGGTCATCGAGCGCGTGCGCGCCATGCTGGAAGCGGGCACGATCCGCCGCGTGCGCCAGACGCTCCTCTCGACAAGCCTCGCGCCCGGCGCGCTCGTCGCCTGGCAGGTGCCGGCCGACAGGTTGCAGGCCGCCTTCGACTACATGTTCCAGCAGGACCCGTTCTCCGGACACGTCGTGATCCGGACGACCGACGCCGTCACGCCCGGCTCTTCGTACCGGCTGTGGACGACGCTGAAGGTGCCCCGGGGCTTCTCGATCGACAGGCACTGCGAGTTCCTGGCGGCGCAGACGGGCGCCGAACGCTATCGCCTGATGCCGGCGAAGCGCCTGTTCGCGCTGGGGGTCGGCCATGTGCGACGGCGCGGCATGGAGCCGGGCAGCAGGTCGGACGCGCTGGCGGATGTGACCGACGTCGAGGTCGTGGATCTCTCCGATCTGGAGTGGCGCGCGCTGACGGCGCTCAAGCGCGAGTTCGCGCCGGCGGAGATCGAGCCCGGCCTCTGGCGCGCGCGGGCCGGGGAGGCCGGCGTGCCCATCGAGCAGTTCTTCGCGATCGCGGAGTCGTTCGACGCGCGCAAGATCGTCGGACGCTTCTCGACGTTCCTGGAGCACGTGAAGCTGGTTGCCGGCGGCAAGACCGTGACGCGCTACAACGCGCTCTTCCACTGGGCGGTGCCGCCCGGCCGCGAGATTGAGGCCGGGCGCGAGGTGGGCCGCCACCACATCTTGACCCACTGCTACTGGCGCGAGGCGGGCGCGGAGTTCAACGACGTCAACGTCATGGGCGTCGCGCACGGCACCGACAAGCCGCTCCTGCTCGCGCACAAGGCGGCGATCGACGAGCACCTGGCGTCCGCCGGTATGCCGGTGAGCTACACGAACGTCTTCTGGGGCGGCCGGAGCGAGATCAAGCCGTCGGAAGTCTCACCGCTCGCCTACGCCGAGTGGTGCGTGTCGATGGGTATCGATCCCGAATCGATGCGCGCGTAGCGCGCTAACTTCCCACTACCAAGCCCGCGCTCACGGGAGGTTCCAGACATCCAGCTCAAAGCTGACGTGCTGGACGTACTCGCGGTCGAGGTCGCCGTAGTGCTCGCGGCACCACTGCTCGTACGCCGCGAAGAAGTCGGGATAGATTTCGTTCGGGATCTCCCAGGACCAGGAGTGGATCCGGTTGCGGGCGCCCTCGACGAAATCCGCTGGGCGCGTGCGCTCCTCCTCCTCGGCGTAGACCACCGTGCGGAGCGCGGCCCCGGCGGCGCGAAGCGCGCTGTTGATCTCCTCGGTGGGCGTGCGCCGGCGCAAGGTGAAGTCCCGCGCGGCCAGCAGCTTCTCCGCCTCACGCCGGCTGGCGTCGAAGGGGTTGTCGCCGTGGAAGCGTGTGAAGTGGTGGATGAAGACGCCGCCCGGCGCGATGACGCGCCGGATCTCGGCCAGCGCCGCTTGCCAGGACGACACCAGGTGCAGCACGTGCACCGTCAGCGCCGCGCGAAACGTCGCTGGCGCGAAGGGCAGCGCCGTCGCATCCGCAAGAAGGAGGTCGGGCGGCGTGTAACCGGGGCCGAGCTGCTCGCGCAGCTTCGCCAGCATGCGCGGCGCGATGTCGACGCCGGTGATGCGGACGCCGCGTTCCATGAGCGGACGTGAGATCCGGCCCGTGCCGATGCCGATCTCCAGCAGGCGGCCAGCGCCGGCGGCGGCGAGCTCGCGCTCGAGGGCGTCGGTCAGCCTGGCCGAGATGTGTTCCGGGTCGCCGCGGGTGGCGTCGTAGAAGTCTGCGGCGTGGTCGAAGCTGAGGCTGCCGCCGACGAGCGTTGGTCTCGATTCCACGCCTCCCATCATACTGCAAGCGCAGGTCGACTCGGCTCGTGGTATGATCGGAGCGACGGCTATGCTCTACGCGCTGACGCTCACGGTCGCCGCCGGCCTACTGCTCATCGGGCTGCTCGTTGGCGTGACGCTGCTTGGGCGCCGGGCGGCCGCGAACGCCGAGCGCGGCCTGGGGCCCTTCGCGGGCTGGCGCTGGCAGCCCAGCGCGCTGGGCTGGCTACTCGTGCTGGTGCTGCCGGTGGCGGGGCTGTTGCTCTGGCGCGTCTTCCCGGTCTTCCTCTTGCTTCCGATCTTCCTGCCGTTCCTCTGGCGCTGGCGGAGCGGCGGCCGGCCGCCGTTCGATTTCGTCCGGCGGCGACGGTCCAGCCGGCCGCCCACGAACGGCCATCGCCCGGCGGACGGCCGCGCGATCGAGGGCAGTTACCGGCCGCTCGACGACGAATAGCCGCTCCGCGACCGCGAAGCTGCGCTTCCTTGTTCGCCCTTCCCGGTTCCCGATACAATTGAACGTCGCCGGGGTCTGCTCCTGGCAGGGGCAGGGCCGGCGGTCTCTGTGGAGGAGCCCATGCGCGTCATCGGCCTCACCGGCGGCATCGCCAGCGGCAAGTCGCTGGTCTCGAAGCGGCTCGCCGGGCTGGGCGCGCTGGTCATCGACGCCGATAAGCTAGGCCACGAAGCGTACCGCCAGGGCACGGAGACCTATCGCGCGGTGAGCGAGGCCTTCGGTCCCGAAGTCGTCGGGCTGGACGGCGAGATCGACCGGCGGGCGCTGGGCGCGAAGGCGTTCGGCGACCCGGCGGCCCGCCGGCGCCTGGAAGCGATCGTCTGGCCGGCGATACGGCGGCTGGCGCAAGAGCGGCTGGACGCGCTCCGTAGGGAAGGGACGCCGGTCGTCGTGCTCGAGGCCGCCGTGCTCATCGAGGCGGGCTGGACGGACATCGTGGACGAAGTGTGGCTGGTGGTCGCGTCGCCGGAGACCGTGCACGGGCGCCTGGCCGACCGCAACGGCCTGACCGCCGAGCAGTCGCAGGCGCGCATCCGCGCCCAGCTCACGAACGAGGCGCGCCGCTCGCACGCGCAGGTAACCATCGAGAACGACGGTTCGCTGGACGACCTGCGCCGCGCCGTGGACGAGGCGTGGTCGAAGCTCGCGGCCCGGGTTGGATAGCGAGATGACGATCGCGGAAGAGCAGACCGGAGGCGCCGCCGGCGACTACCGGCTGTACGCCGTCGAGAAGTACCACCCGGCCACCGAGCCGTTCTACGTGCCCATCGGCGACGAGGTGGAGCTGTTCACCGCGGCGTTCCAGCAGAAAATCCCCGTCCTCCTCAAGGGACCGACCGGCTGCGGCAAGACGCGCTTCGTCGAATACATGGCGTGGAGGCTGGGCCGGCCGATGACGTTCATCACGCGCCAGGCCGGGAAGGAGCAGCCTGCGGAGAACGAGGACGAGCAGAGTCTGCCGCTGGTCACCGTCGCCTGTCACGAAGACCTGACCGCGTCCGACCTGGTCGGGCGTTACCTCCTCGAGGGAGAGACGACGCGCTGGATCGATGGGCCGCTCACGCGCGCGGTGAAGGCGGGCGCCATCTGCTACCTGGACGAGATCGTCGAGGCGCGCAAGGACACGACGGTGCTCATCCATCCGCTGACAGACCACCGGCGCATCTTGCCGATGGAGAAGCGCGGGCAGCTCCTGGAGGCGGCGGACAACTTCCTGCTCGTCATCTCCTACAACCCCGGCTACCAGAGCGCGCTCAAGGACCTGAAGCACAGCACGCGCCAGCGCTTCATCTCGATCGAGTTCGGCCACCCGCCGCGTGAGGCGGAGGCGCGCATCATCGAGCACGAGAGCGGCGTCGACGAGCTCACGGCGGACGACCTGGCGAAGCTGGGCGAGAAGGTGCGCAACCTGCGCGAGCACGGTCTGGGCGAAGGCGTCAGCACCCGCCTGCTGATCTACGCCGGGCGGCTGATCGCGCAGGGGATCGCGCCGCGACGGGCCTGTCAGGTCGGCGTCGTCTGGGCGCTGACCGACGACCTGGACGTGCAGCGCAGCATCGAAGAGGTTGTGAGCGCGATCTTCGAGTGATGCTCAGACGAGTCTCCGTCGTTGTTCTCGGTTGTGTCGTACTGGTGGCGCTCGCCGCCGCCTGCAAGAGCAGCGACGGCAAGAGTGATAGCAGCGGTCAGGAGGGGCCAGTGTCGTCGTTCAGCGAAGCATGCCAGAAGACGGGCGAACGGCAGTTCTCGGACGCGCCGTCGCAGATCATCGATACCGGCAAGACGTACGTCGCGACGATCAGCACGGCGAAGGGCCAGCTCGTCGTGGAGCTGAACAGCGACGTGGTGGTGACGACGAACAACTTCGTCTTCCTGGCCTGCAAGGGCTTCTACGACGGGCTGATGTTCCACCGTGTCGAGCCCGGCTTTGTCATCCAGGGCGGCGACCCGCAGGGCACCGGCATGGGCGGCCCGGGCTATGCCATCCCGGGCGAGTTCGAGGGCGCGAAGTTCGAGCGAGGCGTCATCGGCATGGCGCGGTCGTCCGACCCGGACTCGGCGGGCAGCCAGTTCTACATCGTCACCGGCCCCGCCAGCCACCTCGACGGCAAGTACGCTGCCTTCGGCCGCATCACCTCCGGCATCGAGGTCGCCGACCAGATCCAGGTTGGCGACGCGATCAACAGCGTCACCATCGAGGAGCGCTAGCTCCCTAGCCGCGCCGCCTCGTGGGATAGATTGATGCCATGAAACTCGGCATCGTCGCCGACGTCCACTGCAACATCGAGGGCCTGCGCGGCGCGCTCGATCTGATGGGGCCGGTCGATGAGCTGGTCTGCGCGGGCGACGCCGTCTACCAGTTCCGCTTCTCGAACGAGGTGACGGCCCTGCTGCGCGAGCGTGGCGCGCGCTACATCCTCGGCAACCATGAGCGCGTGCTGCTGAGCTCCTGGGGCGATTCTGCGCGCGCCCGGCCGGGCGTCCAGCGCGAGCTGGTCGACTACATGGCCGGGCAGCCGCACCATCTCGAGACCCGCGTCAACGGCCGCAAGCTGGTCGTCGTCCACGGCAGCCCCTTCGACCCGCACGATGAGTACCTCTACCCGAACAGCCCGAACCTCCGCAAGCTGGCCGACATCGACGCCGACGTCATCGTGCTGGGGCACACGCACTTTCACCTGGCGGAGCGCATCGGCCGGGCGCTGGTGGTGAACCCGGGCTCGGCGGGCGAGGCGCGCGACCACCGGAACGGCTTCCGGCTGTCCTGCGCCGTGCTCGATACGCAGTCGGGCGAAGTGGCGTTCCACCACTTCGACGACCCGACGCGCCCCAAGGTCGACCCGGCGATCCTGCCCCAGCCGTCGACCGGCGCCCAGCGCGAGTACCGCCCGCCGGAGAACACGGCCTGGTGGGCGTGAGACGTAGGCAAGCGAAGGCGACAATATCGACGAAAGCATAGGATCAGTGTAATTCGGGGCCCTATCCTGTATGCTTCCTGTCCGTGGCAAGGCGAGGGCGACCCAGGCATCCTGATCTCCTGACTCCTCGCGAGTGGGAGGTGCTAGGGCTCATCCGCGAAGGGCTGAGCAACCAGCAGATCGGCAAGCGCCTGGACATCACCGAACGGACCGCCAAGTACCATGTGTCGGAGATTCTCAGCAAACTCGGCTTGCTGGACCGGCACGAAGCTGCTCGCTGGGAGCCCCAGCCGCGTCCGTGGTGGCTGAGCGCATCCGCGCCCTTTGCGTTCCTCTGGCGAGCGATCCTGCTGCGCGTGCCGGGCGGTGCGTTCGCGGTCGCGGGCGCTGCGATTCCGGTTGCGGCTGTTCTGGCCGGCGCCGTGCTTCTGGGCGTGTATGTCTCATCGAATGGGGGCGTGATCGCAGCAAGGACAATCGAGATGGAAGGCAGAGCGATGGAACCTACGATTCCGCAGGGGGCGCTGCTGCTGCTCGAAGGCGAGGAGAGCGAGGGCCCCGCGCTCGCCCGCGGCGACATCATCGTGTTCGTCTCGCCCGGGCAGG